>Ga0181537_10003689_pt1 | contig 13018 bp, 9 predicted proteins | sample PEATcosm2014_Bin_39_FD_119765 | JGI IMG/M metagenome (GOLD analysis project Ga0181537, IMG submission 119765) | Peatland microbial communities from MTU Mesocosm Facility, Houghton, MI, USA - PEATcosm2014_Bin23_10_metaG | ecosystem: Environmental > Terrestrial > Soil > Wetlands > Peat | place...
CGAGCGGGTTTTGCGGTCCACGAATGTGATGAACGGTCGAACTCATGGCTTTGCAGGTTACCAGCGGTAAACGGTCGTAACGAAACCTTTGGGGTATGTATTGGGGCCGGGAGGCAGTTCTACAAACCCATCCGTCCCCGTCAGGCTCAAAAAATCTCCGGATCCCCTGGTGCTGCGCGGATTCGCCCAGGGGCGGCCCCAATCGTCGTGTTCGATGGCCACGGGCAGAAAATAAGTCAGCGGCGGCTGGAATGTGACGGGGGACGCCAGGGCGAGGCGTTCGGGCGCGACGCGCTTGGTGCCCATGGCTTCGGCGATGGCCGGAATGACATAACGAATCAGGCACACGAGGGTGGAGACCGGATTGCCGGGTAATCCAAACACGGCTTGGCCGTGGGGTCCGATGCCGAACCACATCGGCCTGCCCGGCCGTTGCTCGATCTTGTGGAACACCTGTTGTACTCCCAGTTGTTGGAGCACTCTCGGCACCAAGTCGAATTTACCCATCGACACCCCGCCGCTCAGCACCACCACCTCATGGGTGGTGAGGTGCAGCGCCAATCTGTCGAACATGAGCTGCTCATCGTCGGGCACGTGATCATCGCCGACTCGGCCGAAGCCGCGCGTGCGCAGCGTCGCCGCGACGGCATAGGCGTTCGATCGGCGCACTTGATAATCGGCGATCGGTTCACCGGGTTCGACCAATTCATCGCCGGTCGATACGACCATGATGGCGGGCTGACTGCTGACCCGGACGCGCGCCATTCCGGCTGATGCAGCGACCGCGATTTCCGGCGCGCGCAATAGCGTGCCTGCCTCCAGCAACAAGGTGCCTTGGCGGCTATGATTGCCGCGGCGATCGACATTGCCGTAGGGCGAGGCCGACACCGCCGCGGTCAGAGATGCGAAACCGCCGGCGACCGTCATCTGTTCGACCGGGATCACGCAGTCGCAACCCAGCGGCAGGATCGCACCGGTCATCACTTCGATTGCATCGTCGACGTTGCCCAGCCGCAGTTGCGGTGCGCCTGCTGCTTGAACGCCTTGCATGCGGAAGCGCTTGACGCCGCGGCGCAACGCCTCGCTATCCACCGCGATGCCGTCCATGGCGATTCGATCGAAGGGTGGCTGATCACGCTCCGCGTAGATATTTTCCCGCAGGGTTCCACCGACACACTGCGTCAACGGCAGTGATTCGATCGGCAGACACGTCAGCCGAGAGTAGATGGCCTCTTCGGCCAGACGCGGGGTAAAGAGCGCTCCGGCCTGCATAATTTGAAGTTGCGGCGGATTTGCTCCGCCGCAGCGAAACTCATGATTTCTGCTTGGCTTTGAAAATCTTCAGTTGCTCATTAAAATGTCCGACCACCGCCTGCAGCTCATCGACGGCGGCATTATTCTTCTGCACCAAAATTTTTTGTTGATCGTCGGCCTTCTTCTTCTCATCCGCACTGAGTTTGGAAGGATCCTTGGGCGTCGCAGCGTCCATTTCGAGCTTGAGGCAATCGAGGTACGCATTCATCTCGCCGTTGTAGCGATCGAAGTCATGCTTCGCGGCGATCATTTGATCCTTGGTGGCGGTATTCCCGTCGGGCGGTGCGTCCGGGGCACGGGGATAAGAACAAGTCGCCTGTGCATGTGCGGCTGTGCCAAGTGCGAGAACCAGCGTAAGCGGTATCCAAGCCTTCATCGGGAATCCTCTTTGTCGTTGCGAATGAGTAAGCGCTGCGACACCGATCTTACGGCCAAGCACGAAGGGCCGCCAGCGCTCAACTGTGGCGCGGTAAGCCATTGATAGTACGAAAGTAAATAAGCCGAGGCAGCATCTTCTGATAATCCAATGCCACGAGTAGGCGATGATAGCCTCGGATCGGCGTCTCGCGGGAGTGATTACACATGGGTCGATGCGCGACCGGTTCGGCCGCCCTCAAGGGCCTGCTCGAGGCTGAGTACGACTTCGCCCGAGCGGCGCGAAACTCGCTACGAACGGCGTTCTTGGAGTACCTGGCAGCAGATTCGCTGGTGTTGGAGCCGAAGCCCACACCAGGACCCGCGTTCTATGGGACCCAACCGGACCAGCCGGGTGCGCTCGCGTGGTATCCGGCTCTGGCTGAATTGGCGGAAAGCGACGATCTTGGCTTCACCACGGGCCCGTGGGTTTACACGGCCGCCGGCGGCGGGCAGAGCCACGGACATTTTTTGAGTATTTGGAAGTGCGACGCGGAGTGTCGATGGCGGGTCGAATTCGACGGCGGCGTGTCGCATGCCGCGCCGGTCAGCGCCGAACCGAAATTGGAACCGGCGCAGGCGGTGGCCTTTGATCGAGCAGCGCTGCCGCCGGGTCTGATCGCGGAGGATGCAGTGAGCCGCGCGATACTCGACTTTCAGCGAGCCTTGGGGCAGGACGGCATCGCACCGGGCTTACGAACCTATGCCCGAACCAGGGAGTTTCGCTTCTATATCGACGGGTCGATGCCGATGGGGGTGGCGGCCGCCAACCGATATTTGACCGAGCACCCGATTCGGGGCGCCTGGCAAGAAGCTGCACGAGGCCGCTCCAGCGACTCCACCCTCGCGTATTCGGTGGGCGTCCTCAACGGCACGCGGCGGCAAAGTTACGCCGGTGTGCAGATCTGGCAGTACGGTCCGCGGGTCGCAAACTGGGGATTGCGGATATTGTTGCTCAATCCGCTACCAACTTGATGTCGAAATGGCCGCCCACCGTTCGACTAATAAACGGCGAATCACGCCGAAAACGGAGAGGTTGAAATGCAGTATCTATTACTCATCTATGCCAACGAAGCCGAGACTGCGGCCATGAACCCCGGGTCTCGAGAGTCGATGACGGCGGAATACATGGAATTTACCAAGTCGATCATTCAGGGCGGACAGTTCAAAGCAGGCGACCGGCTCAAACCGACGTCCGCGGCATCCACGGTGCGGGTGCGCAATGGGAAGGTGTTGACGACCGACGGCCCGTTTGCCGAGACCCGCGAGCAATTGGGCGGCTACTACCTCGTCGAGGCGAAAAACGTCGACGAAGCAATCGCGATCGCGGCGCGAATCCCAGGTGCGAAACTGGGCAGCATCGAAGTGCGGCCGGTATGGCCGCCGATGACCTGAGAGAGGCGTCGGACCATCGATTGCGCATGGGCATTGAAGAAATTTTCCGCCGAGAGGCGGGTCGTGTTCTCGCAACATTGATCCGCCTGCTCGGCGATTTCGACCTCGCGGAGGAGGCGCGCCAGGAAGCGTTCACGGCCGCGCTCGAGCAGTGGGCGACGGCAGGCGTCCCCAGCAATCCGTGCGCCTGGCTGATTCAAACCGGCCGCAACAAGGCGATCGACCGCATTCGTCGCGACGCGGTTTTCCGCACAAAGGTGCTCGAGGAGATAGCAGGCGCTGAGACACAACCGGCTTCTGTCGCCGCCGAGGCGGACGATGACTCGTTTGGCGATGATCGTCTGCGCCTGATTTTCACCTGCTGCCATCCCGCGCTCAGCGGCGAGGCGCACATCGCGCTGACGCTGCGCGAAGTTTGCGGACTCACGACTCAAGCCGTCGCACGCGCATTTCTGGTGAGCGAGGAAACCATGGCGCAGCGTCTGGTGCGCGCGAAGCGGAAGATTCGCGATGCAGGAATTCCCTATGAAACTCCCGAGCCGCCGCTGTTGAACGAGCGCATTCACGGCGTGCTGGCGGTGGTTTACGGTGTGTTCACCGAAGGATATGCGGCGACCGCAGGGTCCCGATTGGTCGACGCCGAGCTCTGCGGGGAAGCGATCCGCTTGGGCCGGTTGCTGGATGAACTACTTCCCGCAAACCAGGCGGTGCCGGGCTTACTCGCGTTGATGCTGTTGCACGATGCGCGGCGCCGAGCACGAGTATCCGACACCGGCGATCTGATTCTGCTCGAGGATCAAGACCGCTCACTTTGGGATGGGTCGAAGATAGCCGAGGGGCTCACATTGGTCGATCGCGCGTTCAGCATCCGCGGCCAAATGAGTCCGTACGCCGTGCAAGCCGCGATTGCGGCGCTGCACGTACAGTCGCGAAAGAAAGAAGACACGGACTGGCAGCAGATAGTCGGGCTCTACGAGGTGTTGCTGCGGCTGCAACCGAGTCCGGTGATCGAATTGAACCACGCGGTGGCGGTATCGATGGTGGACGGTGCGGAACGGGCGCTGAATCTCGTCGACTCGCTGGCGGCACGCGGACAAGTGAGCGAGTACCACTTGCTGCATGCGGCGCGGGGCCGCTTCTTGCAGCAACTCGGCCGGCTGCGTGAGTCGCGCGAAGCGTACTGCGCGGCGTTGGGTTTCGCGACGCTCGAGCCGGAACGCAGATTCATTGCGAGCAGGATCGCCCATGTCGACAAATCCCTGTCGCCGATCTAGATATCAAGCACTGCCGGCAGGAGCGGCATCGCGCGCGTGCAATGCCATGGCAATGAGTGCGGAGCCGCCGAAAACCAAATTCACACCGATCAGAAGGCCGATCGCCCAAGCCGCCGTGCCGGGAAAGCCCGCGAATATGAGCGCCGCCAAGCACACGTCGACGATGCCGCTGAACAGCATGACGCCCCAACGTCCGGACAGCTCGCGCTTGTGTTCAAGCGCATAAAATATCGAGCTGATGCCCTCGATGAGCAAAAACACCGTCAGTATCAAGGTGAGCGAAACCGCACCCGATAGCGGCCATCTGAGCAGCACGATTCCGGCGACGATGCCGAGAATGGCGGACAGCATCGACCACAGAAAACCGGGAGCCCGGCGCATGCGCACCGTTGCGATCAGGCCGACGATGCCGCTCATGAGCAGCAACCAGCCGACCAGCACCTCGATCGCAATCGTCGCAACGGGCGGCACGACAATGGCCAGGATGCCAAGGATTAGAAGAATGATTCCTTCAGCGAGAAAGAGTCGCCAGTGCTGGTGCAAGGAATTGCCCAACGATGTTTGCAAACGCGCAATGTCAGCTCCGCTCGTCGACATGACTGGACTCCTCTGGTCTGCGGCCGGGAGCGGAAGTTTACCGGCATTTTCGCGCCGTGTGTGGGGTCGCCAGAGTGGAGTCGCCAGAGTGGATGGTTAACGTTACACTGCCGCCATGCGCCCGTAGCTCAGCTGGATAGAGCACCTGGCTTCGAACCAGGTGGTCGGCGGTTCGAATCCGTCCGGGCGCGCAAATTTCACGAAAAGTTTTCCTTGGCTGGACCCAATCTATTGATTACCAGCCGATTCGAACCGCCGACAGAAAACAAGCCGGTTCGACAACTCGGCCGTCTTCGGCCGAGTTGATCGCCCGCAGGGCGACCCCGAGCGTGAGCGAGGGGCGAGGGGCCGCAGGCCCCGAAGTAATCCGTCCGGGCGCGCCACAGGTGATCGGTCCGCAAGCCGGGAACGCGTCTCGCGCCGTCATCCATGAGCCTTGCTGGCATCGATTCGTGTAACCCGATTGAACGGTTTTGGCCGAACTGAGAGAGATGGCGATGCCGTGGCCGCCTTTTGTTGACCCATGCATCCCGATGTCTTGCGGCTATCCAAAGGCCGTCGATAAGAAGGCGGAGCAGTTGCCGCGTAACAGTCGGCGGCCCGGCTCCCTCTTACTTCGTGTCTGCAGGTTTTTCCGGGGCATCGAGGTTGGTCACCGCCGGAATGCGCACCGTCCTGTACAGGCGCGGACGTAGCTCCTGTATCTTCTTCGAAAAGGTTGGCCAGTCGTCCGGATCAATCTGATCGACGTTAATGCTGAGCTCAGTGAAGATCTCGACATTGTGCCGCGTGTGTTCCGCGACCTGCCGCAGACTCACATGGACATCGCCGCCCTCAAAGCGCTGCGCCGCTTCGCGGCTACGATACCGGCCCTCCCGTACTTGCGAAGCTATGAATTTTTGTTTGCGATGATTGGCGCCACCATCGATGGCGATGATTGACCTCACCTCTTCAGTCACTTGCTGCGCATTATATGCGCATAGGAAATTACCGGTCGATCCCAAGCGGTTCCATCCACGGCAGTCCAAGACCCATCGAATTTCAGCATTCGCGCATCACAATTCAGCATGAAGATCGTGCGCTATCACGGCAGAACGCGGCGCCTGCGCGCTCCGCGAGGATGCTATGCTCGAAAGGAGCGCATTTTTTTTCGCGCGATCATCGCCATGATCAAATCCGAAGGCGAGTCACTTCGTGGGTTGATGAACACTTTGGCAACGATGGGCGTCCCCTGCCGCAGGAAACAATATGACCATTTCACGCCGTGACGCACTCATAGGAACCCTTTCGATAGTACCGGCGCTCGCCGCGGCGCGTGTCTACGGCGCAGCCAACGCGGCCGCTGCGCCGCATTGGACGCTGCCCGAGAAGCGTCCGGTGAAGGTGATCGAGAACACCTGGATTCCGATGCCCGACGGCGCGCGCCTCGCCGCTCGGCTTTGGATTCCGGAGGGCGCGGAAAACGCGGCAGTGCCGGTCGTGCTCGAATACATTCCTTATCGCATGCGCGATGCCTATCGCCGGCGTGATGACCGCTGGGGAAACGAGCTTGCCCAGTACGGCATCGCGTATGCCAGGGTCGATGTCCGGGGCTCGGGCGATTCCGATGGCGTCATTGTCGATGAATATGCGCCTCCGGAACTCAATGACGGCGTGTCCGTGATCGCCTGGCTCGCGCGCCAGCCCTGGTCCAATGGTTCAGTAGGCATGCGCGGCATTTCGTGGGGGGGCATAAACACGCTGCAGGTTGCCGCGATGGCACCGCCGGAACTGAAGGCAATCATGCCAATGGGTTGCTGCGACGTTCGGTATACGGACGATGCCCATTATATTGGGGGGTCTTTGGGACTCACCAACTTTCAATGGGGTGTGGCGTTCAAGAGCGTCATGTCAGGACCGCCCGATCCGCAGATCGTCGGGTCAGACTGGGTCAAGATGTGGCGCCGCCGGGTTGACGCAACGCCGGCGATTCTCGCCGAGTGGGTATCGCACCAGCACTACGATAAGTACTGGCAGCGGGGCTCGATCGCTGTCAACTATCAAGACATCAAATGCCCGGTCTATGTGGTCGATGGCTGGATAGACACGTATTCGAATGTAGTTGGCCGCTTGCTCGAGCATCTGGCGGTCCCGCGCAAGGGCTTGGTCGGTCCCTGGGGTCATAGCTATCCGGACGCCGTCAATCCCGGGCCCGGACTTGATTGGATATACGAGGAGGTTCGGTGGTGGCAGCAGTGGCTGCAGGGCGTCGACACCGGCATCATGAACGAGCCGATGCTCCGTACCTATATGCCCTATGCGACGCCTTGGCAGGTGTATCCGCAAGATGTCCCCGGCCGTTGGATAGCGGAGTCTGTATGGCCGTCGCCGCGAATCACCACCGTCACATGGTATTTGAACACGGCCGGCAAATTGTCGCCGCATGCCGCAAAGCCCGTAAGACTGGCCTACGTCGCCGACAAAATCGTCGGTGTCGACAAGCTGCAATGGCTGCCCTTTCCGCCATCGGGAATGCCGGTCGAGCAAAGCGAAGACGACGCGAGGTCCGTGGTGTTCAATTCACCGCCGCTCGAGTCGGACATCGAGATTCTCGGCTATCCGCTCGCCAAGATCCGGGTCGCGTCGAACGTACCGGTGGCGAAGCTCGCGGTGCGCATGACCGAAGTGACGCCGGAAGGAAAGTCCTGGCCAGTGAGTTACGGACTTCTCAATCTTACGCATCGTTCGTCGCATGAGCATCCGAGCGCGCTTAACATAGGCCAATTCTACGACGTCGACATCAAGATGTTCATGGTCGCCCACCGCTTCAAGCGGGGGCATCACATTCGCATCGCGCTGTCCGAGAGCCTTTGGCCGCTGGTATGGCCATCCCCCGAGATTGCGACACTCACTTTCGAACTCGGTTCTTCCTCCATCGCGCTGCCGGTTCGGCCGGCGCCGACCACCGAAGCGCCCTTTCCCATCCCCCTGATTGCGCAAACCGCGCAACCCTTCGCAGGCCTCACAGGCCATCCACCCCAAGAAGCCGCTCACAGAAGTCCGGAGGGTCGTCTGACGGTGAAGCGCGAATCCCCCGAGTCTTCCTATGTCGTAGCGGACATCGGCACCACTCTAACGCGCAGCAGCAGCGAATCGAATGAGATTACGGAGGGCCAACCGAACAGCTGCGTCTGGAAACAGGAAACCCACGGTGGATTCAAACGCGGCGATTGGGACTGTCGATCGACGGCGGCTTACGAGGTCACTTCGACTGCAAAGACATTCACCGTTAAAGAATCGATCAAGCTCATGAAGGATGGAGAACTTTTTTTCGAGCAGGAAACGGTAAGCACGATCGAGCGGGATTTGGTTTGATGCGAGCGCCGGAACGAGCCCGTTATTCACGCGGGAGCATTCTCCCGCTTATTGGAATAGCACTATCGAAAAAATGAATTTCACAACCCGGGACCGATTGCCTACGATCGGTCGTGGGGGGGGGGACCATCATGCGACACAAGAACTCAGCGCGCGAAGGGCGCGCGACGACTGGGCGGAGATCCATCCCGATTTCTTCCGTCAGTGCCGCGGTACTCTTTGCGCTCTACGGCGTTCCAAATCCGGTAATCGCGCAGCAGGCAGACACCTCCGACACGCTGCGTGAAATCACGGTCACGGCAACCCGCCGTGAACTTGCCCTTGAAGCGGTCCCCTACAGCTTGTCGGTTGTCTCGGCGGATGATATCGAGCGTTCGGGTGCCACTGACTTGGCCTCGCTCGCGAAGGACGTGCCGGGACTCAGCATGTTCGATTTCGGCTCAAGATTGAGCGCTGCGACCACGCCCATCATTCGCGGCCTCAACGGCACCGGCGAATCGGTGACGCGTCCTTTCCGCACCTTCGAGCAGTCGCCGGTGGGAGTCTACATCGGCAATTCACCCATCCAGGGGTATTTTCAACTCGATGACGTCAAGCAGATCGAGGTATTGCGCGGACCGCAGGGCACCCTGTACGGGGCAGGTGCACTGGGCGGCGCCATACGTATCATCCCGAACTCGCCGCAGCTCGGTGTGTTTTCCGGCAGCGTCGACGCCAGCGGCGGTGACCTGGCGCATTCGAGCGGCCATCCGTACACGGTCGGCACAACGCTGAATATTCCCTTGGGCGACACCCTGGCATTTCGCGTGACGGGCAAATATGCCTACGAGCCAGGCTTCATCGACGTGTATGGCCTCGTCAAGCGGTCGGGATCGCAATTCTATGGCCCTCCGGTGCTGGCAGATCCATCAGATCCGGTAAACAGTCCGGCCATCTATAGCGGTAAGAATGATTGGAACGATCAAAACACTTTCACTGGAAGAGCGAGCGTCCTGTGGAAGCCGGTTGCTGCATTCAGCGCCGAGCTCGCATTCGTCTACTCGAATTTGAATGGCGACGGCGGCCCGGAGACCAACACGCTCTATAAGGGCGGACCGTACTTCATCGACCCTCGGATCACTTTTCCCGCGGGTGGCCCCTATCAAGACTTTGCATCATTCAATCAGCCGTATTGGCGTAGAACCTCGCTCGCCAGCCTCGATTTGAGCTATGACGCAGGTTTTGCGACCCTGTCCTCGACCAGCTCCTACTACAAGACCCAAGGGGTGACCCAGGATGAAGGCACGTACGGCGTGGACGGGTTCCCGTACTTCAACGCCTATTATTCCGGAAACCCGCTCAATCCTCGCTTCGTCTACGGCCAGTGGTTTACCGATATGGCGCACACCTTCACCGAGGAGGTGAGATTGGTGTCAAACGCGGGTCGGAATGAAGCGTTGGACTATGTGATCGGCGTGTTTTACGAGAAACAAGAGACTGTCGGAGACTGGTACACCTCGACGCCTGGGTCCTACGAGCGTTCCGTGGCGCAGGGCTGCACTGGATACTTATATATCGGAGCGAGCTTTCCGAACTGTCTGCTGCGTATTGGCCCGAATGACGCTCCTTTCACGCAATTTGACACACAGAACTTCGAGGACAAGTCGGTCTTTGGGGAACTCACCTGGCATTTCATCGACCGCGGCCAGATCACCTTTGGGGGCCGGCATTTCCAGCAACAGTTTACCGATGCCCAGTCGTACGACGACTATCCGTTCCAGACTTTCATTCCGGCCACCCCGCACAGTGCACCCGCATCTAAAAACACCTGGAAGGTCAATTCCTCCTACGAGTACGTGGATCACCAGTTTGTCTACGCGACCTGGTCTCAAGGATTTCGCCGCGGCGGCGCCAACTCGGTGCCGCTCACGGGAATATTCCGCGAGAGTCCGCTGCTCGCCACCTACGCACCGGACACGGTCAATAACTACGAAGTGGGCATGAAGGGACGGTTCAGCAACGGCTTGAGCTATACCGCCGCGCTCTTTGATATGCGCTGGAACAAACCGCAGATTTCGGCGAGTCTCCCCTCGGGAAATCTGGCCGTGTACAACGGGAATACCGCCGAATCGAAGGGAATCGAGCTGGAGATGAGCGGACCGCTGTTTGCGCCGGGCCTTACCTACACGATCGGCGGCGCCTACACAGATGCGAAGCTGACGAGCAGCTTTTCGTTGCCCGCGAACAACGGCCAGGATACGGGTACGATCGTGCCCGGATTGATCACGGGCACGGCTGGACAACGATTGCCGGGCAGCCCGAAAGTCGCCCTGTCGGGGACCCTGGTCTACGCGCGCGCGCTCGCGCCCGGCTATAACTGGGACGTGTCATTGCACGGCACTTATTCGAGCGTGGTGCCACTCTACTTGAGCGAGACGCAAGATCAATTCAAGACTCCGCCGTTCGGCCTGTTGAACCTCGACACGAACATTCGGCACGACCACTGGCGGCTGGGCGCCTACGTCAAGAATCTCGCCGACCGGCGCGTAGCGTTGGTCCCGTCGGTCGTCCCCTCGTACTTGAGTGGGTCGGCGCAGCAACTGGCCACCACGGAGCTCATCAATCCACCACGTGAAATAGGACTTCGCGCCGGATATCAATTCTAATGACCGTATCTCGCCGGGATTTGCTGCGTTCAACAGCCTTACTTTCCGCCGCGCCGCTCGCACTTGCGTTCGACTGGGCAATGGCAAGAACCGCGCCCGGCGCTTGGCGGCTCCCGGACAAAAATGCAGTTGATGTCATCGACAACGAGTGGATCGTATTGAAGGATGGCACGCGGTTGAGCGTTCGATTGTGGCTCCCGGCGGGGGCACGTCAGACGCCGATCCCGGTGGTCTGGGAATACATTCCCTATCGCAAGCGCGACTTCACCCGGCCGTACGACGACCTGTGGGGACATGAGCTCGCGCAGTACGGCATTGCCTATGCCCGGGTGGATGCACGCGGCTCGGGAGATTCTGAGGGAGTCCTGGTCGATGAATATCTCGATCAGGAACTGAATGACGGCGTAGAAGTCATCGCCTGGCTGGCACGCCAGCCGTGGTCGAACGGCAACGTGGGGATGCGCGGCATTTCCTGGGGCGGCATCAATACACTGCAGGTCGCCGCACTGACGCCGCCCGAGCTCAAGGCGATCATGCCGATGTGCTGCACCGACACCCGCTATACGGATGATGCGCACTATATCGGCGGGTCTCTCGGCTTGACGAATCTACAATGGGGAACCTCGTTCAAGGGGGTCATGGTGATGCCGCCGGATCCGGCTATCGTCGGTGAGCACTGGCGGGAGCTGTGGCGAGAGCGGCTCAATGCCACGCCCAACATTTTGGAGACCTGGCTCTCCCATCAACGGAACGACCGTTACTGGCAGCGTGGCTCCGTCTCCACGCACTACGCGAGCATCCAGTGCCCCGTGTATATCGTCGACGGTTGGGTGGACACCTACGTGAACACCGTGCCGCGCATTCTCGAGAATGTGAAATCCCCGCGCAAAGCTTTGATCGGTCCCTGGGGACATAGCCCGCCGCAATGGACGAGCCCGGGTCCAAGCTTGGACTGGGCCTATGAGGAAGTGCGGTGGTGGAAGCATTGGCTCGCGGGTGTTCCGACCGGGATCATGGATGAGCCGATGGTCCGGGCATACATGCCATACCAGACCACCTGGGAGACATATCCGAAGGAAACGCCAGGTCGTTGGGTGGCTGAAAACAGTTGGCCGGCCGAACACGTCAAGCCTCGCACCTGGTTTTTGGATGAGGGGCGCCTCTCGCCGGAGGCGGGTTCGCAGGGAAGCGTGGTGTACGTCGCGGACAAGGTGGTCGGCCTGCAGAAACCAGAATGGCTTCCGTTCCCGCCGGAGGGAATGCCGAAGGAACAGACGCCGGACGACCGCAAGTCTCTCGTCTTTGACACGCACGCTCTGGCGGCGGATATCGAAATTCTCGGCCACCCCGTAGCGCGGATTCGTGTGTCGGCCAATCGGCCGGTGGCAAAACTCGCGCTGCGGCTCTGCGAAATCACGCCCGAGGGCAAATCCTGGCTGGTTACCTATGGGCTTTTGAACCTGACCCACCGCGAGAGTCATGAGCACCCGCTGGCTCTCACGCCGGGTCAATTCTACGATGTGAAGATCGACTTCTCGTTCATCGCACACCGCTTCAAGGCGGGCAATCGTATTCGCCTCGCTCTCTCGGAGAGCCTGTGGCCCCTGGTCTGGCCCTCGCCCGAAGTGGTTACCCTGACCATCAGCCAAGGCGCATCGAGTCTGGAGTTACCGGTGCGCCCGTCCGTTTCAGACCCCAGTATGCCAATCCCCGTCAAACACGCCGCACCTGCACACGCGGATCCGCTCTTTGGAACGCTGCAGGAGGCCGGGCCGGATGCGAATGGATGGTACGACTTGCACCAGGATCCGCCGCCGATGACCACCGTCGTGAGCGATACCGGGACGACGATCACGGGTGGCTACGGACTCAAGGAAAGGCTGCGGATCCAGGGCGGCGACAACAACAGCTGCAGTTGGGAAGGGGAGCACACGGGCGGCTTCAAACGCGGCGACTGGGACTGCACCATCCATGTTGCATTCAAGCTCACCTCGACACCCGATACCTTTATAATCGATGAAACCG
>Ga0181537_10003690_pt1 | contig 13018 bp, 11 predicted proteins | sample PEATcosm2014_Bin_39_FD_119765 | JGI IMG/M metagenome (GOLD analysis project Ga0181537, IMG submission 119765) | Peatland microbial communities from MTU Mesocosm Facility, Houghton, MI, USA - PEATcosm2014_Bin23_10_metaG | ecosystem: Environmental > Terrestrial > Soil > Wetlands > Peat | place...
ACTCCGGAGGCCGACAGCCCACCCGTGGCCGTTGGCTGCACGCCGGTGAGTTCAAAGGTGAAAGTCGGGTGCGACTCGACGTCGAAGAAATCAGCCGAGCGCAGGTGCGTGTCACGTTTCGCGTTGTTCGTGTCAAGCGTCGCGGCCTGAACCGTAAGCACCCCGTGAGCTTCCTCGCCGTCGACCGTGAGCGTCCCTGAGAACTTGCCGAAATGGCCCTTGACAGGAACGAGTCCGAACATGCCGCGCGCGCCGAAACCGAGTTCGCTTGAGTCGGTATCGATGCTCCAGACGCCGGTCGGGAGCTGGGCTACGGATTCGTTGGTGGTAGTCATCGTCGTGCCTCCAGAAAAGTGATTCGGACCGTGAGTCCGCTTAGCCGTTACCTTAGCACTTAGTGGACCGGCGGTCCGCTTAGTATCGTTATCGCTATGACGAGCCATAAGCCAGCGGCCCGGATGCTCCCGCAGGCGCCGACCTCCCATACGGCAGTGCCGACTCGACTGCCGTTGCTGAGCGACCGTCCCGAGCGCGGCGACGCTGCGGCCAACCGGCAACGGATCCTCGCTGCGGCACGCGCGCTGCTGGAAGCTCACGGCCCCTCCGGGGTTTCGATGGACGCGGTGGCGGCAGCGGCCTGCGTCGGCAAGGGCACGGTGTTTCGTCGCTTTGGCGATCGTGCCGGGCTGATGGGTGAGCTGATCAGCGATTACATGCGTAGCTTCCAGGACGCGTTCTTGTCCGGGCCGCCTCCGCTGGGCCCGGGCGCCCCGCCGCCTGAGCGTCTCGTTGCGTTCTTCACCGCGCTGATCGCGCTGCAGCGCGAGCACCTTCCCGTTGCGCTCGCTGCCGACCTGGCTCCGGCCGACGCACCGGACCGCGTCTACGGGGTGCTCCGCGTCTACGGCGCGCTCCGCGTCCACGTGGCCGCCCTGATCCACGAGATCGACCCCGCGCTCGATTCCCAGCTCCTCGCCACGATGATCCTGGGGGCGATCGCGCCGCCGGTCCTAAGCCGAGTCGACGCCGACAGCGACACGATCGTCGCCGCGATGACGCGGCTGCTACACGGGATCACGGGCAACGCGCCAGTAGCCGCCGGATGACCTGCTCTCTGTACGCCTTGTTACCTGAGGTGCACGTGGCGAAGCTTCCCGCGGCCACGTGACAGGCAGCGGGAGCTGTTATCGTTCAGTCCTTATTTACAATCGGTGGGGTTGTGTATGACTGAGCTCTCCATTTCCGTGCGAGGTAGGGGCGCCACTGGCGCGCGTTGTGAGGCATGAGTCACAACCACGGACACGTGTACAAGCCGAGTCGCCTCTTCGAACGGCCCTCGCAGCGCCCGCAGGACATCCGCCCGCTCGGCGCGCCTGGGCAGATCGGCGTCGATTATGAGCATCGAGTCGACTTCGAGCGACTGCGGCAGTACCGACTCTCTCGCGCGAAAGCGGCGCTTGAGGAGAGCGCCTGTGGGGCTTTCCTGCTGTTCGACTTCTACAACATCCGCTACACCACGCAAACCTGGATCGGCGGAGCTCTAGGGGACAAGATGATCCGGTACGCGCTGCTGATGCGCGGACACGATCCGATCCTGTGGGACTTCGGTTCGGCGGTCAAGCACCACAAGCTCTATTCCGACTGGGTCCCGGACGAAAACTATCGTGCCGGCTTCCTTGGCTTCAGGGGGGCGGTTGACCCGACCGGCGGCGCTGACCTGATGGTCGACGCAATCAAGGAGATCAAATCGCTGCTGGCCGAGAACGGTTTGGAGGACGCGCCCGTCGGTCTGGACATCGTTGAACCGCCCTTCCTCTTTGAGATGCAGCGGCAGGGCTTGACGGTCGCCGACGCGCAACAGTCGATGCTCGACGCCAGAGTCATCAAGAACCAGGATGAGATCATGCTGCTGAACCAAGCGGCAGCGATGGTCGACGGTGTGTACCAGGACATCGTCGGGGCGCTCAAGCCGGGCGTGCGGGAGAACGAGATCGTCGCATTGGCCAGCGCACGGCTCTACGAATACGGCTCCGACCAGGTTGAGGCGATCAACTCGATCTCCGGCGAGCGGTGTAACCCGCACCCGCACAACTTCACTGATCGCATCATCCGTCCCGGCGATCAAGCGTTCTTCGACATCATCCACTCGTTCAACGGTTACCGCACGTGCTACTACCGCACCTTCGGGGTCGGGTGGGCTACGGAGTCCCAGCGCGATGCCTACAAGCAGGCGCATGAATGGATGGACGGGGCGCTGGACGCGATCAAGCCGGGGGTCGGCAGTGATCAGGTGGCGGCGGTCCTACCCGAAGCCCAAGAGTTCGGGTTCGAGAATGAGCTGGCGGCCTTCGGCCTTCAGTTCGCGCACGGTCTCGGCTTAGGTCTGCACGAACGTCCAATCATCTCGCGGTTGACCTCGCTGCGCGATCCGCTCGAGATCCGGCCGGGCATGGTGTTCGCTATGGAGACCTACTGCCCTGCGTCGGATGGCATCTCGGCGGCGCGCATTGAGGAGGAGGTCGTCGTCACTGAGTACGGCACCGAGATTCTCACCCGCTTCCCGTCACAGGAGCTCTTCGTCGCGAACGAGTACTGAGCGTCCCGAGCTGTCTGATCCCACCCTTGGTTCGCGTGATCGCGACTCAAACAAGCAGCGAGACGGGGTTCTCAAGCAGCGAGACGAGTGCTGCGACCCACTCAGCCGCGACCGCGCCGTCGATCACACGATGATCGGCTGAGAGGGTGACAGTCATCACCGTCCCGACCGAGAGTTCGCCGCTCTCCCCGACCACCGGTTGACGTTTTGCGGCAGCTACGGCGAGGATTCCCGCCTGTGGCGGATTCAGGATTGCAGAGAACTCGTCGACGCCGTACATGCCGAGGTTCGACACGGCAAAGCTGCCTCCCTCGAGCTCTTGTTGTTGCAGGCGGCCAGATCGCGCGCGTTCCGTGAGGTCGCCGAGCTGGGTGCTTAGTTCGATGAGCCCCAGCCTCTGTGCTCCGCGCACGACCGGCGTCATGAGTCCGTTCGGCACGGCGACGGCAACACCGACATCCACGCTCTCAAAGTGGCGGATCGAGTCGCCGTTCCAGGCCGCGTTCGCCGCAGGCACATGGGCCAACGCCGTAGCGACAGCCTTCACGATGAAGTCGTTGAGTGAGAGCTTGCGCGAACTGACGCCGTTCACTTCCTGTCGCAGGGCGAGCAGTCGATCGGCGCGCACGTGAGCAGTGAGATAGAAGTGCGGAACCGTTGTCTTGCTCTCGGTGAGTCGACGGGCAATCGCGCGGCGCATTCCGGTCAGAGGGACGTCCGTGAAGCCGGCCGTCGGCGCCATGAGCCCGACCACCGACGATCGAGCAGCTATGTGCGCCATGTGTGCCTCCACGTCGCGGCGGACGATCCGACCGTTTGGCCCGGTGCCGGTCACCCGCGTGAGGTCGATGCTCCGCTCAGCGGCAATCCTGCGCGCGATCGGGCTGGCGACCAGCCGACCTGACGAAGTCGGACTCCCCGGAGCCTCGTGTGACGCCGCTTCGGTCGCGCCGAGCGCCCCCGGGATCGACGGCGGCGCAGGAGTCGGCGCCGGGGCTGACGCGGGAACGCTGGGTTCGACGGCTGCCCGGCTGGTCTGCTCGTCGACCGAGGCGGCGGAGGCGTCCTCCCCTGCCTCAAGAACGACGGCGATCGGATCACCGACGGCCACCTTCGCCCCGGGTTGCACGAGGAGCCGCGCGATCGTTCCCTCTATCTCGGCGGCGTATTCGACAATCGCCTTATCGGTTTCGATCTCGGCCAGGACGTCCCCGACGGCGATGTGGGCGCCGGGCTCAACCAGCCACTCTGAGAGGACGGCGTGGGTCGCCTCGGCCATAACCGACGGCATCCGTACGATGTCGGCCATCAGCGTGCCTCTCCCATCGCCGCCCGGGCGGCGAGTAGGCCGGCGAGGACCTCCTCGGTGCCTGCGATCGCGGCCCGCTCGAGCACCTTGGAGATGCTGGGGCTGGCCTCACCGCCAGTGACGCGAAGGATCGGTTGGTCGAGCCAGTCAAAGAAGCGGCTCTGGATCTCATCGGCTAGCCAGCCGCCGTATGAGGTGCCACGGGCGCCCTGTTCAACAATGAGCACCGCATTGGTCTTGCGGATGCTCTGGCCAATCGTGTCCCAATCGATTGAAGCGCGGTCGAGCCAGCGCAGGTCAATCAGCTCGGCGTCCACGTCGGACTGTTCGATGGCCTCCAGGGAGCGGTGCACCATCGACAGATACGAGAGCACGGTGAGCTCGGTGCCGGTCCTGCGCACGACTGCGGTTCTAGGCGGGATGATGTAGTCGAGTCCGCCCGCCGGCACGCGGTCAGCAAGCGAGTAGAGGTCGATGTGCTCGATGACGAATACGGGATCGTTCAGTGCCAGGGCGGCGTTCATGAGGCCCACGTAGTCGGCCGCGGACGAGGGAGCCACGATCCGCCAGCCTGGTGCCGTCGCGAAGATCCCAGCTGGGTCCATCAAGTGCTGTGAGCCGTACCCGGACCCCATCGCGACCTTGGTGCGCAGTACCAGCGGGACGTCATTCTGTCCACCGAACATGTGCCGCGCCTTGCCGATCTGGTTGAAGACCTGGTCCGCTGCGACCCACATGAAATCCGGGTACATGAACTCCACGACGGGACGGAACCGGCCGTCGAGTGCCATGCCGCCACCGAGGCCGACGAATGCGTTCTCGCTGATGGGAGTCCCGATAACCCGATCTGCGCCGTGATGCTTCCTCAGGCCCTTTGTTGCACCGTTGGTTCCTCCGTTTAGGCGGTGCACGTCCTCACCGAGAACGACGATCCGCGGATCCTGTTCCATCCGGCGGTCCATGACGGCCGCCACGGCATCCACGAATTTCGTGTCGGTCCACTCGCCGTTGTAGGAGCTTGGCTCAAGCGTCGTCAATTCAGCAAGCTCGTTGGCGTTGCTGCGAATACCGACATCGACAAACCCCGGCTCCGGCCAAAGGTCGGGCTTGATTCGGCGCTTACCCGGTGCATCCGGGTCGTCCTCGACGAGCGCCGCGACCGCCTCGCGCATCGCTGCCTGCGCGGCCTCGCGGAGGTCTCGCTCCCGTCCGTCAGTGAGCTGTCGCAAGGTCTTGAGCTCGGTAGCGACGCGCTCAAGCGGATCCCTCGCGCGCCACTGCGCTTCTTCCTCCTTGCTGCGGTAGCCGAACGCGCTCCCGGGATATGGGCCATTCTGGTGAAGGAAGCGATAGACGTCTGCCTCGATGACCGCGGGACCCTCGCCGCCTCGCATCTTCGTTAGCGCTTCCTCAGTTGCAAGGTGCACTGCGAGGGGGTCCATGCCGTCGATCTTCCACCCCGGGATGCCGAAACCCTGGCCGCGAACGGACAGCCGGCTGTCCGCGGCAATCTCGCTGACGTTCGTCGACACGGCATAGAGGTTGTTCTCGATGAAGAAGGCGATCGGCAGCTTCCAGGCTGCCGCAAGGTTGAGGCTCTCCAGAACAGAGCCGATCTGGGCGGAGCCGTCGCCGAAGTAAGCGATCGTCGCATCGCTGGTGCGCGCCTGCTTTTGCGCCCAGGCATTCCCGGCGGCGAACGGCACACCGCCACCCACGATCGCATTGGTGCCGAGGGCGCCCGCCTCCAGCCATTGCAGGTGCATTGAGCCGCCACGACCCCCGCAGAAGCCCTGCGCCAGACCGAGGATCTCGGCCAAGGTTCGTTGCAGCACCTGTTGAGCCGCGGGCGGCACGGGCTCCTCGAGAGTCAGGCGATCGGAGGCGACGTGTTTGAGCGCCTTGGCGAGGAACTGGTGATGGCCGCGGTGCGAGCCGGCGATGCCGTCGCTTGAGCGCAGGGCGATGATGGAGCCGACCGCACCGCCCTCCTGGCCGATGCTTGAGTGCGCCGGTCCGTGGACGAGGCTCTCAGAGGCGAGCTCGAGCACCGTCTCCTCGAAGGCGCGGATCAGGTGGAGTTGGACCAGCATCTCAATCAGCAGCGCTGGATCGGCTCTCTTCCAGTCGTCCCGTGTCGTTGTGAGCTCGACCCATGGGACCCCGGTCTTCAGGGCTCGTCTTTGAGGCATGTCGCGTTCCCGTCTTGGGCATTTATGTACACGGCGCTCTCCGCGATTGAATCCAATCACAGCCATGGGCCGTCATGCAAGCGGTATTCTCCCCTATCGTCGGGTAGATAGTATTCAATATCGGCAATGAGAGGAGAGACGGTGAGCAGCGGCTATGGACTGCGGGGCATCGATCACATCGGCTTCACGGTGCCGGACCTGGAAGAGGCGCACCGCTTTCTGCTTGATGTCCTCGGGGCGGCGCATGTCTACACGCTCGACGGCAAGTCGAGCGATGACGAGTGGATGCGCACTCACCTTGGTGTCCATCCGCGCACGCTGATCCGCGAGATCCGCTTCTACCGGGTCGGCACCGGTTCCAACCTTGAGGTTTTCGAGTACGAATCGGCCGACGGTCAAACTCCCCAGCCACGCAACAGCGACATCGGCGGTCACCATCTGGCCCTGTACGTCGACGACATGGACGCGGCGATGGCGACGCTACGCCAGCGAGGGGTCCAGTTCATGGGTGAGCCGACCCTCAGTGCGCAGGCAGCTTCTGGGCAGCGCTGGGTCTACTTCACGAGCCCCTGGGGAATGCAGTTCGAGCTCGTGAGCTTCCCGACCGGAAAGGCATACGAAAGCGACGCGAAAGTCAAACTATGGCATCCGGCGCATCCCAACCAGTGAGTGCGACAGGCCCGTCGCCGGAGGCGGCCGGGGGCGGTCCATCACACCCGCACGGTGAGTCCGGGGCGAGGATCGCCGCCGCGCTCCGCGAAGAGATCCTAGGCGGCGGCTACCGGCCCGGTGAACGAATCCGTCAGCAGGAGTTGGCCGGCCGGCACAGCGCCAGCAGGGTGCCGGTGCGCGAAGCCCTGCGGATGCTCGAGGCCGAGGGCCTCGTCACCATCGTCGCGAACGCCGGAAGCTGGGTGTCGCACCTCTCGGCACAGGAATGCGCCGAGATGTACCAGATGCGCGAGCGACTCGAACCTCTCCTTCTGCGCTACAGCGCAGGCTCGCTCCCTGACGAGGCCGGTGAGCACCTTCGGCTCCTTGCCGACGCAATGCAGCACTCGGCCGATGTCGAGCAGTTCATGCGACTTGACCGCGAGTTTCACCTGCTCACCTACTCAGCGGCCTCCACGATCGTGCTCGGCGACACGATCCTGCAGCTCTGGAACCGGACTCAACATTACCGTCGTGCATACACGCGCATGTTCCGTGCAGAGGGCGACGACAGTGTTCATCACGAGCACCAGCTGCTCGTGGCCGCCCTGCGTGGCGGCGATGCCGAGTACGCCGAGCAGGTCCTGGCCGGGCACATCCGCCGAACGCGTCTCGCGCTCGCCCGGCACCCGGAGATCTTCGAGAGCTGAGACTGCGTCATGCGTTTCGGGCAACAACAGACACGCACACGCGCGTCCGACATGAGGAAGGCACACGATGGCAATATCGATCATCAATCCGGCCACGGGCCAACTCGAAGAGGAGTTCACACCGCACACCGCTGCTGAGGTGGAGACCAGGATCGCTGAGACCCAGGCGGCATTCGAGGCGCTGCGGAGCACCACCTACCAGCAGCGCGGCGCGTGGATGCAACGTGCCGCGGAGATCGTTGAATCGGAGACCGAGGCAACGGCCCGCATGCTTGTCCGCGAGATGGGCAAGCCGATCGCGCAGGCGCGCGCTGAGGTGCTCAAGTGCGCCAAGAGCATGCGCTTCTACGCCGACAATGCCGAGCGCTTCCTTGCTGAAGAGCCGCTCCCTAATCCATCCGACGTCGGCGCCTCGCGGGCCTACACCCGCTACGAGCCGCTGGGGGTCATCCTCGCGGTGATGCCCTGGAACTACCCGCTCTGGCAGGTGATCCGCTTCGCGGCGCCTGCGCTAATGGCCGGTAACACAGGCCTCCTCAAACACGCCTCCAACGTTCCGGGATCGGCTCTCTACCTCGACACGCTCTTCGAGCGTGCGGGGTTCCCTGCCGGCTCCTTCCGCGCTCTGCTGATCGGGAGCGGCGAGGTTGACGAGGTCATCCGCGATTCGCGCGTGAAGGCGGTCACTCTGACCGGATCGGAGGGCGCCGGCCGCGCGGTGGCGGCAACAGCCGGCGGCCAGATCAAAAAGTCCGTGATGGAGCTCGGTGGCTCAGACGCTTTCGTCGTGATGCCGAGCGCGGACCTCGAGGCCGCAGCGACAACCGCAGTAAAAGCCCGTGTTCTCAACAACGGGCAGTCGTGCATCGCGGGCAAACGCTTCATCGTCCACACCGATATCTACGAGAAATTCGCAGAACTGTTCGCCGACAAAATGGCTGCCCTCCACGTCGGAGACCCTCTCGACGAGTCTGTTGATGTCGGCCCTGTGGCCACGCAGACGGGTCGCGACGAACTTGCAGAGCTCGTCAACGATGCCGTGGGGAAGGGCGCGACTGTGCTCGCTGGTGGCCGCACCATCGAAGGTGAAGGGTGGTTCTACGAGCCGACAGTTCTCGGCGACCTCACCGACCAGATGCGGATCGTCCTCGAAGAAGCCTTCGGTCCCGTCGCCTCGCTCTACCGCGCGCAGGATCGCGACGATGCACTGCGCATCGCCAACCAGACCAGCTTCGGGCTCAGCTCAGCCGTATGGACCAACGATCCCGAGGACGAGGCCTGCTTCATCGAAAACTTGGAGGCTGGTGCAGTCTTCGTCAACGGCATGACCGCCTCGTACCCAGAGTTGCCCTTCGGTGGCATCAAGGCGTCAGGCTTCGGCCGCGAGCTCGCTGCCGCCGGCATCCGAGAGTTCACCAACCTCAAGACGGTGTGGAGAGGATGAGGAAGGCGACCCGCCGTCAGTCGGCGGTCAGCCGTAGATCTCCACGGCGACCGACCACCACCCAGACGGCCACCGTGGGGACGGCAGCGAGGTTGAACAGGCGATGGGGCGTCGAGGAATCAAAGGAGATTGAGTCGCCGGGACGCAGTTCATAGGTTTCCCAGCCAACCGTGATCCCCAGCACTCCTTCGAGCACAAGGCCATACTCATGCCCGCCATGGCGCATCAAACCCTCGGATGGCGCCGATTCACCACCGACCTCGTAGATCGATTCCTGAAACTCCACCTCAGGATCAGGCGCGGAAGTCAGCATCTCCCAGCGCACGCCTGAGGCTAAGGTCATGGTCTTGCGCGATCCCGATCGCTGAACGAGCGCCGGGTGCCGCATCGCCTGAGATCCGGTCGCGCCGGCCCGTGGGTCTGACGGCTCGGCGTCCGTGCTGCCGCGCGAGGACTGCTCGTTCGAGAAGAGATCATCGAAGGAGAGGCCCAGGACGGTGGTCATCGCATATAGCGTTCTGACCGACGGCATGACGCGGCCGAGCTCTATCTGCGAGATCATGCTGGCCGAGACTTCGATCCGGCGGCTCAGCTCACGGACGCCGATCTTGCGCTGTTGGCGGGCAGCGCGCAGCTGGCTCCCGAAGCGGTTCCCTCCGGCCGTGGAGTCCAGAGCAGGCACGCCGGCCGGCCCAGCAAGGGAACCATCGGTATCGACACTCATTTGGTAAGCCTACCCACACTCTGTTGCATGAGCGCGCCGCAGAATTGTCGCGAACGCCGGGTCTGCCGAAGCGGTGGCGGGCAGCGGGCAAGACGCGTCCCGAAGCGAGTCCCGAACTGCCAAAATCCCGCCATCCGGATGTCCCCACGCCGATAATGACCACAAACCGAACGAGCCTCGAGTTGCCGCGTGGAACGCAGCCATGATCTTCAAGCAGATCGTCAATGCGGATCTGGGCTGCGCCTCGTACCTGATCGGCGATGAGAAGGCCGGTGTCGCGGCGGTCGTCGATCCTCGCTTTGACGTCGACGAGTACCTCGAGCTGGCGGCGTACCTGGGCGTCACGATCACGGACATCTTCGAGACCCACAATCACGCCGACCACGTGTCCGGCCACGGGCGGCTCGCAGCCGCTACCGGTGCCACCATCCACATCCACCGACTCGCCACGCCGGATTTCCAGTATGAGTCCGTTGAAGACCGGCAGGAGTTCGCGCTCGGATCGCTGCGGATCAAGGCGCTGCACACGCCAGGCCACCGGCCTGAGCACACCAGCTTCCTGCTGACCGACGCCGGTCGCGGCGCGGAGCCGTGGGCGGTGCTGACAGGGGACAGCCTGTTCGTCGGTGACGTGGCACGTCCAGATCTGGCGGTCGAACGTACAGAGGGCGCGCGTGGGATCTTCCGCTCTCTCAGAGACCAGCTGCTGAAGCTGGCGGACTATGTCGAGGTCTGGCCCGGTCATCTCGGCGGCTCGATGTGCGGCGGTCCCGGGATGGACCTCAAGGGCTGCTCTACGATCGGCTTCGAACGCCGACACAACCAGATGCTGGCGATCACAGACGAGCGGGAGTTCGTGGCGGCCTCGCTCTCGAGCCTCGGTGCCCAGCCGCCCAACTTCAAGGCGATCGTCACTCAGAATCATGGGCCGCTGCTGACGGCGCCGGTGGTCCCCGCGCTGCTCGCGCCGGCGGAGCTCGCGCGCCGTCTGCCGGACGGCGCGCTGGTGGTCGACACACGTGACGATCTTGCCTTCGCCCATGGCCACATCCCCGGGGCACTCTGGATCCCGTTGCGCAAGAGCGGCTTCGGCACCAAGCTTGCCTGGCTTGCCGCAGCGGCTCCGCAGATCGTCTTCGTCTGCGCAGATGACGACGACGCTGAACGCGCCGGTGCGCTTGCCGGTGCGGTCGGGCTCGCTGAGCCAGTGGGGCGAGGTGGGGTTCTGGCCGGCGGCGTAGCTGCCTGGGCCGCCGCCGGGCAACCGCTCGTACAGCTGAGGCGGCTGCGTGTCGGTGAGCTCGAGGCCGAGCGCCAACGGCAGGACCCGGTCCAGGTCCTTGACGTGCGTGAGCGGACTGAGTTTGAGGAAGGGCACATACCCGGCTCACTGGCCGTCACCTGGCACGACATCATCGGTGTGCCCGAGGGGCTCGATCCGTCGAAGCCGATCGCCGTGATCTGCGCGTCGAGCCTGCGTGCAGGCGTGGCCGCCGCGCTGCTGCAGCATCACGGCGCGGCGCAGGTGATGCAGGTGGTCGACGGCGGCGTGCCCCGATGGGCGAGTCTCGGAGGTTCGTTGAGTTCGGGGACGGCATCTCTGAGCGCGCACTAGCCTGAGCCGCATGGTCAATCCCTCTCTTCATGAGACCCAAGCAGGTTCATTCGGTGCCGCCGCCGCGCTTTACGAGCGGGCGCGGCCCTCCTACCCGTCTGACGCGCTGGACTGGCTGTTGCCGGCCGGTTCGCCTGACGTTCTGGATCTTGGAGCCGGCACCGGCAAGCTCACGCGCCTGATCGCCGCGCGCGATCTGCACGTCGAAGCCGTGGACCCTTCCGAGCAGATGCTCGCGGAGCTCCAGCGTGTTCTTCCTGACGTGCCCACGCACGTCGGGACCGCCGAGCGCATCCCCGTACCCGACGCCAGCTTTGACGCGGTGCTGGTTGCCCAGGCTTGGCACTGGGTTGATGTGCCACGGGCCGCCGCCGAGGTGGGCCGGGTGCTGCGACCGGGCGGTCACCTGGGCCTGATCTGGAACAACCGAGACGACCGCGTCGACTGGGTGCGAGAGATCTCGGCGCTGACGCCAGCCGGAGAGGGCGGCGGGATGGCAGTCGACAACCCCGTGATTGGTCCGCCGTTCGGCCAGATCGAATACTTCGTCACCGAATGGTCCTTTCCCATGACCCGGGCGGGACTCATAGATCTCTTCGCCTCGCGCAGCTACGTGATCATCGCGTCGCAGGAGGAGCGAGAGAGGATCCTCGGTGGCATCCAGCGGCTGCTCGACCATCATCCGGACCTGGAGGGTCGCGCCAAGTTTGAGATGCCGTACGTGACCTACGCGTCACGCGCGCACCTGAGGTGATGAGCGCAACGCGGCGCGGGTGGCAGCGCGCCGTGGCGAACATGCTGAAGACCCGCGCACACGCTAAACATCGCGGGCACTGTGCGATTGCACGTACTCAGTGATCTGCATCTCGAGCGCGCGCCCTTCACGACGCCCGATGTGGAAGCGGACATCGTCGTGCTGGGCGGTGACATCGCGCCAGGGACAGCCGGCGTGGATTGGGCGCGCAACTGGCTCGGGGGCCGTCCGGCGCTGTATGTGGCTGGCAACCACGAGTTCTATGGGGAATCGTTCACCCAGCTGGCTGATGATTTGCGTGATCGGGCGTCGGGGTCCGTCGTTCAGGTCCTGGAGAACGACGTGACCGTGGTTGACGGCGTGCGCTTCCTCGGCTGCTCGCTCTGGAGTGATTTCGAGTTCGCCGGGCCGGAGCGGCGCGAGTACTCGATGGCGATATGCGAGCGCATGGTCAACGACTACCGGCAGATCCGCGCCTCAAGCGCTGGGGGGCTGCTGCGGCCGCAGGACACGCTCGCGCGCCACCTGGAGAGTCGTGCCTGGCTGTCAGAGCGACTGAGCGAGCCCCATGACGGGCAAACGGTAGTGATCACCCATCACTCGCCGATCGTGCGTGAGCGGCCTAAGAATCCGCTGTTGGCGGCGATCGGTGGCGCCTTTGCCAGCGACCTGAGTGAGCTGATCGGAGCCGACGCGGTCGATCTCTGGATCTTCGGTCACATCCACCGAACCGTTGACGTGGATGTGAACGGCACGCGCGTGATCAGCAACCAACGTGGCTACACGGGCGAGCCGGTCAGCGGCTTCGACCCGGAGCTGGTGATCGAGCTCTAACCAACTGCGTCATGTGCGTGCGCGATGCGCACCAGCGGGTAGGTGTGAAGCGGCGGTGTGGTCAGTGCACCCGCAGGCGGGGTGACTTGCAATGAAGCGTGGCTATCCTCCGCTCATGTCTGGCGCTGAGCAGCCTCTGAAGCGAGAACTAGAGCTAGCGGCTGAACTTGATCAGCTGATCACGCTCTC
>Ga0181537_10003691_pt1 | contig 13017 bp, 11 predicted proteins | sample PEATcosm2014_Bin_39_FD_119765 | JGI IMG/M metagenome (GOLD analysis project Ga0181537, IMG submission 119765) | Peatland microbial communities from MTU Mesocosm Facility, Houghton, MI, USA - PEATcosm2014_Bin23_10_metaG | ecosystem: Environmental > Terrestrial > Soil > Wetlands > Peat | place...
CGGCGACCGTGAAGGAAGTTTTGGATGCCGCACGTGCCGTGGGGTTATCAAAGAAGAAACAAAAAAGGCCCTGACAGGTCTTTTTTGCGGGCACAGCGGGTTATAAACCCCCTGACCTCCACCAGTCCTCATCTAATACAGCCAAGGACTCTTTAATAATATTCAAGGACGTACGTCTGTCAAATTCCATTTAATAATTTTTTAATAACTCCACCCGCGGTGGACACAGGGGGAGTTGAACCCCGCCAGGGTCGGATAGCAAGCCGACCCCGATAACCGTATTGTGCCCACCGCGCGCCCATCATACACAACGCACATTAAAGGAATATTAACGGGGTAACGCTTTCCCGCCGCTCACGTTCTATTTGTTATGAATATGAGCCGAAAAGGATTTACACCGATTGCGATAGCATTGATGGTAGCCGTGGGCATCTTGGTGCTCGGCGGTGTGTTCTATTATTTTCATCATGCGATGAGAAACGGCGGAAACACGGGTAATGGGAGTGCCACCTCCACGCCGCCGACCGCGAGCTCCACGGCGCCCTTTGTGATCACGCCGTCGAGCGGCCTCGTGGGGAGTATGGTCACGATCGCCGGGAGCGGCTTCGGCGCGACGGGCAATACGGTGACGTTCAACGGCATGGTCTCGGCGTCGATGAGCGACCTGTCGTCGCCCGACGGGAGAACGCTGGCCTTCGCCGTGCCTTCCTCGCTCGGCCCGAACTGCAAACCGGACCAGGCGTGCCCGATGTACGAAATGCTCGTGGGATCGGGGACGTATAGGGTCTCCGTAATCACGAACGGCGTGACGCAGGCGGCGGGCTCGTTCACCGTGACGGGCGGCGGGATGAAGATCCCGTAGTAGTTTGACCATTCATTAAAACTGGATTAAAATCTTCTTGCAGTACCCCTATATAACCCCGACCGAGGGCGTTTTTCTATCTTATGCAATTACTTTTCAGCTACATCAAGAAGCATAAAAAGTCGCTCACGCTGACGCTCGTTTTTGCTGCGATCAACATCGCGTTCTCGCTCGTCGATCCGCAGGTGTTCCAGATCGTCATCGATGATTACGTTTCAAAAATCGGCAGTATCTCGGGTGCCGATTTTCTGCGCGGCGTGGGATTGCTACTGCTCATCTCCGTTGCCGCGGCGCTCATCTCGCGCACCGCAAAGAACTTCCAGCAATATTACGAGAACATGGTGGCCCAGCGCGTCGGCACCGAGCTGTACGCGCATAGCGTGGCGCATTCGTTCTCGCTGCCCTACGCGATCTTTGAGGATCAGCGCTCGGGCGAGTTACTGCAAAAACTGCAGAAGGCGCGGCTTGACGCGCAGCTGCTCATCACGAGCTTCGTTGACGTCATCTTCGTTTCGTTGGTCGGCATCATCCTCGTGCTCATTTACGCGTTCTTCGTCAACTGGATCATCGGCCTCCTGTATTTCATGGTCATCCCGATTCTCGGCGCGGCGCTGTTCTTCCTCGGTAAAAAGATCAAAGCGATCCAGAAGAACATCGTCGTCGAATCGGCGAACCTTGCGGGATCCACGACCGAGACGATCCGCAACGTGGAGCTCGTGAAAAGTTTGGGGTTGGAGGAGCAGGAGACGAAGCGCCTCAACGAGGTGAACAGCAAAGTGCTGTCGCTTGAGCTTTCCAAACTGACGCTGATCCGCAAGCTGAGCTTTACGCAGGGGACGATCGTGAACGCGATGCGTTCCATCATATTGTTCGCGATGCTTTGGCTGATATTCCTTGGCAAGATCTCGCTCGGGGAATTTCTCGCGCTGTGGTTCTACTCATTCTATATCTTCTCGCCGCTCGGCGATATCGGCACGGTGGCATCGCAGTATCAGGAATCGAAGGGGAGCATGGAAAAATTGCAGGAAATCCTCGCCATTCCGTCGGAAGAAAAACCGGCGCGTCCCGTCACGGTCGACGCGCTGAAGACGGTGGAGTTCAAAGATGTTTCATTCGGCTATCAAAGCGGGGCGCTTACCGCGCTCGCGAACATGAACCTGACGATCAAGAGCGGAGAGACGGTCGCGTTCGCCGGATATTCCGGTTCGGGCAAAACAACGCTCATCAAACTGCTCGTCGGATTATATAAGCCGACCAAGGGCACTATTTTATTGAACGGCGTGAATGGCGACACGGTCGACTACGATGCACTGCGCCGCAAGATCGGTTACGTGTCGCAGGACACCCAGCTTTTTGCCGGAACGCTACGTGATAACTTGGTCTTCGTAAAACCGGATGCCACGGACGACGATTGCTGGAAGGCCCTGCGCAGCGCTTCCGTGGAGGCGATCGCGGAGCGCGGTGGGCTCGGGTTGGATACGAAGATCGGCGAGGGCGGCATCAAGATCTCCGGCGGCGAGCGCCAGCGCCTTGCCATCGCCCGCGCGCTGTTGCGTGATCCCGAATTGATCATTTTCGACGAGGCAACGTCAAGTCTGGATTCCATCACGGAAAAATCGATCACGGAGACGATCCATCAGATCGCGCGCTCGCGGCCGAACCTCATTACGGTGATGGTGGCGCACCGGCTTTCCACGCTCGCGCGCGCCGATCGCATCTACGTGATGCGCAAAGGTAGCGTGGTGGAACAGGGGAGCCACACCGCACTTCTTAAAGATCCGGACGGCCTGTACTCGGCGCTTTGGAAGGAACAAAGCGGGAACGCGGAAGGCAATGTGACCTTATCTGAGATACTTTCATGAAACACGACAAGATCATCATCAAAGGCGCGCGCGAGCACAATCTTAAGAATGTGGATCTTGAGATCCCGCGCGACAAAATGGTCGTCTTCACCGGACTCTCCGGCAGCGGCAAATCGTCGCTCGCGTTCGACACGATCTTTGCCGAAGGCCAGCGCCGTTACATTGAATCGCTCTCCGCATACGCGCGGCAGTTTTTGGGCCGTCTCGACAAGCCGGACGTGGACGATATCGAAGGACTTTCGCCGGCGATCTCCATCGACCAAAAATCGCATTCCGGGAATCCGCGCTCCACGGTGGCGACGATCACCGAAATATACGATTATCTCCGCGTGCTTTTCGCGCGCGCGGGTAAGCCGTACTGCCCCACGTGCGGCCGCGAGATCAAGAAGCTGACGAACGAGGAGATCGTGGACGTGGCGATCGAGATCTCGGACGGCAACAAAGACAAGAAGAACTTTGTGATCCTCGCGCCGGTGGTACGCGGCCGGAAAGGCGAGTATTACCAGATGCTCTACGACTTCCTGAACGCCGGATTTTCTGAGGTGCGCATCGACGGCAAATATCATTCGTTGCGCGACCGGGTGGAACTTTCGCGTTACAAAACCCACGACATCGACCTCGTCGTGGACCGGTTGCCGTCAGGAATGAACTTCAAAGATAAGGACAATCGCTTGCGCCTTGCCGAGGCGATCGAGAGCGCGCTCAAATATGGTAACGCGGTTGTGACGCTCATCACGGACAAAGAGACATCGCTCTCGGCAAAATTCACGTGCCCGCACGACGGATTCTCGTTCCCGGAGATCGAGCCGCGTCTGTTCTCGTTCAACAGCCCGTACGGCGCGTGCCCGGAGTGCCACGGCCTCGGCACGAAAGACATCTGGTCCGACGAGATCTGCCCGGTCTGCGCCGGCAAGCGCCTTCGGCCGGAAAGCTTGAATGTTTTGATAGATGAAAAAAACATTAATACGGTGACAGCGCTTTCCATAGAGGATGCCCACGCGTTTTTCTCGGGGCTGAAATTTAAAACGGGATCGTCACTTGAGGAAGTCGCGGAAGCCCCGCTTCGGGAGATCAAAAACAGATTGAAGTTCATGATGGATGTCGGCTTGGAATATCTGACGCTCGACCGCAGGGCGGGGACTTTGAGCGGCGGCGAAGCCCAGCGCATCCGGCTCGCGTCGCAGATCGGCTCGCGTCTCGTGGGCACGCTCTATATATTGGATGAGCCGACGATAGGCTTGCACCAGCGTGACAACGCGAAGTTGATCCAGACACTCAAGGACCTGCGCGATCTCGGCAACACGATCATCGTGGTGGAGCACGACGAGGATACGATCCGCGAATCGGACTATCTTGTGGACATCGGACCGGGCGCGGGCGTGCACGGCGGCAATGTGGTTGCGCAGGGGCCGATGCCCGCGCTCATCAAGGATCTCAAGCAGAATTCGCTCACGTTGCAATATTTGCGCGGGAAGAAATTCATCGACGTGCCGGAGACGCGCCGCAAGGTGGATGTGAAGCAGGAATATCTGAAGATCCGTGGTGCGCATGCGAACAATTTAAAAGATGTGGACGTTGATATTCCGTTGCGCCGCTTCACGGCGGTCACGGGCGTTTCCGGCAGCGGTAAATCGTCGCTCGTGTACGACGTACTCTACAAAGCCGTTGCGGACAAATTGAATCACGCGAGCTTCAAGGCCGGGGGATATAAACAGATATTGGGCCTGGAATACATCACGCGCATCATCAACATCGACCAGGCGGCAATCGGCCGCACGCCGCGCTCCAATCCGGCCACGTACGTGGGCGCGTGGACGCACATCCGCGATCTTTTCGCCGGCACGGAAGACGCGCGCGTGCGCGGTTACAAGCCGGGCCGGTTCAGCTTCAACGTCCCGGGCGGGCGCTGCGAGAACTGCGAAGGCCACGGCACGATCGCGATCGAGATGCACTTCCTCCCGACGGTCTACGTCACCTGCGACGTGTGTAAGGGCAAACGCTTCGACCGCGAGACGCTCGCGGTGGAATACAAAGGCAAGAATATTTTTGACGTCCTACAGATGACGATCGAGGAAGCGGTGAAGTTCTTTGAAGACATTCCGTGGCTGATGGACAAGCTCACTATATTGGAGGAGGTGGGTTTGGGATATCTCGAACTCGGCCAATCGGCGACGACGCTTTCCGGCGGCGAAGCGCAGCGCATCAAGCTCTCCGCCGAGCTCGGCAAGCGGGACACGCGGCGCACGCTCTACTTGCTCGACGAGCCGACGACCGGATTGCACTTCGCGGACGTGGATCAGTTGCTCAAAGTGCTTCAACGTTTGGTGGATCGGGGAAACACGATCGTCGTCATCGAGCACAACCTTGACGTTATCAAGTGCGCGGACTGGGTGATCGATCTCGGTCCCGAAGGTGGCGCCCGCGGCGGCAGGATCATCGCCACCGGCACGCCGGAGGAGATCGCCCGCAAGAAGGCGAGCGTGACGGGGGAGTATCTGCGGCCCTTACTTCAGAAATAGAAGATTAAAATTTTATTAAAAAAGTTTTGACATGTAGTTTCTGGCTGCTAAAATAATAGAGATAGATTATTGGGATTACCCACCGCGCCCGGCATCAAATAGTGATGTTGGGCGAAGATTTTTCCGGGCTGTAAAAATCGATAAATCGATTTTGAACGCTTTGAAAAGAATCATTGTCGAGTGTTCCCATTTTTCTTAGCAATCGCTTGGCGTCAAATGTTCTAACCTGAGAAAGAATCGCCCTCCGTTCTTTCCCGCCAAACAAAATCATTGCATACCACCTTCCTTCCTTTATCTGTGTGGTTAAGGGGATACCTAAGAATGACTGCGAATTGAATTTTTTAAAGATGACAACCGGGCGGGCAAAATCTCTACCCTTTCCATATATTTCCACGCCGACATTTAGGCCGATACTGCACCACCAGATCTCACTTTCTTTGAAAAGGTGGTTGGGTCTTTTATCTTTCAATAAAATGTTGATTCTCCACCAATCCAGTAAGGTAAGAAAGTAATTTTGAAGCATATCTGCCACCATAACAGATATAAATTAAATCTTTATTAATGGGTGTGGTATGATAAAGCCATGCCCCATGTGATCGACAACAAAATATGGCACGACAGCCAGAAGCTTGGCTGGATCGACGGTGAACATATCCGCGACATGGCAAACAATAAGCTCGGCTATTTCGAGAACGGTTTTGTCTACAATGAGGCCGGACACAAAGTTGCCTATATCCACGAGAACGAGCTGATGTACGAGAACGGCAGGACACCATCGTCGCTTGAGCATATCAACGAGGAGATCCAGGGAAACATCCCGATATTGAACAAGTGCGCGATCAAGACGCTGTTCGATCTGTAGATGCCTGTGTTCGCGACGAAAATTCCGTACAAAAAATTTCCCGAAACGCCGGGCGTCTACATTATGAAAGACGCCGCTGGGCGTATTTTGTACGTGGGCAAGGCGGGAAATCTCCGGCGGCGTGTGTCGAGCTATTTCGAGCGCCCGCACGATGTGCGCATCCAGACGCTCGTTTCCAAGATCACGACGATGGAATTCGAGCAGAAGGATACCGCGCTCGAGGCGCTGATCCGTGAAGCGGAGCTGATCAAGAAGATCACGCCGCCGTTCAACGTGCGCGAAAAGGACGACAAGAGCTTTTTATATTTCGAGATCACGCGAGAGAAGTTCCCGCGCGTGCTGCTCGTGCGCGGCGCCGGCGTGGTGGCGGACGGCCGTATCAGCAAAGGCGGCCACGCGGTGGCGCCGCAGGGTAAGCGCTACGGCCCGTTCACGTCCGCGTCGAGCGCGCGTGAGGCCATGCGCATTTTGCGCCGCATCTTCCCGTGGAGCACACACAATGCCGACGAGATCGGGAAGCTGAAGCGCCCGTGTTTCAATTACGAGATCGGGCTTTGCCCGGGCACGTGTGTGGGTGCCGTCACGCACGAGGATTATATGAAGAACATCGAGCGGCTGAGGATGTTCTTTGAAGGGAAGAAGGCGCGCATCATCCGCGCGCTGGAAAAGGATATGAAAGCGGCGGCGAAAAAACAGGAGTTTGAGAAAGCGGAGGCGCTCAAGCGGCAGGTGTTCGCGCTCAAGCACATCCAGGATACCGCGCTTATTTCGGACACCGATGCGCTCATTACGCCGGGTGTGGGGCTAAAGATCGGTCATCGTATCGAGGGCTATGACATCTCGAACATCTCCGGCACGTCCGCCGTCGGTTCTATGGTGGTGTTCGAGGATAGTGAGCCGAATAAGAATCAATATCGCAAGTTCAAGATCCGGAGCGTCTTCCAGCCGAACGACGTCGGCATGTTGAAGGAAGTGCTGGAGCGGCGCTTTGCCCGATCGGATTGGCCGATGCCGGACCTCGTGCTCATCGACGGCGGCCTCGCACAGGTGAACACCGCGCGCCGCGTCCTGCTCCGCGCCGGAATAAAAATCCCTATCGTAGGCATCGCGAAAGGGCCGAAGCGCGACCGCAACGACATCATCGGGCTCATTCCGAAGGGCGTGCAAAAAACGACGCTCATCAAAGTGCGCGACGAGGCGCACCGCTTCGCGATCAGCTATCACAAAACCCTCCGCCGAATTACTTCGTTATCGTAATCGGGCCGCTCACAAGATCACCGAGCCCGTTCCCGTCAAAGTGGATGCTGATCGAATAGACGCCCGGTTCGACGGCGACCTCATCCGCGCTGTAGCGTCCGAGGTAGACCTGTTCCGCGTTCCACGTGTAGGAGGTCTGTTTCGGTCCGGTTTCCGAAAGGATGACCCCGATGAACTTTTTTGTTGTGGCGTTCACGAGATCGATCTCGCCGGTGATGTCCGCGGCATTATCCCACGCGATGGGATTCGCCTGACCGATGGTCCAGACATTATTAGAGAGCGGCGTGAGAAGATGGATGGTGATCGTGGAGCCGGGAGGCGGGGGAATATTCTGCGAGCCCGCGCCGGATGTCGCCGGGGGCGCGGAAACGGTGCTGGTGCCGCCAGGCGTCCCGTTTGCCACGGTAGTGACCGTACTGGACGCGCCCGCGCCGCTTTGCGCCGGCGCAGCGGGGGTGGTAAACGAGACGATCGCGAATACCGCTGCCGCTATGACGATCAGGATCCCCGCCGCCACGGCAACCATTTTCCACCGCACATGCATAGTGTTCATATCCTTTAATGATACCAGAATTGGATTTCAAACGTTACTCAATGGTAAAATAACCTTAATGACTGCCGATGACATAAAACAGTTCTTTCACGGGGACGTGGCGGTGGACGACGCGACGCTCACGAAGTACAGCCGCGATTATTCGCTTTTTAAGGTGCGGCCGCAGATCGTCGTGTTCCCCAAGGACGTCGATGATATAAAGAATCTGGTCAAACTCGTCGCGCAAAAGAAAGCGGCGGGGGAAGACGTTTCGCTTACCGGTCGCTCGGCCGGGACGGACATGACGGGCGGTCCGCTCAGCCAGGGGATTGTTGTCTCGTTCACTAAATATTTCAATCACATCGTTGAGATCGGTACGGATGAGGCGAGGGTGCAGCCCGGCGTGTACTTCCGCGACTTTGAGAAGGCGCTGACCGAGAAAAATCTGCTCTATCCCGCGTATCCGGCATCAAAGGATCTGTGTGCGCTCGGCGGCATGGTCAATAACAATTCCGGCGGCGAGAAGACGCTCGCGTACGGAAAGACGGAGGACTACGTGCGGGCGGTAAAGATCGTGATGAGCGACGGCGAAGAACATACGCTCTGGCCGCTCGCGGGGGACGCGCTCAAGGCAAAGTTGGCCGAGCAAAGTTTCGAAGGAGATCTCTATCGCAAACTCTACAAACTGGTTGATGATAATTATGATGTGATCAAAGCCGCCAAGCCGGACGTTTCAAAAAATTCCGCGGGCTACTATCTGTGGAACGTGTGGGATCGCGCGACCGGCGTATTCGATATCACAAAAGTCATCGTCGGTTCGCAGGGGACGTTCGGCATGCTTACCGAGGCGAAGCTCAAGCTCGTGCCGCTCAAGAAACATTCGCGCCTGTGCGTCGTGTTTTTGAAAGACCTCACGCCGGTCGGTGATCTGGTGGAAGCGGTGCTGCCCTTTAAGCCGGAGAGCATCGAGTCGTACGACGACAAGACGATGGAGGTTGCGGTCAAGCTGTGGCGGCAGGTGATCGGCTCCATGAAAGGGAATGTGATCACGCTCGGCCTGCAGTTCCTGCCGGAGGTGTGGATGGTACTCCGCGGCGGCATGCCGAAGATGATCATGCTCGTGGAATTGTGCGGGAACGACGAGAACGAATTGAACGCGAAGCTTGCCACGCTCGCCGGTGCCGTAAGAGAGTTCGCGAAGACGCACGCGGGCATCCAGGTGCTGCCGTTGAAGACGGAGAAGGACGAGCAGAAATATTGGACGATCCGCCGGCAGAGCTTTGCGCTCCTGCACAGCAACATGTCGGGGAAGGACACGGCGCCGTTCATCGACGATTTCATCGTTAAGCCGGAGTATATGGCAGAGGTGTTGCCCCAGGTGAACGCGATTCTCAATAAATACAAGAAAGATCTCATTTACACGATCGCGGGCCATCCCGGCAACGGCAATTTTCATATCATTCCATTGATGAACCTCAAAGACCCGCGCGTGCGGGCGCTGATCCCCACGATCTCCGAGGAGGTGTACCAGCTCGTGTTCAAATACCACGGCTCGATCACCGCGGAGCATAACGACGGTCTGATCCGCACCCCGTACCTGGAGGAAATGTACGGATCGAAGATCGAAGAGCTGTTCATAGAGACAAAGAAGATATTCGACCCGTTGAACATATTCAATCCGGGCAAAAAAGTAGGCGGGAGCATGCAGTACAGCACGGACCACATCGCAGCGACACAATAGGAAAACAGCCCCTCTTGCCGGGTAGAATATCTTTAATTTTTCTTTAATCCGGTTTTGGTATGGTGGATGGGTGAAGATGCGCGCCCGCACCGTCTCTTATTTTCTGTCCATCACGGCCGTCGCCGCGATCTTTTTCAGCGTCGAGTTCGTTACGGAAAAATATTTTTATCCCAATGATGAAGTGGTGGATATCCTTGCCGCGATCATCGGCGCGCTTTCATTCTCCCGATGCAAGCGATTTTTCGATGTGGCAACCGACCGGATATTTTTCCGCGGCCCGCGCGATGACCGCGCGGAGTTTATCACGAACATCTCGCACGAACTGCAGACGCCGATCGCCATCCTACGTGGCAATGTGGAGGTTTTGCAGAGAAAGAGCACCACGGAGGCGGAGCGGCTGGTGGCTGAGCGCGTGATCGTGAACACGCTCGACGGCATGTCGCGCCTCATCGGCAACGTCCTCGAAGGCGCCAAGCTGAAATTCTCCAAAAAAATATTGTCCGGATCAAGGGTCGGTCTGGGGGCGTTGCTGCGGGAGATACACGAGGATTGCGATCTCCTGGCGGAAGAAAAAGGAGTTCGGCTTTCGGTCGACGCCGAAGAACTCCTCTATATCAATGTCGACCGTGACCGCCTGAAGGAAGTATTCCTGAATCTCATCAGCAATGCCCTGAAGCATACTCCGTGCGGCGGCTCGATCTCGTTGCTCGCGACGCGCGCCGGATCCGCCGCGCGCATCACCGTCGCCGATTCCGGATGCGGCATCGCACCGGACGTCCTGCCGCACATCTTCGAGCGGTTCTATCAGATCAGGAGCGGTGCCCGCATGATCGCGGATAACGGTGCGGTCGTCTCGGATGCGCCGTCCAACGGCATCGGCCTCAATATCTGCAGGGAGATCGTTGAAGCCCACCACGGCACGATCACGGCGGAGAGCGAGCTCGGAAGGGGGAGCCGCTTTATCATCCATCTGCCGCTCTCGCCATGATGAGCGGCACCTCCCGGCCTCCCGCTGTGTTTCTGCTATAATTAACTCATGAATACAACCCTCATGCCTTCCAAAAAACTCTACTCCCAGGCGTCGTCCGGCGATCTTGTCCTTGATAGTAATGGCGAGAATGATAAACAATACGTTCTAAAGTTGCGTGACCTTCCCGCCAACGAGAAGCCGCGCGAGAAGCTCGTCAAATACGGACCGTCGGTGCTCTCACTTGCCGAGCTGTTTGCTGTGGTGCTGAACGTTGGCACAAAAAAGGAAGAGGTGCTCACGATGTCGCGGCGGCTGCTCAAAGAATATGGCGACAGCGCGATCGTCAACCAGAAGGATCCGGCCAAGATCAGCGAACTGCTCGGCATCCCGCTCGGCAAAGCGTGTCAGGTCGTCGCGTGCTTCGAGCTTGGCCGCCGGTTCTTCAAAGACCAGTCCGGGAAGAAACCGCTCACGATCCGCACGGCCAGCCAGGTCTATGCATATCTCAAAGATATGCAGGACCTTCCCAAAGAGCATCTGCGCGGACTATATCTCGACGCGCACTACCAACTGATCCACGACGAGGTCGTTTCCATCGGCACGCTGACGTCGAACATCATCCATCCACGCGAAGTGTTCCGCCCCGCGCTCGAGTATTCCGCATCGGCGGTGATTCTCGCGCACAACCATCCCTCCGGCATCGCGAAACCGAGCGACGCGGACATCGCGATCACGCGCCAGATCGTGGAGGCGGGAAAGATCCTCGGTATCGGCCTGCTTGATCACGTCATTATCACCAAGAACAAGTTCGAGAGCGTGCCGGTGGAGTATAGCTGATCATGACCGAGGCGATCATTTTTGATTTCTTTGGTGTAATTTGTCCTGATTTACATGAAGTATGGACAAGGAAACATCATATAAAAAATACCTCGGCACTTTATGAAGAAATTGGAAAAAACGTTGATCTTGGGTTGGCCCCTGAAGATGATTATATTAGGTCGCTTTCGATAAAAACGGGTATTCCGTCTGGTTTGATTAGGAAAGAGCTTGATGAAGAGATCGTTATAAATAAAGAGATTATAAATATTATCAGGGAATTGAGAAAAAAATATAAAATAGGCCTTCTTTCAGACGCGAGCGCTTCATTACTCGACAGGGTTTTAAAAGAGAATCATATCAGAGAATATTTCGATAGTTTGGCTGTCTCATCAGAAATTGGATACACAAAACCCGATCCTGAGAATTACTGGTTCATACTGAACACATTAAGAGTAAAGCCGGAGAAAGCGGTCTTTATCGACGACAGCCCATCGAATGTTCGTGGTGCGGAAAATATCGGAATGAAAGCTTTTTTGTATAAGGATGAGGCCTCTTTAAGAAAGCAGTTAGCCGCATTTCTATAGGGGATCTGGGCTTCATTCCCTCGACTTTCTCTGCTATAATCCCATTCATGGTGGATTTCTCGCATCTCACGAAGGCCTATAAAAAGAAGGTGGTCGTGGACGATTTCACCCTCTCCGTGGATGTGCCAATATTCGGCTTTTTGGGGCAGAACGGGGCGGGGAAGACGACGATCATGAAAATGATCGTGGGCTTGCTCGATCCCACGAGCGGCACAATCACGATAGACGGGGCGCTCTCGTCGCACCCGATCTTCAAAAAAAAGCTGGGCTACATGCCAGAGACGCCGTACTTCTACGAGCGCATGACGGGCATGGAATTCTTACGTCTCTGTGACGAGCTTTTTGATAACAATAACAGCGGCGCGAATCCTGCGGCGCGGAAATCCCATTACGAGGACATCTTGAAGAAGGTCGGCATCTTTACTGCGCGCGACGCGGAGATCCGTACGTATTCCAAAGGCATGCGCCAGCGCCTCGGTTTCGCGCAGTCGCTCGTGAACGATCCGGAATATCTTTTCCTCGACGAACCGCTCGACGGCCTTGATCCGATCGGGCGCCGTGAAATGAAAGAGGTGATGCTGGCGCTCAAGCACGAAGGCCGCAAAATATTCCTCAACACGCACATCCTCGCCGACGTTGAGGAGATCTGCGACGAGATGGGCGTGATCCATGAAGGGAAGCTGCTCTACGCGGGTTCCGTGAAGGCGTTCTGCGCGGGCAAGCCGCTCGAGGAACGATTTATGCAGGTCGTGGAAGCGCACGAGAAACAAGAACCACGAGCATGAGGAACATCCTGATCATCGCCAAGAACACGTTGAAGCTCGAGGTCCGCGACAAGATCCTTTACGGCATCATCGTGTTCGGCCTGCTCTACATATTCTTCACGCTGTTCCTTGCCGATCTCGTGTTGAAGGAGCCGACGATGGTCAAGGCGTTCGGACTGACGGGGATATATTTCTTCAACGCGATCATCGCGCTCTTTCTCGGCACGACGTCGTTCTTTAAGGAC
>Ga0181537_10003692_pt1 | contig 13016 bp, 8 predicted proteins | sample PEATcosm2014_Bin_39_FD_119765 | JGI IMG/M metagenome (GOLD analysis project Ga0181537, IMG submission 119765) | Peatland microbial communities from MTU Mesocosm Facility, Houghton, MI, USA - PEATcosm2014_Bin23_10_metaG | ecosystem: Environmental > Terrestrial > Soil > Wetlands > Peat | place...
AGCGCTGCCGCCGCAGCCGGCCTGGTCGCCGCTGTGGACCGGGCCGATGGAGGCCGGCGACACAAAGTTTTTCGTCTCGCGCGGCTATGTTCATGTCATCGGTTCGCCGCGCGGCGTCGGCAAGTCGGAAGGTGGCGGCTCGCGCGAATGGGATTGCTACGACCTGATCGAATGGATCGCGGCGCAGCCATGGTGCGACGGCAATGTCGGCATGGTCGGCATTTCCGGTTTCGGCGCCGAGCAACTCGCGGTGGCCAAAAAGCAGCCACCGCATCTTAAAGCCATCTTTCCGTTCGATTCGCGCGGCGCCTACGGCGAACTCGGCGGCTTCCGCGACGAATATCCCGGCGGCGTCATTCATCTGTTCCGTTATCTTGTCGGTCATTTCTCGGCCATGCATCAGCATAAGGGGCAGCCCGGTCCGCTGCCGCCGGAGCGCGAGACGATGTGGCGCGACGCCATGAACAATCCAGACTACAAAATGTATCCGCACGTTTACAATCTGATCGCGCAAAAAGGCCAGCACATGCCGCCTTACTATAATGTGCTGGTCGATCCGTTCGACAGCGAGGCGGCGGTCAAAAAGAGCGAAGCGGAGTTCGCCGCGATCAAAATTCCGACCTATACCGGTTCGGGCTGGTACGGCTACACCTATAAAACGCATCTGAACGGCTGCCAGCATTGGTACAGCAATATCCAGGCGCCCAAGAAGCTGTTGTTGGCCGGGCCCGCGCATGTGGAGCGGCCGTATCACACCTTCCACAACGAGGTGTTGCGCTGGCACGATCACTGGCTCAAGGGCCTCGACACCGGTGTGATGGACGAGGCGCCGGTGCGATTTTGGGTGATGGGCGCCAATGAATGGCGCAATGCGAGCGACTGGCCGCTGCCGCAAACGCAGTGGACCAAGCTCTATCTCAAAAGCTGGGAGCGGCTGACGCCCGAGAACGTCGCGCCGTCGAGCGCGACCGAAACGCAGCCGCCGGACGCCTTCGTGCAGATGCCGCCGTCGCAGACCAGCGTCATCCAACGCTTGCGTTATATGTCCGATCCGCTGCCGCATGACGTCTTGGTGGCCGGCCCAAGCGTTGTCACGCTCTACGCTTCGATCGACCAGGACGACACCAACTGGATCGTGATCCTCAAGGACGTCGGTCCCGACGTTTCGGTATTGAGCGTGCGCGAGGGCGAGCGCGAAGTGCCAAAGACTCTGCACGAACGCGAGATCACCCGCGGCTGGCTCAAAGCCTCGCACCGGGCGATCGACCCGGGCCGTTCAAAGCCATGGTGGCCGTGGCATCCGCTGACGCGCGAGGCCTCAAAGCCCGTGGCGCCCGGGACCATCGAGCAATATCAGATCGAGGTGATGGCAACCGCGAATCTGTTTCGCAAGGGCCATCGTATTTGTCTCGACATCACCAGCCTCGACCTGCCGACCGGCGTCGCCGGCGCGACCAATGCCGAATATGTGCCCTACCACATTTGTTCAAGCAAAACGGTGGTCCACAAGATCTATCACGACCTCGAGCATCCGTCGCACGTGTTGCTGCCGATCGTTCCGCAATGAAACCGATTGGAACTCGCCGAAATAGCCGAAATGCCCGCTTGGGGGTACCAGCGCCGACAAATCCCCCGTTGAAATGCGCATGAGTTCAGCTAATCTCGCGGTGAGGGCACCGACCTTGCCGGGTCTGGGCGATGTCAGGCCCCCGCGACCGATGCGGGGGCGCCTGATGCGTTCGATGGCACGTCAGCGCACGAGGGAACTTCATGACCGGATCTGCGACGCGAATCGTGATTCGCCATCTCAGCGGCTCCAAGAGCAATCAAATCGAGCAATTCGACCTCGACGGCCTCGGCGAGATCACGCTGGGCCGCGATCCCAGTTCCAAAATTGTCTACGATGTGCAGCGCGACGACGCGGTCAGCCGCAAGCATGCCGTCATCCGCATTAAAAACGAGAAACAGCTCTATTTTCGTATCGCCGATCTCAACAGCAGCAACGGCACGCTGCTCAATGGCGAACGCATTTCCGGCGAAGTCGAGCTGTTGCCCGACGACGTCATAGAGCTGGGCGCCGGCGGCCCAAAATTCACCTTCGACGTTCAGCCGCGCCCCGTCTATCTGCCGGCGCGCACCCGCGCCATGGCGGCGATGGGGGCGATCGAAGCTGCCGCGACGCGCATCGTTGCCGCCTCGTCCGACGCCGCCACCGCGGAACTTGCCGCCGTTTCCGATACGTCGGAACGGACCGCCGCCGCGGATATTTCGGACTTCGCAAAAGTACCGGTTGGCAAGGCAACGATCCTGCGGATGCTGACCGAAGAGCGCGGCAAAGCCCGTCAGATCTGGATTGCGGCGATTGCGGCCTTGCTGCTGCTGGCGGTGATCGGCGGCGGCGCGATCTATTGGCACGGCCAGACAGTGGCCGCTCAACTGGCCAAGCAGCTTGAAGAACAGAAACAAGCCACCGCGGCCAATCGGGAGTCGCAGCAAAGCCTTGTCAATCAGATGGGGATCTCGCCGGCGGACATAAAAAAATACAGCGAGTCGACGGTGTTCATTCGCAATCAGTGGCAGCTTTACGACAGATCGACCAATCGGCCGGTTTATCAGAAAATGTCCAATGTCGACGGTGAGTGGCTGCCTTGTTATGTCAGGATGGACGACGGCAAGATCGTCCGCTGGCTCACGCTCGACAACAATAAGGACAGCAACTACGAGGAGATCGGCGGTCAGGTGAACGGCACCGGCTTCGTCATCAGGAAGGAAGGGTTTATCCTCACCAATAAGCTCATCGCATCCGGATGGACCTCCGTCTACGAGGATTTCTCTAACACCTCAGGCGCGCGCGGCGCGGTCTTTAATGTCGGCTACCGTAACGGTCGCGCTCCAACCAAGCAAAGAATCGATCTGGACTCCTTGACCGGCTGGGCCCCTGATAGCGGCGGCTACCTGTTCGAGTCGAACCGGCCCTTCACGATTTCGGACGATCAGCACGATTTCTTCGGCCGCAACGAGTTGCTCACCGTCCAGTTTCCGGGGACCAGGATCGGCATCAATGCCACTTTGCTACGGACCTCGATTGAGGCCGACGTGGCGGAAATCAAGATCGACGTCGACGCGCCGATCGATCCGCTCGACCTCGCCGATGACGACGAAGCCGTGCAGGTCGGCCAGAAAATCATCCTGCTCGGCTATTCCGGGGTGTCGAACAAGACGCGCGCCGTGCAGCAGACCAACGAGGGCGGCCATGCCCGCGTCCAAGATGTCTACATTCCCGAGCCTACCGTGACCGAAGGGATCGTTTCTCTGGTCCCCGCCAAGAAGAGCAAGCAAGCCAACGCCGACGTGCGCACCTACGACACGGTCGGCAACACCTATCAGCTCGACATCTATGCCGGTCCGGGCTCAAGTGGCGGACCGGTCCTTAACTCGGCCGGCAAGGTTATCGCTCTGGACTCGCTGCGCAGCAGTTCCGCGCAGCATGTCGCCTTCGCCGTGCCGGTGTCTTACGTCCACGAATTGCTGCAGCTCCAGCGCAACCCGTCGCAGTAAGGCGGCGGCGGGCGCGTTTGCGACCGGCATCAAGGCGGGTCGCTCCGCCCTGGCCGGCAGGACCTTTCGTACAAGGTCTTTCGTAACAAGACTTTTCGTAACCCGATCCGGGGCAATGGTACAAAAATGGCACAAGCCTGGTCCGCCCTGAAAATCGTCGGCGCCATGCGCACCGATCCGGGCTTGGTACGGGAGCTCAATGAAGACACCGTCGCCTGGGTCACTCCGCAAGACAAGGCGATAGCGGGTGACCGCGGCAGCCTTGCTTTGGTGGCGGACGGCATGGGCGGGCACGCCGCCGGCGAGGTGGCGAGCGCGCTTGCCGCCGATGTCATTCGCCGCCTGTATTATGATCTCGATGGGCCGGCGCCAAAGTCGCTCGCCGCCGCATTTACAGCCGCCAACCGCGCCATCCTCGACTACGCCGCCGAGCATCCGGAATGCAAAGGCATGGGCACCACCTGCACCGTGCTGGCTTTCCGCGACGGCCGGGCCTTCCTCGCGCATATCGGCGACAGCCGCGCCTATCTGTTACGCGACAAGGAATTGATTCAGCTCAGCGAGGATCAGACACTGGTCGCAAAACTCGTCAACGACGGCACGCTGACCCAGGAAGAGGCCGACCGCAGTCCGATGCATAACGTGATTCTGCAGGCGCTCGGCACCAGCCAGCAGATCAAGCCCATGATCGGCGCGAAGGGGCTGCCGCTGGCGCTGGGCGACGTTTTGATTTTATGCTCCGACGGCATCTCCAATTTGGTACCGGATGCCAAGATCGCCGATCTCGCCGCGCGGCTAGCGCCGCAAGAGGCGTGCGATGCGTTGATCGACGCGGCGCTCGCCGCCGGCGGTCACGATAACGCCTCACTCGGCGTTTTCACTGTGACCGTGGAGGCCGAGCCGAAAGCCGTCGCCGAACCGACAACCCGCCGCATCAAGATTCCCATCGAGGCCGGGCCGAAGTCCGATGCCGCCGGATTGGCGGATCGCGCGCTGAACCGAAATCCTTGACGAAGATGAAAAAAGCGATCGGCCAATACGAGATCGGCGACCTGCTCGGCGCGGGCGGCATCGGACAAGTCCACGCCGCGTTCGATACCGTCCTGCAGCGCGAAGTCGCCATGAAATCGCTGCGGCCGGAAGTGTTGAGCGATGCCAATTTTGTCGATCGATTTCGCGCCGAGGCGACGAGCCTGGCGCGATTGAACCATCCCAACATCACGACGATCTACTCGCTCATTCCCGACGGCGATAATCTTTACATGGTGATGGAGCGGGTACGCGGTCACACGCTTGACGACATTTTGCGGGAGCGCAAGGCACCGATCGCCGCGCGCGAAAGCCTCGCCATCATCGCCCAGGCCGCCGACGGGCTTGCTTACGCCCACAGCATGGGCGTGATCCATCGCGACATAAAACCCTCGAACTTGATGATCGCCGAAAATGGCCTGCTCAAGATCATGGATTTCGGCATTGCGCGGGTTCGCGGTTCGCAGCGGCTGACCCGCAGCGGCAGCATTGTCGGCACGCTCGCTTATATGTCGCCGGAGCAACTGCGCGGCGAGGAGGGCGACGAGACCTGCGACCTCTACAGCCTCGCCATCGTGCTTTACGAGATGCTATCCGGCGCGCCGCCGTTCAGCGCGACCAGCGAATATGACCTGATGCAGGCGCAAATCAATCAGCGGCCGGACCGCTTGATCCCGCGCGTGCCGGGCCTCGATCCCCGCGTCGAGGGCGCGCTGCTGAAGGCCTTGTCGAAGAAGCCCGCACAGCGTTTTCCGTCGACCAGGGCGTTCAGCGATGCGCTCGGCGCCTCGGCGCTGCGAATGGACGCACCGAAAATTCTGCACAACGACACGCGGCTTCTCGAAACGCCGGCATTTCCCATTGAGGTTGCCGCGGCAAAGCCCTCGTTGTTGGCAAAGGTGATGGCCCTGCCGTCGAACTTGCTGTCGGGCTGGAGCGGATTTTCGTCGGACGTGCGAGCCGCCGCGATGGGTGCCGGAGCCGCCTTGGCGGTGGGGTTAGTCGCGCTCGGTTTCTTTTTTTCGCGCTCCACGCCGCCGGCGCCGACCGTGGCCGCGATCAAAGCTCCCGCGTTGGCGGCCCACGCCCCCGTGGTCGCGACCGCGCTCACTTCGCCGGCATCGCAACCCGCGGCCACCGTTGCGGCGCCGGGCAATTCCGTCGGCGCAAGCGCTCCGACCGGATCCTTGAGCGATCTTACGATCGCCGCCGATCGCGGCGATCCGGCCGCACAAAATGCGCTCGGCGTTAAATATGCCGGCGGCGAAGACGGCCTGCCGCGCGACGATACCAAGGCGGTGGAATTGTATCAAAAAGCCGCCTTGCAGGGATTTGCCAAGGCGGAAACGAATCTCGGCGATATGTATTTTTTCGGGCGCGGCGGCCTGGAAAAAAGCTCGGACGCGGCGCTGTCCTGGTATCTCAAAGCCTCGCAACAAGACTTTCCCGATGCGCAATACCGGCTCGGCTACATGTATGAAAAAGGTGTCGGCACCGACAAGGATGTCCCACGCGCCGTAAAACTCTATCGCAGCGCGGCGAGCGAAGGATATCCGGATGCCGAAAATTTGCTCGGAATCCTGTTCGCGACCGGCAGCGACGGCGTGCCGCAAGACGATGCCGAGGCCGTCGTCTGGTACCGGAAGGCCGCCGACCAGGGATTTGCCAAGGCGCAAAAGAATCTCGGCGACATGTATTTCTTCGGCCGCGGTGTCGACAAGGACTACGAGCAGGCGATCACCTGGTACACCAAGGCCGCCGCCCAGCAATTCGCCGACGCTCAGTTTCGGCTCGGGTTCATGAACGAAAAAGGCCTCGGCACGTCACAGAGCGATCAGGCCGCGGCGGACCTCTACCAAAAGGCCGCGCGCAACGGCAGCGTCGAGGCACAGCGCGCCTATGACCGGCTCAGCCCCAAGCTCAGCGGCAACAACCAGTGAACGTCTGATCCCGTCCGGCGACGGTCAACGCGATGGCGCAAAGGCCGGCATGTCGTCGGCCGATTTTGACGGCCCGCTCGACGAGCCGCTCGGGGGGCCGCCGCTCGTGCCGCCTGGGGGACCTGCGGTCGAGCCGCCCTTGGGCGGCGGCGGGGAAGTTTCCGACGATGCCTGCGAAGAACTGCCGGGAGCGGAAGTGCGCGCCCCTTTAGTGTCGCCGCTGCTGCTGCCGTCGTCGCCACTCTTGTCGGTGCTCTTGATGCCCTTGCCGCTTTTGCTGTTGCCGGCATCGTCATCCGAGCTGTCGGAATCGTGGTGCGAAGACGCGTGCGACGTGGAGTGACGGGCCGAACCGCGATAACCGTAAGCGCCAGCCCCCCCGATGGCGCCGCGGATGATGCCGTCGATATTGAATTGAGCCGAGGCTTCGGTCGGCGCCAGCAGAACAATGCCCGAGACCAACGCGAATGCCGCGGAAATTCCGATCGTGGATTTAGCGATCCCGCGCATCGAATTCTCCTGTGCGGAGCCTGCCATGGGAGCCCCGATCTCGGGTCGAATTGTGCCTGAGGAATCGATTTTCCGCAATCGAGCAGAACTCGCCGGCAACCGCCCGAAAGCTGTCGAGCTAAATGGCGATAGACCGGAGTGTAGGCCAGATGGCCTCAAATTCTGCCGGAAATGTGAGCAAAGCCCCCTGGCCCCTCGCCCTTTATCCCTGGTATCCCGGTGCTGCGGAGCCAAAAATGCTGTAAAATTCATCGCAAGCACCCGGTCGTATCGCCCGGATTGCAGTAGATTGGCCGGCGGTCACTTGAGGGTCAGAATGCTTCATCGCAGGCAGGATTGGCGCTGATGCCCAAGATCAGCATTTCTTACCGTCGGGTGGATTCCGAGGCGGTGACCGGGCGAATCTTCGACCGGCTTTCCAGCTACTACGGCAAAGACGCGATCTTTCGCGACATCGATAGTATCCCGCCGGGCATCGATTTTCGCGTTCACATCAACGAGACGCTACGCAAGACCAATATCTTGCTGGCCATTGTCGGGCCGGAATGGCTCGGCATGTCGAGCGGCGGCGTGGAGCGGATCCAGGAGGAAACCGATGCGGTCCGCATCGAAGTCGAGACGGCGCTGCGGCGGCGTCTGCCGCTGATCCCGGTCTTGATCGGCAATACCAAAATGCCGAGCCCCGATCAATTGCCGCCAAGTTTGAAGGATTTCTCCTTTCGCAATGCCGTGAAGGTCGATACCGGCCAAGATTTCGACCACCACATGGATCGCCTCATTCAATCCATGGACGCGATCCTCAGCCAGACGCCACGGTCGCCGGCGAGCGGCGAAACCAAGATACCGCCGGGCCGGCCAAAATCGGACACCGGCGCAAGACAGGCGGCCGCCCTCACCGATACCGAGCGCAAGAACACTGGCTCTCGCGCCGCGGCGAATTCGTCCGCAGCGAACAAGTCCGCCGAAAGGGCAGCCTTTGCGCTGCCCGGACCGCGGGTCGCGCCCGAGATTTTATGGCCGCCGGACCGGCAAGGACGCATGCTCCGGCTCGCCGTCGCCGGCGCCTTGGCGGTTGCGCTTGCGGTCATCGGCCTCTTGCTGCGCGGCTCAAGCGGCGGCGTCGATCGCCTGCTCACGCTCACCGGCCACACCGCTCCCGTCAGCACGGTCGCCTTTTCGCCGAATTCTCGGTTGGTCGCGTCCGGCAGCTACGACAAGTCGGTGAAAATCTGGGACGCCGGCACCGGGCTGTTGCTGCAGACGCTCGCCGGCGAAGCGGAGCCGATCTACTCGATCGCGTTCGAGACCAACGGCAAGCGCATCGTTTCCGCCGGCAAGGACGGCATCATCGCCATCCGCGATACCAATACCGGCGAGCGCATGCTGCACCCGTTGCGGCCCGAGAGCAGTTTCGGTTGGGATGTCCTGCCGGCGGTGTCGTCGCTGGCAATTTCACCGGACGGCACGCGGATCGTAGCCGGCTACGCCGACGGCACCGTCAAAATCTGGAACGACGGCACGGGCGCGCTGGTGCGTCTTCTCAACGGACACACCGATGCGGTGACGTCGGTGGCTTATTCTCCAGACGGCAAGACGATCTTCTCGGGAAGCGCGGACGGCTCGGTGCGGACCTGGGATGCCGATAGCGGGCTGTCATTGCGAATCCTGAAGGGACATTCCGGGCCTGTTTTCGCGCTGGCGATTTCGCCCGATGGCAAGCGGCTAGCCGCGGGCGGCAGCGGCGATAACGTGCTGATCTGGAACGCAACTAGCCTGCAGCCGCTGCCTGCCTTGGCGACGCAACTGAGCGCGGTGAACGCGCTGGCCTTCGCCCACGACAGCAAGCGCCTCGCCGTCGGCGGCAGCGTTCCCGACATTCAAGTGTGGAACACCGATGCCGGACAGTTCATGCACGCGCTGTCCGGACATTCCGGTGGCATTCGCGCGCTGACTTTTTCGCGCGACGGTGACCGGCTGGCCTCGGGCAGCGACGATAGGACGGTCGGAATTTGGCCGGGCAATTGATGCTAAACTTGCCTTGTGCCGCCACGGGCTTCGTGGGCATTTCGTGAGCGGGCTGCCGGTCATTCCCGTGAGCGATCTCCGCGACGGCGGTCCGCCGCGTCACGCCAAGGAAAATGCAGCACGAGCACGCGCGCTGCGCGACGCCTGTCTTCGCATATTGCCGCAAGCGGCGATGCCGCTGGTGCCGGTGCTCGACGCGGCGTCCCGGCGCTGGCTCGAGCGGTCGCGATCGCCGTATAACGTGGAGATCGCGCAAATCGCCGCGGCACTCGGTTTTTCCGGCGTATGGCTGCTCAATGCCTCCTATCAATGGGGCTGCACGTCGCTCGCCGTGGAGCAAAATGGCTCGCCGTGGCTGGTGCGCACGCTGGATTGGCCCTTCAGCGGTCTCGGCCGCTACGCCGAAGTGGCGTGGATGCGCGGCGACTGCGGCGATTTTTTCAGCGTGACATGGCCCGGCTATGTCGGCGCGCTGACCGCGATGGCACCGTTTCGTTTTGCGGCTTGCGTCAATCAGGCGCCGCTCTACCGCCGCACCGCTCATCCTTGGCTTCGGGGCTACGATTTCGCGGCGAATGCCTTCGAAATCTGGCGATCCGTCGATATGATGCCGCCGGATCAACTGCTTCGCCGGGCTTTTGAGACCTCCGAGGATTTTGCCGCCGCGCGGCGCGTGCTCGAATCGACGCCGGTGGCGCGTCCGGTCATCTTCACGCTTGTTGGCGCGCAGGCGAACCAGCGTTGCGTGATCGAAAGGACCGCAACCGGTTTCGTCACCCGCGACGAGGAAACCAGCGCGGCCAACGATTGGGTGCCGCCCCGACCCGGTTGGGAGGGGCGCATCGGCACGCGTCGCTTCTTCACGAGTTCGTTCGACGAGGCGACCGGCCAAAGCCAGGCGCGCCGGGACTCGCTAAAAAGCTGGGATGGCGCGTTATCGGCGCCGAATTTCGACTGGGTGCGGGAGCCGGTTCTCAATCCCTATACGCGGCTGGCGGTCGCCATGTGCCCGGCGTTAGGGATTCTGCGCGCGGTCGCATACGACGATACCGGAGCCGAACTGCCGGAGCCGGTGACCCGGATGTGCGAAATCGAGGTCCCACGCCAACCCCAGGCCGCCTAGGCAACCCGCTCCGCCGCGCGGCGCTTCGGCAGCACCCGCAATATCACCATCGCTTGGTAAAACTATTTATATAAATCAAAGGCTTATCGGAATGCGCCAAACTGTGTTGGCCGTCACTTCGCGCACTGCAACATCGTCCTATCGTACGTGGAACGATGGAAGCCGGGTTTAGGAGCGAGCCATGAACATGACCTTGACCACTTCGCGTGCGCGTCGCGTGTCGACCTGGAGCCAGATGAAAAACCGCATCGTCGAGTGGCGGCGGCGATCATATTCACGGCACGAATTGGGAAGCCTTAATGACATGACATTGCGCGATATCGGGCTGTCGCGTGCCGATGCCGAATTCGAGGCCTCCAAGCCGTTCTGGATGACTTGATCGACGAGCGCAGCGTTTCGCCCGACAGTTCATGAATGTGGGCGGGCCGCCTCAAAACGGGGCGGTCCGTCAATTTTTTTGGCGGAGCGTCGGTTTGCCGGCCGTCCCACAATTTATGTAGCATCCGCCTGGCGCCGAGCCGGCGCAGCACCAAGCCCTAAAACGAGCGAGGCGAGCGGATGCCAAAAATCCAAACCGCGGATGGAGTTAACCTCTATTACGAGGAGGCGGGCGCCGGCACCGCGGTGGTCTTCGTGCACGAATTCGCCGGCGACTACCGCACCTGGGAGCCGCAGATGCGATATTTCGCGCGCTCGCATCGCTGCGTCACGTACAGCCAGCGCGGCTATTCGCCATCTGACGTGCCGAACGACGCCAACAGTTACGGGCAGGATTTCGCGCGCAGCGACGTGATTGCCGTCATGGATGGGCTCGGCATCGATAAGGCCCATGTGGTCGGGCATTCGATGGGCGCTTACACGGCGCTCCACGTCGGCATCCGCGATCCAAGGCGTTGCATCTCGGTGACCGCGGCCGGCTGCGGTTGGGGCTCGCTCCCCGACCCGGCGGCACGCGCGGCGATGCGCGCGCAAGCCGCGCAAAACGCCAAATTGTTTACCGACAAAACCATGGCCGAAGCGGCGGTCATTTATACCGACGGACCGACGCGAAACACGCAAAAATACAAAGACCCGCGCGGCTATGCCGAGTTCGTCGGCATGCTCGCCGCGCAATCGGCGCAAGGCCACGCGCTGACCATGACGATGCTGCAAAGCAAGCGGCCGACGCTATGGGACATGGAGGCGGAGTTGAAGAACTTCTCCGTGCCGCTTCTGGTTATCGTCGGCGACGAAGACGAGACCTGTCTCGACGGCAGCGTCTTTCTCAAGCGTACGGCGCCAACCGCCGGGCTTCTGGTGATCCCGCGAGCCGGTCACACCATCACCAGCGAGGAACCGGACGCCGTCAACGCCGCGCTGGCGGAGCTATTTGCTGCCGCCGAGGCCGGCCGCTGGCTCGCGCATAAGCCGCCGGCGTGATGAGCAGCAAGCCAGCTCCGACGGCTCACACCGCGCTGTCCTTCGCGGCGCCGTTCCGCCACCGGGCGTTCGCCGTGATCTGGACGGCCACGGTGGTGTCCAATATCGGCGGCTGGATGTACAGCGCCGCGTCGGGCTGGTTGATGACCAGCCTCAATCCCGATCCTTTTATCGTCTCGCTGGTCCAGGCGGCGAGCGCGTTGCCGATTTGTCTGTTTGCGATTCCCGCGGGCGCGCTCGCGGATATTTTCGACAAACGCAAATTCTTGATCGTCGTTGAACTGCTGACCACGGCCGTTTCCGCGGTTTACGCGGTCATCGTCGGGCTCGGCTTAGCGACGCCGGGCAATTTGCTGCTGTTCACATTCCTGATCGGCGCCGCCGGGGCCTTGACCGTCCCGGCATGGCAGGCCGTCGTGCCGCAACTCGTACCCCGGGACGACTTGCCGACGGCGATCGCCGCCAACAGTGTCGGCGTCAACGTCTCGCGCGCGATCGGTCCCGCGCTCGGTGGCTTGATAATCTCCGGCTTCGGCATTGTCGCGCCGTTTTGGATCAATGCCTTGTCCAATCTCGGCGTCGTCGGGACGCTTTTGTGGTGGCGGGTCTCGAAGCGATCGCGCTCGTTGTTGCCGGCCGAGCGCTTTGGCCATGCCGTCTTGGCGGGCCTGCGCTATGCAAGGCACAATCGGCATTTGCGCGGCACGATGGCGCGTGCGACCGGATTTTTTCTCTTCGCCAGCGCCTACTGGGCGCTGTTGCCGCTAGTCGCGCGCCAGCAGATCGCAGGCGGCCCCGGGCTCTACGGCATCCTGCTCGGCGCCATCGGAGCCGGCGCCGTGGGCGGGGCATTTTTCCTGCCTTGGCTGAGGCCAAAACTGGGTCCGGACCGGCTGATGGCTGTGGGCGCGCTGGGCCAGGCGCTGGCGATGGTGCTCTACGGTCTGGCCCGCGATCCGGCGACAGCGCTCGTGGCCAGCGCGATTGCCGGCGCAACATGGATTGCGGCCTTGTCGACGCTCACCGTCTCGGCACAGGTCGCGCTTCCGGATTGGGTGCGCGGCCGCGGGCTGGCTGTGTACACCACGGTGTTTTTCGGCTGCCTGACACTCGGCAGCGCGGTCTGGGGCGAGGTCGCGGTATGGGTCGGACTGCCGGCCGCCAACTTTCTCGCCGCCGCCGGCGTGGTCGCGGCCATTCCGATGACGTGGCGCTGGAAGCTGCAAACCGGCGCGGCTGTCGATCTGACGCCGTCCATGCACTGGCCGGCGCCGCTGACCACCGAGGAGATCGCGGCCGACCGCGGCCCGGTCCTGGTGACGGTCGAATATCGCATTCGAGTCGAGGATCGCGAGGCTTTTCTCAAAGCGATCGCCAAACTCGAACCTGAGCGGCGCCGTGACGGCGCCTAT
>Ga0181537_10003693_pt1 | contig 13016 bp, 8 predicted proteins | sample PEATcosm2014_Bin_39_FD_119765 | JGI IMG/M metagenome (GOLD analysis project Ga0181537, IMG submission 119765) | Peatland microbial communities from MTU Mesocosm Facility, Houghton, MI, USA - PEATcosm2014_Bin23_10_metaG | ecosystem: Environmental > Terrestrial > Soil > Wetlands > Peat | place...
CCAGTCGAGCCGCGACACCACGCTGTGCGTCAGGATGCGAATTCCCTTTTTTACCATTTCCTCGTGCAAATGCGTGCGCACGTCCTCGTCGAACCCGCGCAGGATCTGTCCGCTGCGGTACGACAAGGTCACCTCCGAGCCCAGGCCGCGGAAAATTCCGGCGAACTCGACCGCGATATAGCCGCCGCCGACGATCAGCACCCGCGGCGGCAGATGCGGCAGCTCGAATGCGTCATCCGAGGTAATGGCGTGCTCGATTCCCGGAATCGCCGGCTTGACCGGTCTCGCGCCGGTGGCAATCAGGATATGGGCGGCGCTGATTTTGCGACCATCGAGCACTACCGTGTGCGCGTCCGCCAGTACGGCCTTGCCGGAGAGCAGGGTGACGCCGGCGCGTTCGAGCGCCTCCAGATACAAGCCGGATTGGCGCGAGATCTCGCGATTCTTGTGTTCGATGAGCGTGGGCCAGGAAAAGCGCGGCTTGAGCACGGTCCAGCCGTACCCGTGGGCGTCCTCGAAATCCTCGGCGTAATGGGAAGCGTAGACCAGGAGTTTTTTCGGCACGCAGCCGCGGATCACGCAAGTTCCGCCGACGCGATCGCTCTCCGCGATTCCGACCTTTGCGCCGTACGTGCCGGCCATCCGTGCTGCGCGGACGCCACCGGAACCGGCGCCGATAACGAACAGATCGAAATCGAAGGACATTCTCGCTCCAGGTTACGCAACCCGCGCAAACCTCTTCGCAGTGGTCAACAGGGCTGATACGCCTGAGATTGGTCGCAGGACCGGCTTATTCCTGACCCATTCTAAATGGAATCGCGGCTTTGCAGCGTGGCGCGGCGTACATATTGGCGGCTTGCAATATGGCTGTAAAGCTTGGTGCGCTGCGACAATATGTCGCATTGTAGATCTGTCTGGCGCCGTTAAGCTTCGACCTTGGTAAACCCCGGGGAATGCAGGGGCATTCCTCGCAAAAAAGCGGCGATCCGGACGCGCGAGTCATATGCTGACGAAACTAAACAGATGTATTGCCCTTGCAGTGACCGCGGGGATTCCCGCGGGACACGCATGGGCTTGTGCCACCTGCGGCTGTTCCCTGTCCACCGATGCCGCCATGGGCTATACCTCGGTGACTGGCTGGCGTGTAAGCCTGCAGTACGACTATATCGACCAGAGCCAATTGCGGTTTGGCAGCAACAGCATAGCGCCCGCCCAAGTGGCGGCGATCAATGACGCGGGCGGCAGCCAGGAAGTCGAGCGTCAGACCATCAACCGTTACCTGACCCTGGGCCTGAGCTACACACCCAGTACCAACTGGAACCTCAGGCTGCTCGTGCCCTACATCGATCGGAGCCACACTACCTACGGGGCGGCGACCAACCCGCTTACACCCGATGACGTAAGCGGGTCGAGCCTGACGGGTGTGGGTGACATTAAATTCGTCGCCAGCTACCAGGGCTTCTTGCCGACTCATAATCTGGGGGCTCAGTTCGGGGTGAAACTTCCGACCGGAGATTATGGCGGGCCGAGCGCTGACGGCACCAGCGTCGTCGGTCGCAATCCCACCGCGTTCAATTCGGGACCGAACTCGCTCAACCCATCGCCCGGCAACCTGGTCGATACCAGCCTGCAGCCCGGAACCGGCAGCACCGACCTCCTGGTCGGGGCGTACTACTACCAGCCCGTGAGCCAGGATTTCGACGCATTCGTTACCGGCCAATTCCAGGCGGCGGTGGCGCACCGGCTCGACCAGCCGGGTCAGGATTACCGTCCCGGCAATTCCTCCACGGTGACTTTCGGCCTGCGCTACGAGGCTGACCCCAGAATCGTGCCGCAATTGCAGATAAACCTCACTCATAAGAGCCACGACCTGGGAGCGCTCGCGGATACCCTGGATTCGAGCGGCACGGTGGCTTACCTGAGTCCTGGCGTAACCGCCAGCGCGATGAAGAATCTGCAGGTCTTCGCTTTCGTGCAACTGCCGGTGTACAGCAAGCTGCAAGGCTATCAATTGTTCCCGCGCTGGACGGCCACCGCCGGGCTGAGCATGGCTTTTTGAGCGGCGCCGCCTGCGAATAACGCGCATCTCACGGCAAACTCTACATGACAAGAACAGGGAACACTAATCCTCGCCTGGAAGAATTCGACGTCAACCGAACCGCAGTGCGCACGGCTGTTCAACCCGTCAGCGCGCAACGCCGCGTCCTGCTTCGCGCCGCGATCGGGCTCGGTATTTCGATAGCCGGCAGTTTGATCGCGCGGCCGGCCCGTGCGAACCACCTCAAGGTCGGCGAGCCCGCGCCGCCCCTGGTCCTTCACACCCTGGACGGCCGCAGCATCGCTACCGGCGACCTCGTGGGCCAAGTTGTCATTGCGACGTTCTGGGCGACCTGGTGCGATCCCTGCCGCGAGGAGTTGCCGTTGTTGTCGACCTACGCTGCGAAGCATGCGCCGGATGGCCTGCAAGTGCTCGGGTTCAGCCTCGACGGTCCCGATGAACTGCCAAAGGTCCGCGAAGTGGCGGGGAAACTGCATTTTCCGGTCGGGCTGCTGGGCAGCCAGTGGGCCGGAGGCTACGGCCGTATATGGCACCTCCCCGTGAGTTTCGTCATCGACCGCTCCGGCCGCCTGGCGTATGACGGCTGGGGCGATGCGCAGCCGGTATGGACCGAGAAACGGCTGCAGCAGGTTGTGGATCCTTTGCTGGCCAACAGGTAAAGCGAGCCTGTTCGCACCTCATCCGCTGGTGCAGGGAATAATTTTTGGCGGGACGGTGTATACATGAACGTCGGCCTCGCAGAACGCACTCGCGCTCTATTCATAATGTGCATGAATAAGGTCGTGTATTACGTTGAATATTAATTGCTATTTAAAAATGCATCGTTAGCAGACGAATCTAAAGCCGAAGGACGCGAGCGGTCGCAGCTTGGAGTTTTGACCGCAGTTTTGTCACGAGTTTGCCGTTAAATTGGGAGAGCCGGCCATGGTGCGAAGAGCGCCGTGGCCCTTATCGGTTTAGCCCAACACAGGCAGGTATCCTTGCAAATTCGCCGCCTTGGCACCCGTATCGCCTTCGCTTTTGCGCTGCTGCTGCTGGCAGTCGAGGCGGCGTCGCTGGTCCTCATCAACTCGGTCCTGACTTCCGGGGTCAACCACGACATCCAGCAACAGCTGGCGGCCGGCGAGCGCGTGTTCAACCTGATAGGCGAGGACCGCAGCGCCCAGCTGGCGCAGGACGCCCGCGTCCTGTCTTCCGACTTCGGCTTCCGCGAGGCGATCGCAACGCATGACCACGATACCGTGGTGGACGTGCTGTCGAATCACGGCAAACGGATCAACGCCGACATCGTACTGCTGGTTGGGCTCGATCAGCGGGTGATCGCCGAGACCCAGCATCCCGACTCCGCCGGCAAGCTGTTCGCTTTTCCCAAGCTTGTCGATCTCGCCCAGCGCGAAGACCAGGCGACCGCCTTCGTACTGATCGACGGCAAGCCCTACGAACTGGTGGTGGTGCCGGTGAAGGCGCCGCTGCCCATCGCCTGGTTTGCGGCCGGAATGCGGATCGACGACCGCTTTGCCGAGAATCTGAAATCGCTCACCGCGCTCGAAGTCTCGTTCCTTACGCAAAACCCGCAAGGCAGCTGGACGGTGCTCGCGAGCACGCTCGAAGACAGCAGAAAGACGGCATTGCCCGCGGCGGTGCCGACGCTGGAGGCCGGCGTGGGACGCGACGGCGTACTCACGCTGGATCGCGAAGACTACGTGACCCACGTGACGACGCTGGGTGAGGGCGGCCCAGGCGCCGTAGTCGGCGTGCTGCAAAAGTCGCAGCAACAGGCGCTCGCGACCCTCAGCACGCTGCAAAGGACGCTGCTGGTTCTGGGCGCGCTGTCGCTGCTGGCGACTGTCGGCATCGGCGTGTTGATGGCGCGCAACATGACGCGGCCCCTGAGCCTCTTGAGCGGATTCGCACAGCGCGTCGAGCAGGGGGATTACTCGCAGCCTCTGGACCTGCACCGGCACGATGAGATCGGCGAGCTCGCCTCGGCCTTCAACCTCATGCGGACCGGCATCGCTGCGCGCGAAGTCAGGATCGCGGACCTGGCAAACCAGGACGTGCTGACCGGACTGCCCAACCGGACTTTGCTAAGGGACCGCCTGGAGCAGGCGATCAAGGCGTCGCGCCGCTCCGGCGAAACGCCGGTGCTGCTGATCATGGACCTCGACCGTTTCAAGGAAGTCAACGACAGCCTGGGCCACCATATCGGCGACCTGTTGCTGCAGGAGGTGAGCCAGCGGCTGGTGGCGGCGTCGCTGCGCGAGTCCGACACGGTGGCGCGCCTGGGCGGCGACGAGTTCGCCATCCTGCTGCCGGCAAGCGACGTGCAGGGCGGCAGCATGATCGCCCGCAAGCTGCTGGACGCGCTGGAACTACCGATCCTGCTCGACGGCCATCAATTGGTGGTTGCCGGCAGCATCGGCGTCGCGGTCTATCCGGAACATGGCGAAGACGCCAACACCCTGATGCGGCGCGCCGACGCCGCGATGTATGCCGCCAAGCGGGCAAACAGCGGCTTCGCCATTTACGACGCGAGCTTCGAAGGCAGCGGCCAGCACTTGTCCCTGATGGCGGAATTGCGTCAGGCAATGGAGCGCAACGAATTAATGCTGTTCTACCAGCCCAAGGTTGCGCTTGCCAGTGGTGAAGTGCACGACGTCGAGGCCCTGTTGCGCTGGCGCCACCCCGAACGCGGCTTCATTTCGCCCGCCGAGTTCATTCCGTTTGCCGAGCGCACCGGCTTTATCAAGACCATCACGCACTGGGTGGTCGAGCAGGCCGTGCGGCAGGCCGCGCAGTGGCAGTCGCAGGGGCTGGACCTGAATATTTCGATCAACGTCTCCGCGCGCGACCTGGTGAATCCGGAGTTGCCCCGGCTGTTCGACGAGCTGGCCACTTCGCGCCCCGACACGCTGCGCCTGCTGTCGCTGGAAATTACCGAGAGCACGATCATGGCCGATCCCGCGCACGCGCAACGCACGCTCGAGCACCTGCACCAGCTCGGCTTGCGGCTGTCGGTCGACGATTTCGGCACCGGTTACTCGTCGCTCGCCTACCTGAAAAAGCTGCCGGTCGACGAGCTCAAGATCGACCAGTCGTTTGTGCTCGACATGCTGAGCAACCGGGACGACGCGATCATCGTGCGCTCGACCATCGACCTCGGGCACAACATGGGACTCAAGGTGGTCGCGGAGGGCGTGCAGGACGCCGCCACTTGCCGCGCGCTGCAGCGGCTGGGCTGCGATTTCGCCCAGGGATTCCACTTCTCCAGGGCGCTGCCGGCAAGTGAATTCGAGGCTTGGCTGGCGGCAACGAACTGTCTCGCGCTATCCGCGTGACGGGTCACGCGGCGATGCCTCATTCCCGCGCCGCGCGTTGCCGCGGGTACAACGTCCGGCGTTTCGGCGCCGGGGCGGCGGCGCTGGCCTGGCTTGCGGCGGCAACGGCCGCGGATCCAGTTGCGAGCACGGAACGGGTTGCGGACTTCGAGGCCGGCATCACTTACGACAATAATCTCGGCAACGGGCATTTTCGCAGCGACATCCGCGGCGATTTTTTTGCGACTGCGGCGACTTCCCAAGGACTATTCTTTCCGCTGGGCGACAGCGACGGCGTGACCCTGACGGGCGACCTGCGGGCGCAGGCGTTTGACCGCTTTGACGGCATGAACAACCTGTCGCTGGGACCCACACTGGGCTATCGCCGGAAGTTCGGCCTGGGCTCTACTGCGCCCTGGGTGGCCGTTAGCGCCAGTGCGGCCCGGCTCGACTTCCAAAACAGCATCCGTAACGGCTGGCAGTACGACGCGGCGCTGCGCGCGGGCCGGCGCATCGACCAACAATGGGACGTCAGCGCGGAATTCCGTTATGAACGGCGCACAGCCGACCACGACGCGCCGCTGGTGCCGGGAATTCCGGGCGACGTATTCGACATCCGGGGCCGCAGCCTCGCGCTCAACGCGGATTACGCCTGGACCGAGAAGACATTGTTCTCCTTGAGCTACGGCTATCGCAACGGCGACGTGGTGTCGACCACGCGGCCCAATTTCTCGATCTTTCGTTCGTCGGCCGCGATTGCCGCGGACCCGGTATTCGGCGATGACGCCTTCGCCTACCGCCTGTACGCCGCGACGCAATTGCTCGCCCTAAGGGCGAGCCAGGCGCTCGGCTCCAACTCATCGCTGAACCTCGGCTTGCAGCGGCAATTGAGCCGCGGCGACGGCGGCAACAACTACGCAAAAAATCTCGTCGAGTTGACCTATCTCCACAGTTTTTGAGGGCATGACCATGGATCTGAAGGCAACATCGTATCGACGCCGGCTGGTGGAATTCGCATGGCCGGCCGGCGCCGCGTTATGGCTCATGCTGGCCGCAGCGCAGGCTTACGCAGGCGAGGTACATGCGAGGATCGTCGACCAGAGCGGCAACCCGGTGGAGGACGCGGTGGTCATCGCCAAGCCGTCGGTGGCGGAGAGCCCTTCCGCAGCCGCCCGGGCCGCCGACAACGTGGTCGACCAGATCGACAAGGAGTTCGTGCCCTATGTGAAGGCCGTGCTGATTGGCTCGCAGGTAAGGTTTCCGAACAAGGACAATATTCGCCACCACGTTTATTCGTTTTCCCCTCCCAAGAAATTTGAGTTGCCTCTGTACTCGGGCACCACCGCGCCACCGGTGCTGTTCGACAAACCGGGTGTGGTGGTGCTCGGATGCAATATCCACGACTGGATGATCGGCTACATCTACGTGGCGGAAACGCAGCATTTCGGACAGAGCGGCAAGGACGGACAGGTCACGCTGAAAGGTCTTCCCGCCGGCACCTACGCCGTGCGCGTCTGGCATCCGCGTATGAAGCAAGACGAGCAGGCGACGGTGAAAACGGCAACGCTTGCTGCCGCCGGCGACTTCGACGCCGAGTGGCGAATCGACCTCAATCCGGATACTCGCGTCCGGCGCGCGCCGGCTGCCGGCGGCGGACGCTACCACTGAAGAGCCGGCACGCAGTGAAGAGGGGCTGGTCTACAATGCGGCGATGACCCAGCCGCATGCCGAATCGTCCCCGCCGCCTGCAGCCGGCACATCCAATCTTCCCTGGGCCATTATCTGGGCCCTGTCCGTCACCCAGATCGTGTCCTGGGGCACGATCTACTACGCGATTTCCGTGCTGCTGCCGTCGATCGAGGCCGAGCTCGGCTGGAGCCGCGACCTCATCATCGGCGCCTTCTCGCTGAGTCTGTTGTTCGCTGCGGGCGGCGCGCTCCCGGCCGGGGTATGGATCGACCGTTACGGCGGCCGCTGGCTCATGGCCTGTGGCTCGATCGCGGCCGGCGTCCTGTTCATCCTGATGGGCGAGGTGCATTCACTCGCCGTGTTCTACCTGCTGTGGATCGGCCTTGGCCTGTGCATGGCCATCCTGTTGTACGAACCCGCGTTCGCCGTCATTACCCAGACCTTCCGCGAGCACGCGCGCAAAGGCATCACCGTGCTCGCGCTCTCCGGCGGCTTTGCGAGCACAGTATTCTGGCCAGTGACGCAGGCGCTGGTCACCACCTACGGCTGGCGCCACGCGCTGATCGGCCTGGGTCTGTGCAACCTGCTGCTGTGCGCGCCGTTGCACGCGCGTTTCCTGCCGGCGTCGAACGGCCGCGATAACACTGGCGCAGAACCGCAGCGCACGCTGGCCGCGCCGGCCTCGCCGGGATTGCGTGAAGTGCTGTCGACGCGGGTTTTCTGGTTATTGGCGGTGGCCTTCACCGGCAACATGCTGGCGTTTTCCGCGCTCTCGGTCCACATCATTTCTCTGCTGCACGAGAAGGGGTTCGGCATGGATGAAGCGGTGTGGATCGCGGCGCTGGTGGGGCCCATGCAGGTGATGGGGAGGGTGGGTGAATTCACCATCGGCAAGCGCTTTCGGCCGACCCAGATCGGCGTGTTCGCGCTGAGCTTGCTGCCTGTCGCGCTGGTTTGCCTCACGCTCACGAAATCGCCGTGGCTGGTGGTGCTGCTGTTCATCGTGCCGTATGGCACCAGCAACGGCATCATGACCATTATCCGCGGCATTATTCCGATCGACTTGTTCGGTCGCGAGCGCTATGGCACCGTCAACGGCGCGCTCGCCACGCCGGTAGCCGCGGCGCGCGCATTGGGGCCGTTCGTGGTCGCCGCCATCTGGTCGGCCGCCGGTGGCTATGACGCGGTGCTCTGGACGCTCGCTGCGGTCGGGCTGCTGTCGCTCGCCACCTTCACAGCGGCACTGGCTGTACGGAAGAAACGTTAATCGGCCAACGCGCCGTGGATCGCGCCGCCCGCGTCCACCGCAAGATAGGGGCAGGATTGTTCCCGCAGAAATTGCGGGCCGGCCGCTCCCTTGAGCATGGCAACCGTGCACACCGTCCCCGCAACCGTGCAAAGCGGCGCCACCACCGTTACCGACTGCATGGTGGGAACCGGATAACCCGTGCGGGGATCGAGCATGTGGCAGTAGCGGCGTCCATCCACCTCGAAATAGCGCTCGTAATCGCCGCTGGTGGCAAGCGCGCCCCCGGTGAGCTTGATCGCGGCCAATAACGCGTGCGCGACGCGCGGGTGGCGGATGGCCACCGACCAGGACGCACCATCGGGATGCGGTCCAAGCACGCGCACGTCGCCGCCGAGATTGACCAGGCCACTGGTGACACCGGCGGCGAGCAGCACGGCCGCCACGCGGTCGGCGCAATATTCCTTGCCGATACCGCCAAAATCGAGTTCCATGCCCGGCCTGGCAAGGCGCACGGTCGGTAGCGCTCCCGCTGCGTTGCCTGCCGCGGCGCGCTCCACCTTGTCCCAGCCGATAAGGGGTAGCAGCGCGGCCACCGCGTCGGCGGACGGAACAATGCCGCGGCGAAAGTCCCATACCCGCCGCAATACACCGCTGGTAAGGTCGAACATGCCGTCGCTTTGGCGATGACAGGCGTCGGCGTAATCGAGCAGGGCCGCGGTTTCGGCATCGATCGGCACCGGAGCGCCGCCCGCCGCGCGGTTGATGGCGCTGGTGAGACTGTCGTCGCGGTAGCGCGTGTACTTGGCCTCGATGCGCGCGGCTTCGGCGGTTGCGAGCGCGAACAGGCGGGCCGCCTCGACTGCATCGGCCGCGTGAAGCTGGAGCTCGTTGTCCGAGCCCAGCGCCTGGAAGCGGTGAATGAAAAGCGGTGAGGCGGCCATGCCGCGCGGCAGGCCAAGCCCTGGGAGACGCTAGGGCTTGGCCGTCGGCTCCGCGATGGGTTCCAGCCCGCGCCGCTTCAGGAGCGGACCGATATCGGGATCGGCGCCGGTGAAATTGTGGAACAGCACCATCGCGTCCGCGCTGCCGCCGCGCGACAGCAGCATGGAGCGGAAGCGGTCGCCGTTGGCGCGCAGCAACCCGCCGTGGCTCTTGATCCAGTCCACGGTATCGGCGTCGAGCACTTCGGCCCAGATATAAGAGTAATACCCGGCCGAATACCCGCCTGAAAAAGTATGCGAGAAGTAAGGCGTGCGGTAGCGCGGCGGCACCGGGGGGAAATCGACGCCGTACCTGGCAAGCGCCGCGGCTTCGAACGCCATCGCGTCGGTCGGCACTTCGGACGATTTCAGCTGATGCCAGGCCTGGTCGAGCAGGGTCGCCGCCAGGTATTCGGTGGTGGCGTAACCCTGGTTGAACTTCGAGGCCGCCGTCATCTTGTCGAGCAGCGCGGCCGGCAGCGGCTCGCCGGTCTTGTAATGTTTGGCGTAGTTCTTCAGCACTTCGGGCCAGGTCGCCCACATTTCGTTGACCTGCGAAGGGTATTCGACGAAGTCCCGCGGCACGTTGGGGCTGCTGAAGTGCGGATACCTGACGTTGGAAAACATGCCATGCAGCGCGTGGCCGAATTCATGGAACATGGTCTTCACTTCGTCGTACGTGAGCAGGGTTGGCTCGCCCTCGGGCGGTTTCGGAATATTGAGGTGAATCGCCACCACCGGTTTTTGACCCAGCAACGCGGATTGGGAAACATAGGCGTTCATCCACGCGCCGCCGCGTTTTGACGGTCGCGAGTAGAGATCGGCGCCGAACAGTGCGAGCGGCGAGCCGTCGGCGTCGAACACCTCGAACATGCGAACGTCCGGGTGATAGGTCGGCAGATCGTTTCTGGGTTTGAAAGTGATTCCGTACAGCTTGGTCGCCGCGTAGAACACGCCATCCTGCAGCACGTGATTGACTTCGAAATAGGGCCGCAACTGCGATTCGTCGAAGGCGTAGCGCGCCTTGCGCACTTTCTCGGAGTACAGCGCCCAATCGCCTGCCGTCAGCTGGAAGCCGCCTTTCTCCTGGTCGATGATTTGCTGCATGCTGGCGGCCTCGCGCCGCGCGTTGGCGACCGCCGGCGGCGCAACCTTGGCCAGCATGGCGTTGACGGCTTCGACCGTGTGCGCGGTCTGGTCCTCGAGCTGGTAGGCCGCGTGGTTCGGGTAACCCAGCAATTCGGCGCGCTGGGCCCGGAGCAGGGCGATGTGCGCCGCCACGCCGCGATTGTCGTACTCGCCGCCCTGGCTGTTGCGGTTAAGCGAGACCTGCATGATTTTCTCGCGCAGCGCGCGGTTGGCGAGCGAAGTCAGTACCGGCTGCCCCGTGGTGTTGAGAATCTCGATGCGGTACTTGCCTTCCATTCCCGCAGCCTTGGCGGCGGCGGCTGCCGCCGCAATCTCGTTGTCGGGGAGCCCCGCCAGGTCCTCACGGCGCTCGACGACGATCGCCAGCGCGTTCCTTTCCTTGAGTACGTTCTGGGTGAAGCGAGTCTGATACGTGGCGATCTCGGCGTTCAGCTCCTTGAGCCTGGTCTTGTCCATATCCGACAGCTTGGCGCCGGCGCGCACGAAATCCGTGTAATAGCGTTCGAGCAGGTATTTCGACTCGCCATCGAGCCCGAGGCTGTCGCGCTTGACATAGAGCGCGTTGATCCTGGCGAACAACGCGCTGTTGAGCCTGATGGCATCCGAATGCGCCGACAGCTTGGGAGCAATCGTAGTTTCGAGCTTCTGCAGCGCGGGATTGGTGTTGGTGCCGGCGAGAATCATGAATACCCGGCGCACACGGTCGAGCTTGCGGCCCGAGCGCTCGAGGGCAACGATCGTATTGTCGAAGGTCGGCGCTTCCTTGTTGTTGGCGATGGCGTCGATTTCGCCAAGATCCTCCGCCATGCCGATGTCGAACGCGGGCGGGAAGTCCGCGTCCTTGACGCGGTCGAACGGCGGCAGGTTGTAGGGCAGGGTGCTCTCCGCGAGCAGGGGATTGGCGGCGGGTTCGGCTGCCTGCGCCGCGGTGCTGAAGGCGAGCAGACTGGTCACTAGCAACAATCCTCCACGACACCGCGGCAACACTGCAGCCGCGTCAATGCCGGTTTCAAACCAGTCTCGCATGATCTGATTCCCCGTAATGAAATAGGTTCGCCCTCATGGAATTCGCGCCGGTTACCACACACGGCATTGTTTGCTTGAGACCATCGGTTGCCCCGCCTTGCAGGAAAACGCCTTCTGGAATTCAGGCAGGTTCACCATCAGGCCGTTCACCCGGTACTTGCCGGGCGAATGCGGATTGGTGAGCGCCTGCACGCGCATGTTCTCGCGCCTGTCGTTCTCGCAGGCCCATTGCGAGTAGCCGATGAAGAAGCGCTGTTCCGGCGTGAAGCCTTCGATGTCGGCGAGTGTCTTGCCTGCGGTTTCGGTCTTCCACGCCATCCAGCCCAGGATCAGGCCGCCCAGGTCGGCGATGTCTTCGCCCTCGGTCAGCTTGCTGTTGATCTTGATGTCGTCGACGATGGTGTATTCCTTGTATTGATCGACGATGCACTGCGCGCGCTCGTTGAACGCCTTGGCGTCGTCCTTGGTCCACCATTCCTTGAGATTGCCCTTGGCGTCGAACTGGCGGCCCTCGTCGTCGAAACCGTGGGTGAGTTCGTGGCCGATGGTGCCGCCGGTATTGCCGTAATTGGGCGCGTCGTCCATTTTGGGATCGTACAAAGGCGGCTGCAGCACGCCGGCGGGAAAATTGATGTCGTTCAGTTGCGCATCGTAGTAGGCGTTAACGGTTTGCGGCGTCATCTGCCATTCGCCGCGATCGAGCGGTTTGCCGATCTTGGCGAGCTGGCGGCGCGATTCGAACAGGGTCGCGCGCACCACATTGCCGAAGAAATCGCCGCTTTTGACGTCCACCGCGCCGTAGTCGCGCCAGCTGTCGGGGTAGCCGATCTTGTTGACGAGAGCGTGAAGTTTTTCCAGCGCCTTGGTCTTGGTCTCGGGGCTCATCCAGCCGAGATCGCCAATGTCGGCCTGCATCGCGTCTTCAATCTGCTTCGTCATGTGCAGCGTTTTCTGCTTGAGCTCGGGGCTGAAGGCGCGGCTCACAAATTCCTGTCCGAGCGCTTCGCCGAGTTCGCCGTCGACCAGGGTCACGCAGCGCTTCCAGCGCGGGCGCAGTTCCGGCACGCCGCGCAGCGTTTTGCTGAAGAAAGCGAAATTTTCGTTGACGTAAGGCGTCGACAAATAGGGCGCGGCGGCGTGCACCATGTGCCAGCGCAGATAGGTTTTGATGTCGGCCAGCGATTCCGCCTTCCATTGCGCGGCGAGCGCCTTGTAAAACGCGGGTTCGGTCACGTTGAAGGTATCGGCTTTTGGCAGGCCCACGTTTTTCAGATAATCATGCCAGTCGAAACCGGGAGTCAGCGCCTGCAATCCCTTGGCATTGACTTTGTGAAACAGCTTATAGGGGTCGCGTTTGTCGACGCGCGACAGCGATGCCTTGGCCAGCGCGGTTTCCATCGCCATTACCTTGCCGGCTTCGGCAGCCGCCGTCGCCGGCGCGTCGCCCAGCAACTCGAAAGTGCGCGCGATGTGCGCTACGTATTTGGCGCGGATTTCCTTCGATTTTTCGTCATCCTTGAGATATTGATCGCGATCCGGCAGACCGA
>Ga0181537_10003694_pt1 | contig 13005 bp, 12 predicted proteins | sample PEATcosm2014_Bin_39_FD_119765 | JGI IMG/M metagenome (GOLD analysis project Ga0181537, IMG submission 119765) | Peatland microbial communities from MTU Mesocosm Facility, Houghton, MI, USA - PEATcosm2014_Bin23_10_metaG | ecosystem: Environmental > Terrestrial > Soil > Wetlands > Peat | place...
TCACCGAATCAACGGCCCCCGCCGGAGCAGTGTGCCGATAAGCACATGGAGCCTGTCCCCTTCTCTCGACCCGCGTAACCTCAGTTCCTCGGCGTGAGATATTCGAACGCTCGGCGTGTGACTAGCCCTTTACGTGCTCGATATCCGCGCTTAGCGCAGCACGCCCGAGAGCAGCGGTACGAAGCTCACCGGCCCGAGCGATCGCCGCTCGATCCGTGTTTCGCCCTTGGTGTAACAGAATAATTCCTGGCGGCCGTCGGGGCCGACCGGGGCGATCAGGCGGCCGGCGACGCTCAGTTGCTCGAAGAGCAGGGGCGGTACGGCGTGCGGCGCGGCCGTCAAAATTATCCCGTCGAACGGCGCGCGGGCGGCCCAGCCGACGTTGCCGTCGTCGTGGCGAAAATTTACATTGCGTATGCGCAGTTCGCGCAAGGTGCGCCGCGCGCGTCCGAGGAGGCTTTGGATGCGTTCGATGGTGTACACTTTCTCGACAAGCGGCGAGAGCACCGCGGACTGATAGCCGCAGCCGGTGCCGATTTCCAGGACTTTGCGGACGTCGCGGTCCGCCAGCAGCGCTTCGGTCATGCGCGCCACGACGTAGGGTTGCGAGATGGTTTGACCGAATCCGATCGGCAGCGCGGTGTCTTCGTACGCGCGGCTCGCCAATGCCTCGTCCACGAACAGATGCCGTGGCACGGTGCGTATTCGATCGAGCACGCGCTGATCGGTGATCCCCTGTTCCTGCAAGCGCTGTACGAGGCGTTCGCGCGTGCGCGCCGAGGTCATCCCGATGCCGCTGAGGCGTGAGCCATCCATGAAACTACTCATCCCTGGAAGTACTCATCTACCCGCAACTACTCGAGCTCGAGCCAACGCTGCAATTCGGGCAGCGCCGCGTGCCGCGTCAAATCGATTTGCAACGGCGTGATGGACGCGAAACCATCGGCGACGGCGTGAAAATCGGTGCCGGGGCCTGCGTCCTGGCCGGTGCCGGCATTGCCCACCCAATAAACATTACGGCCGCGGGGATCCTTGGTCTTGACGATGGGCTTGCTGCGATGGCGGCTGCCCAGGCGGGTCACCTTGATGCCGCGCAGCTTGCCGTCCGGTAAATCGGGCACGTTCACATTGAGAATGACCGGGCCGATCTCCGGCCCCTGCAACGGCTGCCGCGTCATCCGTTCGACGAGCTTCGCCGCCAATTGCGCGGCTGCGGTGAAATTGCGCGGACTGCCGGGCTCGACGCACAGCGATACCGCGATGGCGGGTAGGCCGAGAAATCGGCCCTCGACGGCGGCGGCGACGGTGCCCGAGTACAGCGTGTCGTCGCCGAGATTGGCGCCATCGTTGACCCCGGAGACGACGATATCGTGTTCGAAATCGAATAGACCGGAGATTGCCAGATGGACGCAGTCGGTCGGCGTGCCATTGACGTAGAAGGAATCGGTGTCATAACGCGCCGCGCGCACGGGCACATCGAGGGTGAGCGAATTGCTCGCGCCGCTGCGGTTGCGATCGGGCGCGACGATGGTGACCGCGCCCAGGGGGCGAATCGCGGCCGCCAGCGCAATCAGACCCTCGGCGCGGTAGCCGTCGTCGTTGGAGAGAAGGATTTTCACAAGAATTATCAGCCTGCAGCAAGCTGGCGGGTGTCGCCGTGCGGACTATACTGTATTCCATGGTCAAACAACGATCCACCGATCGCGGCGGCGCGGATGACGCCGGCACCGACGCGCAAACGTTTCGGGACGCCATGCGCGACGTGCGGCCATTGGCGCACACGCCGCGGGTGGGAGGCCTCGCGAAACCGAAACCGAGAGCGCGTGTCCGCAAGGACTCCGCGTCCGCGCGGGAGAATCTTGATGAGGTAATGCCGCTGCTCGCGACCGGGCCGGCGGACGACGCGGCTGCGCTGGGGTTGGGTGTGGGGTCGGGCCTCGCGGATGCGACAACTATCGGCGGTGAGTTGTCCTTTCAGCGTGCCGGCGTTCGCACGCAAGTGATGCGCCGGCTGCGGCGCGGTCTCTATCCCGTCGAAGACGAACTGGATCTTCACGGCCTCACTCAAACCGCCGCGCGCGAACGGCTCGCCGATTTTCTCGAACGCGGCCGCGACACCGGCGCCCGCTGCGTAAGAATCATCCACGGTAAGGGCTACCGCTCCGGCGTGCGCGGTCCTGTGCTCAAAACCGCGGTGAACCTCTGGCTGCGCCGTCACTCTGATGTCCTGGCATTCGTCTCCGCGCGGGCGATCGACGGCGGCACGGGTGCGGTGTACGTATTGCTGCGGGCCTGATTGCTGCGCGGCCAACGAAAAAAGGGAGGTATTCATGATGAGTCGGAGTCGAGTGGTTACCAGCACCTCAGCAATGAGCGGCGCGGCGCGATTGATCGGCGCGGCGCGATTGATCGGGGCGGCGCGATTGATCGGGGCGGCACGATTGATCGGCGCAGCCCGATTGATTAGCGCCGCGGGATTGTTCGGGACGGCAGGATTGTTCGGCATCGCAGCAGCGGTTGAGCCGCCCGCGCCGCCGGCCGCCGCCGCGACCGCCCCCGCCACATTCGATTTGTTCACGGCAAACGAGGCGACGGCGTGGAACACCACCAAACCCAGGGGACTCGAGGATTTTCGCACCCGGGAGTTGCGCGACGACGGCTCCGCACCGACCTGCCACTCCGCCCCGGATAACGAGGCGGAGAATCCGGCCATCAAGATTCTCGAGCCCGCACTCGATAAGCCCTTGGCGGCGCCGATCGATATCAATCTGCAATTCGTGCCGACCAGCAGCGCCCCCATCCGGCCGGATACCTTTCGTGTGTGCTACCTGGGGCTCGTCACCATGGATATCACCAAGCGGGTGACCGATCGCGTGGCGGTGACTGCGCAGGGAATCCACGTCACCGGCGCGAAGCTGCCGAGCGGACGTCACAAATTATTATTGATCGTCGCCGATGAGCACGGCCGGCTGGCGAGAAATGAAGCTGATTTTTACATTCAGTGAGGGCAGACGCGCTGTTTGACCTCACCGGCCGCGTGGCCGTCGTGACCGGCGGCAACCGCGGCATAGGCCGCGCGGTGGCGATCGGGCTGGCGCGCGCGGGCGCGTCGGTTGCGGTGCTCGCGCGCAATATCGAGAAGAATCGACTGGTGCTCGAGGAACTCGAGAGCATCGGCAAACCCGCGATTGCGCTGCCGCTCGATGTGACGGATCGCGCGGCGCTCGCGCCGACCCTGGAGAGGGTCGAGCGGGAACTGCGCGGCCTCGATATCCTCGTCAACAACGCGGGGATTGCCATTGCGGCGGGCGGTGCGCTCGCGGAACCCGCCGAGGACTGGGACCGCACCATCGAGACGCATTTGAACGCGAGTTTCTTGCTGTCGCAGCTCGCAGCGAGGTCGATGGTCAAGCGCAGACGCGGCAAGATCATCAACCTCGCGAGCATGTACTCGTTCTTCGGGTCAGGCATCGTGCCTTCGTACAGCGCGGCGAAGGGCGCGATCGTGCAATTGACCAAATCCCTGGCCATCGATCTGGCGCCTCACAATATTCAGGTCAACGCGATCGCGCCGGGCTGGATCGAAACGGATATGACGGAGATGATCCAGCACTCGCCGCGCAATGAGGAGATCATGCTGCGCACGCCGGCCGGACGCTGGGGGCGGCCGGAGGAGATTTCCGGCGCCGCGATTTTTTTGGCGTCCCGCGCCGCCGACTTCATCACCGGCACCACGCTCACGGTGGATGGCGGATACTCGATTCGCTGAATTTCGTGGACTCAAAAAGTCGCGCGTAACCCGGCATACGCGACTCTCCCCAGTTCCCCGTATCGATAGGCGGTCTCGTAATGCTTGTCGGTGAGGTTTTCGAGGCGCGCGTACACCTCCAGACGATCGACGACCTTGTAAGCGGCGCGTAGATCCGTCAGCACGTAGCCGCCGAGCTTCGTCTGGTTGGCGGCATCATCGTAACTCGGGCCGGCGTAGCGCAGCGTGACGTTGGTGTTGAACGAGTCCGTCCAGAGATAGGAAGCCGAGAGATTGGCGGTATTTTCGGGCCGCCGCGGCAATTCGTTGCCGAACGTGGCGCCGGGCGATTTGTCTTCGGTATGAGTAAAGGTGTAATTGGCCGTGAGCTGCAGTTTCTCCGTGGGCGTCGCGGCCGCCTGCAACTCCACGCCGTTCGCCGCCGCGCGCGCGATGTTCGCATAGAAACCGCCGAACACGTTCGGGCAGTCCGCGAGCGAGGGGCAATCAAAGAAATCGATCAGGTCGCGGCTGTAGCGCTCGAAGTAGGTCGCCGTCAGCACCAGGCGGTCATTCCATTGATGCTGCTCGATGCCGGCATCCCAGGTCTCGGCAAATTCCGGACGCAAGCCGGTCGAGCCGTACGGGCTGAACAGCTGGTACAGCGAGGGCGCCTTGAATCCCTGGCTGAAGCTTGCGCGCAGCAGCGTGGTGTCGTTGTTCAACGCCCACGCCGCAGCGACCGCGCCCGTCGAGTGGCCGCCGAATTCGCTGTGCCGATCGTAGCGCTCGCCTGCCGTCAGCGACAGCCCGGGCCCGATGACGCCATGCAACTGCGCGTACCCGCTGTCGATGGTCGCCTCGGCGTCGATCGGGGCGGGCCCACTGTAGTCGAATGCCGGGGTGTCGCTGTCGATCGAGGAGCGCTCGTGCTGGGCGCCGAACACCAGCTGATATCGGGGCGTGATGTCCCAGGTTCCCTGATACTCCTCGCGCTGGTTCTGTCCGATGCCGAAGAAGGTCTCGATGCTTGGGCTGGAGTAGCTCACCGGAGCGTCCGGATCGTATTCGCGAGTCTCGCTGCGCGTGTATTGATAGGCCAGTCGATTCGTGAGCGAGCGGTCCGGCGAGTGCTGCGTCAGCCCGGCGTAGGCGACTGTCTGGCTGGTGCGGCCATATTCGTTGTCATCGCCGAACGTTCCAGTCGGAGTATCGTAGCCGTCAAATTCCGCGCGCGCGTTCACGTAGTAACCGCGAAGATCCGCCTGCAGATCCGGCGTGATGTCGTAGCGGAACTGGCCGGCGGCATCGCCGATCCTGCTGTCGCAATCGCGCTTGCCGCCATACCGCTCATCGAACGCCGGAATGCCGGTGGTGCTGTTCCAGTCGCCCGACAGACGCCAGAGCGCGTTCCCGGATTTCCCGCCGATGTCGGCGGCGGCGTCATAGGTATCGTGCGAACCGCCCTCGACTTTCAGTCCGCCGCCGGCTGCGGAGGCCGGGTCCGCGGTCGTAATATTGATGACACCGCCCATGGCCTGGCTGCCGTACAGCGTCGACTGCGCCCCGCGCAGTATCTCGATTCTCGAGATATTCCCGATCAGCAGATCCTGGAAGTCGAATCCACCGCCGGTCGTTGAAGGATCGTTGAGCTGTACGCCGTCGATGAGCACCACGGTCTGATCGCTCTCGGCGCCTCGAATGAATACCGAGGTCGGCTGGCCGACGCCGCCGTTTCTCGCAATGCTCAAGCCCGGGACGCGGGCGAGGAGATCGGACGCCACCGTGGCCTGGCTCGCTTTGATGTCGGCATCGTCCAGCACCGTCACCGTATTGCCGACTTGCGACAGAGGCTGCGGCGCGCGATTCGCAACCACCACCAACTCATCCACTCCATAGTCGGCGCCGGCGGATGCTTCGGTATCAGCAAGAACCTTGACCGCTCCAAAACACAGGCACACTGACACCGCGCACACGAGACGTAACGCTTGGGTCTCCACGATAGACTCCCCTCATCGACGATTGCATCGCCGCGCCGCCGCCGGCCGTACTCGCGCAAAAGCACGAGGCCGCCCGCGCACAGGCGCAGTCCTCCGTCGCCGTTCGGGAAATTCCGCTCGGTCAGCATAACCCCGGCTGATCGATGGGCGACCACGGCTAGCAGGTCTCCTGGCTCGCGGTTTGGAGTCCTCGCATCACCTTCCCGGATCAATTCGATCCAGTGGTCTATCGATGCGAGGCACGCCGCTTACAGTTGCGGGGGCAGCCCGGGCCTTCAACCCGGTTCCCTTTGAATCCCGTGAGGGAACTAGACGCGGCGCATACGTTGCCGCAAAAACGCGAAGCGGTCAATTGGCGTAATTGACGCGTCGCGGGGCTGTGATCAGAGAGCGAGCGTTACTCCGGGTCGGCTTCGAGCTCCGCCACTCCCTGCAGGTCGCAGATCTCGCGTAACACCGCGGTCGCATACTGGCCGCGTCCCAATGAAAAGCTCAACGTCAGCGTGTCCGCCTCGCGTTCCACCGACAACTCTCGAATCGCGCAGCGCAGTGCGCGCCGCTCCTGCGCGAGTCCTTCCCGTGCGAGCAGCCCGGTGACGGTCGACAACTCGCGCGACGCGTCGAGTTCATGCTGCAGGGCGAGGCCGGCGCTCGCGGGATCGCCTTTGCCCCACAGGGGCCCCGACGGATGGATGTCGAATTCCCGAAGACGCCGCGTCAAGTCCAGAGGGCGCGCCGGTTCCTCCGCGCGCGCCGGGTCCTCCTCGACGCTGCCCACGGCAAAATGGCTGCCGCTGCCGTCGAGGCTGGCCAGATCGCCGGGCGCGAGCCGCGCCCAGTCGCCCGCCTCGACCCGCCGCGCGAGCACCGCGTTGAACACGAGCGACCGCGCCGCCGACAGCGCGAAGCTGCGCTCGGCGCGCCCGCTCGGTGCGATGCCGCCCTGCGCCCAGGCCGCGACGCGGTCGAGATTGCGTCCCTCGCGACCGAAGCGTTGCGGTCCAAAGTAGTTGGGCGCGCCCTGGCTACGCAGCATCGCGAGCTTCGCCTCCAGTTGATCCGTCGGCCACTCGACGCCGCGCAGCCGGATGCGAAAGCGATTGCCCGAGAGCGCGCCGCGCCGCAATTTGCGCAGATTCGCCTGCACGCTGAGCACCGTGAATTCGGGCGTGCGGACCGCGCTCCAATATTCGCCGGTGGTCGCGAGCGCGGGAACGCTGAACCATTGCACCGCGACCGCCTGCCGATCCTTGAGGCCGGCGTAGCCCACCTCGCCGGCCGGCAAACGCGCGAGCCGCGCAAGCTCGGCCGCGACCCAACGCGTATTCGCCGCGCGCTTCTCCACGCGCAGCAGCCAGTGCGGACCGCTGCCCGAGGGCGCAAAGGAGAGCTGCTCCTCGACGCGAAAATCCTCCGGTGTCGACTTGAACCCCACGGGCGGCAGCGGCGCGCCGTGCGCCCGCGGCGGGTGGAGCGCATACCGCGTCCAGGCATCGGGATACGCGCTCAACGCGCCAGCAGCACGGTCGCCATGGCAGCGAGCCCTTCGCCGCGTCCGACGAATCCCAAACGCTCCGTGGTGGTCGCTTTGACGTTGATGAGCTGCGCCGCCACCCTCAAGTCGGCGCCGAGATTCTCGGCCATTGCGGCGCGATGCGCGGCGATGCGCGGCGCTTCGGCGAGCACCGTGACATCGGCATTCACCAGGTGAAATCCGGCGGCGCGCATGCGTTCGGCGACCACGCGCAGGAACACGCGGCTGTCGGCGCCGCGATACTTCGGGTCGCTGTCGGGAAAATGCCGGCCGATGTCGCCGTCACCCATCGCGCCCAAGAGCGCATCGCAGAGCGCGTGAATCACCACATCGCCGTCCGAATGCGCCACCACACCCTTGGAATGCGCGATGCGCACGCCGCCCAGCATGACGTGATTTCCGTCGCCGAAGGCATGTACGTCGAACCCCTGCCCGACCCGCGTCGCGCTGCCGTCACCTTCATTCATTCTCAAAATCCTCCCGGCAAGCGCCAGATCCTCGGCACGCGTCACCTTGATGTTGAACGGCGAGCCCGCGACGAGCGCGGGCCGCAGTCCCATTCGTTCGATGGCCTGCGCGTCGTCGGTGACTTCGATCCCGGCCCGCGTGGCCTCGCGCAGCGCATGGCGCAACTGCGCAAACGCAAACGCCTGCGGGGTGAGCGCGCGCCACAGGCCGCGCCGGTCGACGGTGGTTACTTCGCCGCCCAGTTCGCGTTTGACCGTATCGACGACGGGCGCGGCGAGCACGGCGCCGCCCGCCGCCCCGGCCAGCGCGTCCAGCAACGCACTCAATTCACCCGCCGTGAAGCACGGCCGCGCCGCATCGTGCACCAGCACCCAGTCGTCCGGAGCAGCCTGTCCGTCCAGGTACTCGAGGCCATTCATCACGGAGCCCTGCCGATTGGCACCCCCGGGCGCGGTGTGCAGCTTGCCGCTCTCGAGCCTCGCCGCGATCGACGGCCACGTGCCGTCATCAGCGGCGAGCACCACCACCACGCCGTGCACTCGCGGTTCGGCGAGCAGCGCGCGCAGCGACCATTCGATGACGGTGGCGCCCGCCAGCGGGGCATATTGCTTGGCCGCGACTTTGAGCGCCGATGTGGAAGTGAACCGCTCGCCGCGGCCCGCCGCGGGAACGACCGCCCAGATGCGGCGCGCCGCGTCCGCCTCGCTCACGCGATCATTCCACCCACGCGCTCATTGCGCGCGAGCGGTGACGGGGGCGCCGGGTGCGGGCGGAACGGGGGTGGCCGCGGTGACCACTTGATAAAAGGTTTCGCTGTTGCCGACCATGCCGAGATCGCTGCGGGCGCGCTCCTCGAGCGCGGTCAAACCCACTTTGAGATCAGACACTTCCGCAAACAATCGGCGGTTGCGTGCAGATTGTTCGCGATTCGCCAGGGTCTGGGCGTCGATGGCGGCCTGCAGGCGGGCGACCTCGCGCAATCCCTGGTCCGACAGCCATAACCGGTATTGCAACAATACCAGTGCCAGACACAAGATGGCGGCGAAAATCCTCATTGCGACAGTAGCTTAGCATGAACTCTTAAGAAATTGGTACCGATAGGGCCCGTGCGCCCGCATACGCCGCCTTCGACCCAAGCTCGCCTTCGATCCGCAATAGCTGGTTGTACTTGGCGATGCGATCCGAACGCGACATCGAACCCGTCTTGATCTGGGTCGCCGTGGTGGCCGCGGCGATATCGGCGATGGTCGCATCCTCGGTCTCGCCCGAGCGGTGCGAAACCACGGCCGCATACTTGGCCTGGTGCGCCATGTCGATGGCCGCCAGCGTCTCGGTCAGTGTCCCGATCTGGTTCGGCTTGATCAGAATCGCGTTGGCGATTTTCTTGGCGATGCCTTCGGCGAAAATCTTGGTGTTGGTGACGAAGAGGTCATCGCCGACCAATTGAATCTTGGCGCCGAGCTTCTGGGTCAAAATCGCCCAGCCGTCCCAATCGCCCTCGCTCATGCCGTCCTCGATGGTCACGATCGGATACTTGGCGGCGAGTCCCGCCAGGTAATCGGCGAACTCCGTCGCGTTGAATTTGCGCCCCTCCGACTCCAGCGTGTACACGCCGTCCTTGAAGAACTCCGTGCTCGCAACGTCGAGTCCCAGATAAATATCCTTGCCGGGCCGGTAGCCCGCCTTGTCGATCGCCTCCAAAATCGTCGTGAGAGCAGCCTCGTTCGACGGCAGGTCGGGCGCGAATCCGCCCTCATCGCCCACCGCGGTATTGAGTCCCGAGGCGTGCAAGACCTTCTTCAGCGAGTGGAACACCTCGGCGCCGTAACGCACCGCCTCCGAGAACGACGGCGCACCGATCGGCAAAATCATGAATTCCTGGATGTCGACGCTGTTGTCGGCGTGCGCGCCGCCGTTGATGATGTTCATCATCGGCACCGGCAGCGTCAGATCCTTCGGGCCCGACAGATGCCGGTACAGGGGCAACCCCCGGTCGCGCGCCGCCGCGTGCGCCGCCGCCAGCGACACCGCCAAAATGGCGTTGGCGCCGAGCTTGGCCTTGGTCTCGGTGCCGTCCGCCGCAATCATCTTGGCGTCGAGCGCGCGCTGATCCTGCGCGTCCATTCCAAGAACGACGTCGCGCAGCGGTCCATTGATATTCGCCACCGCCTTGAGCACTCCCTTGCCGCCGAACCGCTTGGGGTCGCCATCACGCAACTCCACGGCCTCGCGCGAGCCCGTCGAGGCGCCCGAGGGCACCGCGGCGCGCCCGACGGTGCCCGAATGCAGCACCACATCGGCTTCCACGGTGGGATTGCCGCGCGAATCGATGATCTGGCGGCCGCGAATATCGATGATACGACTCATGTCAAAGATTCCTTCATGGCAATGATTCCTTCACAGCAAAGATTCCTCGAAGGGTTGCTTCTTGACGGCCAGGTCCAGCTCTTTGAGGGTCGCCAGGAGCGTCGCCATTCGATCCAATGGCCACGCATTCGGCCCGTCCGATAGAGCCTTGGCCGGATCGGGGTGGGTCTCCATGAAAATCCCCGCGACGCCCGCGGCCACCGCGGCGCGTGCCAGCACCGGCACGAACTCGCGCTGGCCCCCTGACGAGTCGCCCTTGCCGCCGGGCAATTGCACCGAATGAGTGGCATCGAACACCACGGGGCAACCTGTGCCGCGCATCACCGCGAGCGAGCGCATGTCGGAGACCAGATTGTTGTAGCCGAAGGAGAAGCCGCGCTCGCACACCATGATCTGTGCATTGCCGGTGGAGCGCGCCTTGTCGACCACATTCTGCATTTCCCAGGGACTCAGGAACTGTCCCTTCTTAATGTTCACAGGTACTCCCTGAGAGCACGCCGCCACGATGAAATTGGTTTGCCGGCACAAAAACGCCGGCGTCTGCAGCACATCGACGACGGCGGCGACTTCTGCGAGCGGCGTGTCTTCGTGCACGTCGGTGAGCACCGGCACCCCAATCTGCTCGCGCACGCGGCCGAGGGCCTTCAGGCCCGCCGCGATGCCCGGTCCTCTGAAACTCGCGCGCGACGACCGATTCGCCTTGTCGAACGACGCCTTGAAGACGAACGGAATCCCCAGCGCCCCAGTGATCTCCTTCAAGCGCCCCGCGACATCGATCACCAAGCCCTCGCTCTCGATCACGCACGGTCCCGCAATCAAAAACAACGGCCGATCGGCCCCAACCTCGAACGACGCCAACTTCATACGCCGGCCGCTAGCACGTGGCCGTCACGCCGTCGCGCGCCCCGGCTGCAGCGACGCGCGATACTCGCGGGCCGCGCGCACGAAGCCGGTGAACAGCGGGTGCCCATCGCGCGGCGTCGAGGTGAACTCCGGGTGGAATTGACTGGCGACGAACCACGGGTGGCTGCCGAGCTCGATGAACTCCACCAGGCCGTCGGCCGAGAAACCGGAAAACGTCAGGCCGGCGGCATCGAGTTCGTCGAGATAATGATTGTTGAATTCGTAGCGGTGCCGATGGCGTTCGAAGATCGAATCGCGGCCGTACAGCGAATGCACCAGGGAGCCCGGCACCAGGCGCGCCTCCTGCGCGCCCAAGCGCATGCTGCCCCCTAAGTCCGATTGCTCGTCGCGCACCTGTTGACCGCGCGCGAGATCCTGCCACTCCGTGATCAGCGCGATGACGGGATGGGTGGTGGCGCGATCGAACTCGGTACTGTTGGCGCCTTTGAGCGCCAGCACGTGGCGCGCGTACTCGATGATGGCGAGCTGCATCCCCAAACAAATGCCGAGATAGGGAATGCGGTTCTCGCGCGCGAAACGGATCGCCTGGATCTTGCCCTCGATGCCGCGGTCGCCGAAGCCGCCCGGCACCAGGATCGCGTCCATGTTCTGCAGCGCGCCGGGACCCAGGCGCTCGATGTCCGAGGATTCGAAATAATGGATGTTGACGCGGGTGCGCGTCTTGATGCCGCCGTGCATCAAGGCCTCGTTGAGCGAAATATACGAGTCGCGAATCTGCACGTACTTGCCGACCATGCCGATGTCGACCACGGCCTCGGGATTCTGCTTGGCGGCGACGACCGCGCGCCATTCGGACAGGTCCGTGGGCGGCACATCGAGGCGCAGCTTGTCGACCACGATGTCGTCCAGGTCCTGCTCGTGCAGCAAGAGCGGAATCTTGTAGATGTCATCGGAGTCGACCGCCGAGATCACGGCGCGCTCTTCGACGTTCGTGAAGAGCGCGATCTTGCGGCGCTGCTCATCCGGCAGCGATTGCAGGCAGCGGCAGAGCAGCACATCCGGTTGTATGCCGATCCCGCGCAGCTCCTTCACCGAATGCTGCGTGGGCTTGGTCTTGATCTCGCCCGAGCCGCCGACGATGGGCACGAGGGTCAAATGCATATAGAGCACGCGATTGCGCCCGAGCTCGACGCCCATCTGGCGAATCGCTTCGAGAAACGGGAGGGACTCGATGTCGCCGACCGTGCCGCCGATCTCCACCATGCACACGTCGGAGTCGCCGGCGCCCATTTGAATCCGGTGCTTGATCTCATCCGTGATGTGCGGGATCACCTGCACGGTGGCGCCCAGGTAATCGCCGCGCCGCTCCTTCGCGATGACGCGCTCGTAGATCCTGCCGGTGGTGAAATTGCTGTCGCGCCCGGTGGTGGTGTGCACGAACCGCTCGTAATGGCCCAGGTCCAAGTCGGCCTCGGTGCCGTCGGCGGTGACGAACACCTCGCCGTGCTGGAACGGGCTCATCGTGCCGGGATCCACGTTGATGTAGGGATCGAGCTTGACCATGCTGATTTTGAGGCCGCGGGCCTCGAGGATCGCCCCGAGCGAGGCGGAGGCAATGCCTTTACCCAGCGAGGAAACGACACCGCCGGTGACGAATACGAATCGAGTCATGTTGAGTCACCGCCGATTAAATGCCCGCGATCGTGACGAGGATTCGCACGAGTGCAAACAAAGCCAAATGAACAATGGGAATTCGACGGGAGTTCAGGTTAGCAGAACGCGGCGACTTGGACAATCGACTTAGACGATTATAGGGGCGCGCTCCCACACGATGACCCACTCGACTTCGGCCGAGGCGGGCTCGGCCGTGGCGCCTTCGGCCGAGGCGGGCTCGGCCGTGGCGCCTTCCGCCGAGGCGGGTTCGGCCGTGGCGGGTGCGGCCGGCGGGCCGCCGCTGCACGCGCTCGAGTCCTGCCACAGGTCCCCGACTGCGATCAGGACCTCGTCCGCATACACGAGGGGAA
>Ga0181537_10003696_pt1 | contig 13004 bp, 11 predicted proteins | sample PEATcosm2014_Bin_39_FD_119765 | JGI IMG/M metagenome (GOLD analysis project Ga0181537, IMG submission 119765) | Peatland microbial communities from MTU Mesocosm Facility, Houghton, MI, USA - PEATcosm2014_Bin23_10_metaG | ecosystem: Environmental > Terrestrial > Soil > Wetlands > Peat | place...
CCGGCGTTGCAATCACCACGGCGTTGATCGGCATTTTGAGCATGTCCTCGAAGCGCAGCGTCGCCGTTGCCTCAGGGAATTTGTCCCAAACCTTGCCGAGCAGCGCTGCGTCCGCGTCGCAAATTGCGCCAAGCACGCCGAGGGACGACGCGGTCGCGACATGATTTGCGCCCCATTTGCCGGCGCCGGCGATGCCGAGCGAGACCTTCGCGCGGCTCATAGCCGCACGATCTTCTCGCGGCCGTCTTCGATGCTGCGCGTTGCGTTGCGTGTGTCGACGACCAGGCGAGCACGTCCGACGATCCGTTCGTAGTCGAATGCCGAGTGATCGGTGAGAATTGTGACGCAGTCAACGGAGGACAGGAGATCGTCCGTCAGCGGCACGGAGCGCCGGACTTTTCCGTGATCGTCGGCGAAGCTCGGGATATGCGGATCGTGATATTTCACGATCGCGCCATCGGTCTCGAGCAGCTCGACGACTTTGAGCGATGGTGATTCGCGCCAATCGGAAACGTCGCGCTTATAGGCCATGCCCAAGACCAGAATCGTCGCGCCCGAGAGCGCCTTGCGTTCTTTGTTGAGTGCCTTTGAGATCCGATCCCGCACGAAGTACGGCATCGTTTGGTTGACTTGCGCTGCCAGCTCGATGAAGCGAACGTAGTAGTCGTACTGCCGCGCTTTCCACGAGAGGTAATGCGGGTCGAGAGGGATGCAGTGTCCGCCGACGCCGGGACCGGGCTCGAAACGCATGATTCCGAACGGCTTGGTGGCGGCTGCGTCGATCACGTCCCACACGTCGATGTCCATGCGATCGCAGAGCAACGCCATCTCGTTGACGAGCGCGATGTTGACCGCGCGGAACGTGTTCTCGAAGACCTTCGTCATTTCGGCAACGCGCGGGCTCGAGACGCGCAGCACGTCGGTAATCGTCTGTTCGTAGAACGTCGCCGCCATGTCGAGACACTCGGCCGTAACGCCGCCGACGACTTTATTGGTGTTGTGCGTGTTGAAGCGCTTGTTGCCCGGGTCGACGCGCTCAGGCGAAAAGCCCAGGAAGAAGTCCTTGCCGACAATCAGCTCACTGCGCTGGAGAATCGGGAGAACGATCTCTTCGGTCGTGCCCGGATAGGTCGTACTCTCGAGAATGATGAGCTGGCCGGGTCGAAGTTGCGACGCGATGTCGTGCACGACGTTCGTAATGTACGAGATGTCCGGATCTTTGTTCGGCGTTAGCGGCGTCGGCACGCAAATGACGATGACATCGCATGAACCAAGCTGGGACACGTCGGTCGTCGCGCTGAATTTTCCGGATGCAACGACGCGCGCAAGATCCTCATCGCTCACGTCGCGGATGTAGTTAAGGCCTTGATTGGCTTGCGCGACGCGAATCGCGCTACGATCGAACGCGAGGACCGTGAAGTCCGACTTAGCTTGTTCGACGGCAAGCGGCAAACCAACGTAACCGATGCCGACGACGCCCACCAGCGCTTCGTGCGACTTGATGAGATGGCGAAGACGCTCGGTCGGATTTGCGTTGATCGTCTGGGACTGCATGGCTTGGGACAGGAGATTCATTATTGAAAATTCGTTTCGTTTAAGAAGCAGAGACAGGGGAGAGTGTTTTCTCGTGAATGACCGGCACGCGCTCGGTTGCACCCAGATGCGCGCCGGGTTTGAAGCTGGGAACGAGCGTCTGCAGCAGCGACACAGTCGCCTTCGCATCCGAGATGCGCACGGCGCGCTGCAGATCGGCGATCGATGCGGCGACGAGGTTGTACTCGACGCGCTCTTGCTGTGCGATGTACAAGCGCTCGTGACTCGTGCGCGTCATGCCTTCGACTTCAGTCAGCAGCTCTTCGTGAAGCCGTTCACCGGGCCGCATGCCGGTTTCGACGATGTCGATGTCCTGGTAAGGAACGTATCCGTGATACTCGATGACTTGGCGCGCCACGTCGATGATCTTCATCGGCTTGCCCATGTCGAGCACGAACACTTGTCCGTCAACACCCATGACCATGGCCTCGAGGACGAGTGAAACCGCCTCGGGGATCGTCATGAAGAAGCGCTCCATGTCACGATGCGTGATCGTGACCGGCCCGCCGCGTTGCACTTGCCGGATGAAGAGGGGGAGCACGCTCCCACGACTTCCCAGCACGTTTCCGAAGCGGACCGACACGAACTCGGTGGCCGTACGATGCGCGAACGACTGGCAGATAAGCTCGCACGCGCGTTTCGTTGCGCCCATCACGCTTGTTGGATTGACCGCCTTGTCGGTCGAGAGCAGCACGACGCGTCCGGTGCCGGCAGCTGCCGCTGCCAGCGCGACGTTGTGCGTCCCGAAGATATTGTTGCGGACTGCCTCGCACACGTTCTGTTCGAGAATCGGGACGTGTTTGTGAGCGGCCGCGTGCAAGACGATGTCGGGTTGTCCGCTCGCGAATACGTTGCGGACGGCTTGAATGTCGCCGACGTCTGCGAGGACGATGCGCGTTCGCTCGAAGCCGCGTTCGGCAAGCTCCTGCTGAATCGCGAACAAGCTATTCTCGCCGTGTCCCATCAGCAAAAGCTGCTTGGGCTCGAGCGATGCGACTTGACGGCAGATCTCACTTCCGATCGATCCGCCTGCTCCAGTGACGAGGACGACGTTGTCTTGGATGTAGGGCCCGACTCGCTCGAGATCGATCCGCGCGGGCGACCGATTGAGCAAGACTTCCCATGGAAAGTCGGGGAGTGCCGCGCGCGGAATCGTCGCGACCGCTTCGGCTGCCGCCGGCTTCGCGATCGCGGCCGTGACCAGCGCATTGCGGCGCAATGGAAATAAAAGGAAGCTCAGCGTGCCCGCGATGAGGATGACGACGAACCCGCTGACGAGCGTTTCCATTACGGGACCCATCGCTCGGCACGCAGAGTCACCAGCTCGGCCGGCATCTCGTGTTCACCCCAGGTCTTCACGACCTTGGCCGGAACGCCGACCGCCAGCGAGCACGGCGGTATATCGTCGATGACGACCGCGCCGGCGCCGATCATGCTGTGATGACCGATTCGCACGCCCGGAATGATGCTCGTACCCGAGCAGATGATGACGTGATCCTCGATTATCACCGGTTCGAACTTGAAATTCAGCGGCAGCATCGGATCCGTGACCTTTGGATCGATATGGACTGCCTCGTGTGCGGTGATGTTGACATGCGAGCCGATGTGCACGTTGTCACCCATCTCGATTCCGCCCGCGCCCCACAGGACGCAGTACGGGCCGATCTCGCAGTTGTCGCCGAGACGGATGTAGCCGCTGTTGTTGCTCCAGGCACTGCCGCCACATGAAAGGTAGGCGCGCGTATCGAGGAAGCACTTCTTGCCGGCCTGGAATCGCTCGGGTGCGCGGACGATCACGCCTTCGCCGAAGATGACCTGCGGGAATCGGGCTTGCGCCTGCTCCCGCGCGATCGCGAAACGCATTTCGCTACGCACTGCGCGCAGTGCCGTCACGAAGTTATTGAAGCGAAAGTTCATGGCGTTAGCAGCGCAGGTCCGGCCTTGGCGATGTAATCCATGTAGTCGGCTTGCGTCGAGCGCGACGGTGCAACGCGATTGAGGACGAGTCCGAGCAGATTCACGCCTCGCATGCGCGAGATTTCGCGAATCACGCGACGGAGCGTATGTGAGTTCGTTTGGTTCTGCGAGACGACGATCACGGTTCCGTCGACGCGCGCCCCTAAGATGCCGGCATCGTAGATCGCGGCCATCGGCGGCGTATCGAAGATCACCAGTGAATACTCGGCCGACGCTTCTGCGAGCAGATCTTCGAAAGGCTTAGCTTGCAAAAGCGCGGCGGGATTCGGCGACGTCGTTCCGGATGGGAGGAAATCCAATCCGGCGTGCTTCGTTGCGTGAATCGCGTCCTTGAGGGTAGAGCGCCCGACGAGCACGTCGGTAATTCCCGGCCGCGGATCGTCGACGCCGAGCGCCGTGTGCAGTGTGGCGCGGCGGAGGTCGCAATCGACCAGCAACACGCGCGGTTGGAACTCGGCCATGGCGATTGCGGTGTTGAGCGCGACGATCGACTTGCCGTCGTTCGGCGAAGGGCTTGTGATCGCGATCGTACGCAGCGGTTTGCTGGTGGAGTAGCGCAGATTCGCGACGAGGCGAATGAACGACTCGATCCACATGGCCCGCAACCAGCCGTTGCTCGAGGCCTCCTCCGTCAGTTCGTTTTCGTCGGCCGACGTTAAGACGTTCATGGTACCCAGCGGCAGCTTGTCTGCGCGGCGATCCTCGAGTTTCGGGACCGTCGTGAGAACCGGAAGCCGGTATGAGTCCTCGAGCTCGCGCTCGTCGCCTTTGAGGGTGGCATCGAAGACCTCGACGAGCGCAACGCCGACGAAAGCCAGCATGAGTCCGAGGATGATCGAGACGATGATGTTGAGCTTGATGTTCGGGATGACGCTATACGAGGTCGATAGCGCAGGCGAGATCAGTGAGACGTCGCTGATCGCAGCGTCTTTTTCTACCGATGCTTCGTTATATTTCTGGTTGAGCGCGTTGAAAATGTCTTCTGAAGACTTCGCTTTGCGCGCCAGCTCCGTGTACTGCAGCTGTTCTGCCGGAATCGTATTGAGCTGTCGCGACATCTGATCGCGCTGACGGCGCAGACCGGTCCCGAGCGCCTGCTGTGCAGCGATCTGACCTTGCAGCGTTCCCGCCTCTTGGCTGAACTGCTGATAGGTGGGGTTCGGCACGACTGAGTTCGAGGAGTTGACGGTTTGCGGCAACGCGGCGATCCGCGATTCGAGATCTGCCTTTTGCTGTTTGAGCGCGACCACTACCGGGTGCCGCTCGGTATATTGTGACTCTGCCGTCTTGAGCTGGACGTCGACTTGCGCAAGCTGCGTGCGCAGCTGATCGACGACGGGATTCGTTCCGACGTTCTTGCTGCCGACGAGCGTCGGCGGCGTCTTTGCGAGGATTCCTTGGACGCTCTTGAGCTGCGCCTGAGCTTGTCCGGCGTCGGTCTGCGACTGGCTGAGCTTTGCATCGAGCGCCGCCAGCGCCTGAATTTGTGTTTGCGTCTGGTTCGTGATGTCGGCAATGCCATGCTGCGTCTGGAACGCTGCCAGCGCGCCGGCGGACTCTTCCATATCGTTGCGTGCTTTAGGAAGCTGCGCACCGATGTAGTTCATCGCGCTGATCGCCTCACGTGCGACGATGTCGCGTTCGCGATCGACGAATACGCTTGCGGTGGTGTTTGCGATGTTGGCTGCCGTCACCGGATCCGACCACGTCGTTTTGAGCGTGATGATCGAGGTATTGATGACTGGAACGGCTTGAATGTGTTCGAGCAGCTTAACCGGCGTGATCTTCAAATGAAGCTGGTCGATGACGCCCTGCGCGATAGGCTGTTCCTGGAGCAGCTCGACATACGATTCAGTCGTCTGCGTTCCGAACCCCAGCAACATTTCGTTGAGGAACGGAAGCGTTGACTGAGGCTGCTCGGTCGTGGGAGCGGCCGGGCCCGTCATCAACTTTGCCTGCGTCGTGTAAGAGCGCGGAATAACAACCGAGCACCACGTAACGAGCAGCGGAAACGCGATCAGGATCGCCAGGAACACTTTGCGCCGGCGAACCATCGTGCGCCACAGGTCGCGAATCGACGTGCGGTTATTTGATGCAGTGTCCTCGATCGTGTCGGTTACCGAACCGGGAAGCTGAGGACGAAATTCATTGCTAGAAATTGTATGATTCACTTTTTCACGCGCTCCAGAAAACAACGCAAGTATAGTCCCGCAAACTGTTGGTCGTTAGGGCCATGCAAACTGTCGCCATGGGTACTTGTGGCGACCGGCCCTGTACGGAAGGCTCTGCTTAAGCCAATCCCGATTTGATTGCGTAGACGGCCGCCTGCGTGCGCGCCGTAACATTCAACTTCGAAAATATCCGGCTGATGTGGTTCTTGACGGTGCGTTCCGACAGAAACAACTCGGAGCTGATTTCTTTGTTCGAAAGTCCGCGCGCAATATAGCGGATAATCTGCGTCTCGCGGACCGAGAGCTCGTTCATGTCGGCGCGCCCGTTCATTGCAGACCGGCGGCGCAACACGCCACCGGCGATGCGCGGATCGACGTAGGAAGATCCGGTAGCGATGGCTTTCACTGCTTGCTTGAGCTCGGTCGGCGAGATGTCGGTGACGAGATAGCCGTCGGCGCCGGCATTCAAGCAGCGCTGCATGGCCTCAGCATTCAAGTGGCTCGAAAGAACGCAAACGCGCAGCTGCGGAAGCGTTTCCCGGCAGCGCGCAATGCTCTCGGCGAGATCGTATGCGTGGGCTTCCATGTCGACCAGCAAGAGATTGGGTCGCAAGTTTGCCAAGGGTGCGACCGTGATGTTGCGATAGTCGCCGAGAATTTCGATTTCATCATCGGTCGAAAGCAAGTGGCAAATGGCCTTCGCAAAGAGTGCTTGAGATTCGATGACGACGACGCGGTGCGGGCGGGATTCGATTTGTAACATTCATTCCTCGGGCGTAGCTCGACGGCGTTTGCCGGTTGTATGTAGGTTAACATCGCAAGCCGCCCGGCGCGATGGGAATTTAGCGAACACACGTGCAGTGAGAAGACCTAATCTGCGTACATAAATATCCATCAACGGGCCAGCGTAGGGAGTCTCTGGTCCTAATGCATGTAGTCTTCAGGGGTCCGCTCGATGAGATTTGAGCCACAATCGAAATGCCTATCTTTTTCAGGTGGAAAGCCGGATGCCAAAAATTCCAAGCGGGCGTAAGATGAGAACATCTCATGTTTCTGCGCAGGAGCACATTGCAACCCAACGATTCGCAAGCGGTGCTCGAGCGCGAGCAACTGACGCTTGCGAACGTCCAAATCGATTCGTGGCTGTTGCAGACCGAGCCGGCCACGTTCGAACGCGTGCTGCGCATGGTAGTGGCGAAATACGCTTGGCGCCGTCCCGAAGCACTCGAGCTGTCGAGTTCGGAATGCGGCCGGATCTATTTGCGCGACGACGTTCTGGGGCGTCCGCTTTATCTGAGCGCCGCTTGCTCGGCCTCAGCTTGCGCAGTCATCATTTCTCGCGAGCCACGCATTGGTATCCAAATTGTCTCGCCGCAAGAAGCCGACGCGCTTATCCCGGAGATTGAAGGAACGATCTGCGCGCAGGAACGCGATCTGCTCGCGAGCCTGACTCCACCTGCCCGCCGCCGCGCGCTGCTTTCCATGTGGACACGCAAGCGAGCGCTGCAGCAGGCCAACGCGGTAACCTCACTCGCGCCGTTACAGTCGATCGCCGTCGGTTTAGGCGAGCTGGCGCTCGAGCTTCCCGACTCGTTCGGATGGCTCGACCGATGGCGCGTCTACGGTTTCTCGATGCGCTCGGGCGAGCTGGGTTCGATTGCCGTCTACAGTCACGACCAGTTTCTCGGCCTTGGTGCCGGCGATCGTCGCGCGAACGTGAAAAAAGGAACCTTCGCCGGCAACGAACGGCGCCACTGATTAGCGGCGGCTGAAACGCTTCTCGCGGTCGGCCCGAATGCGGTCGATGCGCGATTCCATGTCGGCAAGCGTCGAACGCTTGCCTGTTAACGACGATGCGTGGCGCTGCAGTCGCACGATCAAGACGATGATGATGATCGCGAACGCGAGCAGGGCGCAGATGATGCGACCGGTTGCCGGCCAGAACGGCAAAATGGCGCCCGCCGCGAAAAGAATCGCGATAACGGCATAACGGTCATACCACCTAGGCATAGGGCGTTATGATTTCAGAGCGCCCTATTCTTCGTCTAAGTGAAGGTGGCAGCCGTCTTCGGCTTCATTGAGCACTTCGCGCGCTTCGGCCAAAGCAGCCTGCGACAAATCGCCCGACGGTTCAATCGAGCCTTCTTCAGCAAGGAAGTCGATTTCGTCCCAATCTTCCCATGCTTCGAGCGGCTCGCCGTCTGCTTCACCCGGGAATCGAACGCAAAATCCTTGATCGATGTGCAATCCGACGACCTGGACGCGTGTGCCGCGGGGAAAGTACGGACCTTCCTTCCAGAGCGTGCCGTACGTCGTGTCGTAGAGTTCTCCGATTCGTAGTCTCTCGATCGCCCTTCGCTCCCTCGCAAGACGTTTGAGTTCGTTTCGCGTAGTCCCGGCCCAGATCATGCCTGACTGGAAGGTCCTTAAATCCGAGGTCGTCATCGACACGCCGCATCTGCGGCTTCGCCGCGACACGATCGAATTGCCGCAAGGCTCGATCGTCGACGGCTACCACGTGCGCGAGACACGCGGCTTCGTAATGATATTCGCGGTGACGCCGGAAGAGAACGTCGTGCTCGTTCGGCAGTACAAGCACGGCATCGGTGAGGTCGTCCTCGAGTTACCCGCAGGCATGATCGATCGCGGCGAATCTGCGGCAGGCGCTGCGTTGCGCGAGCTCGGCGAAGAGACCGGTTACGCGCCGCGCGGCGAGCTCGAACACGTCCAAACGTTCATCGTCGATCCGACGAACTCGGACGGACGGTTCACGCTCTTCCTGGCGCGCGACGTTGTACTCTCGCAACAGCGTCATCTCGATCTGACCGAAGAGATCGACGTCGAGCTCGTTCACCTCGACCGGCTGATCGATCTCGTACATAGCGGCGAGATCAACGTCTGCAACCACGTCGGCGCAATCTATGCGGTCCTCGACCGCCTGGGGCGCCTTTGAAACCTCGGGACCAAGCCGGACGTAGTAGTGGGCGGAGGTCCTCGCTGTGGCTCTATTCATTCGCCTGACGGTTCTCGTCGCGATCGTTATCGTCGCGATCGTCGTACTGGGGTTCGTTCTCAAGGCACTCGTCGTGGGAGCGCTCGTCGCCGCCCTCATCGTGGCCGGCGTCTTCGTCACCGGATTCTTCCGGCGGCTATCGTCGCGGCCCGGACCCTTGGTCAGGCGCTAAAACAAACCCGCCTTTAAACCAAACCGGCCTTAGACTAAACCGGCCTTCATTGCATGGATTGCGGCTTGCGTTCGCGCCGTGATCCCGAGCTTCGCAAAAATGCGGCTGATATGGTTTTTGATCGTCTTTTCGGAGACGGAAAGCTGCGATGCGATCTCCTTGTTTGGGAGACCACGCGCGATGAGGCGGATGATCTCCGTCTCGCGGCCTGAGAGCTCGCCGATCGCGGCGCGCGACGGCATCAGTGTTTGCCGGCGGAGCACGTTCCCGGCGATCCGAGGATCGACGTACGTCGATCCGGCCGCAACAGCTTTAACGGCGCGCACGAGCTCGCCGGGCGTAATATCCTTGAGAACGTAGGCTTCCGCTCCCGCGGTCAGGCAACGCTGTAAGAGATCGGCGTGCCCATTGAGCGACAAAACGACGACGCGTGCATTCGGCAACATTTGGCGGCAATAACGCATCGTATCGGAGAAGTCGAGCGGATCGCCGTCGAGATCGATGACGATGATATCGGGTGATTGCCCATTCGTTGGGATCTCCCGGATCGTTGCGACGTCGCCGGCGACTTCGAGCCCAGGGTCGCTTGCGAACACCTGGGCCAGGGCTTTTGCGAAAAGTACTTGGGCTTCGACGATGGCGACCCGGATGGGGCGAACCGTGTTAGGCGAGATGGATATATGGGGCGGGGAGTCCTTTAGGGTCGTCACTATGGGACTTTCATACCCCCGAATCGGCCACCGGACACTTTAAACGACCAAGATTCAATTAAAATTGCGACGCTTGCTCGCTAGAGATGCGTGCCTATTCCGATGAGATTTTCAATCAGATAGATCGGGTTGAAAGCGTTTCCTTGCTTAGCCTGCGGCACGTAGACGACATCGTCTTTCTCCAGAACCGGATCCGAATGCGCGCGGTCGCCGCCGTGCAGCGCCTGGTACATATTGACCTGGTCTTTTTCGATCTTTCCGTCCATGTCGCGGCTCACGACGACGTTATTGAGATCGGATTTCGCGTTTACGCTCGTGCCTGCTTGTGCGATCGCAACCGAGAGGCGGTCGCCTTGGTGGACCGTGTAGTAGCCGGGATGATCGACGGCGCCGACGACTTCGATTTGAATCGGGAGTGGGCCCTCGACATACACGACGGCATTATTGTTGATCGGCACGTTGAGCTGGCTCTTCCCGTCGACCAGGAGCTCCTGGAGCGAAACCTCCGCAGACTTACCGTCGTCCTGCGTGACGCGAGCGTCAGGGTACGTGCCGTTGGTTGTGCCCAAGCCGCCGGCAGCCGCAACCGCGTCGCTTAAATGCGCGCCGCTGCGAACGATGTATTTACCGGGCATCTTCACGTTGCCGAGAACCAGAACGTTGTTCTGTCCTTCTTGCGAAAGCGCGACCGTAACGATCGGATGCCGCACGTATTTCAAGAGCGCGTCCGCGATCGCGGCCGAAGCCTGACCCGGCGTCTTGCCTCCGACTTCAATCCGCCCAACCAGAGGATATTGAATGGCTCCGTCGTCCTGCACCGTCACGACTTGGCTGAGCGTCGGTTCTCCGAACACTTGCACGTTGAGTTGGTCGCCACTATTGATGTGCGAGGAGGGATTGCTTGGCACCGGCTGCGCTTGCGCTTGCGGTTGTGCTTGTGCGCCGGCCGCGACCGGAACTGCTATGCAAAGAAGCAGGGCTGCGCAGTAGATGAAGGTCTGGGCTGGAGTTCTCATGGTGCGATTTTACGCTGGATGCTGAGCTGGCGCGCGGTACACTTAAGCAAACATGCACGGTCCTTTCGGCCATGCCCATTGTGGCAAACGGACTTCGGAGGGCCTTAGACGCCTGCCGGCGTTGCTCCGAATTGCCCGAAGAACGCATCGCGCTCGGCGCTCGCTACGCCCGCGCGTTCGAGACGGCGCATGAACACGTCACGGTTCGGCGTGACCGACAGCGCTGCGGCATCGCCCGTAAGGTCGATCGAATCGATCTCTGCGGGAATCAAGGCCGTTGTCCAACGATCGAGCTGCGTCGGCGTACCGCCGCTCTCCAGCCTCAACGAACCGTTCAGGCTCATCACGATGATCGGCTCGCCGTTCGGACGCAACGTCCCCTTGCTTCCCGAAACGCTAATGCGTTCCACGACGAAACGCGGGTCGGCGATGTACGCTTCCGAGCGAACGCCGTCGATTTCGTAGGTTAGATGCTTGGTTTGCGCGGTCGTTCCGGCAGCATAATTGAGGACGTCGCCGGCCTTGTCGACGTGCAACTGACGCGGCTTGCCGTCTGGTCCGACGCGATTCCAGTCGAAGATCCGGTACGTGAGATCGCTGGCCTGCTGCGTCTCGAAGAGCTGGATGCCTTCACCGATCGCGTGTAGCGTACCGGACGGAAGATAAAACGCGTCATTCGGTTTGACGGGAACGCGGCGAAGGATGTCGCCCAGCGAGCCATCTTTCACGCGCTGCTCGTACTCTTCGCGCGTCGTTGTTTTCGTCCAACCCAACACGAGCTCGGCGCCCGGTTGGGCTTCGAGAATCACCCAACATTCGGTCTTGCCGAACGGTTCGTGCTCGACGCGCTGCGCGTATGCGTCATCGGGATGTACCTGCACCGACAGATTCTTGCGCGCGTCGATGATCTTGGTGAGCACGGGGAAAATGCGTCCGGGCTCCAGCGTCCCCATAAGGCGCTTGCCGAGCAACGCGCGCAATTCCGCGATCGACTTTCCGGCGTACGGCCCGCTGCGCACGGCGTTCTCGTCCCAGCACTCCCACGACTCGCCGAGCGTCGCGTTTGGGTCGCCCGTTTTTCCATAGACTTTGACGAGCGCGTCGCCGCCCCAAATGGCGGTCGTCTCTTTCGGCTCGATGACAAGCGGTTGCAGCGTCTGGCCATTCATGTGGCGCCCTTTCGACGGGCCCAAGCGCCCGCCTGGAGGGACGCGCGAACCGCGTCGAACCAGGGAAACAATGTACTCGGCGAGGGGAACTTAGCGTGCTCGAGCGCCGGCTCTTTGCGTCGTATCTCGGCGCGTTTGCCGTCGTCATCATCATTTTCGCGGCTGCCGTGCGGTTCTCGTTCGAGTCGATCGTGCAGCAGCAGGCGACGAATCGTCTTGCGACGCTCGCCCGCGCCGGCGAAGCTGCGACCGACTTCGTTCCGAACGGTTTCGTCGTCAACGAACACTCGCTTGGTGGGTTCGACGTCGATCCGAAGATCGAAAGTCTCGAGTGGTTCGATTCGGCGAAGCGCTTCGTCACGCGACGCGGACGCGGACCCAACGGCTACGTCCCTCCTCAGCTCGGACGCCACGCGCTCACAGACTTGGGTGGCAGACGGTTAGAGACGTATACGATCTACTTGCAAAACGGCGAGCATCGCGAGATCGGATACGTGCGCGCCGCGTTGACGAGCGACGCATTCGAGCAAGGCATCGGCGCGCTCGATCTCGGAATCATGTTCGGCTCCGTGCTCGCAATCGTGGCCGCCAGCGTCGGTGGGACGATGCTTGCACGGGCATCGCTTGCGCGTATTGAGTCCAGCTACGAGCGATTGCGCGAATTCACTGCAGACGCATCGCATGAGCTGCGCAGCCCGCTCACCGCGCTCTCGATGACGACTGCGGTCGCACTGCACGAAGCTCCCGAGCTTGCCGAGAAGACGAGGAACCGTCTGCTCTCGATCGCGTCAACCGCCAAAGAGATGAACCGGCTGGTCGACGACCTTCTCATTCTCGCGCGCGCCGGCCGTTCGCTCGAGCGTGAGATGTTCACCGTCCATGTCGACGCGATCGTCAATGATGTCTGCGAACGCTATCAGAACGCGGCCTCGACGAAATCTATCGACCTATCGGTCGCATCCGAAAGCGGCGCGCAGGTCATCGGAAACCCCGAACAAGTTTCGCGGATCGTCGCAAATCTCGTCGAGAACGCGATTCGCTATACGCCGCCGGGCGGCTCCGTGCGCGTGTCCTGCACGAGCGACGCGACCAGCGTGCACGTCTCGGTCGAAGACAACGGCGCCGGCATCCCGCCCGAATTCGTCGATCGCATCTTCGACCGGTTCTGGCGCGGGACGACCGC
>Ga0181537_10003699_pt1 | contig 12994 bp, 10 predicted proteins | sample PEATcosm2014_Bin_39_FD_119765 | JGI IMG/M metagenome (GOLD analysis project Ga0181537, IMG submission 119765) | Peatland microbial communities from MTU Mesocosm Facility, Houghton, MI, USA - PEATcosm2014_Bin23_10_metaG | ecosystem: Environmental > Terrestrial > Soil > Wetlands > Peat | place...
CGAGCACACGCGCGAGAATTTCTTTCATGTCATAGGGGCGGGCGGGTGAGGAATCGTAGATGCCGTAAATTTCTTCCGCGGCCATGGCGGGTTCCACGGGCTTTCTGCGGTCCCACGGGGACTGGCGGCGATAGCCCCATTTATCGACGATGGAGCGAATGCGGGCGATGCAGGCTTCGTCCGTGCGTTCGCGGAAATCGAGCGTGCCGCTGATGGAGGAGTGCATGATGGAACCGCCCAGATCTTCGGCGGAAACTTTCTGTCCGATGGCGGCTTGCACCAGGGCGGGGCCGGCGAGAAATAATCCGCTGCCGTCGGTCATGAGCACGTGGTCGCACATGACGGGAAGATATCCCCCTCCGGCGACGCACATGCCCATGATGGCGGCGATTTGCGAGATGCCCATGGCCGACATGACGGCATTGTTGCGGAAGACGCGGCCGAAATCGTCGGTGTCGGGGAAGACATCTTCCTGCATGGGAAGAAACACTCCGGCTGAGTCGACGAGATAGATCGTGGGGATGTGATTTTCGATGGCGATGTTTTGCGCGCGAATTACTTTCTTCGCGGTCATGGGAAAAAAGGCGCCGGCTTTTACGGTGGCGTCATTGGCGATGATCATCACTAAGCGCGTCTGGATGCGGGCAAGGCCGGTGATGACGCCGGCAGCGGGAGCTCCTCCCCATTCTTCGTACATGCCGTGGGCGGCGTAGAGACCGAGCTCGAAAAAAGTTTCCGGATCGGCGAGTAGGTGAATTCTTTCGCGCGCGGTAAGGCGGTGCTTGGCATGCTGGTTGGCGACGGCCTTTGGTCCGCCGCCCTCGCAGATGTGTTCGCTCTCGTTGCGGATCTGGGACATGAGATCGGCGAGAAAGCGCATGTTGGCTTCAAATCGGGCGGAGGTGGGGTCAACTTTGGTCGTCAGCAGGTTCGTGGCTGAGGCCGAGTGCGGGGCGGGGGATTCGTTGCGTTCAGCCATGATGGAAGGGCGACTGATTACGGTATACCAGCGGAGCGAGGGGCGCAATAACAGTGGTCAGCGATCAGGGATCAGGGGTCAGAAGTCGAGAGCTGAAAATCTAGAAGCTAAGACTTAAGAGCTAGAGGCTAAAGCTAATAGCTAGGAGCTTTTGTCGATCCATTCTGCCAGGCGGGTGCCGTCTTCTTCCAGGAGGAAGGTTCCGGCGCCGAAGCATTCGCCGAAGATGCGGTGGGATTCGGGGTCGCGTGCGGCGCGGGTGATCCATTGCTGGCCGACGCGGTATTGCGCGGCGGTGAACCATTTCTGCGGAAGCACTTCGACCAGTCCCGCTTGCAGGTAGAAAACAAATAACGCGAAGGCGGGATCGTCGCGCGACATGGCTTTGTAGCTGGTGGGGACGATGAGTTCGTCCACGCCGGCGAGTTCGGGCGGAACGCTGATGTTGTGCGTGCCGGGGGCGAGCGTGAGCGGGACCTCGAAATCGGCGACGGGCGGGCTGGTTGAGTAAATGCGGTCGGCGGAGGGTTTGAACCATCCGGCGATCTCGGCGAGGTCGAACGACTTGAGCTGGTCGGGATCGAAACACGTCAAGCGAATCGTGCGGCCCTCGGGACACCAGATGCCGATCGAATGCGGCGAGACCAGAAATGGGCGGCAATAAGTGTTGAGGGCGAGGCGCGGATTCTCGGGTTCCTGTTCGAGGCCGAGCGTGACCAGGTAAGCGATGGGGCCTTCGTCGCCGTGATGAGTCCAGGCGAAACGCTGGCCGGAAAGCGATTGAAAGGCGGGGAGAGTTTTCCAATACCAGGGCACGGGGCCAATGGTGCGGTCGAGTTGCTGGCGAAGCGTGGTGAAGTTTGGAGTCGGCATGCGAAGCGAAGATTAGATCCGCGGGTCGTCAGGCTTGAAGGGCGTGTCCCTTCACGTTGGCGCGGATGAATTTTACGATGTCGTCCATCGCGGTGCCGGGTTGAAAGACTGCGGCGACGCCGAGTTTTTTCAGGGCGTTGATATCCTGGTCGGGAATGATGCCGCCGAGGAGCACGAGCACGTCGCCCATTTTATTCTGCTTGAGCAGGTCCATCACACGCGGGACGATGGCATTGTGCGCGCCCGATAAAATCGAGAGGCCGATCACCTGAACGTCTTCCTGGAGGGCCGCGCTGACGATCATCTCCGGAGTCTGGCGCAGGCCGGTGTAGATGACTTCCATGCCGGAATCGCGCAGGGCACGGGCGATTACTTTTGCGCCGCGATCATGGCCGTCGAGTCCGGGCTTGGCCACCAGCACGCGGATTTTGATATCGGGCATGGAATCATTTAATCACAGAGGGGGCGAATGCAGAAGCCAGAGGGCAGAATGCAGAAGCGTGAATTATTGGTTGCGCGGATTCGGCGGCGGGGTCTTTGAGGGTGATGCCGCGATCCGGCGCGATTCGTTAGATTGTTTTAATTTAGATCGTTTTTATATCCAGGCTGCGCCAGAGATACCAGCAGGCTATGCTGCGGTAGGGTTCCCAGGATTTGGCGATTTTTTCCATTTGCGCTGGAGTGGGGAGTTTGATTTTTCGGGGGCGCGGTTTTCGGGCGGATGTTTTCCCCTTCTTGCTCGCGGCTTTTGGCGCGGCGATTTTCTTCTGACGATCCAGGTAATGCTTGAACATCGCCATTCTTATGCCATAGTCGCCGGTGGGCAGGACGTTCTCGCGCTTCAAGGTGAACATGAGAAACATGTGGGCGGTCCACACGCCGATGCCTTTTACTTGCGTCAGGTGCGCGATGACTTCATCGTCGGATTGTTGGGGCAGGCGCGCGAAATCGAGGAGACCAGAGGCCACCTTTGCCGACAAGTCTTTCAAGTACGCTGACTTTTGTTTCGATAAGCCGACGCTGCGCAGCTGCTCGTCGGTCAGCTTGAGAATGGCGGCGGGAGTTGGCGGATCTCCGGCGAGCGCGGCGAAGCGCGCAAAAATCGTGGCCGCCGCCTTGCCGTTCAGTTGCTGGTAGACGATGGATTCCGCCAGGCTGTGAAACTCCGGGGGAGCGAACTCCATGCGGCACGGGCCTACGCGTTCGATCACGGCGCGCATGATGGGGTCGTTTTTCTTGAGGTGATTGACGGCTCTGTGCATGAGTTATTTTTACCATAGGGAATGTGGCGATGGCGAAGAAAAAACGAATTGAGGGTGCCGGCTCAGATCGAGATGGATGCGAGCCAAGCGCGCGATTATTGCATCGCAAAAAGCGCGACGTTGCGCGCGGTTCGCCCCCAGATTCCTCACCATGTAAAGAACGCTTGCTTGATGACAACCCTCCAGTTCGGCGGCCACGACGAAAACCGCGTCGAGCTTTGCTCGACAGGACAGCCGAGGGCGGCTGCCTCTACGTGAGCTTCTCCCAGTACGGAGGAGTCTGGTCAGGCTGCTTTGTGTTCGCCTCGGCGGAAATTCTCGATTAGATATTCGGACGTTCGCAAGGAAAACGTCAGGATGCTGATGGTGGTGGTTTTGTCGGTGCAGTTTAGAAATACGCTGGCGTCACAGACGTAGAGGTTGGGGACGTCGTGCGTCTGGCCAAACCGATTGGTGACGAAATGTTTGGGATCGTTGCCCATGCGGCACGTGCCGGTTTCGTGCAGGCTGAAGCCGGGGATTTCTGGCTCACCGCCGCTGCTTTCGAGCACTCCTCCAGACGCGCGCAGAACGTCTGCGCAAACCTGTTTTGAATGCTCCCACATTTTCAACACGTTTTCGTCCCACTGAAAATGCAGGCGGGCTACGGGAATGCCGTAGGGATCTTTCACTTCGGGATCGAGATCGACGTAGTTCGTATCCGAGCGCAGGCTAGGAGCTTGAATTCCGAAACTCACGGGCGAGGGATAGCGGCGCTTGATCTCGCGCTTGTAGGAAGATCCGAAGCCGTCGAGTTCGTTGGCGATCCAGGGAAAATCTCCGCAGCCGCCGTCGGGGTAGACGGAGTAGCCACGAATGAATTTTTCTTCGTGCGGATCTTTCAAATTTTGCCAGCGCGGCATCCAGGCGATGGTGCTGTCGCCGACGTGGTCGGGGAACGGGGGACGTCCGACTAATTGCGGAAGATATCCCCTAGCGGATTCGCCGTAAAGATGATCGCAAAGGTTGCGGCCGAGTTGTCCGCTGGAATTGGCGACGCCGTTGGGGTGCTGGCGCGATTTGGAATTCAGCAAGATACGCGCGCTTTCCACGCATGAGGCCGCCACGACTACGGCGCGGCCGTAGACTTCGACTTCCTGTTTCGATTTGCGGTCGATGTAGGCGACGCCGCGGGCGTGTCCGTTTTCGTCAGTGAGAATATTTTTCGCCAGCGCGTTGGTGCGGAGCTCGAGATTCTTAGTCGCCTCGGCTTTCGGCAGGAGAAAATATGGAGTGGAGAAGAACGCGCCGACGTCGCAGCCTGTAGTGCACTCTCCGCAGAAATGGCACGCGGGATGGCCTTCGTGCGGTTGCGTGAGTTGGGCGCAGCGGTCCGGCAAGTAAGGCACACCAACTTTGTTGCTGCCGGCTTCCAGAATGCGATCGAGACAGCGGAAGTGGAACGGCGGCAAATAGGAACCGTCGGGATTGCTCGGCCGGTTTTGCACGGTGCTGGCCACGCCGATCATTTTTTCGACGCGCGTATAGTAGGGACTGATTTCGTCGTGCGTGATGGGCCAGTCCACGTCGTAGCCATCGAGCGACGCGGCGTGGAAATCGATGTCGCCGAATCGGGCCGAACTGCGTCCCCAGAAATTTGTCTTGCCGCCGACGGAGAAGCAACGCGGCCACATCCACTTTGTTCCCGGAGCGGTGGTGAAGGGAATCTCGTGTTCCCACGCGGCCTTGGTGTACTCGCCGTCCATGTAGCCGTAGGATTCGCCGCGGTGTTTGGGATCGTCGAGGCCACGGAACTTCATCTCCCAGGGCATGCGGTGAAAACGAAAATCTTTCTCCGGATCGAGCCTGCGCCCAGCATTCAGCGCGCACACTTTCAGATCGGCCTCGCAGAGCGTCTTGATCGCCATGCCGCCGCCGGCGCCGGTTCCGATCACGATCACGTCGTAAATTTGTTGGGCCACGTTTGTTTATCGCATCCTTCAGGAAATTGGGTGGGACACGTGCAAATGCTCGGGGTCGTCTTTGTGCGGACACTCGGGCGACTCGGCATACATCTTCAGCGAGGGGCAGTCGAGTTCCTTGAAACCGATCTCGCTGGTGTAGAAACCGTTGAGAGCGAATTCACGGATCTGACGAAAGAAAATACGTCCGTCGGCTTCGCCGGGACGGGATTTGTCTTTGTAGGCGAGCGGTTCGAGAAGGGAAGTCTGTTGTTCCGGAGTCAGATCCACAAAGCGCTGGCCGAACAAGCGTTCGCTGTGGGCGTTCATCCAGGTGAGGCCGGTGCGGAAGGCATACTGCGAATCGGGATCGCTGAACACGATGAAGTCGATGAACTCAGCAACGCCTGCTTCGCGCGCGCCCGGCGTGGCGTCGCTCGGGATGATCATCTCGGAAAGCCGCTCCACCAGGGCATATTCTGCGACGGTGAAAAATTGCGGGTTGTAAACCGCAGGCTTGATTTGCAGGACTGCGTTGCCTACGTGGCCGCAGGCAAAAGTCCATTTGCTGAAGCCGGGGAACTGCGCGATCGCGGCTGCCGTCCCGAGAATGCGTAAGATTTCCCGCCGCTGGATGCCTTGTCCTGCCATTTGATTAGCTCTGAGTTAAGTTCGATTTGTCCTGATGCTGCGTTCTTCCTAAGTTGATTCGTTCAAGAAAGATATTTGATCGTCTGCTCAATCAACTCCGCCGTCGGTTTGTAAGGATCACCGTCCGCGTCGAATTCCATTGAGCAATATCCCTTATATCCGCGCTTCTTCAAAATCGCAAACGTTCGGGCTAAATCCACGTGCACGGGTTTGCCCTGCTCGTTGAGTTCGCCATCCTTCACGTGGCAGATGCCGTAGGCGTGCGCGAACATGGCGTCAATGGCACGGTAGGCGAAGTCTTCATCATTGCTATGCGCGGCCAACGTGTTGCCGAAATCAGGAAGAGCGCGCAACCAGGGGCTACCAATTTTGTCGAGCACCTGAACAAGGAAGAAAGGATCTTCGCTGACCGGGTCGTCATTCTCGAAGTGCACCACGATATTTTTGGACTGGGCGTAGTCGGCGACCTGCCGCAAAGTCTCGGACGCGCGCGCGACATCGGGCTTGGAGTCTTTGGTCTGGTGAATGTGCGTGCGAATGCTGGGTGAGCCTAGGGCGACGCCGACGTCAATCCAGCGCTTGCTCGATGCGAGCGATTTTGCCCGCTCGGCGGGGTTAGTGTCGTACGGGCTGGACTCGCCATCAACGGCGATGTCTACCACTGCCGAATGCGCATTTTCAACCGCTGTGCGAAACTCGTCCAAATATTTTGGCTCGGTAGAAGGGAACACCGGGCTCCAGGGCTCGATCTTATGGATGTTGAATCTCTCCGCAACGTGCGCGGCAAAGTTTTTCAGTTCCATTCTCTGTGCGGCTGGCACGGCGCCGGGAGAGTTGCCGTCCCACCCTTTCCATCCCACCAGGAATTCGCGGAAGGGATAGGCGGCCACGGCAATTCGATCGCGTGGCGCCAGAGGAAACTGGACCGACGGTTCGGAGTTTACCGCTGCGCGCGCGAGAGCGGGAATCAGAAGCGTTCCTGCTGTCACGGTAGCACTCTGAGCTAAGAAACGTCTGCGGGTGGTTGGCATGCGGCGCCAGTGTAACAGAGCGCGGGCAGGGCTGGAGCAAGGTGACCGGCTGCTCACCGAAAAGAGTTTGGCCCAAGAATCCGCGGCGCCAGAGCCCGGCTGCTCAGGCCTGGCGCGCTGGAGACAGCTCGAACCCGATCTGTCGCCGGTGCGGCGCCCTGGGAGTCGTCAGCTCTCTGATTGCTTTGATCAAATCCAAAATCACGGAATCGTGCGTGTCCGGATGATTTTCCAGTTCGTGAACCTTAGCGGCGAGACGGCGATTCATGGACAGCAGCTCACGCAATCGTATGAACGCGCGTACTACGCACACTCATCTGAATTGCTCGCTCAGAGCTAGGCACTGTTGCGGCCATAATTGCGCCATGCTCCGTGAACGCATAGGGTAGATATCGGCACCCGCCACTGCCTTTGTTTGAGGTCGCAATCTGCAACCTCAAATCATAGTCTCAGCGGTGGAAGACAATCGCCCGTTGATGGCATAAATCTTCTGCAGGTCCCATTTCGGGGCGACCTGCCAGCGAATCATTACTTGAGAGTGACCCGCGACTCGAAGCAAGAAAAGAGAACGAGACGATACCCAGGTGCGTGCTGGTAGCGACTGCCTCCTAGGTAACGCTCACTTCGGTATAGGTGCCGTAGACGGTGCGCAGCGCTTCGCAAATCTCGCCCACGGTGGCGTAGGCGCGGACGGCGTCGACGATATAAGGCATAGTGTTGGCGGCGGAAATTCCATTTCCCGAGGAGGAGGCAATCTTTGGTTCTTGTGCGGCAGCTTTCTTCAGCGCGTCGAGACATCGTGTGACTTCCCGGTTGGAGCGGCGCGCGCGCAATGTTTTTAGTTTGGCTGTCTGCTGCTGAGCGACGGTTTCATCGATGTACAAAATGTGCGGGGACTCTTCCTCGATGACGAATTCATTCACGCCGACCACTACTTTCTCTTTGGCCTCGGCCGCGCGCTGGTACTGGTAGGAAGCCTCGGCGATTTCTTTTTGCGGATAGCCGCGGTCGATGGCTTTCACCATTCCACCCATGGCGTCGAGTTTGCTGAAGTAATCGAACGCGCCGTTTTCCATTGCAAGCGTCAGGTTCTCGAGGAAATATGACCCGCCCAGGGGATCGACTGTCTGCGTTACGCCGGACTCGTAGGCGATGATCTGCTGCGTGCGCAGCGCGATGCGCGCGGCTTCTTCCGTGGGCAGGGCCAGAGCTTCGTCGTAAGAATCGGTGTGCAGAGACTGAGTGCCGCCCAGGACCGCGGCCAGCGCCTGCAAGGCCACGCGGGCAATGTTGTTCATGGGCTGCTGCGCCGGCAGCGAGACGCCCGCCGTCTGGGTGTGGAAGCGCATCAGCCAGGTGCGCTGATTCTTCGCGCCGAAACGGGTCTTCATTACTTGACTCCAAACCTTCCGTGCCGCACGGTACTTGGCGATCTCTTCGAAAAAATCGTTGTGCGCGTTGAAGAAGAAGCTGAGGCGGGGGCCGAACTCGTCTACGTCGAGACCTCGGCGGCGCGCCCACTCCACATATTCGACGCCGTCATAGAGAGTGAACGCCAGCTCTTGCAAGGCGGTGGAACCCGCTTCGCGGATGTGATATCCGCTGACGGAAATCGTGTTGAAGCGCGGCGTGAACTTCGAGCCGAACTCGAAAGTGTCGATGACCAGCCGCATCGACTGTGCCGGCGGATAGATATATTCCTTCTGCGCGATGTATTCCTTGAGAATGTCGTTCTGCAGGGTGCCGGAAATTTTCTTCCAGTCGGCGCCTTGTTTCTCGGCGACCACCAGATACATCGCCCACAGCACCGAGGCGGGCGAATTGATGGTCATGGAAACCGTGGTCTTTTCCAGATCGATGCCGTTGAAAAGAATCTCCATATCTTCGAGGGAGTCGATGGCAACGCCGCACTTGCCAACTTCTCCTTCGCTCGCGGGATGATCGGAATCATAGCCCATGAGCGTGGGCAGATCGAAGGCCACGGAGAGTCCGCTGCCGCCGTGCTCGAGCAAATATTTGTAGCGCTGGTTGGTTTCTTCGGGCGATGCGAAACCCGAGAACTGACGCATGGTGTAGAGTTTGCCGCGATATCCGGTGGCGTGAATGCCGCGCGTGAACGGTGGCTGGCCGGGATAGCCTAGATCTTTTTCTTCACTCCAGTCCTCGGGCAGATCGGCTTGTGTGTATAAGCGGCGAACCGGAACTCCAGAGATGGTGGTGAAACGTGCGTGGCCGTGCTCGTCCAGATTCACTCCGGTGGGTGCGCCGATGGGGCGCTCGGGAGATTTCTCGAGCGTTGGAGCCAGAGTTTTTTCCGCCCACTGCTTTTCGGCGTCAGAAGGATGGCGGTTTTCAAAAACGTCGGCAATCGGACTTTCGGCGACTTGCGGCTTTGACGGCTTTTTTCGCATGCGAAACCTTGGTATGTCTCGATGATAGGGAAGCGAGGGCAAGTGGGCAAGGCAAACGAACGCGGCGAGAACGACCGGTCGGTCAGCGCGAACTTTACTGGTGAGAGTCTTTTCGAGGAGTGTCATCCTGAGCGTAGCGGGAAGTTCGCGAATGCGAACTTCTTGCGGAGTCGAAGGATGCCTACCATTTCCGAAGTTCCGGCGCGCCGAAGGCATTGAGCCGGATTTATAACGGATCGCGTGGAAAGAGCTGGTTGACAACTTCTCGACGCGGGGTCGTGTCAGGCTATAGGGATCGTTCGACTTCGTGACTGCGTCGCATTCGCGAACCAGTCACTTCGCTCCGGATGACAGACTTTGGCGGGGTGGGTTTCGATTTGGGATTACGGTTGCTTGCGGCTCAGTTCCCAGGCTTTGGCGTATTTCCAGGAAACGTAGACTGCGTGGTAGAGGTGCAGCAGCAGGCCTTCGCGGCCGTCGAGGAAACCGAGCCGGAAGAAATAGTTGTAGACGAACGTTGCCAGCGGGCGCAGGACGATGTTGATTGCGCTGAAGCCGACTTTGCCGTTGCATTTCGCCACGACCATCTCGGCGCCCAGTGAGGAATAGCGGTTCATGTGGGTGATGTAGTCGGACAGCCTGGGGTAGGAGTGGTGGATGAGGTCAAGCCTACCGTTCGAGTCGGACCCACCGCCTTCATGCGCGTGCTGACCTGCGAGCAGAGTGACGTCCTCGTGCACCGCCCGATCTTCGAAACGACCGCTGCCGCGGATGAACATGCGCAATTTCGCATCGGGATAGAACCCGCCGTGGCGCATCCACCGCCCAAGGAAGTAGTTTCGGCGGGAAAACCAGAATCCACAGGACTGGACCCCGACATCGTGTGATCCCGCGAGCGCCAAGAATATGAAGTTTCGCGCGGTATCGCCCACTTCTTCGTCTGCGTCCAAGCTCAGAATCCAATCTCCCGTGGCTTTGTCGATCGCTGAGTTTTTTTGTGCGGCGTAGCCTTTCCATTCCTCGACAAAAATTTTTGCGCCGAAGGATTTCGCGATTTCTACGGTGCGGTCGGTTGAGCCGGAGTCGACGACGATGATTTCTCCTTTGCCGTCGGCGATAAGAGGCTGCACGCTTTCGAGCGTGCGGGCTAGGTTGGCCTCTTCGTTGTGGGTGATGATGACGACCGACAGAGTCACGGGAGAAAGGATACACGCTGGGGTGCGAGGGGGAAATTGACGGGAGGGGTGTTTTGAGAAGACTGCCGAGCTTCGCTCGGCGCGGACGCGCGAGGCGCCCGTCCCCACCCGAGCAAAGTCAAAGGGGACGGACAGGAGTGTCCGTCCCCCAGGAATAAGGAGGCTCGCTGCGCTTACCGGACAGCGGGGGCGGCTACCGCTACGTGAGCGGTGTTTTACGGTTGCGCGGCTTGTGGCGGCTGCGTTGCTGGCCCTGTTTCCCTTCGCGGTTCGACATAGGGGACTTTCGGCACGCTGGTGACCTGGCCGCGGGTGGCTTCGGCGACGTCGATGCCGGCATGGTCGAGGAGCAATCCGGTGGCGCGATCGAGTTCGATGCGCGATTTCTCATAGGCTGCCTTGGCGGACACCAGGTTGGACTCGGAGGTGGTCAGGACGGAAGCGTCCTGCAGGATGGCGGTTGTGGTGGTGAGTCCGACTTTCAGTTTTTGCTGGTCGGCATCGAGGGTCTGGCGGGCGAAGTCGACGGCATACTGCGCCGCCTGTACGGAGGCGCGGTTTTGTTTTACATCAAATTGTGCGTTGCGCACTTCGATACGAACCTGGTTTTCCAACTGATGCAGGCGCACCTGGGCCTGGCGGTATTCCAGTTCGGCGCGCACCTGGTTCGCCTGCGCTTCACGATTGCGCAGCGGAACGGTGAGCGTGAGTCCAACGCCTTTGTCGGGAGCAGTGCCATTAAAAAGCTGGGTCAGCGTGCTGCCGTAGCTGACGGGGCCGCCGTTGGTGAACGGAGGCGGCGCCGTGGAGCCATTGAAGCAGCTGCCGGTTGTGGCAATGCAAGGCGGTGACAGCACCGAGGGATTGACGTTTCCGCCTACGCCGGAGCCGCCATAATACGCGAAGGCTTCAAGAGTGGGCAGCATGGCGTTGCGGACCGCTTTGCTGCTGAGGTCTCGGGAACTGAGGTCGATGCGCGACTCGACAAGTTCGGCACGATGGGCGAGGGCTTGGTTGATGAGATCCTGTGTAGGAATCACCGGTTCTTCCTGGGGAATCTGCATGGTGGAAGTGGGAATCACGTCAGCTTCGGCCAGGATCGGGTCTTCGATGCTGCGGCTGACCGCGTTCTTCATCAACAACTTTTCCAGTTCCAGATTGTTCTGCGCCAGGATCAGGTTCTGCTCGTCGGTGGAGACTGTGCTTTGCGCGCTCACCACTTGAATGGGCGGCACGGTGCCGACTTGCGCCTGCTTCTTGGAATCATCCAGCGCTTTCTGGGCGTAGGTTAGGGATTCCTGCTGCACGCGCACGTTTTCGTAGGCATAGACCAGGTCCCAATACATATCTTCGATTTGATCGACGGTGGTGATGATTTGCAGGCGGAAGGCGACGTCGGAAATCTCGCGGTTATTTTTGGCGATGCGGATGAAGCGAGTATTGGGGAGAGAGCCAAAGCCCTGCAGCAGGTTCTGCGTGAGGCGGACCTGGAAGTTCGAACTGATGCCCGGACTCAACAGGCTAGCGGGACTGTTGGTGGCGAAATGAGAGTTGTTGAATCCGGCGGCGAACGTGGTGCCCCATTGAAATCCTTGGGTATAGCCGACGTTGGCAGTGTAGGTGTTCTGGGAAAGTATGGGAATGCTGTTTACGCTCGTGGATTCGGAATCGTCCCTGTCAAACTGCAGCGTGCTGCTGAGGACGGGATCGAAGCTGGTGATGTTTGAGCCGATGCCGAGCGTGGAACTGACCAGGCCGTTGGTGCCGGTGCCCACGCCGCTGGGGGCGACGGTCGTGCCTCCGGTGCCGGAGCCAACCGTTCCTCCGAGGCCGCCGACACCACCGCCGGGAGTGTTCTGCACGATGCCGGCGTTGACTCCGAGAATGTTGGCGCCGGACTTGGCACGCAGGAAATCTGTGTCGGCAATGTTGAGGTTGTAGCGGGCGATGTCGATATCGAGGTTGTTCTCGAGAGTGAGCGCGACGGCGTCGTCGATGGAGAGATAGATTTTGCCGTCGCGCATGAGCGTGTCGATGCGTGGGGAGTTGCCCACATTGGGCTGGTCGACTCGGCGCGGAGTGTAGGGCTGCAGGATGTACGGGAAGGCCGAACGCGGCTTGGAATAGTCCTCAAGATGGAAAGGCAGAGCTCTTGTCGGCTGAGACGCGGACGGCTGGGGCGCAGCCGGCGGCGCAGGGGCATCTTGCGCTTGCAGCGCTAACGGCGAGATCGCCAGGATGAGGAAAATTACAGCCGAGGGGCTGAGAGCTGCAGGCCGAACGGCAAAAATCGAACCAGGCAAAGACATTGAATAGGTCTCCTTACGTAAGAGCGGCGCACGGTTTCGTGCGAATAAGCTTGGACGCGAAGAAAATAAATCCCCACTTCATCTTAGCGGTAGTTGATGGCGGGCAAAGGAGAGGGAATTGTAAAGAATTGTTAGGAGGAAGCTTGCCACGCAGAAAAGCGGCGCCAGATGCCGCGATGCAGAAAAACATGGGCGCGGCTTTTGGCCGCGCCCCGCACATTGGTGTGCCGAGCATGTACGACAGCTTGAGGGTGAAAGTCCCTTTGACAACCTGATGGAGGTGAAGTCATAGCGAAGCGCAAGGGTGAAATAACACTCGCCGCGAGGCGGGGCCTGAAAGAA
>Ga0181537_10003700_pt1 | contig 12992 bp, 13 predicted proteins | sample PEATcosm2014_Bin_39_FD_119765 | JGI IMG/M metagenome (GOLD analysis project Ga0181537, IMG submission 119765) | Peatland microbial communities from MTU Mesocosm Facility, Houghton, MI, USA - PEATcosm2014_Bin23_10_metaG | ecosystem: Environmental > Terrestrial > Soil > Wetlands > Peat | place...
CGCGGCGATGGCCTGCACCGTCGCGGTCGAGGAGGTCATCGACGGACATTACGCCCGCCAAGCCGAACACCTTGCCGGCAGCGACCCCGAACTGATCGAAGCGATCGAGGCGGCGCGTGCCGACGAGCTGGCGCACCGCGACACCGCGCTCGCTCGTGAGGCGACCGAGGCGCCGGGCTACGAACTGATATCCGCCACGATCAAGACCGGCGCGCGCCTGGCGATCTGGTTGTCGGAGCGGATTTGAACTTTGGTGCCTCGCCCTTCGTTAGCCATAGACGCCATGGGCAAACCCCAATAGGCAGCAACGAGGGAGTGTCATATGGCCGAGCAGATCGTCGTCGGGCTGTACGAGTCGAAGGGCTATGCCCAGGATGCGTTCAACCGCCTCCACACCGAGGGTGTGCCGCGGGCCGATATGTCGCTCGTCGTCCTGTGCGACATCGCGCCAATTCCGGCCTTGGCGCAGGCTGAGCTCGCGGCGCTGTCGGTCTCGCCGCTGGTCCTTGGCGATGTCGAGAAAACTTTCGCCCGCTTTATCAAGAACGGCGAGACTGCGGTATTGGTCAACGCCGCGACCGCGACCGATATCGAATTCGTCACCGACATTCTGGGGCTTTACGATCCACTGGCGATTGAGGTGCTGACCCCGCGCGTGGCGGTCGAGGGTAAAGCGGTCAAATGATCCCGGCGGTCCGCAATCGCGCGATTTCGTCGGTGGAATAGCCGAGTTCACCCAGTATCGTTTCGGTGTCGGCGCCAAGCTCGGGCGCCGGGTGGCGCAATTGGCAGGGCGTCTCGGCGAACTTGATCGGAAAGCCGAGCATCCTGACATCGCCGTGGCCGGGATGGTGTTGGCTGAGCACCATTTGCTGATCGATCACTTGCGGGTCGGAGAAAACCTCCGCCAACCCCATGACCCGGCCACACGGCACGCCGGCGGCGTTGAGCATTTCGATCCAGTGCGCCGTGGTCTCGGTCTTGAGCCGCGCCTCGATCGCCGCATTCATCGGTATGCGGTTTTGCACCCGAAGATCATTGGTGGCAAAACGCGGATCGCTACGCAATTCCGGTATTTCGAGCGCATCGACGAGGCGCTGATAGCTCTGCTCCTGGCTTGGCGCCAGCGCCACCTCACCATCCGCGGTACGAAACATCCCGTAAGGCGAGACGATCGCATGGTCGTTGCCGGTTCGGCTTGGCTCGTCGCCGGTCGCGAGATGGTTGGCGGCGAGAAAGCCGAGAAGGCTGATCATGCCATTATTGAGGCTGGCGCCAACCCGCTCGCCGGCGCCGGTACGGCGCTTGCGCACCAGGCTCGCGCACACGCCGATCGCGCCATAAAGCCCCGCGACGAGGTCGGCGATCGGCGGACCGGCGCGCAACGGCCCGCCGTCCGGCTCGCCGGTGACGCTCATAAACCCGCTCATCGCCTGGGCGATAAAGTCAAAAGATGGCCGGTCGCGATACGGCCCGCTATCGCCAAAACCCGATAGGGAGCAAACGACGAGACCCGGGTTCAACGCCTTGAGCCGTGCCTCGTCAAACCCCATCGCGGCCAGCACACCCGGCCGGTAGTTCTCGACCAGTACGTCGCTTTTTTCGATCAGCCGGGCCAGCACGGCACGGCCCTCGTCATTCCGCAGGTTAAGGGTCAGCGACTTCTTGTTGCGGTTGAACGCGGCGAAATACCAGGAGAGCCCGTCGCGGATCACCCCTTGACCACGCAGCGGGTCGCCCTGCCCCGGCGTTTCGACCTTGACGATTTCGGCACCCATGTCAGCGAGCATCATCGTGCAGAACGGCCCGGCCAAGATGCGCGTCAGATCGACAACCCGGATTCCCGATAACGGCATTAGCTCCACCCCCAAGGACACGATTTCAAAATCGTCGCACAAAAAATTGCCCACTTACCTGGCTCGCAATTTCTACTAATTTTTGTATTCTTCCTTTATCGTACCCGTCTTGATCGCATCACGAGACGTACGATACTCTGAAATAGAGACTTGCTCCTATGGATGACAGCGATGGTCGTTGGCATGTCGCTCGAGATACAGCAACAGTCGGTCGAACTCAGGCGGCCAGCGCGCAAATCGATTTGCGCCCCTTCTCACTATACTGGCGTCTAGCATTTCTTACCGAAAATAAGCAGGAGGTTCAGGTTGGCGGATACTCTTCAAACAGGAATCGATATATTACGGAGCGGTACCGCGCTGGTGACTGGTGGTGGCGGTTTTGTGGGGCGAAACCTTATTCAGCGTCTTTTGGATCAAGGTGTCGATGTTACGGTATTGGCCCGAAATGTGGGCCCGCGTCTCTCCGGGCTCGAAAAGAAGATCAGACTAGTTCAATGCGAGCTTGAGGATGCCGATGGCCTGATGGAAGCGCTTCGGCGCTTTCGGTTCGTCACGGTGTTTCATTTGGCCGCGGCGGTCAGACCAACCCTTACCAACGCAACGATAATCAACGCGAACGTCTTGGGAACGGCAAACCTGCTCGCCGCGGTACAGGATCACCCGCTCAAGCAGTTTGTTCTGGTCGGCTCAGGGTTCGAGTATGGCGCCGGCGGCGGGCTTCAGGAACAGGCCCCCCTGCGCCCGAACAACATCTACGGCGCAACCAAAGCCGCCGCGCACTTGATTGCCCATGTCTATCGTAGAAACCGTGGACTCCCGATCATCTCGATGAGACCGTTTACCCCTTACGGCCCTTGGGAGGCGTCATGGCGCCTTGTTCCGTTCACAATCTGCCGCGGGCTGGACCAGGCGGACATTCCGTTGACCGAAGGGCGACAGCAGAGAGATTACGTTTATGTTGGCGACGTCGCGGAAGCCCTCATTCGCGCTATCGCGTTGCCTGGCAATGACGACGTCGAGGCCATCAACATTTGCAGCGGCCGGCCCACAACAATCAAGGCAATCGTCACCGAGATCCTTAGAACCGTCGGCGGCACCGGGAAGGCCCATTTCGGCGCGCTTCCTTATCGCGATGGCGAGATGTGGTTGCAATCAGGCGACCCAGCTCAGGCACGCGAATTGCTCGGCTGGACCGCCTCAACCGGCTTGAGTGATGGCCTACAACAAACGATCGAATGGATAAAAGACAATCGCCGGCTGGTGGAGACGCTTGTTTGACGATCGAATGTCGCTGCATGTTTGAGTCGGGAAGCGATCGTTGCAGGGTCTTCTAGCATGTTGGCATATTTTATCTTAGCGCATCATCGGCCAGAGGCCGTTATCGAATTGCTCGAAGCCATTTACAACGAGGAAGATGCATATGTGATTTCGATGAACGGCTCGGTTCCTGCCTACTTCCGTCACAATCTCCTTTGGTTACAGAAATTTCCAAACATACGACTGCTTATCAATCGAGGAATCAACTGGTCAGGCGTCTCCATGCTTGACGCGATCCTCGAGGGTATGCAGGTGATCGTCGATAATTTCCCTCAAGCGAAATACATACTGAATATTTCTGGTGAAGATTTTCCGGTAAAACCGCGTGACGAATTGGTTCAATATCTGAACGCACGCGACGGCAAAAATTTCATTTTGGCGAATAAGCTCACATCGTCGAAATTAGACACCGCATACGACCAGCCATTGCTGGCCTCATCAGAGTTCTCGCCAAGCGAACCTCTTCCCGGGACGGTAATGGTCAATTTCCTTGAGTCCCCTGCGCAAATCTCGTCTCGGGGCGATCTCCGATTTATCGGCGACCCGTGGCTCTACTATTGTCTCGACGCGCCGCTGAGAGTTTTCTGCTTTAACCAGGATAGGACCGCTACCGGCGAAATTCTCATTACTCATCCTTCGGAGTTCTTTCTCCAAGCCCGAAAACACTCGGTGCAGAAATATGCGAGATATTGGCAAAAATGGTGCGTTGCGCTGACGCGCGAATTCACCGAATTTCTCCTGAAAAGCGATCTCAGCTTCAGAATTTACGATCATCTAAGAAACTCGCCGATGCCCGAGGAGGCATTTTTTGCCACGGTTATCTGCAACTCTGAGTTTCGCGACCGACACATATCGCATTCCTTCACCTACGACCGAGCGGACAAATCTCGTGAAATCGACGCGGATGACATAACCGCGATCGATGCCTGCGATGCAGACCGGCCATATTTTTTTGCCCGCAAGTTCGTTGCGAAATCGGAGGCGGTTCGGCAGCACTACCAGCAACTGATCGGCTCCAACACGTTTTCGAGACCTCGCAACTGGGAGGATACGTGTGACATCCTTGCCGAGACTCGCTCCATTCTCGCTCGGACGGAAAGCGTCGAGTGGCAGTTTGGCCGGCTTCAGGAGAAGCCGGCAGCCACTCTCAGATTTGGTAGTGACGGTACGGTCTTAGGGGCCACAAACGCCACCGAGCGGCATTGGCGCTGCGACGCGCCAGCCTACCTGATCGAATTCAGCTCGGACGCTGGAACTGTCACGAGCGCGTTCTCGTCGTTCGCTTTCTCCCGAAACGGCAATGTCTATTTATTTGGGAAATTCCTGCTAGCCGAGAATGTGGTTCATTATCTCGAGTCGAAAATTGAACATCATCTGAAGCGCGCCACCGGTCCGGTCGATGCGATAAAGTGGCTTGCAGGCTTGGACAAAATACAGAATATGGCCGTCGTCCCTGACGACATATCTGACGCGGACCTTGAACTGCAATTCAACGCCGGTGGCTACGGGATCGGCACACTTAACGATGCGTCAGAATGCTGGCTAACCGATTTCGGTATATTGATAACGTCGGCTTTCGACATGGAGTTTATTGCTATCTTCTATGGTTTTTGGGAGAGCGACTCCGGATCATTGACGCTCATTGGACAAGGACGCGATTTCAGAGGTAAATCCTTTGCCGTAAACCTCAAAGGCATCGTCAGAGGCGCCTGAGACCAATCGGTCGTCTACGTGCGGTCCCGGTGGGTCTTCCATCGGGAGAGACGGTCTGTCACCCTAATGACCGGACGAGTTTCCGCCGGAAATGAAACGTTGTCTGAATGACTTCGCGCGACATCACACTCGATGACATTGAATCATTGGCGGTTGGTGCCTGGATTCTCGGGACCGGCGGTGGGGGGAGCCCTTATCTCGGCCTCCTCAATATGCGGCGGCTTTATGCGGCGGGGCATCGCGTCCGCCTGATCTCGCCGTTCGACCTGAATGACGACGATTGGGTCGCGGTCGTCTCGAACATGGGCGCGCCGCTGGTCGGCCAGGAGCGGCTTGCCGACAGCCGCAACATTGCGCGCGCGGTGGAAATGCAGCAGGACTATCACGGCTGGACGTTTCGCGCGGTGATGTCGCTCGAAATTGGCGGCAATAATGCGATCCAGCCGCTGATGGCGGCGGCGCATCTGGGGCTTCCTGTCGTTGACGCCGACACGATGGGCCGCGCCTATCCCGAGGCGCAGATGACCAGCGTCGCGGTTGGGGATTTGCGCCCGTATCCCTGCGCGCTCTATGACCCGCGCGGCATCGAGGCGATGGTGACCAGCGTGCCGACCTGGAAATGGATGGAGCGGGCGAGCCGCAAGATCTGCGTCGAGATGGGGTCGATCGCCTCGACCTGCAAAGCGCCGCGCACCGGCGCCGAGGTCAAGGAATGGGGCATCCATTTCACCACCTCGAAGGCAATCGGCATCGGTCATCGAGTGCGCGAGGCGCAGCGCCTACACGCGGATCCGGTCGCTGCGGTGCTCGACGAGGCGCAAGGCAAGCTGCTGTTTCGCGGCAAGGTTGTCGATGTCGCGCGACGGACCACCGAAGGATTTCTGCGCGGCACGGCGGTGATCGATGGGCTCGACGAAGACCGCGGCTCGCGCCTCGAACTCGCCTTTCAGAACGAGTGGGCGGTCGCCTGGCGAGACGGCGAGCCGGTGGCGATGTCGCCCGACCTCATTTGCGTGCTCGACAGCGTGTCAGGCAATGCGTTTGGCAGCGAAACGATCCGCTACGGCATGCGCGCCAGCGTGATCGCCCTCCCCGCCCCGCCGGTCTTCCTGACCCCCAAGGGGCTTCAACACGTTGGGCCGAGAGCGTTCGGGTACGACATCGATTTTAAATCGGTGTTCGCATGAGAACCCCCACCCCAACCCTCCCGCGCTTGCGGGGGAGGGAGCGCGTCGGAGCGCTTGTCGATTCCCTCCCTCGCGAGCGCGGGAGGGTTAGGGTGGGGCGATGAGGCGTATCGGCATTGATGTCGGCGGCACGAATACCGATGCGGTGCTGCTCGAAGACGGAAGCGTCGTCCATGCGGTCAAGAGCCCGACCACCGAGGACGTGACTGACGGGATTCTCTCGGCGCTGGACCTGCTGCGCCGACACCCACGGGTCGCGCAAGGGCACATCGACGGCGTCGTGATCGGTACGACGCATTTTATCAACGCGGTCGTGCAGCGCCGCCAACTGGCCAAAATCGCTGCGGTACGGATCGGCATGCCGGCCGGGGCTTCGCTGCCGCCGTTTTGCGATTGGCCAGCGGATTTGGCGGCACTGGTCGCGGGCGAGATCTTCATGCTCGAAGGCGGCCACGATTATGACGGCCGCGAGATCATGCCGTTTGACGAAGCCGCAATGCGCACGGCGGCGCGACGAATCCGCGATGCGCGTATCGTTTCGGTCGGCATCGCCTCGATCTTTTCACCGCTCGATCCATCGCATGAAGAGCGCGCGGCGGCGATCCTCGCCGCGGAATGCCCCGGTGTCGCGGTGACCCTGTCGCACCAGCTCGGCCGTATCGGCTTGCTTGAGCGCGAGAACGCGGCGCTGCTCAACGCCGCGCTCGGACCGCTGGCCAAAGTCACGATCGACGGTTTCAAGGCCGCGATCGCCGCCAGCCATATCGACGCGCCGCTGTATCTGACGCAAAACGACGGCACCGTGATGCCGGCAGAAACGGCGATGGCGCTGCCGGTGATGAGCTTTGCGTCGGGCGCGACCAATTCTATGCGCGGTGCGGCGTTCCTGTCCGGGCTCAAGGACGCGATGGTCGTCGATGTCGGCGGCACGTCGAGCGATGTCGGGCAGCTCCGCAACGGGTTTCCGCGCGAGGCCAATTCGGTCGTCGAAATCGGCGATGTGCGCACCCTTTTTCGCATGCCGGATCTCTATTCGATCGGGCTCGGCGGCGGCAGCACCGTGCGGCAAGAACCGCTGGCGGTGGGGCCGGAGAGTGTCGGCTATCGCCTGACCCGCGAGGCGCTGGTGTTTGGCGGCGCCACGCTGACCGCGACCGACGCCGCAGTGAAGGCCGGGATCGCCGAGATCGGCGATGCGTCGCGGCTCGGCGATTTGCCGCGCGCGGTCGCGGAGGACGTGCTCGGCCTGGCGCGCGACATGCTTGAGGACGCGATCGACCGGATGAAGACCGAGGCCGGCGACGTGACCCTGATCGCAGTCGGCGGCGGCGCGTTCCTGGTGCCGGACCGTCTCGCCGGGATCGGCGACGTGATCCGCGTGACGCATGGCGATTGCGCCAACGCGGTCGGCGCTGCGGTCGCGCAGATCAGCGGCGAGACCGATCAGATCTATCGCGACATGACCCGCGCCGAGGCGATTTCCGCGGCCGAAACCCAGGCCAAGGAACGTGCTCGCGCCGCCGGCGCCGACCCCGCGACGATCACGACAATCGAGATCGAGGATATGCCGCTCGCCTATCTGCCCGGCAATGCGCTGCGGGTGCGGGTGCGCGTCGCGGGCGAGATGGCGAGTTCCTAACTTGAGCGCTCCCCGACGAAAGTCGGGGCCCACTCTTCGGGGTGCCAAAGACAGCGGTTAAAGGATCCCGGCTTTCGCAGGACGCGGAGGCTACGACGCGTCTAGTTCGGTGTCCCAATAGAGATAGTCGCGCCAGCTATCGTGCAGATAGTTGGGCGGGAAGGCGCGGCCGTTTTCCTGCAGCATAAAGGAGGATGGCTGGACCGGCGTGTGGCGGGGGTACATGTTGCTCTGCTCAGGCAGACGGTTGCCCTTGATCAGGTTGCACGCCGAGCAAGCGGTCACGACATTGGCCCACACCGTGCGGCCGCCGCGCGAGCGGGGCACGACGTGGTCGAAGGTCAGATCGTGCGAGGGGAATGGCTCGCCGCAATACTGGCAGGAGAACCGATCGCGCAGGAACACGTTGAACCGGGTGAACGCCGGGTTGCGCGCCGCCTGAACGTATTCCTTAAGCGCGATGACGCTCGGCAGACGCATCTCCAGAGTCGGGCTGCGCACATAAGTATCGTAATGGTCGACGATGAACACGCGTTCGAGAAACACTGCCTTGACGGCGTCCTGCCACGACCACAGCGACAACGGGAAATAGCTCAGCGGCCGAAAATCCGCGTTGAGCACCAGAGCCGGGCAGCTGTCGAGCATCCAGTCACCACTAAATACAGCCCGCGTTAATCCCGAGTAGCACGAGATTGTGACGGATTCTTAGCGGATTGACCGGGGTGGGACAAGATTTCGCGGACGCTGGTTGGCTGGGGCACCTTCTTCGGGACACCCGCCATGCGTGCTCCTCGGGATGACGAATTTTCTTCCATGCCATGCAACAACGCGCGTCAATCTGCGGAGCGCCCAAAGGGCGCGTCTCGAAGGACGCAAAGCACTGATACAACGGGAAACAGCTAGCGGGTCGGAACGGGCTTTTCACCGCGGTAGTCGTAGAAGCCGCGATCGGCCTTGCGGCCGAGCCAGCCGGCCTCGACGTATTTTACCAAGAGCGGGCAAGGGCGGTATTTGCTGTCGGCGAGCCCTTCATAGAGCACCTGCATAACCGATAGCGCGGTGTCGAGGCCGATAAAATCGGCGAGTTCGAGCGGCCCCATCGGGTGATTCGCGCCAAGCTTCATCGCCGTGTCGATCGCCTCGACCGAGCCGACGCCCTCATACAGCACATAGACTGCCTCGTTGATCATCGGCAGCAGGATGCGGTTGACGATAAAGGCCGGGTAATCCTCGGAGGCGACCGGCGTCTTGCCAAGCTTGAGCGCGAGTTCGCGGGTCGCGGCGAACGTATCCTCATCGGTGGCGATGCCGCGAATGAGCTCAATGAGGCTCATCACCGGCGCCGGGTTCATAAAATGCATGCCGATGAACTTGCCCGGCCGGTCGGTCGCCGAAGCGAGCCGGGTGATCGAAATCGACGAGGTGTTGGTGGCGATCAGCGCCTCCGGCTTCAGCTTTGGCACCAATTGCTTGAAGATCGCGCGCTTGACGTCTTCCTTTTCGGTCGCCGCCTCGATGACCATGTCGCAATCGCCAAACCCGGCGAAGTCGGTGATCGTCGAGATATGGCCGAGCGCGACGGCTTTTTCCTCCTCGCGAATGCGGCCGCGTGCGACCTGGCGGCCGAGATTGGCGTCGATCGTTTCAAGCGAGCGGGCGAGCAGGTCGCCGTTAACATCGGCCAGCACCACATCGAGCCCCGCGAGCGCGCAGACATGGGTGATGCCGCGCCCCATCTGCCCGGCGCCGATGACGCCGATGCGTTCAAGACTGGTCACTGCTGGCGCTTGGCGAGCTCGGCGTCGAGCTCGGGCAGGACCTTGAACAGATCGCCGACGAGACCGTAATCGGCGATCTGAAAGATCGGCGCCTCTTCGTCCTTGTTGATCGCGACGATGACTTTGGAGTCCTTCATGCCGGCGAGATGCTGGATCGCGCCCGAGATGCCCACGGCAATGTAAAGCTCCGGCGCGACGATCTTGCCGGTCTGGCCGACCTGGTAGTCGTTGGGGACAAAGCCGGCATCGACCGCGGCGCGCGAGGCGCCGACCGCGGCACCCAATTTGTCGGCGACCGCCTCCAGCAGGTGGAAATTGTCGCCCGACTGCATGCCGCGCCCGCCCGAGATGATGATCCGCGCGGCGGTCAATTCGGGCCGCTCGGATTTTGACAGCTCGGCCTTGACGAATTCGGAGAGGCCCGCCGCGCCGGGGCCGCCGACCGCCTCGATCGGGGCCGCGCCCCCCTCGCCGTCGCCCGGTGGAAAGGCGGTGCCGCGCACAGTGATCACCTTGATCGCATCTTTCGATTGCACGGTGGCGAGCGCGTTGCCGGCGTAGATCGGCCGGACAAAAATGTCGGTCGCGACAACGCCGCTAATGTCGGAAATCTGCATCACGTCGAGCAGCGCGGCGACGCGCGGCATCAGATTCTTGCCTTGCGTCGTCGCCGGCGACAGCAGATGCGAATAATGCGGCGCGAGGCTGACCAGCAGCGGCGCGACATTCTCGGCGAGACCGTGGCCATAGGCCGGGTCGTCGGCGATCAGCACCTTTGCGACGCCGGCTATTTTCGCGGCGGCGTCGGCGGCGGGCCGGCAATCCTGACCGGCGACGAGGATATGGATGTCGCCACCGCCGACTTTGGCGATTTCGCTCGCGGCAGCGACGGCGTTGAGGGTGGCGGGTTTGACCGAACTATTGTCGTGTTCGGCGACGACGAGAATGGTCATCAGATTACCCGCGCCTCGGTTTTCAACTTGCTGACCAGCTCCTCGACCGAGCCGACCTTGACCCCGCCCTGGCGCTTCGCCGGCTCCTCGACCTTTAGGGTCACGAGGCGCGGCGTGACATCGACGCCGAGCTGTTCGGGGGTTACGGTCTCGATCGGCTTTTTCTTTGCTTTCATGATGTTGGGTAGCGATGCATAACGTGGCTCATTAAGTCGAAGGTCGGTGGTGACGACCATCGGCAGTTTTAGTTTGAGGGTTTCGAGCCCGCCATCGACCTCACGGGTGACCTCGGCGCTGCCGGAACCGATCGCGACTTTTGACGCGAAGGTCGCCTGCGGCCAGCCGAGCAGCGCGGCAAGCATCTGCCCCGTCTGATTGCAATCGTCGTCGATCGCCTGCTTGCCGATGATGACGATCTCCGGCGCTTCCTTTTCGATGACCGCCTTCAAGAGCTTGGCGACCGCGAGCGGCTGCAACTCGACATCGGTCAGCACCAGGACGCCGCGATCTGCGCCCATCGCCAGCGCGGTGCGGATCGTCTCCTGGCATTGCTGCACGCCGGCCGAGACCGCGATGACCTCGTCGATCGTGCCGGCCTCGCGCAGGCGCAAGGCCTCCTCGACCGCGATCTCGTCAAACGGGTTCATCGACATCTTCACATTCGCCGTCTCGACACCGGTATGGTCCGCCTTGACGCGGACCTTCACGTTGTAATCGACGACCCGCTTTACCGCGACCAGCGCCTTCATCGTATTCCTCTAACCCGATTGGGCCGCGAATTGTGCACGCGCGCACGATGAAGGCAAGATTGAAGGCTGCATTGGCATTGTGCGTCCTTCGCGATGCGCTCTAAGAGCGCTCCTCAGAGCCTATCCCCGCGAAGGCCGGGGATCATTGTTGCCTCCGAAGACATTAAGAAAAATCGTCATCCCCGGCCTTCGCCGGGGCAAGCTCTGAGGAGCGGGCGCAGTCCGCGTCTCGAGAAGGACGCACGGACCCTACAGCCGGTCCTTATGCTCGACCATCTTCCAGAAGGTGTTTTTGTGGGCGATCTTGTCGTCCTTGTTGAAGGTGTAGATATCGCAACCCTGGTAATTCAATTCCTCGCCATCGGCGCTCTTGCCGCGCACGGTCCACACGAGATGCCGCGATCGTCGGCCAGGATGTATTCCTCGTTTTCCCAGCGCATGTCCGGGATCACCGCGAAGCGGTCGGCGAGCGCCTTCTTGATCACCGCCTTGCCGGCAAGCGTGCGGCCGACCGATTCAGGCCCGCGCGCTAGGCAGAACACGCCGTCTTCGGCAAAGAACGATACGATACGATCGACATCGCGGCTGTTGAACGCCGCAGAGATCGCCTTCATCAGTTCGAGCGTTACCATGTCGTCACCCCCTTTATCGCCATCGTAGCACTCAGGCGCTCGGCCGCGGTGCGTATTTGCAGACGGCTTAATGAACACAACGCTCGAAAGCCCAGGGGGTACGATCCGTTAAAGCTGCAAGGGTGCCATCTGGTTCCCAGCGACCACGAGCAGCGCGCCATGACCACCTCATTGGCGGTGGAATTGATACGCTGGTGGAGCGTTTTCTTCGCGACAGGGACGCGATCGATCCTGGTCGCTCGCGCCCGGCATTTTGGAGGACAGTAAGATGACCCTGAGTACCCTTTTTGGCAGGACGGGTCGGATTGGCGGGACAGGTCGGGCGCTTGCGTTTGCCGCCGCGATCGTCGGCGCGATCGGTCTGACCGTGACGCCAAAGCCGGCGAACGCACTCGGGACTGGCGCGGCGGTCGGCATCGGGCTCGGCGCGCTCGCGCTCGGGACGGCGATCGGCTCGACGGCCAACCCGTATTATCCGGGCTATTACCCCGGCTACTATTACCCACCGGCCCCCGCCTATTACGCGCCCGGGCCCGCCTATTACGGCCCCGGCCCAGCGCATAGCTGTTGGAGCCCCTATTACGGCCGCTACTACCCCTGCTAACCGTCCGACCGCTGGCGGAAAGACCGATTCCTTGGCCCACCGCGCCAACAACCCGGGCGCGGTGGGCTGGTTCGGATCGAGACGAAATGCAGGCCCTCGATAACCCTGGACGCCTTAGGCGCTCGCTCAAATTCGCTTGCTTCCGGTGCCGGAGTATTAACAAATCGGTTACATGGAACTGAGACGATGATGGGAACGTATTCCACCGACGGGCGAGGCAGACATGCGGCGCCTCAGCATTTTGGAGGATCGACAAATGATCGTTAGCAATCGGGTTGGTCGCATTGCTCGGACGCTGGCTTTTACGACAGCGATCGTCGCCGCGATCGGGCTGACCACGACCCCGCAGCCAGCCCATGCGTTGAGTTCGGGTGCCGCGGTCGGCATCGGCCTTGGTGCCCTCGCGGTCGGCACCGCGCTTGGTGCTGCCGGGGCCGCGCCGGCACCCTCACCGTATTACTACAACGGGTACTCCTACCCGCCGGGGTATTACTATGGGCCGGCGCAACCGAGCTATCCGTACTACCCCACCGGCTCTTGCTGGAGCCCGGTTTACGGCCGGTA
>Ga0181537_10003701_pt1 | contig 12989 bp, 15 predicted proteins | sample PEATcosm2014_Bin_39_FD_119765 | JGI IMG/M metagenome (GOLD analysis project Ga0181537, IMG submission 119765) | Peatland microbial communities from MTU Mesocosm Facility, Houghton, MI, USA - PEATcosm2014_Bin23_10_metaG | ecosystem: Environmental > Terrestrial > Soil > Wetlands > Peat | place...
CACCCTGTCCGGCGGCATGAAGCGCCGCGTAATGATCGCCAAGGCCCTGGCGCACGACCCGGCGGTGCTGTTCCTGGACGAGCCAACCGCGGGCGTGGACGTGGAGCTGCGCCGCGACATGTGGGCGCTGGTGCGCCGGCTGCGCGACAAAGGCGTCACCATCATTCTGACCACGCATTACATCGAGGAGGCCGAAGAGATGGCCGATCGGGTCGGGGTGATCAACAATGGCCGCATCCTGCTCGTCGACGACAAAGCGGCGTTGATGCATAATTTTGGCAAGCGGCGATTGACGTTGACGCTTCGCCAGCCGATGGACGGGCTCCCCGCAGCGCTCGCGGAATGGACGCTCGCGCTCGACGAGAGCGGGCGAAAACTCACCTACAGCTTCGACGCCGATTCGCAAGGCGCCGGCATCCCGGTGCTGCTGCGCCGTCTGGGCGAGCTTGGCGTCGACTTCAAGGATCTCGACACCTCGTCGAGCACTCTCGAGGACATTTTTATCAGCCTCGTCGGGCAGGCGGCATGAGCGGCGCGATGGCCTTCAACCCGGGCGGGGTCTGGGCGATCTATCGCGCCGAGCTCGCGCGGACGATTCGCACGATCGGGCAGAGCGTCGCCGTGCCAGTGATCACCACGGCTTTGTATTTCATCGTCTTCGGCGGCGCGATCGGATCGCGCATGCAGCAGGTCGGCGGCGTCGGCTACGGCGCGTTCATCGTGCCGGGGCTGATCATGCTCTCGCTGCTGACGCAGAGCATCTCGAACGCGGCGATCGGCATCTACTTCCCGAAATTCACCGGGACGATTTTCGAGATCCTGTCGGCCCCGCTGTCCTACGTCGAAGTCGTCATCGCCTATGTCGGCGCCGCCGCCACCAAGTCGGTGGCGATCGGCCTGATCATCCTGGCGACCGCCACGCTGTTCGTGCCGGTCCATATCGTCCATCCCTTGTGGATGGTCGTCTTCCTGCTGCTGACGTCGGTGGCGTTCAGCTTGTTCGGCTTCATCATCGGCATCTGGGCCAAGACCTTCGAGCAACTGGCGATCATCCCGGCGCTGATCGTCACCCCGCTCACCTTCCTGGGCGGAGCGTTCTATTCGATCGACATGCTCCCTCCGGTGTGGCGCACCGTCAGTCTGTTCAATCCCGTCGTCTATCTGGTGAGCGGCTTCCGCTGGAGCTTCTACGACCGCGGCGACGTGAGCGTCGCCGGCAGCGTCGGCTTCACCGCGCTGTTCATCGCCATTTGCCTGGCGATCCTGTGGTGGATCTTCCGCACCGGCTATCGCCTCAAGCCATAGACGGCCGCCTCAGCGGATATCGGTCGAGCGCGGCGAGAGCGAAAATATCTTTCTGAATATCAGAATTTTGTTAGAATGTTCTTTCGCCATCCGAGATCCCGCGATGACCCTCGCCGCCCGAAATCCGCCTATGCAGCCGAACCGCCGCCGGCCCGCCCGGCGACGTTTTCTCCGCAGCGAAACGAAAACGTGATCAAGGCGTTGAAAAGCCTCGATATGGCGAAATCACCCACTTCGCCGCGCTTGCGTTTGAGCGGCGAATCGCCGGCCAAACGAAGCGGCTGGCTTCGCCGCCGTTTCGTTTCGTTTCGCCTGATTTCGCCAGACTTCGCCTATGTCCGGCGCGGCGTCGACGGCCGAACCTCGGACCTTTCGGCTTGGACCCGCCACCCGCGCGGGCCCGAACGCGCCGTTCACCCTGCGACGGCGCGTCGCTTGCGACCGCCGCCATTTCGTCTTAATCAATCGTTTGATTTACAGAGACCGAAATGGCCGCGAAGCGAAAATCCACTCCCGATCAGGGCGAAGGCCGCGGCGACGCCACGCGCCTGGCGCTGATCAACGCCGCGCTCGACCTGTTCGGCGCCGAGGGTTTCGAGGGCGCTTCGACCCGCGCCGTCGCGGCGGCGGCGGGGGCCAATCTCGCCAGCATCGCCTACCACTTCGGCGGCAAGCAGGGCTTGCGGCTCGCCTGCGCCGATCACGTCATCGCGACGATCCGCGGCGCGCTCGGGCCAGCCATGGCTGCGGCCGCGGCCGGATCGCTGAACCCGGCGACGTCGCGCGACCTGCTGGCGCGGGTGGTCGAGGCGATCGTCGGCTTCCTGATCGTGCGGCCGGAAGCGCAGGCGATCGCCCGCTTCGTCGTGCGCGAGATGTTCGAGCCGACCGAGGTTTTCGAGCGTCTCTACGCGGAGGCGTTCGCGCCGATGCACGAGCGCTTCTGCGTCGTCTGGGCGTCGGCGACCGGCGCGCCGGCCGATTCGGTCGAAACCCGGCTCGCCACTTTGGCGATGCTCGGCCAGATTCTCTACTTCCGCATCGGCCGCCGCGTCGCCATGCGGCGGCTCGGCTGGAACGACATCGGCCCGCGCGAGGGCGAGGCCATCCGGGCGACGCTCGTCGCCCATCTCGACGCCGCGCTCGACGCCGCGCGCAAGGGGGCGCCATGATTCTCGAAACCCTGTGCTCGATCGGTTTTGTCGCCAGCTGGCTTTCCGCCTGCGCGCCGCCGGCGACGTCGGTCGTCGGCTATGTCGAAGGCGAGTATGTGCAGATCGCGCCGATCGAGGTCGCCCGCATCGTTTCGCTCGACGTTCGCCGCGGCGATCTGGTCAAGGCCGGCGAGACGATCGCCTCGGTCGAGGCGACCGACGCCGAGATCGCCGTGCGCAACGCCGACGGCGCGCTCGCGCAGGCCCAGGCGGAGCTCGCCAACATCCTCTACGGCCGTCGACCGGAAGAGATCGCCGCCATCCAGGCGACGCTCGACGCCGCCAAGGTGCAGACCGAGGACAACCAGCGTTCGCTCGACCGCGTGCGCGACCTCAACGCGCGTGGCTTCGCGCCGCAGGCCGATCTCGACCGCGCGCAAACCGCCTATGACGTCTCTTCGTCGCGCGTCAAAGAGCTGACCGCCAATCTCGCCGTCGCCAAACTGCCGGCGCGCGACGACGAAATCGCCGCCGCCCGCAGCAAGGTCACGCAGACGCAAGCCGCGCTCGATCAAGCGCGCTGGCGGCTTGGCCAGCGCACGCTGAGCGCGCCCGCGGCGGGGCAGATCTCCGACATCGTCCGCCATCCCGGCGAAGTCGCCGGCCCGACCGCGCCGGTGGTGTCGATGCTGCCCGACGGCGCGCTCAAGCTGACGCTCTACGCGCCGGAAGCGGCCTTGTCGTCGCTCGCGCTCGGCGACCAGCTCTCCGTCCGTTGCGACGGTTGCCCCTTGGGCCTGAGCGCGGCGGTCAGCTACATCGCGCGCGAGCCCGAGTTCACCCCGCCCGTGATCTATTCGCTCGACCAGCGCCAGACGCTCGTCTACCTCATCGAAGCGCGGCCGGTCCACGACGTCACGCTGCGGCTGCAGCCGGGCCAGATCGTCGACGTCGAGCTGCCGCAGAGACGGCCATGAACGTCATCGACGTCACCGGCCTCACCAAATCGTTTAACGGGATCGTCGCCGTCGACCACGTCGCGTTGCGCGTCGCAGCGGGCGAGATCGTCGGCTTCCTCGGCCCCAACGGCTCCGGCAAGACCACGACGATCCGGTTGATCTGCGGCCTGCTGACGCCCGACGCGGGGGAGGGGACGGTGCTCGGCTTCGACGTGCGGCGCGACAGCGCCCGGATCAAGCGCGAAGTCGGCTACATGACGCAGAAATTCTCGCTCTACGAGGACCTGACGATCGAGGAGAACCTGTTCTTCGTCGCCCGCCTCTACCATCTCGCCGATCGCCGCCAGGTCGTCGCGACGACGCTTGACGAGCTCGGCCTGAAATCGCGGCGGCGCCAGTCCGCCGGCACGTTGTCAGGCGGCTGGAAGCAGCGCCTGGCGCTTGCCGCCTGCATCATGCACCGACCGAAACTGCTGCTGCTCGACGAACCGACCGCCGGCGTCGATCCGAAGGCGCGGCGCGAATTCTGGGACGAGATCCACCGCCTCGCCGGCGGCGGGCTCACGGTGCTGGTCTCGACCCATTACATGGACGAGGCGGAACGCTGCCACCGCATCAACTACATCTCCTATGGCAAGATGCTCGCCACCGGCACGGCCCCCGAGATCGTGCGCGCGTCGGGCCTGTCGACCTTCGTCGTCGCCGCGCCGTCGTCGGCTGATCTCATGGCGCGGGTCGAGGCGCTCGACGGCGTCGAGCAGGTGGCGGCGTTCGGCGCGACGCTGCACGTTTCCGGCGTCGATCGCGACCGCCTCGCCGCCGCTTTGGCGCCGCTGGCGCGCGAGGACGGCGTCACGGTCGCGCCGGGGGAGACCAGCCTCGAGGACGTGTTCATCCACTTCATGGCGGCCGGCGAGGGCGGCGTCGCCAACGAAGAGCGCAAGCCGTCATGAACGCGCTCTCGCTGCTCAACCTCGGTGCGATCCTCGCCAAGGAATTCATCCAGATGCGGCGTGACCGCGTCACCTTCGCGATGATGCTCGGCATTCCGGTCCTGCTGTTGATCCTGTTCGGCTATGCGATCAACACCGATCCCAAGCAGCTCGACGCGGCGCTGCTGGCGATGGGACGCGATCCCTATTCGCGGGCGATCGCCGCGGCGCTCGAGGTCAGCAACTACTATCGCTTCATCGAGCGGCCGAACACGATCGCCGAGGCGGAGGATCTGGTCGCCTCCGGCGATGTCGCCTTCGTCGTCGTCATCCCCAGCGATTTCGGCGTGCGGGTCGAGCGCGGCGACAAGCCGGAGCTGCTCGTCATCGCCGACGCCACCGATCCCGCGGCGGCGAGCGGCGCGCTCGCTTCGCTCGGCGACGTGGCGCAGCGCGCGCTGCTGCGGGCGCAGGGCCGCGAGGCGGAGGCCGCCGAAGCGCAGGCCGGCGCGCTGACGATCACTGTCCATCGCCGCTACAATCCAGCTGGCGTGTCGCGGTTCAACGTCGTGCCCGGCCTGCTCGGCGTCATTCTGCAGATGACGATGGTGATGATGACCTCGATCGCGCTGACCCGCGAGCTCGAGCGCGGCACAATGGAGAACCTGCTGGCGATGCCGGTCAACGGGCCCGAGATCATGCTCGGCAAGGTGCTGCCCTATTTCGCCGTCGGCGCGGTGCAGGTGGTGGTGATCCTGAGTGCGGCGCGACTGCTGTTCCGGGTTCCTTTCGTCGGTTCGTTGACGCTCCTCCTGTTCGCCATTCTCGTCTTCGTCATGGCGCTGGTGTTGCTCGGCTACACGTTCTCCACCTTCGCCCGCACCCAGATGCAGGCGATGCAACTCACCTTCTTCTTCTTTCTGCCGTCGATCCTGCTCTCCGGCTTCATGTTTCCGTTTCACGGCATGCCGGGTTGGGCGCAGGACGTCGGCGAGATCCTGCCGCTCACCCATTTCCTCCGCGTGGTGCGGGCGGTGATGTTGAAAGGCGCGAATCTCGATCAGGTCGGCTTCGAGCTGTCGATCCTCGGGCTGTTCGTGGCCATCTACGCCTTTCTGGCGCTGACTCGCTTCCGCCGCACTCTCGACTAGACCGCTCCGCATTTGGGCTTCCACATATTCGCGGCTCAGCCAACGAAGGCGGCGTCAATTCCGGTTCCGGCGAAACGATCATGGAAATGTCGGGGGCCGTCCTGTCGCTGATCTGAATCGTCAGCGGTTTGGCCTCGAGCGGAAACTTCACGCCCTCGCGCACGCCTTGGCAATCCGTCGCGCCGGTGAATGCAACCGCTTAGACGAAACGACCGTCCTGGATGACATCGATCCAGCCGTCGCCCGAAGCGGCGTCAAACCTCGGAACCCGGCCGGAATCAAGGAGCGTCTAATGTGTCGCCAAGAGGGCGCGTTGCTCTTGGGCGATCGGCCATTTGAACTTGTCGCAGCCGGTAGGTTCGCCCGCCAGCGCCAAAGCGGGGTTCGACAGCCCCGCGACCACAAGCATGAAATCGACCGGTTTCACTCGACCGCGACCATGACGTCGGTGGCCTTGATGACGGCGCTCGCCTTCTTGCCAATCGCAAGACCGAGAGCGTCGACGGCCTCGTTCGTGATCGAGGCGGTGACGACGGCGCCGGCGGCGATTTCGATCTTCACATGCGCGGTGGTCGCACCCTTGGTGAGGGCGATTATTTTTCCGGATAGAACGTTGCGGGCCGAAATCTTCATTGGACCTGTCCAATATCTCGTTGGGCTGAAAGTAACGATCGCAGCTTTGACACCTTAGCCTACTTAAACGCTTTGCACGACCGCGCGGGCCGCCGCGGCGACGACGTGGCGACGATGCAATGCGCGATCGTCGGAACCGTCGCGCGTTCGCTCGTCATTTCGACAGGTTGCAGCAGGCCAGTCCTCATGCGCAGCGCCTCCTGTTCACTCGAGGCTGCAGCCGCATTCCTCGATGATCGTGCGCGCCTCCGCGCCGTTGAGGAAGCGACGGGCGTTTCGTCGCCCATGCGATGCAATGTGTTCTACACGTCGCGGACCTGCAAGACCGCCGAAAAGTGGGAAACGCCGAACGTTTCTCAGAATTCCGCCGATTGCGCCGCGCCTGGTGGGCCGGGCAGGACTCGAACCTGCAACCAGACCGTTATGAGCGGCCGGCTCTGACCATTGAGCTACCGGCCCGTTCGGGCGCGCAACCGAGCGCGGGATTAAACCCAATCCGGACCAAAGCGCAATCGCCGGCGGCCGGCGGGGCGGCCGCCGCCCCAACTTCGCCATTGATTTCGTTTCATTGGCGCTCGGTCTATGCTAGGCGACGCGGCTGCGGACCGCTCGCTCTTTCGCCGCGGCGCACCCATGGAGACGATGTCGGCCCCCGCAACCAGAGCGGATTGGGCGGCCCCCCGGTTGAAGTTCGCTTCCGACGCGACTTCGCCGCTTGGCCGCGACCCGGTTCGGCGGCGCGCTTTCGCCGCGGCGGAGCGCCACTCGCGGCTGGTTCGCTTCATGCGCATCGCCGCGCCGGCGGCGGCGTTGCTGGCTGTCGCGACGTTGAGCTTCTTTGCCGTCTTCGATCCGTTCCGCAGCGAGATCGGCGGTCTGACGGTCGGCGAACTCAGCGTCGACGGATCGAAGATCGTCATGAGCCATCCGCGCCTGACCGGCACGCGCAAAGACGGCCGCAGCTATGTCGTCAACGCCGCCAAGGCGATCCAGGACGTCGCGCATCCGGCCGTAGTCGAACTGAGGGAGGTCGACGGCGACGTCGCCATGGCCGACGACAGCCGCATGCAGGTCAAAGCCAGGGTCGGCTTCTACGACAACGTTCGCCAGTTTCTCAAACTGACGCAGGACGTGCATCTGCGCAGTCCCAGTTACGACGTGACGCTCGCCACGGCCGACATCGACTTCAAGTCTGGCGTCTACCGCTCCGATCAGCCGGTGACGGTTGTAACCGGCAACGGCACGACGATTCAGGCCGACTCGGCCGAGGCGCGCGACAACGGCGCCGAACTGACCTTCGCCGGCCACGTGCGGTCGACCTTTGCCGGCGACGCCGTCGCAGCGCCGGCGCTTGGCGATTTGAAAGGAGCCGCCCCATGAACGCCGATCGGCGCAGTGTCGCCGTCGCCCTCGCGCTGGCTTTTGTCGCCCTTGCGCCTGCCGCTGCGGCGACCAAAGATGCGGGCGCCTCGTTCCTCCCGGGCGCCAGTTCGAAACAGCCGGTGTCGATCGAAGCCGACAAGCTCGTTTATTTCGACAAGGAACAGAAGGCGGTCTACACCGGCAACGTCGTCGTCATTCAGGGCGACAGCAAGATGACCTGTTCAGGGCTGACCATTTTCATGGAGAAGGCCGCCGCTTCCGGCGACGCCGCCCCGGCCGCGGACGCCGCCAAAAACGGGGCGGGCGCTTCGTCGAGCCATGTCCGGCATCTCGACGCCGCCGGGCCGGTCACCGTCATCTCGAAGACCCAAGTCGCCACCGGCGACCGCGGTTCCTACGACAAAGCGCAAAACAAGGTCTGGCTGATCGGCAACGTGACGCTCAGCGACAGCGGCAATGTCACCAAGGGCGACAAGCTCACCTACGACCTCACGACAGGCCAGGCGACGGTCGACACCGGCGCCGCCGGTCGGGTCAAAGGCCTGTTCATCCCTGGCTCGAGCGGACCGGGCGGCGATGACAAGACCGGCGCGTCGAAGTAGAGAAGGCGACCTTGTCATCGTTTCGGACGCCAGCCATGCGCAGCCGCCCCGCCCGGACCGCTCCGACTTGAGCGGCGCCTCGCCGCTCGAATCGCGGTCGCGCGCCGCGGCGGAAACGCGCCCGCGCGCGGAGTCGGACGTCGCCGACGGCTATCTCGCCATCCACAATCTCGGCAAGACCTACGGCGCGCGCGCCGTGGTTCAGGACGTCAGTCTCTACGTCCGGCGCGGCGAAGCGGTCGGCCTGCTCGGCCCCAACGGCGCCGGCAAGACGACCGTCTTCTACATGATCACCGGCCTGGTGAGGCCCGACAAAGGGGTGATCGAGCTCGACGGCTATCCGGTCACCAGCCTGCCGATGTACCAGCGCGCGCGGCTCGGCATCGGTTACCTGCCTCAGGAGGCTTCGATCTTCCGTGGCCTCAATGTCGAAGACAATATCCGCGCCGTGCTCGAGGTCACCGAGCCCGACCGCCGCGCGCGCGAGGCGCAGCTCAATTCGCTGCTCGAAGAGTTCGACATCGCGCGGCTGCGCAAGGCGCCGTCGATCGCCCTGTCGGGCGGCGAACGGCGGCGCTGCGAGATCGCGCGCGCACTCGCTGGCAAGCCGTCGTTCATGCTCCTCGACGAACCTTTCGCCGGCATTGACCCGATCGCCGTCGGCGACATCCAGGACCTGGTGCGCCATCTCAAAGGCCGCGGCATCGGCGTGCTGATCACCGACCACAACGTGCGCGAGACGCTCGGCCTGATCGACCGCGCCTACATCATTCACAGCGGCCACGTCCTGACCGAGGGGCCGCCGGAAGAGATCGTCGCTCATCCCGACGTCCGCCGTTACTATCTCGGCGAAGATTTCCGCATGTAGCGGCCCGCGGCGCGCCTACTCGTCTTCGTTGAAACGGTTGGCGACCAGCGCCTCGAGTGCGTCGAGCGCCTCGACCGCCTGGGCGCCCAAGGCCGTGACGGTGATGGTCGAGCCAAGCCCAGCCCCGAGCATCAGGATGCCCATGATCGAATCGCCGCCGACGGTCTCGCCGCAGCGGGTGACCTTGACCTGCGCGTCGAAACGTTCGACGCATTGCACGAACTTTGCGGTCGCCCGCGCGTGCAAGCCCTTGCGATTGACGATGCGGAGATCGCGCGCGTGCGCGCCCGCCATGACCGGCGGCGGGGGACAGTCGTCCTCGTCCAACGGCGTATCGCTCATTTCCCGGCCAGCACCTTGCTTGCCACCGTGATATATTTGCGCCCGGCGTCGCGCGCTTCCATTACCGCATGATCGAGGTCGGCGCTTTCGCGCAATGTCGTCAGCTTGATCAGCATCGGCAGATTGATGCCGCAGATCACTTCGACGCGGCCGCCGTCCATCACCGAGATCGCGAGGTTCGACGGCGTGCCGCCGAACATGTCGGTGAGCAGCACGACGCCGCTGCCATCCTGAACCCGCGCAACGGCGCCCAGGATATCGGCGCGGCGCTGCTCCATGTCGTCTTCCGGGCCGATCGTAATCGTCTCGAACCGCGACTGCGGTCCGACGACGTGTTCGAGCGCGGCGCGAAACCCAGTGGCGAGCTGGCCGTGAGTGACCAGGACCATTCCGATCATCAAGATTCCATCGTCTTCGCGCGCAGCCGCCGCGCCGGCGGAGGGTCTCAACCCTGCGGAGGGCGCATTTTTGTGCAGTGCGGCGCAATGTTCAAGCGAAATTCGCAAAAGCCCACGATCAGCATCACAGCGGCATGACGGTCGTCAAGGCGCCATGATCCGCCTCAAACCCGGCGCGCCAACGATTCCAGGACAACCCAGACCTGGTCGGTAGGTCCGTGGGCCGGATTGAGCGGGACCCGCGGCAGTCGGACGCCGAGGATTTCCGTCGACAATTCGCCCTCTTCCGGCAGGCGGGGCGGCGTCTCGCCCCGCCCGGCGAGATCGACGACCAGCCGGATCACCGCGGCCGGCTCGGCGGCGACCGCGATCAGGCCTTCGAAGCGTCGCTCGACCCGGCCGGCGAATTCAGGCGCGCCGCGCGCGACCAGGCGACCGCCGAAAGCGTGGAGGAAGGCGCGGTCGTCGGCGACCAGCGCGGCGAAACCGGCGCGCTCGCGCGCCGCCCAGATCAGCGCCAATGCGAGCGCGCTCTTGCCCACGCCCGACGAACCGCGCAGCAGCAGACCGCTTTCGCCGACGACGACCGCCGTCGCATGCAGGGCCGTCCAGCCCGCCGGCGTCGCGCTCACGGAACGACCGCCGGCAGGGCGACAACGAAGCGTGCGCCGGCGCCATGACGCAGCGTCTCTTCGTCATTTGTCGTCTGCGCCGGCCCCGGGCGGTTCTCGGCCCAGATGCGCCCGCCGTGCGCTTCGACGATCTGACGCGAGATCGACAATCCCAGTCCGGAGTTCTGGCCGAATCCCTGCTCAGGCCGGTCGGTATAGAAGCGCTCGAATATGCGCTCGAGCGCATGCGGCGGAATGCCCGGGCCGTCATCGTCGACGATCGCCCACACCTCGTCGCGCCCTGGCCCGCCCTCGGCGGACGGCCTGGAGGCCTCGCGGCGCAAGGCGACGCGCACTTCGTCCCCCGGCTCCGAGAACGAACAGGCGTTGTCGATCAGGTTGGTGAGCACCTGAGCCAGGCGCGAATCGTGGCCGATGACGATGAAGTCGGATGGCCGCGCGACGCCGCGCCGCTCCACCGTCAGATTCACCGTCACGCCGTTGTTGCGCGGCGAATCCGAAACCATTGCGACCACCGCTTTGGCGACCTCGACCAGATCGACCGGGCTGGCTTCGCCGCGCGCGAGTTCAGCGTCGAGCCGCGAGGCGTCGGAGATGTCGCTGATCAGCCGGTCGAGGCGGCGCACGTCGTGCTGCATGATGTCGAGCAGACGATCGCGCGACGGACCGGACTTGACCCGCGGCAGCGTCTCCACCGCGCTGCGCAGCGAGGTCAGCGGGTTCTTCAACTCGTGGGCGACGTCGGCGGCGAAGCTCTCGATCGCGTCGATGCGATTGTAGAGCGCCTGGGTCATGTCGCGCAGCGCCCCCGACAGATGGCCGATCTCGTCGGAGCGGCCGGTGAAATCGGGAATCTGCTGGCGCGATCGAATGCCGCGCCGCACCCGCTCAGCCGCTTCGGCCAATTTGCGCACCGGCTCGGCGATGGTGTTGGCGAGCAACATCGACAGCACCAGCATCACCGTCGCCAGCACCAGGAAGACGCGCAGCAGCGCCCAGCGCTCCGAAGCGATCACGGAATCGATGTCGCCGCCCTGAGTCGACAGCAGCAGCGCGCCGCGGATCGCGCCGCCCGCGCGTTGGATCGGCGCCGCAACGGAAACGATCGTCTCGTCGGCGGCGTCGACGCGCACTGTCGCTTCGGTTCGGCCGGCGAACGCGGCGGCGACCTCAGGCATCGACTTGGCGTTGGTCGCCCATTCCTCGGCGGCGCGGCGCTTCTTCGCCGGCGTGAAGGACTGGCTCAGATCGTTCCACGCCTTTCGCCACCACGGCAGGCTCTCGGCGTTCACCTCCGAGCGCAGGGCGGGGGCGCGCACGGACAGCGTGCTCGAATCGAGCAAGAGCAGGCCGTCGAGATCGTAAATGCGGGCGCGGGTGCGGGTCGGCGTGACGAGGCGGTGAAGCACTGGGCCGACCCGCTCGGGATTGATCGAGAACTCGATCGAGTTCTCGTCGTCTTTCTGCGGCTCGGCGTTCTCGTTTGGCGCGAGCTGCAGCAGCTTCTCCGGATCGATGGTGATGGTGTCGGTCTCGACCGTCGCCGACGCGGCGATCGCCGCGGAGATGATGCCGGCCTGAGTCTTCAGGCTCTGTGTCCGTGCTGCGATGATGTCGGCGCGGAACTGGTTGAGCAGCAGGAAGGCGACGACCAGGACCAGCAATCCGCCGAGATTGAGGAAGACGATGCGGCGGGTGAGCGAAGAGGAAAAGCTGGAGAGCGCCGCGCGCCCGAAGACCCGCAGTCGTTGGCGCGCGCGCGACCGCCGCCATCGCGCATTCGCGGCGGCCAGGAACGGTTCGCTGTGGGCCTCGCTGCTCATTGCTGCGCGCAGCGCCGGTCGCGCCGCGCCTCGGTTCTCCCCGGCGTCACGCTTCGCGGAAGCGGTATCCGACGCCGTAGAGCGTCTCGATCATTTCGAACTCGGGCTCGACGACTTTGAACTTCTTGCGCAGTCGCTTGATATGGCTGTCGATCGTCCTGTCGTCGACATAGACCTGGTCGTCGTAGGCGGCGTCCATCAGCGCGTTGCGGCTCTTGACGACGCCGGGGCGGGTCGCCAGCGCCTGGAGAATGAGGAACTCGGTCACCGTCAAGGTCACCGGTTCGTTGTCCCAGGTGCAGGTGTGGCGCTCGGGGTCCATCTTCAGCCGGCCGCGCTCGAGAATCTTGGCCTCGCTCTCCTTCTGACTGGCGGCGTCCTTCGGATTGGCGCGCCTGAGGATTGCTTTGACCCGCTCAACCAACAGCCGTTGCGAAAATGGTTTGCGGATGAAGTCGTCGGCGCCCATCTTGAGGCCGAACAGCTCGTCGATTTCTTCGTCCTTGGAGGTGAGAAAGATCACCGGCATGTCCGACTTCTGCCGCAGCCGGCGTAAGAGCTCCATTCCGTCCATGCGCGGCATCTTGATGTCGAAGATGGCGAGATCGGGCGGGTTGGCCTTCAGCCCGTCGAGGGCGCTCGCGCCGTCGGTGTAGGTCTGGACGCGATAGCCTTCGGCCTCCAGCGACAGAGAGACCGAGGTGAGAATGTTGCGGTCGTCGTCGACCAGGGCGATCGTCGGCATGAGTCTCCTGCTTCCATCCGCTTGCTTCGCGTCGGCTGACCGCCGCCGCTTCCCACAAGGCG
>Ga0181537_10003703_pt1 | contig 12986 bp, 8 predicted proteins | sample PEATcosm2014_Bin_39_FD_119765 | JGI IMG/M metagenome (GOLD analysis project Ga0181537, IMG submission 119765) | Peatland microbial communities from MTU Mesocosm Facility, Houghton, MI, USA - PEATcosm2014_Bin23_10_metaG | ecosystem: Environmental > Terrestrial > Soil > Wetlands > Peat | place...
ATCGCGGGTCGCCGAATTGAAAAACGTGCGGTAGAAATCGCTGTCCGGCCGACGCGCCACGATCATTTCGTAGGCGCGCCTGATCTCCGACCAGAGCGCAACATCGGTGCGCTTGTCCTCGAGCTCTCGCGCGATCGCGGCCACGCAGCGCGCGACCCTCTGCTCATACAGCTCGATCCGGGCGACCGCATCGAGCTGTGCGCTGTGCCAATCCTCGGCGAGGAAGTTGAGCGCCGCCCGCCGCGTGATCCGGCCAAACTCCTCATTGTAGAGGCGAAAGTGGTCGGCGATCACCGCCGCAAGATCCTTCGCCGCGAGTTGCTCTCTCACGGCCGATCCGGCGGCGGCGCTCATGCGGGCGGAAGACTCACGCGACGACGCGCTTCGGCCCGGACTTGACCGTGCTCGTGAACTGCTCGGTCTCGGTGCTGCCCGCCATCGCGCCGGTCGAATGCGAGCCGGCACTGATCGCCGTTTGTATCGCATCGAAATACGCGGTGCCCACGAAGGACTGATGTTTGACGGCGCGGTAGCCGGCACCCTCCTGGGCGAATTCGCGCTGTTGCAGCTGCGAGTAGCCGAGCATGCCGTTCTCGCGGTAGGCGGAGGCCAGTTCGAACATCGACAGGTTCAGCGCATGCCAGCCGGCGAGCGTGATGAACTGGAATCGGTACCCTAAGGCCGCGAGCTCCTCGCGCCACTGTTTCATGGCCGCGGCGTCGAGCTTCGCCTTCCAGTTGAACGACGGCGAGCAGTTGTATGCCAACAGCTTGCCGGGATATTTGGCGTGAATGGCCGCGGCGAAACGCCGTGCTTCGGCCATGTCGGGCTTGGAGGTCTCGCACCAGATCAGATCGGCGTAAGGGGCATACGACAAGCCACGGTCGATCGCCTGCTCGATGCCGGCCTTGACGTAGAAGAAGCCCTCGCTCGAGCGTTGGCCCGTCAGAAAACGCGCATCACGCGGATCATGATCGCTCAGCAAAAGATCGGCGGCATCCGCGTCGGTACGGGCGATGATCACCGTCGGCACATCGAGTACGTCGGCCGCCAGACGCGCGGCCACGAGCTTGTTGATCGCCTCGCCGGTCGAGACCAGGACTTTGCCGCCCAAGTGGCCGCATTTCTTGGCGGAGGAGAGCTGATCCTCGAAATGCACGCCCGCGGCGCCGGCGCGGATCAATGCCTTCGTCAGTTCGAAGGCATTGAGATTGCCGCCGAAGCCGGCTTCCGCGTCGGCGATGATGGGAACCAGCCAGTCGATCTCCTTCTTGCCGTCCATGTGATGGATTTGATCGGTGCGCAGCAGCGCGTTGTTGATGCGCTCGACCATTTTCGGCACCGAGTCGACCGGATACAGACTCTGGTCGGGATACACCTCACCGGCGGTGTTGGCGTCGCCGGCCACCTGCCAACCCGAGCAGTAAATCGCATTCAAGCCCGCCTGCACCGTTTGAATGGCCTGGTTGCCGGTCATGCAGCCCAAGCCCGCAACCACAGGTTCACTGTGCAGTTGGCGCCAGAACTTCTCCGCACCCAGCCGCGCCAGCGAATATTCGATATGCACCGAACCGCGCAGACGCGCCGCGTCCGCCGCGCTGTAGGGGCGCTCGATACCATGCCATCGGTCAGAAGCTTTTTCGCTCAAGTCGATTCTCCTTTGAATGAGCCAATAGTTCCGCCGCCCAATTCGCGCCGGCTTGACTCGGGATGCGGGAAGCTTAAAGTAACAGGAACGCAGATTTACACATTAGAAATTTGACAGTGTGAAATTTACTCAATTTCACATAAGTTCACCCAAAACGTCACAAGCCAAATTTCTTAAAGGGTGGGTATGGCGGGATTGATCCGGCAGGGGCATTTTCTCGGCACGAAGCTGCGCTCCTTGCGCCGACGCAACGGCCTCACCCTCGATGAACTGTCGGCGCGTTGCGTGCAAATGAACGCCTCCGCGGCCCCCTCCGTGTCCTACCTCAGCATGGTGGAGACCGGCAAACGGATGCCCTCGGCCGAAATGTTGGAGATGTTAGCCGCCATCTTCAGCAAGGAGGCCCGGTGGTTCTTGGACGAGAATACCGAACTCGAGGTCCCCCCGACGCAGCGCGAGCGGGGCGGGCTCAGCGCCATGCCCTTGGAGCCGGCATTTCTCTTTTCGCACGAGCTGCTGCAGAACGCGCTGCCGGAGTTGCTGTCGCAGACCGGCACCACGGGCCGCCAGTTCGCGCAGCTGCTGATTCGCGTCTGGCAGGAAACGCGGCACAACAACTTTCCCGACATCGAACGCGCGGCCGAGGAGTGTGGTAAGCGTGAGATGCCCCTGTCGCTCGATGCCCTGATGGCCATCTGCGAGCGGTATGGGCTGCAGGTGCGGTGGTTCGACGGGGATGGCCGCAAGCCGGGCGGCGCGCTGGTGCGATCCCAGTTCGAGGCCCCCGGCACGATTCTGATCAACGAGCGTCTGCGCACCCAAGAAGAGCGGCTGAAGTACGAGCTGGCTTTTTTCATCGGCCACAAGGTCCTGCATAACGGCGACGGCGCCATTTCTCCGCACAGCGCCAGCCATTCCGGCGACGGCGAACTGTCCGGCTCGGCCGCGGGCATGGGTGCGCAGGACGTGCTGTATGCCTGGCGTGATTTCGAATGCAGTTTTTTTGCCGGGGCGCTGCTCTGTCCGCGGATTCCGTTTCGACGCTTTTTGATCCGCGAGGCGCACAGCGTGACCGCCTGCCACAAACTCGGGGTCACGCCGGCGCTGGTCATGCGCCGCATGACCGCGGTGTCGCCCTACCGGCACTGGCATTTCTTCGATGCCTACGCGCCCGGCTATTTGCGCGCCGTGTATCGGGGCAACGGCATCCCATTGCCGTGGGGCAATATGAGTCTGGTGTCCGATCCCTGTCCGCGGTGGGCGGTGTTTCGTTTGCTGCAACAGAAACCGGCGCCGCCGGCCCTGCAGACACCCAAGTCGCAGATTTCCGTCATGCAGGACGGCAAGCGTGCGCGATTGTATTGCTGCCACTCACTGCTCACCCGCGACGCCCTGGATGAATGGCATGTGCTGTCGGTCGGCGTGGATTTGGCGCCGGCGCTCGACGCCCAGGGCTTCGACGGCGAAGCGGTGGTCGCCGCGGTCGCAGAGTCGTGCCGCCAGGGCGGCGGCGACGGGGTGATTCCGGAGCAGGCGGCCACCGCGATTCGCGCCGCCTCGCAAGTGCTCAATATCGCCTGGATCGCCGCCGCGCTCGACTCCCCCGCGAGCGTCATCTGCCCGCGCAGCGGCGCCTGTCCGCGCCAGCCGCTCGGCTGCGTGTAGGATCGGCCGCACCGAGCGGTCGGGAGTCGCCGACGGCCGCGCTTCCCTTAATTTATATATTGAACAGTGTCGCAGTTCTCCCGAAGCCCGCTACAGGGTGTGTGCGCGGATCTCGTAGTCTAGGTCCATTGTGAGCCGCCCCTTTCGACGCGTCGACAGTCCTCTGCTGCACGGAATCCTGGCGGGAGCGGTCATCATGGTGATCTCCTCGCTCGGGCTCTTTTATTTGTGGCACTCGGCGCGCGACGCCCAGCTCGACGCCGTACGCACCGAACTCAAGCAGTTGGCGCGGGTCGCGGCCACGCTGGTCGACGGCGACCGCCACCGGCTGCTCGAGTCGCAGGCGCAGGCCGGCGGCGCCGATCATCTGGCCTTGCTGGCGCCGCTCGTCAAATTTCACAAGGCCACCTCGGACATCATCTACGTCTATACCGCCATCCTCGAGCGGAACCGGATTTACTACGTGCTTGGCACGGATTATCTGTATCGCGTCGACGGCGATACGGAGACACCCGAACTGATCATGGCGCCGCACGACACGTTCGATCCGACATTGCGCCGAGCGCTCGAGCGGCATGAAGTCGCGGTGAACGAGGAGCCCGTGAAGGAGGCGGTGCGCAGCTACATGAGCGCCTACGCCCCGTTCTATGACTCGCAGGGCCGCTTCGTCGGCGTCGCCGGCGTCGACATGTGGGTGCGCGATTTCGACGCCCGCGTCGCCGGGATTCGCCGCGCCGGCATCGGCGCATTCGGCGCCGTGGCAATGCTCTCAGTACTGGCCGGCCTCCTCGTGATGCGTCTCAGCGGTACGGCGCGGCGGGTTCGGCGCCGCGATCGCATCATTCAGGCACGCTTGGCCGACGCCAAGCAACAGGCCGAGGTTCAGGCGCAGCGCGCCGAAGCCGCATCGAGGTCTAAGAGCGATTTTCTTGCGATGATGAGCCACGAGATTCGCACCCCCATGAATGGTGTGCTGGGCATGGCGAATCTGCTGCTCGAAACCCCGCTCAATGCCGAGCAGCGGGAATTCGCGCAGGCGGTGCAGCGCTCGGGAGATGCGCTCCTCACCATCATCAACGACATACTGGATTATTCGAAGATCGAAGCGGGGCACATGAGCGTCGAGCAGATCGATTTCGATCTGCACGCGATTTGCCTGGAGGTTCGCGCGAATCTTCAGTCGGCGGTGGCCGAGCGCGGGCTGGTGATGACTTTCGCTTACGATGCGGCGCTGCCGAAATGCATCAGGGGCGACCCCGTTCGCGTGCGGCAGGTGCTGCTCAATCTGGCCAGCAACGCGGTCAAATTCACCACCTACGGCACCGTGCGTATCGAGGTTGCGCGATTCGACGCCGAGCGCGTCAAGATCAGCGTCATCGACAGCGGCGTCGGCATCACGCAGGAACAATTGGAGCGCCTGTTCCGGCGCTTCACCCAGGCTGACTCTTCGACGACCCGGCGCTACGGGGGCACCGGACTCGGGCTTGCAATCAGCAAAACGCTGGTCGAATTGATGGGCGGCGAGATCGGCGTCGAGAGCGTCCCCGGCGCCGGCTCGACCTTCTGGGTGACACTGCCGCACGGGTTGGCCGCGGCGGGCGTAACGCCAACGGCAACGCCAACCGCAACTGCGAACTCGTCCAACGTCACAACGGCAGCCGAGTACTCGCCAGCCGTGCCGCTGTCATTGCCCGCTGCGGCTGCCGCTGTGCCCCCCGCCGCGGCGGCCGGGGCGGTGCCTGCGGTGGGGCGCGGCCGCGTGTTGCTCGTCGAGGATAACTTCGTCAATCAACGCGTCGCCGTCTACATGTTGGCCAAACTCGGGGTTCAAGTCGATGTCGCGAAGCATGGTCGCGAAGCGATCGAGATTCTCAGCAACGTGTGTTACGACCTCATCCTCATGGATTGCCAGATGCCCGAAATGGATGGATTCGAAGCCACGCGAATGATTCGCGATCCCGCCTCATCCGTGCTCGATCACGAGGTGGCCGTGGTCGCCATGACCGCAAATGCCTTTCCCGAAGACCGTGCGCGCGCAATCGCCTCCGGCATGAACGATTTTCTGACCAAACCCGTCGACCGCTCGATCCTCGAGGGGATGCTGGCCAAGTGGATGAAACCCACGGAGCGCTCCACGGTTTCGAGCGACGCGCCGACCGTTCGATATCACGTGCCTGGAAGCTGAGGTCACGCGGGTCGAGCGAAGTCGCCCGGCGTTATGTGCCTATGGGCAAACTGCTCCGGCGTTGGGCGTTGATTCGGTTGATGGTTACAGGCTCGTGCGACGCTGTGTGACCGCCAAGCTCGTTCCTGGCGCTCGAGCGGTTGCAGTTCTCCCCCAGGCAACTCGCGCCGGTCCGCTCAATCTTCGGCTCGTCGGCGTTTTTGGCGGTCCGCCAGGCAACCTCCGGCAGTCAGCTTTATCTTGGACTTTTCGCCGTATGCGATTGTCCCTTCAGCTATAGAAGACGCTCCCCGAGATTTCTCGTCAAGCTCCAAATCTGCTGCGTTTCACCAGATTTGCACCTTGACAGTCATTGCTTGTTGCACGTTCGATCCGCGCGGGCTCAATCGGAGCCGGCATCGTGGAGCTCGCCGGTGGCCGACTGGATATAATTCGCCAATCCCATTTTGTCGATCAGCCCGAGCTGCTCCTCGATGAAATCGATATGCTCTTCTTCGCTCTTCTGAATATAGACCAGCAATTCCCGCGTGACGTAGTCGCGCACCGATTCACAGTGTGCGATCGCGGCTTCGTAGAGCGGATGCGCGGCCATTTCGAGCTTGAGGTCGCACAAGAGTATTTCTTTCACGTCCTCGCCGATCATCAACTTGCCGAGATCCTGCAAGTTGGGCAGGCCATCGAGGAACAAAATGCGCTTGACCAGCCGGTCCGCATGCTTCATTTCGTCGATGGATTCCTCGTACTCGATCTTGCCGAGTCGCTTCATGCCCCAGTTGTCGAGCATCCGCGAATGCAGGAAATACTGATTGATCGAGGTCAGTTCGTTCTTCAAGGCCTGGTTGAGAAACTCCAATACTTTCGCGTCGCCCTGCACGGTAGCCCCTTTTGTTTATGCACATCGATGCGCGTCGGTCGCGCATCGCCAAACGCCGGATTGTATGCCCGTTTGAAGGCTGGGAGCCTGACTGACTGATGATGCGATGCGCCCACTGCCCAAGCCCTGCTGTGCGCAAGCGCCGGGTTGCCCGTCAGTCAGTCAATCAATCAACTAGGCGAACTCGGTGCCGTTCGAGGGGAAGTAGTGGTTGGCGCAAGCCTTGGCGGTCGACTCGGCGTGCGCGTCGAGTGAGGCGGACAGCGCCGCCTTGGCGTGCGGAACGCATTTGCCGCAGCAGGTGCCGACCCCTAAGTCACGGGTCAGATCTCGCAGCGAGGCGGCGCCGCCTTTGACCGCGGCACGAATGTGGCGGTCCGACACGCTCTTGCAGATGCACACTATCATGGAGGGCATTGTGAACGCGAATGCGAATGATTGTCAATAACGTTACCTGAATGTCATGCTGGGGTCCATCATTGGTCAGGCAGGCGCCCGGCAGGCCCGCCGGGCCGCGCAATATGTTCAAATGAGGGGTAGTGCACAGATCGGCGTCCGATCTGCGAATGAAGGGAGAAGGGGTGAGCAGAGGTATCGGTTCCTGGATGGCGGGTGTCAGCGCCTGCGCATTCATCGTGATCGGGGGGTGCGGCAAATCGGGAGATGGCGGCCAAGCCCCGCCACCGCCGCAGGTCAGCGTGGCGCAGGTGCTGGAAAAGCCGGTCAAGGACTGGGACGAATTCACCGGGCGGTTTCAGGCCGTCGAGAGCGTGGAGATACGTCCGCGCGTCTCCGGTTATATCGACAAGGTGGCCTTCACGGAGGGCAGCCTGGTCAAGCGCGGCGACCTGCTGTTCATCATCGACCCCAGGCCCTATCAGGCCGACTACGACCGCGCCGCCGCGGACGTCAAGCGCTACAAGACGGCGCTCGAGCTCGCGCGCGTCGAGCTCGCCCGCGTGCAGCGTCTCAAGGACAGCGGCGCCGTCTCGCAGGAAGAACTCGACGAGCGCAAGAGCACGCTCGCGCAAGGCGAGGCCAACGTGGCCGGCGCCGAAGCGGCTCTCGAAACCGCCGCGCTCAACTTGAATTGGACCCACGTCGCGAGCCCGATCGACGGGCGGGTGAGCCGCGCGGAAGTGACTCGCGGCAACCTCGTGACCGGCGGCACCAACGGCGGCACGCTGCTCTCCTCGGTGGTGTCGATTGACCCGATCTACCTGTATTTCGACGCGGACGAACAGAGCTACCTGCGGTACACGGAGATGGCGCGCTCCGGTGCGCGTCTGCGTTCGCGCGAGAACATGAATCCGGTGCAGGTGGGCCTCGCCAACGAGGAAGGCTTCCCGCACTCGGGCAAGCTCGATTTCCTCGACAACCAGCTGAATCCTCAGACCGGCACCATCCGCGCCCGCGCGGTGCTGGAGAACAAGGACGGGCTCTTCACGCCCGGCCTGTTCGCCCGGGTACAGCTCTTGGGCAGCGGTGAGTACTCGGCGATCATGATCGATGACCGCGCCGTGAACACCGACCAGAGCCAAAAGTATGTCTTCCTGCTCGGCGCCGGCAATCAAATCGAATATCGACGCGTGACGCTCGGACGGATTTTCAGCGGCCTGCGGATCGTGCGCGAGGGACTCAAAGCCGGCGATGTCATCGTGGTGAACGGTGCGCAGCGCGTGCATCCCGGGGTCACGGTGACCCCGCAGCGGGTCGCGATGGGCGGAGACGACAGCGGCGCGCCGGCGGCAGCCTCGGCGGCGGCCCCGGGGGCGGCTTCGGCGGCGGCGAAATAGAGACGGCGCGACGATGAACATTTCTTCTTTCTTTATCGAGCGTCCGATATTCGCCACGGTGCTCGCGATCCTGATCACGGTGGCGGGACTCTTGGCGATGCCCTCGCTGCCGATCAGCGAATACCCGGAAATCGTGCCGCCCACCGTGGTGGTGAGCGGTCAATACCCCGGCGCCTCGCCCAAGACGATCGCCGAGACGGTGATTACACCGCTCGAGCAGCAGATCAACGGCGTCGAGAATGCGATCTACACGAATTCCACGGCCACGCCCGACGGCTCCTTTTCCATCACGGTGACATTCAAGCTCGGCACCGACCTCGACATCGCGCAGGTGCAGACCCAGAACCGCGTGTCACAGGCCGAGTCGCGGCTGCCGGATGCCGTGCGCCAAATCGGGCTCGTGACGCAGAAGCGCTCCCCGGATCTGACGATGGTGGTCTTCCTGCGTTCGATCGACGGACGCTACGACTCCTTGTACTTGCGCAACTACGCGGTCATTCAGATCAAGGACGTGCTGGCGCGTCTGCATGGCATGGGCGACGTGGAGGTATTCGGCTCGGGCGACTACTCCATGCGATTGTGGCTCGATCCGGGCAAGATTGCGGCGCGCTCCTTGGACGTGGACGAGGTGCTGGCGGCGGTGCGGGAGCAAAACGTCCAGGTGGCCGCCGGTCAGATCGGCGGCCAGCCCGCGCTGCCGGGAACCCAGTTCCAGTACATCGTCAATGCCCAGGGCCGCCTGCAGACCGAGCAGGAGTTCGGCAACATCGTCGTGAAAAGCGGCGCCAACGGCGAAACGACCTATTTGCGCGACATCGCCCGGCTCGAACTCGGTCCCGATACGTACGCGTTGCGCAGCATGCTCGATGGCGCGCCCGCGGTGGCGATCCCGGTGTTCCAGTTGCCGGGCGCGAATGCGCTGCAATTGTCGGACACCGTGCGCGCCACGATGAAGGAACTTTCCAAAAGCTTCCCCGAGGGCGTCACGTACGAGATCGACTACGATCCCACGGTCTTCGTTCGCGCCTCCATCGAGGCGGTGGTGCACACACTGTTCGAAGCGGTGCTGCTGGTGGTCCTGGTGGTGGTGGTGTTTCTGCAGACGTGGCGCGCGAGCGTCATCCCCCTGGTGGCGGTGCCGGTGGCCATCATCGGCACGCTGGCGGCGCTGCTGCTCGCGGGATTTTCGATCAACTCGCTCACCTTGTTCGGCCTGGTGCTGGCCACGGGCATCGTGGTCGACGACGCCATCGTGGTGGTCGAGAACATCGAACGCAAGATCGAGGACGGCTTGAATCCGCATGCGGCGGCGCATGCCGCCATGGGCGAGGTGACCCGGCCCATCATCTCGATCGCGCTGGTGCTGTGCGCGGTATTCGTCCCGGTCGCGTTCGTGAGCGGGCTCACCGGCCAGTTCTACCGCCAGTTCGGGGTCACCATCGCGTCGAGCACGATCATTTCCACCTTCAACTCCTTGACGCTCTCGCCGGCGCTCGGGGCGCTGCTGCTCAAGCCGAAGAACGCAGCGCCGGATCTGTTCCAGCGCGGCATCAATAAAATACTCGGCGGATTCTTCCGCCTGTTCAACCGCGGTTTCGAGGGCGCCTCGGTGCGCTACGGTCATGGCGTACGGCGCATCACGGCCATTCGCGCCGTGGTGCTCGTCGGGTTCCTCTGTCTGTTGGCCGGTACCTGGGGCATGTTTCAAATCGTGCCGGGCGGTTTCATTCCGGCCCAGGACAAGCAGTATCTGATCGGCATCGTGCAGTTGCCGGACGCAGCCTCGCTGGATCGCACGGAAAAAATTGTGCGTGAGGTGTCGCAGCTCGCGAAGGACACGCCCGGCGTCGATCACGTCATCGGTTTCTCGGGACTATCCGTGCAGGGCTTCGTCAATTTGAGCAACGCGGCGGTGCTGTTCTTTCCTCTCAAGCCCTTCGATGAACGCACGACCAAGGCGTTGTCGGCCGGCGCCATCGCCGGAGCCCTCAACCGGAAGTTCGGAACGATCCAAGGTGCGGTGATATTTGCGGTACCGCCGCCGCCCGTTCAGGGGCTCGGCAATACCGGGGGATTCAAGCTCTACCTGCAAGACCGCGGTGCGCATGGCTACGACGAATTGGCCCGGGTCACGGCGGAAGTCTTGAACAAGGCGAGGGCCGACCGGCAGCTCAATCCGTATGCCACCTACTCGACGTTTCAGAACAGCGTGCCGCAGCTTTTCGCGGACGTGGATCGGGTCAAGGCGAAAAACCAAGGGGTGCCGCTGTCGACGGTATTCGACACGTTGCAGGCGTACCTCGGCTCTGTTTATGTTAATGATTTCAACAGGTTCGGAAGAACTTATAGAGTATATGCTCAGGCGGAGCCCGAGTTCCGCAACCAGCCCGAGGACATCGCCAATCTGAAAATGCGCAATGTGCGCGGCGACATGGTGCCGATCGGCGCGGTCGCCGATGTGCGCTTCGAAGCAGGTCCGGATCGGGTCTCGCACTACAATGTCTATCTGGCCTCCGACATCAACAGTCAGGGAGCGCCGGGGGTTTCCTCCGGCCAAGCCGCCGCGGCCATGGAACGGATATTGAGCGAAACCCTGCCGAACGGCTTCGGCTACGAATGGACCGACCTCACCTTCCAACAGAAATCGGCGGGCAATACCGCACTGCTGGTGTTCCCGATCTGCGTCATGCTGGTGTTCTTGATCCTCTCCGCGCAGTACGAGAGTTGGGGATTGCCGCTCGCGGTGATTCTCATCGTGCCGATGTGCCTGTTGTTCGCAATGATCGGCGTCTGGTTCAAGGGCTCGGACAACAATGTGCTCACCCAGATTGGTTTCATCGTGCTCGTCGGCCTTGCCTGCAAGAACGCGATTCTGATCGTGGAGTTTGCGCGCGAGCGCGTCGACAAAGGCTTGACGCCGGTCGACGCGGCGATCGAAGCCTGCCGGCTGCGGCTGCGCCCGATTCTAATGACCTCCTTCGCCTTCATCATGGGAGTCATTCCTTTGGTGACGGCGAGCGGCGCCGGCAGTGAAATGCGCCAGGCCATCGGCATTGCCGTGTTCTCCGGCATGCTGGGCGTGACATTCTTCGGCCTGTTCCTGACGCCGGTGTTTTTCGTGACCATCGAAACCTGGGTCGAGAAGCGTCGGCACCCGGATCGGCCGCCGGCGATGCTGCCCAGCGACGAGGAGGCGGCGCATGGCGCCTAGCGCCGCGATGCGGCGCGAGGTGGTGTCTGGCCGAGCGCTCCGGGCCGTGATCGGCGGCGCGCTCGTGGTGGGGGTGCTCGCCGGTTGCGCGGTCGGCCGCAATTACCATCGGCCGGAGACGCCGCTCGATGCGCGTTTCGCCAATGCCGGCGAACCCGGGCTCGCAGAGGGGGAGCCCGTCGAGCGCTACTGGAGCGGGTTTGCGGATCCCCTGCTCGACAGCCTCATCGAGGATGCGCTCGCGCACAACAACGATCTGGCCGTTGCGGCGGCGAACTTGCAGGCCGCGCGGGCGGCGCGGCGGCTCGCGGGGTTCGATCAATTTCCGACGGCCACCCTCGCCGGCAGCTATACGCACAACCTCGATGCCCAGCAACAGCTGCCCGGCGTCGACCAGCACGACCGTGAATTTGACACCGCGCAGGCGGGATTCGATGCCTTGTGGGAACTCGATTTTTTCGGGCGAGTCCGGCGCAATGTCGAGGCGGCACGCGCCGACGTGGGTGCGAGCGCGGCGAGCTTGAGGGATGCGCGCGTCAGCGTGATCGCGGAGGCGGCGCGCGACTACTTCGTCTTGCGCGGCCTGCAGGACCAACTGGCGCTGACGATGCGCAACGCCGAGAATCAAATGCGCACGCTGACGCTGACCCGCAACCGCCTGGACGCGGGCCGTGGCAATGAGCTCGACACCTCGCGCGCCGAGGCCGAGTGGCAGACGACCCTGGCGTCCATCCCGAATTTGCAAGCCTCGATCGCGACGACGATCTACCGGCTGAGCGTGCTGACCGGCCGGCAGCCGACGGCCCTCGTCGACCGGTTGGGAGCGCCGGCGCCGCTGCCGACCTTGCCCATGCTGAACGCCATCGGCACCCCGGAGGAGCTGCTGCGGCACAGGCCCGACGTTCGCATCGCGGAGCGGCGGCTGGCGGCGGCGACCGCACGCATCGGCGTCGCGATGGGGGACTTGTTTCCCAAGGTCACGATGGTGGGTGAAGTCGGATATTGGGCTCCCACTTTCAGCGGGTTCGGCACCAGCGAGGCGCGCTTTTTCTCGGTGGGACCGAGCATTTCCTGGGCGGCGTTCGACCTCGGCCGCGTGGAGGCGCGAATCAGCTCGGCCAAAGCCGAGACCAACGCGGCGCTCGCCGCCTATCAAGGAGCGGTGCTGAACGCCCTGGAAGATACCGAGGGCGCGATGATCAATTATGGTCATTCGCAGGCGCGCCGCCAGGCGCTGCAGGTGGCGGCGGCCGCCAGCGACAAGGCGGCCGACTTGGCGCGCAAGCGCTTCGAGGGCGGGCTGATCGATTTTCTCGAAGTGCTCGACGCGGAGCGGACCTCGTTGAGCGCGGAGCTGTTGCTGTCGCAGAGCCGCACCGATGCCGCCACGTCGCTGGTCGCGGTTTATAAGGCCCTGGGTGCCGGCTGGACGGTTTCGGAACCGGCGCCTGCCGCAACCGCAAGGCGTTGAGCCGCACTACGCTGAGCTGCACTATCCTGGGCTGCACTATCCTGGGCTGCGCGCCCCTGAGCCGCGGGCATGCATAATATCCATTCCGCCTTGCCTCAAGAAACCATCGGACAAAAGATGCGATGAAAATTTTTTC
>Ga0181537_10003704_pt1 | contig 12983 bp, 9 predicted proteins | sample PEATcosm2014_Bin_39_FD_119765 | JGI IMG/M metagenome (GOLD analysis project Ga0181537, IMG submission 119765) | Peatland microbial communities from MTU Mesocosm Facility, Houghton, MI, USA - PEATcosm2014_Bin23_10_metaG | ecosystem: Environmental > Terrestrial > Soil > Wetlands > Peat | place...
GGCGGGCTTTCGGCTGGCGGCTGGGTGCGGACGGGCGGGCTTTCGGCTGGCGGCTGGGCGCGGACTGACGGGTTTTCGGCTGGCGTCTGGGCGCGGGCTGGCGAGCGGTCGGCGAGCGTCTGGGCGAGACGTTCCAGGGCCGGCAGCGCGGCCGCGATGAGAGCCCGGTCAGCCGTGTCAAGCTCATCGATGGCGCCCTGCACCGCGGCGGTGCGCACCGCACGGACCTGCTCCGCGAGCTCATGGCCGGCGGCGGTCACCTGGACCCAGGCGGAGCGACGATCTTCATGATCGGAGGTCCGCACCACCAGTTTGTCATTGACGAGCTCAGCGATCGTCCGCGAGAGCAGCGTCGGATTCAGGCCCTGCCGTTCAGCGACCTGCGCCAAACGCAGCGGCCCGTGACGATCCGCGGTGAGCAGCACCGCGACGCGCGTCGGCGTCAGGTCGGTTCCGAGTGAGTCGGTGCGCCGCAGCAGGCGGGCAAGCTGGCCGACGGCGCCGCGTAGGCGCGGGGCGATCTCAAGTTCGGTTGCGTCTGGTGCCATGGAGCGTCTGTCTTTTGCCATTAGTTGCTTGCTGGCAAGTAAATATAGCATGACCGGTTCGGGCTTCGCGGAGTTTGTGAATCCACTTCCGACAGTGCGAAGTGGATTCACAAAGTCCCCCCCGGCTGACTCGCTGGGCAGCGAAACTCGCCCGGGGGGTGTGGGGCGGCCCGCCGCCCCACACCCCCCGGCGGCCCGCCGCGACCGTGGCTAAAGGCTTGCGATCGCGTCGTTGAGTGTGGCCGACGGCCGCATCACCTTTGACGCGGCCTCGATGTCCGGGTGGTAGTAGCCACCGACGGTGACGCTGGTGCCCTGGACCCGGCTCAACTCGGCGAGGATCTGCGGCTCGGCCTCCGTTAGCCGCTCGGCCAGCCGGGCGAAGCGCGCCGCGAGCTCGGCGTCTTCACCCTGCGACGCCAACTCCCGCGCCCAATAGAGCGCAAGGTAGAAGTGGCTGCCGCGGTTGTCGAGCTCGCCGACGCGGCGGGCCGGTGAGCGTCCCTGCTCCAGCAGGGTGCCGGTGGCTCGGTCAAGCGTGTCTGCCAGGATTTGGGCTCGAGCGTTGCCGGTCTTCTGTGCCAGGAACTCAAAGGAGACGGCCAGCGCCAGGAATTCGCCGAGCGAGTCCCAGCGCAGGTGGTTCTCAGCCAGCAGCTGCTGTACGTGCTTCGGCGCCGAGCCGCCGGCGCCGGTCTCAAACATGCCGCCGCCGTCCATCAGGGGCACGATCGACAGCATCTTGGCGCTGGTACCGAGCTCGAGGATCGGGAAGAGGTCGGTGAGATAGTCGCGCAGCACGTTGCCCGTGACCGAGATGGTGTCCTTACCGGCACGGGCACGCTCGAGCGTGAATCGGGTCGCCTGCGCGGGATCAAGGATCTCAATCTGCAAGCCCTCCGTACCTAACTCCGCCAGCGCGGGCCGGACCTTCTTCAAGAGCTCACGGTCGTGCGGGCGGGTCTGATCGAGCCAGAACACCGCCGGCGCCCCGGTTGCCCGAGCGCGGGCGACCGCCAGACGCACCCAGTCCTGGACCGGCGCGTCCTTGACCTGGCAGGCGCGCCAGACGTCGCCAGCCTGCACGTGATGCTCGATCAGGACCGTGCCGTCGGCGGCGATGATCCGGACCATCCCGGCCCGCTCGATCTCAAACGTCTTGTCGTGCGAGCCGTACTCCTCGGCCGCCTGGGCCATCAGCCCGACGTTCGGGGTGGTGCCCATCGTCGCGGGGTCCAGGGCACCGTGCGTGCGGCAGTGCTCGAGCGTCTCCGCGTACACCGGCGCGTAGGAGTGGTCGGGGATCACGTACTTGGTGTCCTGCTGATCTCCGGCGGCATTCCACATCTGGCCGGAGGCGCGGATCGCGGCCGGCATCGAGGCGTCGATGATCACGTCACTCGGGACGTGCAGGTTGGTGATGCCACGGTCGGAATCCACCATCGCCAAGCCGGGACCGTCGTGCGGAAACGGGATCTCCGTACCTTCGGGCAGCGCGCCAAGGCCGTCATTGGGATTCCAGCCCTCGGCGCTCAACCCCGGGAAGAAGGTCGTAACTGCGTGGCCGAACAGGATCGGGTCCGAGACCTTCATCATCGTCGCCTTGAGGTGAACGCTGAAGAGCACGCCCCGTTCCCGTGCGTCCTTGATCTGCTGGGCGTAGAACCGGTCAAGATCGGCGACTCGCATCACCGAGCCGTCGATGATCTCACCGGCCAGCAGCTCCAGGTGGTCCTTGAGGGTGGTGACGGTGCCGTCGGTCGCCACGTGCTCGATGCGGACCGTGGTGGCCTCTGGGACGGTCACCGAAAGCTCAGTTGAGCGGAAGTCACCCTCGGTCATGGTCGACACGTGTGACTTGGAATCGCTGGACCAGGCGCCCATCGAGTGCGGGTGCCTGCGGGCGAACTCCTTTACCGAGGACGGGGCACGGCGGTCAGAGTTGCCCTCACGCAGAACCGGGTTCACGGCTGAGCCCTTGACCTTGTCGTAACGTGCCCGGGCAGCACGCTCACCCTCGGTCGTGGGATGGTCGGGGTAGTCGGGAATTGCGTAGCCCTGGTCCTGCAGCTCCCTGATCGCGGCCTTGAGCTGCGGCACGGAGGCACTGATGTTCGGAAGCTTGATGATGTTGGCGTCGGGCGTCTTGGCCAGGTCACCCAGTTCCGTGAGCGCGTCATGAGAGCGCTGCTCGGAGGGCAGCAGGTCAGGAAACTGAGCGAGGATGCGGCCGGCGAGCGAGATGTCGCGGGTTTCAACCGCCACGTCCGCCGCGGCGGCGAACGCGCGGACGATCGGAAGCAGCGACTCGGTTGCGAGTGCGGGGGCTTCGTCGGTGTAGGTGTAGATGATCTTCATGCGACCCGTGACCCTACCGACAGAGCGATAATCAGGGCGTGATGCTCGCACCGCCACCGGCGCAGGCGCAGCAGCTGCCGCAACCAGCGGCGATGGTGGCGCCTGCCACCGTCTCCCGCGCGGCAAAACGCAACGCGGACACGAGCTCGCACAGCACCGCGCGGCACGCCAAGCGAGCTTCTGGTCTGCCGCTGGCCGGCAAGGTGGTCGGTGTCGACCCCGGCCACAACGGTCGCAACTGGTCTGACCCGACCTACATCGACCATCAGATCTGGAACGGCCGGCAGTGGGAGAACTGCAACACAACCGGGACGCAGACCGACGGCGGATACACCGAGGCGCGCTTCAACTGGAACGTCGGCTCCGACCTGGCCGCCGACCTCCGCGCCGAGGGCGCGCGCGTGGTGCTCACGCGTCACAACAACGACGGCGTCGGCCCCTGCGTGAACACCCGCGCTCACATCTTGAACGCGGCGCACGTGGACGTCGCGGTCGCGATCCACGCCGACGGCGGTCCCGTCGGCGGCCGCGGCTTCACGGTGCTCGAGCCCGTCGCCGACGGCATCAACAATCGCGTGATCAAGCCCTCCTACCGGTTCGCGTCGGTTCTGCGCAACGACTTCCGGACGCAGACCGGCATGCCGGTCAGCACGTACGACGGCACCGACGGACTCCAACCCCGGGACGACCTCGCCGGAGAGAACCTCACCACGGTCCCATACGCGCTGATCGAGTGCGGGAACATGCGCAATGCGACCGACGCCGCGATGCTGGTGACGGCGAGCTTCCAGAAGCGTGCGGCCCGAGCGATCGCCAACGCGATTACCACGTTCCTGAGGCGTCGCTAAGACGGCGACAGACGCGCCGCGTTCACCCGCACAGCCGCCATCGCGGCGCCGCGGCCACAGTCACCAGAAGCCCGTCAACACCACGCTCCTACAGCCGGTCCGCGATCGAGCGGCCGGCCACACGGCCCGAGAACAGGCAGCCGCCGAGGAAGGTGCCCTCCAGCGAGTTGTAGCCGTGCATGCCGCCGCCGCCGAAGCCGGCTGCCTCGCCGGCCGCCCAGAGGCCTTCAAGGATCTGGCCTTCCGGGTCAAGGACCCGAGCCTCCAGGTCGGTCTGCAGTCCGCCGAGCGTCTTGCGCGTGAGGATGTGCAACTTGACGGCGATCAGCGGTCCGGCAGCCGGGTCGAGGATTCGGTGCGGCGCGGCGACTCGGCTCAAGCGATCGGGCAGGTACCGGCGGGCGGCGCGGATAGCCATGACCTGCAGGTCCTTCGAGTACGGGTTCCTGACCTCACGGTCACGCGCGACGATCTGCTCGTGGATCGAGTCGTACTCCAGAAACGGCTCGTCGGTCAGCGCGTTCATCCCGGCCACGAGGTCACGCAGGTTGTCACGCACGATGAAGTCCTCGCCGTTGTCCATGAATTTCTGGATCGGCCCGGGAACGACGCCAGGCTGGATCCGCGTGCGCAGCGTCAGCTTGATGTCCTTACCGGTGATGTCCGGGTTCTGCTCAGAGCCGGAGAGCGCGAACTCCCGCTCGATGATCCGGCGGTTGAGCACGAACCAGGTGTGCTCATGACCGCTGGCGCCGATGTGTGCGAGCGTCGCGATCGTGTCAAAGCCTGGGAACAGCGGTGGCGGCAGGCGTCGGCCGCCACCGTCGAACCAGATCGACGAGGGAGCCGGGAGGATGCGGATGCCGTGGTTCTGCCAGACCGGCTCCCAGTTGCGGACCCCTTCGGTGTAATGCCACATGCGATCGCGGTTGATCCAGTTGGCGCCGGCACGCTCGGCTATCGGCAGCATGCGTCCGTCGACGTGCGCGGGCACGCCGGCGACCATCTGCTTGGGGGCGGGGCCAAGGCGCTGCGGCCAGTACTTGCGCACCAGCTCCAGGTTGTGGCCGATGCCCCCGCTTGAGACCAGCACGGCGTCGGCGCGGGCGCTGAAACGGCCCACCAGCTCACGTGAGCTCTCCTGCCCACGGAGGACCATCGAGCGTGCCAGCAGGGCGCCCTGCGCGCCAACGACGCGGCCGTTCTCCACGACCAGCTCATCAACGCGGTGACGGAATGCGAGCTGCACGAGGCCGCGCTCGACCCCGGCGCGCACACGCCGCTCGAACGGCTCGACCACCGCCGGCCCGGTACCCCAGGTCAGGTGAAAGCGCGGGACCGAGTTGCCGTGCGCGAGCGCATGGCCACCGCCGCGCTCGGCCCAGCCTGGGCTCGGCATCAGCTTGATGCCCTGTTCGAGCAGCCAGGCTCGCTTCTCCCCGGTCGCGAACTCAACGTAGGCGCGTGCGAAGCGCTTCGCGTGCTGATCCTCGGGACGATCAAACTGAGCGCTCCCGAGCCAGTCCGACCAGGCGAGCTCAAACGAGTCCTTGATCCGAGCGCGGCGCTGCTCCGGTGAGTCGACCAGGAACAGTCCGCCCAACGACCAGAACGCCTGCCCACCGAGTGACGCCTCAGGCTCCTGCTCCAGCAGCAGGACGGATTTGCCTGCGTCAGCCAGCTCCGCCGTAGCGACCAGGCCGGCGAGCCCACCGCCAATCACTATCGCGTCGGCACGAAGCTCTGAGGAACCTGCGGCGCTAGCCATCCCCACCTCCACCTGGCGCATCCGCCTCATCCGAGACTGCCAGCTGATCACCGACAGCGATCCCGAGCCGCGATATCTCACCGCCCGCCAACTCTAGGATGTTGCCCGCCCCCTTCGCGCCGAGCGCGCGCCACGGCTTGATCCGCTCGGCCAGCTTCACAACGCGCAGTTCACGGTCCATGAAGATCGCGTCGAACTCAAACCGCATGAAGGCACTGTGGATCGAGGACTCCCCCCGAAACAACATGCCCGAGCCCTGCTCCATTCCGGCGCGGCCGAGCAGGCCGCGCATGCGTGTAAACGGGTTGCTCGCGACCTCGGTCTGCTCGCAGACGACGTTGCCCCGCGTTTGGTTCAGCACCCTCGTCGAGCTCACGGCGCGATCAGCTCTCGTTTGAGCACCTTGCCGGTGGGGTTGCGGGGGAGTTCGCGCATGAAGGTCACCTCACGCGGGACCTTGTAGCGGGCGAGGTTCTGACGGACGTACTCCTTGAGCTCCTCCTCGCTGAGCTCTGCATCCGGGCGGCAGACCACGAACGCTCGCAGGCGCTGACCGAACTTCTCGTCGCTGACACCGACCGCGGCCACCTCAAGCACACCCGGATACCCGGCCAGCAGCTCCTCAATCTCCCGCGGGAAGACGTTCTCACCCCCGGAGATGATCATCTCGTCATCACGGCCGTCGATGAAGAGCCGGCCCTGGGCATCGAAGTGACCGACGTCACCCGATGAGATCAAGCCGTGCTGGCGCTCCTTGTCCGCGCCGCCGGTGTAGCCCTCGAACTCGAGCATGTTGCCGACGAAGATGCGGCCTGTCTGACCGCGCGGCAGCTTCCTGCCCTGGTCGTCGAGGATCTCAACGATGGCACCGGCCACGACCCGGCCCACGCAACCCGGCTCGGCTGCGAGGTCAGCGGGAGTGGCGATGGTCGCGAACGCGATCTCAGTCGATCCGTAGAGGTTGTAAAGCACGGAGCCAAAGGCTTCGCGCGCCCGGAGAGCAAGGTCGGCACCGAGCTGCGAGCCGCTCAGATAGATGATTCGCAGGCTGCTCAGATCGCGGCCGGATCGTCGGCCGGGATCAAAGGCGAGCAGCCGCTGGAGCATCACCGGCACGACGATCAGAGTGGTGACGCGGTAACGCTCGATGCTCTCGAATACGGCCGCCTCATCAAAGCGGCGCTGGAGCACGATCGTGGCGCCGAGCCCGACCTGCAACAGCGACTGGCTGAAGCCGAGCGCATGAAACAGCGGGGCTGAGATCTGGGCTACGTCCCCCGAGCGGAACGGCACCTTGCTGAGCGGACCGCCGACCGGAGAGAGTGAGAACGGGACATCACGACCGGCGCCCTTGGGCGTGCCGGTGGTGCCGGAGGTGAGGATCACCAGCCTCGGCGCCCGCGCCGGTTTACCGGGGGCGCTCGTCGATCCCGCGCGTGCCAGAGCATCGAGCGTGTCGTCCGCGTCAGGTCGAGTGTCGAGCCAGGCCCGGTAGCTGCCCAGACGGAAATCCAGGCCGTCCAGTTCGGAGGCGTACTCCTCGTCGTAGATGAACATGTCAGCGCCCTCACGCTCACTCACCTCCCGGATCTGCGGGCCCGCGAAGCCGGTGTTCATCAGGATGATGCGGGCGCCGCACTTGGCTGCCGCGAGCACTGCTTCCAGAAAGCCACCATGGTTGCGAGCGATCACGGCGACGCCGTCACCGGCCTTCAACCCCCTTGCCAGCCAGGCGTTGGCGATCGCGTTGGTGCGCTCGTCCAGCTCCCTGTAGGTGAGCGAGCCGCGCTCATCGATCACGGCGCACTGCTTGGGGTGGCGGACCGCGGCGATCGTCACGGCGCCGCCCAGCATCCCGAAGTTCCAGAAGGCTCGCCCGATCCGCATCAGCCGAGCGGGCGGCTCGATCCCGAGCATCCCACAGCGGCAGCAGACCAGGACGTAAAAAAGCTCGTTACGCAGGCGGAACCAGGGCCGGCTGAGCCGGGCCCGCAAAAAGTCGTTCAGCTCCCCCGAGCGCGACGGCATCTGGCCAAAGTACCGACTGGCGCATGTGGCCGCGCGGACATGGCGCACAGAGCGCGCCAAGAGCCGCTAGCTCTTGGTGGTCGACGCGCTCGTTGTGGTCGTCGTTGACGTGGTTGTCGTCGACGTCGAGGCCGATGCGTGAAGCACGGTGCCACTGGTGACAAAGCCGCGGCTGTCAACCACCACACAGTTCTTGGTGTCGCACGAGATCGCCGACCAGGTGCTGGTGGCCAGCTTGCGCGCCGAGGAGATCGCGGCCCAGCCACCGGTCAGCGGCGAAACCGTGTCAAAGGCGTTGTCGGCGCCGTCGACCGCTATGCAGAAGCCGGCCGCGGGGCACGCGACCGAGTCCAGCAGCTGGCTGTTGCCAGAGGGCACGGCGGTGTCGATCGTGGTGGTGGTCCAACCCCTGGCCGGCCCTGACGGGGTCGCTGTGGCGGAAGCAAGCGCGGTGGTCGAGTCGCCGTAGCCGACGCCGACGCAGACGGTTACGGACGGGCAGGCCAGCGAGGCGATCACACCGCCGACAATCGCGCCGCGGGCGGTCCATGAGCTGGCGCCGGCGGTGGGCGTGACGGACTCATAGCGAGTGCTGCCGTCGAGCACACAGAGCGTCGTGCTCGGGCATGAGACGCTGGTCAGTGACGGCTTGCCGGAAACCGCCGCGAGCGTCCAGGATGAAGCACCGGCGGTGGGGGTGGCGCTGGTGTCTACCTGACCGGCGTTGTCCACCGCGACACAGAGCTTGGTCGACGGGCATGAGATACCTGCGAAGCCGGCGGGGCCGCCACCGGCCGCGGCCGTGGTGTCCACCTGCACGGGCTTGCTCCAGTACTTGGCTCCGCCACTTGGCTTCTTGGAGAAGATCACGTCACCGTGGTTGTCGACGGCGACACAGAAACCCGTGGTCGGGCACGAGATCCCGGTCAGCGAGGCACCCTTGACATTGTCAATCGTGACGCGCTTCCAGAACGAGCGGCGCTTCCATGGGGTCCTGGTCCACCAGATGTGGCCGGTCGCGTCGGCGGCGACGCAGAGCTGTTTGCCGGTCTTCTTGCTCGTGGTCTTCCCGTTCGCCGCCCTTGTCGCGGCCGCCGTGCAGGAGACGGCGTCAAAGGAGCCGTCTCGCCTCGGGTTCTCCAATGAAACGGCCTTGGCCCACTTGATGGAGGGAGTCGCCGCGTCGGCGACCTGCGGAATCACCGCCAGACCCACGACCAGGGCAGCCATGATCAGCTTCAGCGTTGAACGCACGGAGATGTTGGAGCGGGAAGGCAAGAGCGTATTTCTATCAGCCGCATGGCGACTGTCCTGCGTAGAAACCATCGTACGGGCGAAAGGTTGCGCTTGCCGGGCGCACGCTTGCAAGAGATCCGGGCTTCTGGGAGCCACGCAGCGCGAAACTCAGACGCAGCCTCAGGGCCTATCCCGATGCTATGGCAGTTCAAGCCCGATCGAGGCGGCTGCGGTGTTGACCGCATCGACGAGCTCATCGAGTGCCGGCCGCAGCGATTCATCGTCCGCGTTCCACTCGACCTTGCGCAGCAGGCGCCGCAGCGCCGGCAACGTAATCGAGAGTTCACCGTCGCGCAACGCGAGCGAAAGCTCGCTCAGCGCCTGGTCAAATCCGGCGCTGAGCGCTGCGAGCTCAGGCCGGGCCGGCGGCTCGCCCTCGGCGCTCAACTCAAGACGGAGCGCATGCACGGCGTAGACGACGCGCCGCAGCGCCCCGAGAGTCTCCGACGCCGCGCGGATGTCAGCGTCGTGGTGATGCGGCTCACTTCTTGAAAGCGCGACCAAAGCGTCTGCATCGGTGAACATCGCGCGGGCAACGCGAGCGTTGTCACGGAGCACGGCAGGGTCCGGACGCCGGCCGCCGACGAGTGCGGTCAGCACCGTTCGCATGTAGGCGTGCTGCGCGTCAACCAGGCGCGAGAGCAGCGGTCCCGTCGAGGGCGCCGACCACGTCGGCCAGAGCGCGTAGGCCGTCAGCCCTATGACCCCACCGATCACCGTTTCAAGGCCACGGTCGAGCGCTGTTGCGACCGAGTCCCCCACCACCGCGTGCAGCAGAAACACAATCACGGCCGTGAGCATCGCCGTGCCGGCGGTGAAACTCGCCGGGAAGACCGCGTAGGTGATGAACGCGAGCAGCGCCACCACCGCCACCAGGCCCCAGCCGCTCGGATCGATCGCGACGGCGATCAGGGTCGCGATCACCACGCCCGCGCAGGTGCCGAGCATGCGTTCAGCGCCGCGCGTGAAGGTGGCCCCGAAGCTCGGGCGCAGCACGGTGGCCGCGGCGACGACCGCCCAGTAGCCGCGTGGCAGCGCGACGCGCTGGGTGAGCAGCTCGGTGCCGGCCACAACCACGGCGAGCCGCAGCGCGTGGCGTCCCGCCGCGGATTGCAGCGTCGCGTTGGCGCGGATCTGGCGGAAGTCGTTGCGGATCCGGTAGACGGTCCGCAACAGAAGCCCGCGACCTCCGAGCGTCGGGCGGCCAACGAGCATCAGGCGGCCACCGGGGGCGTCGATGGCGGCGGCCAGGCGGGCCGCCGCAACCACCTGCCCGAGCAGCGCTCCGAGTCGTTCGTCCACGCGCTCAAGCGGCAGCCCCGCGCGCTCCGCCCCCCAGCGCGTCAGCTCGTCGGCGGCCGGGTTCAGGGCGGCGGCGCTTCCCGGCGTGCCGTCGATCGCGGCGGCAATGCCCTCGATGATGTTCGCGACCCGGGCACGTACCTCGGTCAGCTGGCCACGGGTCTGCTCGTAGCGCTCGGGCTGCTCGCGCCGTGCCTGACTCAGTGCGGAAGCGAGACTCGCCAGCTCCAGCCGGATGCGACGACCCTCATCGACCAGACCGGCGAGCGACTCACGCTCGCGGTCCGCGAACAGCGCCGGGACGCGCAGCAGGCCATCGGCCTGTTCAAGCGCGCTGGCCGCGGGCGCGCCCGAACTGTCCAGGGCCTTTAGAAGATCCTCGAGCTTTCGGTACGCGCTCGCCAGAGCCTGGCGCTGGCGGCGCCAGGCGGCCGGAACTCCGATCAGCCATGAGAAGAGGATCTGCGTGGCACCACCCGCCAGCACGAGGCCCGCCAGCCCGCAGGCGTTGGCCAGGTCCTCGGGGAAGCGCCCGAAGACGACGTAGGCGATGATCGCCTGGTTCCCCGGTGCGATGCCGCGGCGCCCGAGTGAGGTCCCGAGTCCCGCCAGCAGGCAGACGATCACCAGCACGCCCAGGTGAAGCCAGGGCCAGCGGCCGCTGAGCGTGCCCGCCAGGGTGCAGAGCGTGAGCGCGAAGCTGGCCGCCACCATCGTCCCGATCGGAGGGATCAGCGGACCGCTGCCGGCCCGCCACGCGACCCCGACCAGCATCGCGCCGACGCCCATCGTGACGGCGTCGGTTGGGGAGCTGAGCGCGATGCCAAGAGCCAGCATCGCCGCGACGGGGATGGCGGCTATCAGCCCAGCCCGGAGTGAGATCGCGGTGCGATCGAAGTCGCTCGCCTGTTTGAACGCCTGGCCGACGGCAGCGGTTGTGCCGGGGTCCGACGCGATACCCGCGTCGGTGTTCACCCGTACGGAGGACTTGGGATGTAGGGCCAGAGCGGACCGGGATAGCCACGGACCGCGATGGCGCCAAGAGATTTGAAAGGGAGGCGCGCGGCCAGCAGCACCTCGATCGCCCACTGCTGGCGAGCGGTAATGAAGTCAACGGTGGTCAGCGCGTCATCCTTCAGGTGAGCCAGCCCATGCCACAGCAGTGCGGTCGCGGCAGCTTCGTCGCGCGCAGCCAGCGCCGCTACGCCCCGTTCCGGGATGGTCAGAACAAAGCCGCTATCCCGGAGCCTGAAAATGGAGGCGCCGTCGTTGACGGCGTTCTCAAGCTCCTGAGTGTGCGCGGCGCCGCGGAGCGCCCGTGAGATCGGGGCGAGCTCCGGGATCTGGGCAGCTGAGACCTGCGTGATGTCCGGATCGAGTGCGGGGATGCGATCGGGATCGATCCTGCCCTGGGCCTCGAACGTCGGCTCCAGCGCGAAGCCGGAGCTCCCGTACAGGCGCAGCGCCCTGGGGTCGTTAGACGCCATGATTATCCCGGCCTCGGTGTCGCGACCGTAGGCGAGCCCGGCCTTCATGAGCGCGCGACCGTCACCGCCCCCGGTTCGCGGCAGGGTGGGGCTGACGGTCAGCATCGAAAGGATCCAGAGGCGCTCACGGACGAGCGCCTGGGCGACTCCGACCACGGCCCCCTGGTGCTCGGTGACGAACGAGCCCCCCGGATCGGTCGAGAGCCTGTATCCGATGTTCCTCTGCCACCGCGAATGGATCTCCGGCTCATCGGCGTCGATCTCGAACGCCGCCAGCGCGACCGAGGCCGCCTGCGGAATGTCCGCTGCCGACATCGGACGGACCGTGACGGCGCTCACGGGATCAGCACGATCTTCCCGCGCGGATGGCCCTGCTCGAGCTCAGTGTAGGCCTCCCGCACCCGATCGAGCGGGAAGCTCGCGTGGATCGGCAGCTCTATCTGGCGGTCGTTGAGAAGTGTGAGGAGCTCAGCGATCTGGGCCGTGGTGCCGGCGGCTCCGCCATCAGTCTTGGCGCCGTGCCGCTCGGCGGCGGCGTTGTCAACGATCGTGTCGATCCGGTCGGGCGCGACTCCGAGGCTGAGCGCGAGCTCCACATAGCCGCCGCCGGAGATATCGAGCGCGGCGCTGAGCTTGCGCTCGGAGTGCGCTGCCGCGGCGGCGCGAATCTGGGGTTCGACGTCGGGGCCGTAGGTGACTGGTGTGATGCCGTGCGAGCGCAACCACTCGTGGTTGCGCTCGCCCGCGACGCCGATCACCGTCGCCCCTCGGAGGTGTGCCAACTGGCTCGCGAGCGTACCGACGCCACCGCTCGCGCCGGACACCAGGACCAGGTCTTCCGCGCCGACGCCGACGGCGTTGACCATCGCCTGTGAGGTGGTGCCGACCACCCAGAGGCTGCCGGCGACCTCCCAGGAGACGCGCTCGGGCCGCAGTAGCGCCCTGGCCTGCGCGACCAGGGCGAAGTCCGCCTGGGCTCCACGCTTGGCGGTGCTGCCGACGATCTCATCGCCCACTTTGAAGGCGGTCACGCCGGGGCCGACGGACTCGACCACGCCGGCGACGTCGTTGCCCTGGGCCGAGGGGAAGGAGAATGGGAACCGGCCCTCCATCATGCCCTTGCGCAGCTTGACGTCAAACGGGTTGATTCCGGACGCCTTGACCCTGATCAGCAGCTGACCCTCGGCGGGAACCGGCTTCTCGACTTCAACCAGCTGGAGCACCTCGACTCCACCGTACTGCTCGTAGATGACTTGGCGTGGCATCTGATCTCTCCTTGCGCAGGCGCGGTTGGTGGGGCGCGGTTGGTGGGCGGCGTTTCGGTGGGGGGCGTTTCGGGGGGTGTGAA
>Ga0181537_10003706_pt1 | contig 12981 bp, 8 predicted proteins | sample PEATcosm2014_Bin_39_FD_119765 | JGI IMG/M metagenome (GOLD analysis project Ga0181537, IMG submission 119765) | Peatland microbial communities from MTU Mesocosm Facility, Houghton, MI, USA - PEATcosm2014_Bin23_10_metaG | ecosystem: Environmental > Terrestrial > Soil > Wetlands > Peat | place...
ATGTCGTCGACATCGAGCGCGTCGGAAGCGATGATCAGCTTGCCCGCCGGGTCTCGACCGCGAGCCTTCAGCCAGGCGATGTATTCGTCTCCGGCCACATAGGGACTTTTGCTGTCGATGCGCTGTCCGGTCCAATCGGCCGCCCATTCCGGTGCACCTTGCAGAAACTGCGTGGTGCCGAAAGTGTCGGGAAGCATGATCCGCAGTTCGCCGTCGTAGGTTCTCTGCCACATTTCGAGGACGTGATATTGCGAAGCCTTCAGCGATTCGTCATCTGCCGCCAGCGCGGCGACCACCATGGGAATCTCGTGTGCATTCGTTCCAATCGCCTCCAGGTCATGCTTGTGGGCAAGGAACGCATTCGAGGTGCCGATAAAATTCGGCCCGAGATTCGAGGCCATGGCCTCGACCACGTATTCCTGCCAGAGAAAGCTGTGGCGGCGGCGCGTGCCGAAATCAGCCAGCCTGAGTTCGGGCACGCCGCTCAGCCGCTCGATCTTGCTCCACAGCTTGGTTTTCGCACGGGCGTACAAGATGTCGAGACCGAACTCGCCGAGTTTTTTCAGATGAGCGCGGGTTTTCAGCTCATCGAGGATGGAGAGCGCATACAGCTCCCACATGGTGGTTTCGGTCCAGGGGCCGTCAAAGGTGAGATGAAACTGGTCGCCATTGATTTTCAGTTCGTAGTCCGACAACCGGAAATCGCGCTCCAGCCATTCCAGGAATCCGGGCTCGAAAATTCCGCGGCGGCCATAGAACGTGTTGCCAGCCAGCCAGACCAGTTCTGATTTCCGGAATCGCAATTTTCTGACATGCTCCAGCTGTTGGGTCAATTCCTCAGTCGTGATCAGATCGGCGAGACGCACGGATGAGGTGCGGTTGAAGAGCGAGAACGATACCCGCGTCTTTGGATAATGCTTCCAGATGAACTGCAGCATCAGCAACTTGTAGAAATCGGTATCAAGCAGGGATCGGGTCACCGGGTCGAGCGCCCAGTTATGGTTGTGAGCCCGTTCTGCGAAATTGACAATCATTCGGTCGTTTCAGCGAACGCAGGAATCAGCATCATGGCTATACGAAATCACTTTCTCGATAAGCTTGGATGATTTTAGCTGTGGATGATCCCAACTGTCGAAACATCACGATGCGCGGATGGCCCTTTCCTGTAGCGACGTGGCTTACTACGTCTCTCTAACTATCATTCGCGCTGCCGCCGGCGGAGACATAGCAAGCTACGTCTCTACACCTGGACTTCGGGCAACTCGGGCTGCGAGTCGTGGAAGCGTGGGGGACGCCGGGATCGTCACGCCGCAATCGTCGTCGCATCGAATGTGAGCGGTTTTGAACAGACAATCGGGTGCAATCCAAATAGAATTTCGGTTGGTCCACTCTGGATTCTGTTCCTCGGCCGAACAACACTGCGGCCATGGCTGAGCGCGGCAGCCGATTTGCAAGGTCATACGTGCGCATCCTGACTCTTCGCCTGACTATTTCGCTGATCGTCGGGATCACTCTGATCTCGCTGCTCTCGTCCTACTATGAAGTCCGCTTTCAAAAGCGGGGTCTGCAGCGCGATCTGGAGCACCGGGCGGAAGTAGTAGGGGAAAGCCTCGCCGACAAAGTTGAACCTTATCTCAATCTCAAGAAGGGCTCCCGCAGAGAACTTCAGCTCACGGTTGACCGGTTTGCCACCCGGGAACATCTGACCGGAGTTGCCGTCTACAACAATCAAGGCGACTCCCTCGCCATTACTCCACTGCTGGCGCCACGGCTCACTAGCGAACCTCCTATGGTCGAGCAGTCCGCTAAACAGGGCCAAAGCGCAGGGGTTTTCATCCACCTCGGCGATGCCCCCGTCTATATTTACGCGGTCCCTCTGCGGCAGGGGGAACAGGTTGTCGGGGGACTGGCGATCGTTGACGACGCCAGCTACATCAACGTCCAAGGCAGACGGATTTGGCGCGAGACGTTTCTGCGCGTGCTCGTGCTAGTTTTCCTGATCACGCTCACCACTCTTCTGATTGTGCGCTGGAGCATTACCGGCCCCATTGCCCGGGCTGCGCAGTGGATGCGGGCTTTGCGCACGGGTAAACCTTCTTCCCAGCCGGCCGAGCCAGATCTGGCTATGTTCCGCCCACTCGCCCACGAAATGGCAAACTTCGCCGCAAGTCTTGCGGCGGCTCGCTCCGCTGCCGAGCAGGAAGCCCAGTTGCGTCAGGCTGCGGACTCTTTCTGGACTGCCGAACGGCTCTCGGTCCACGTGTGCGGCAGTCTGGGGGAGAGCCAGCTGTTCGTTGTAGCAAACCGGGAACCCTACATCCACAAACGCCAGGGCAAGGTGGTGGAGGCGATTGTTCCCGCCAGCGGACTGGTGACTGCGCTCGAGCCGGTGTTGCGCGCATGTGATGGAACCTGGGTCGCGCACGGGAGCGGGGACGCCGATCGCGAGACTGTGGACAAGCACGATCGCTTGCGGGTTCCTCCTGATGATCCTCGCTACACGTTGCGCCGGGTTTGGCTGAGCAAGGAAGAAGAGGAAGGCTACTACTACGGTTTTGCCAACGAAGGGCTCTGGCCGCTCTGCCACATTGCCCACACGCGTCCGGTGTTTCGAGTTTCTGACTGGGAGCACTATGAACGAGTCAACCGCCGGTTCGCGGATGCGGTTCTGAAAGAGATGGAGGGGATGCAGCGACCGGTGCTTCTTGCGCAGGATTACCATTTCGCGCTTCTGCCTCGGATGATCAAGAAAGCTCGTCCGGATGCGCGTGTGGCGATCTTCTGGCATATCCCGTGGCCGAACCCGGAGGCGTTCGGCATTTGTCCGTGGCAGCGACAACTCGTGAATGGACTGTTGGGGGCGGACTTGATTGGTTTCCACATTCAAGCCCACTGCACCAACTTCCTGCAGACGGTGGATCGCACGCTCGAGTCGCGCATCGACTGGGAACATTTCACGGTCAATCGTGAGGAGCACCGCACCGTGGTAAAGCCGTTTCCCATCAGCGTCGAGTTTCCCGAGAATCCCGCTCCGCCCGAGCCCGCCGAATCCACCTACATGGAACGAGTTGCGTTGCTGCGCGAATTGGGGATCGAAGCCGTGTTCCTCGGGGTGGGCGTCGATCGCGTGGACTATACGAAGGGGATTCCAGAACGCTTCCTGGCCATCGAACGGCTTTTGGAGAAGCATCCAAGCTATCGGGAGAAGTTCACGTTTGTGCAGATCGGAGCGCCCAGCCGCACCCACATCAAGCGGTATCACGATCTGCTGGTGGAGGTGGAGTCCGAAGCAGAGCGTATTAATTGGCGGTTCCAGACGAGCAAGTGGAAACCCATCGTCTTCATGAAACGGCAGCACACTCACCAGGAAATCCAGCGGTTTTACCGGACTGCGGATCTTTGCCTGGTGACTTCCCTGCACGATGGCATGAACCTGGTGGCCAAGGAGTTTGTAGCCGCACGGCAGGACGAACAAGGAGTGCTCATCCTGAGCCGTTTCACCGGCGCCGCCCGCGAATTGCCGGACGCGCTACTGATTAATCCCTACGACACCGAGCAGATGGCCGAGGCCATCCGTTCCGCCCTGGAAATGGACGTGGAGGAACGGAAAACCAGGATGCAGCACATGCGCAGGGTAGTCCGAGAACACAACATCTTTCGATGGGCTAGCAGCTTAATCGCCGAATTATGCGAAGTGCGGCTCGACGAGCCCGCAAACCGGTTGGAGTTGCAGCCGGTCCGTTCCTCGCGTGAGCCATCAGCAGAGGTCATCCTTATCGATCAAGCGACGGACGACCTCCAAAACGCCCGCCCCATAACTGCCGCCGGTGACAACATCGGCCCGCTGCTTGAGCGCAGGTATGGCGTTGGCCACGGCGACTGAGCCACCGCAAAGATTCAACAGATCATGATCGTTCTCCGCATCACCGATTCCGACGACGCTCTCATTCGAAATCTCCAAATCCGACAACACGACGGAAAGGCCGGTACTCTTGTTGGTCCCGTAGGGCAGGATCATCACCGATTCTTTGTTGAAAATCAGTTGCAGCTTAAGCTTCAGCTCGCGGATCGCGAGCGAAACGGCGACATCGTGGGGTTTCACCGTTGCCACAATGCACCTTCCCACGGAAAGCGGCACGCCCTGCTGACGCAAATTGGCTACGAGTGCGCTCGAAACGGCCGGGCACAAGAGCCGCTGCTCGCCGGTTCCTGGGTTGTGAATCAGGGCGCCGTTCTCGGCGACAACCCGGTCAAAAAGATGGAGGCTCGAAAACACCGAGCATAAGCTGGGAAGTTCGCGGCCGGTGACTAGGATCAGCTTTCTTCCCGACTCCCGTGCCTGTTTCAGTCCAGCTACGGTGTCCCGGTCGACCTGCCCATCCTCGGCCAGCGTCCCATCGTAATCTGTAGCAATCGCGCGAAATCGCATCGTTTCTCCGCTCCCCCAATCATAAACGGATAAACGCTACCTGGCCGACCAACTTCGCCAACCGGGAACTGCGCACCGAGCTAAACAAATGCGAAGATAGGGTATTGGCTTCGATGACTGCTGCATCACCCGAGGAGGAAGTGGTTTGCCATTAAAGCAGGAAGTGCCCTGGTACAAACTAGCGGTCATCTACCAGGCTCACGTTCGCACTTTTTACGACAGCAACGGCGACGGCGTTGGAGACTTCCAGGGGCTTGACCAAAAGCTGGATTACCTGAAGGAACTGGGAATCGACACCATCTGGTTGATGCCGTTCTTTCCGTCGCCTCTGCGCGACGACGGCTATGATATCTCCGACTACTACTCGGTCCATTCGAGCTATGGAACTCTGGAAGATTTCAGGACGTTCCTGAAATCGGCTCATGCGCGCCAGATACGGGTGATTATCGAAATGGTGCTGAATCATACCTCGGATCAGCACCCGTGGTTTCAGCAGTCGCGAAGCTCCCAGGACAATCCGCGCCGCGATTGGTATGTCTGGAGTGATACCGACACGGGGTATTCCCAAACTCGCATCATTTTTCTCGATACCGAGTTGTCGAATTGGGCGTGGGATCCGATTTCGAAATCCTACTATTGGCATCGTTTTTTCAGTCACCAGCCCGACCTCAATTATGACAATCCTGCAGTCCGGGAAGAGATGTGGAACGTCATGAAGTTCTGGCTGGAGATAGGCGTCGACGCCTTCCGGCTGGATGCGGTGCCGTACCTGGTGGAACGCGAGGGCACGAATTGCGAGAATTTGCCCGAAACCCACGGAATCCTTAAAGAATTGCGGCGAAAACTCGATGAACAATTTCCGGGCAAGATGCTTCTGGCCGAAGCCAATCAATGGCCGGTCGATCTTCGGCCCTATTTTGGGGATGGCGACGAATTTCACATGGCATTTCATTTTCCTCTAATGCCCAGGATGTTCATGGGAGTGAAATTGGAGGATCGCAAACCCATCACCGAGATTCTGCAACAAACTCCGGAAATTCCACCCTCATGCCAGTGGTGTTTGTTCCTGCGCAACCATGACGAACTGACCCTCGAAATGCTCACCACTGTGGAACGAAGCTATATGAACGACACCTACGCCCGAGATATGGATATGCGGCTGAATCTCGGAATTCGGCGACGGCTCGCTCCTTTGCTCGACAACGACCGCAGACGGATCGAGTTAATGCACGGAATCCTGATGTCGTTACCGGGGACCCCCAACATTTATTACGGCGATGAAATCGGCATGGGTGACAACATCAAACTGGGCGACCGAAATGGAGTGAGGACTCCGATGCAGTGGAGCGGAGGCTGGAACGGAGGGTTTTCTGCGGCGGAGCCGGAAAAACTCTATGCGCCGTTGATCCAAGACCCGGTGTATGGTTACCCTGCCGTCAATGTGGTTTCGCAAAAAAAGACGGAGCACTCTCTCCTCAACTGGATCGCACGCATCATTGCAGTTCGAAAGACTACCAGCGTGTTCGGCGCCGGGTCGATTGAGTTTCTCTATCCGGCCAATCACAGAATTTTGGCTTACGTGCGCCATTTAGAGAATGAAACGATCCTGGTGGTCAACAATCTGTCGAATGCCGCGCAGGCGGTCGAACTGGACTTGCGCCGTTACAAAGGAAATATTCTGATCGAGATGTTCGGCAAAAATATTTTTCCTCGGGTGGGCGATTTGCCGTATTTACTGACCCTGGGTCCTTACCAGTTTTACTGGTTTCGGTTGCGGCGAATCTGACGTTATCGGCGAGTGGGGAACGGCGTCTCATGGCAGAGGTCAAATCAGCGGAAGAAAGTGTTCTCACGGACGACTTTCTTCGCCAGCTCATCAATGTCGGTGAGGTCGACATTCTGGTGGGCGTGCCCACGCACAACAACGCCAAAACTATCGGTGCGATCGCCGAAACGATTCAAGCTGGCATCCTGACGTTTTTCCCCCGGGAAAGAGCGGCGATCATCAACGTCGATGGAGGGTCGCGAGATGGTACACCCGAACTGGTCGCAAGCGCCGCCATCGACGACGCGCGGCCTAACTCCAAGATGTACACGCTCCGCACGTTTCACTCAATCAGCACGCAGTATGCGAGCAGCCCCGCCCGGGGAATAGCGCTGCATACGATTATGGCCGCCGCGGAGTTGTTGCGGGCCAAGGCCTGCGCCGTGATTTCCCCGGAGTCTACTCAAATCACAACCGATTGGCTCGCCACCCTTCTGCGGCCCGTTTACAGGGAAGAGTTTGATCTTGTGTTGCCCACATACAGCCGTCACAGGTTCGACGGCATCCTTCTAACCAATCTGCTCTATCCCATGACCCGCGCGCTTTATGGATTGAAAATTCGCGAGCCCTACGCGCTGGACTACGCATTTTCGGGCCGCCTCGGGAGCCAATTCCTTACCCAGAATGCGTGGCACGAGGAGACTGCTCAGGCCGGCTCCGAAACGCAACTCACGCTGGCGGCGATCGCTGGGGAGTATCGTATTTGCCAATCTTTTCTGGGCACCAAGGAGCATGCTGAACGGCATACCGCCGACCTGGTTCCTGCGATGCGACAGACTGTCGGGGCTTTGTTCTCTTCTTTGGAAACGAATTTTTCGCTGTGGAATGCGAGGACCGGGTCCCAGCCAATCCCAACCACTGGCGATGAGCGCAAGTTCAGCCTGGAACCGCTACGCATAAACAGAAAGCGATTGCGGGAAATGTTTTCGACTGGAGTCGCCGAGCTGGAATCTATATTTCAGTCCATCCTTTCTCCCGCGACGCTGGTGGAACTGCAAGGAATCGCCCGCACTGAGAACGTCCCGTTCCGTTACTCCGCGGAATTATGGGTTAAGACAGTTTACGAATTTGCGGCGGCGTATCACAAATCTGTAATCAGCAGGGATCACATCATCCAGGCGCTGGCCCCACTTTTTCGCGGCAGGGCGCTCACATTTCTGGCGGAGAACATCAATGGCTCCGCCGACGACGTCGAAAACAACATCGAAAGCTTGTGCCTTGAATTCGAACGAACGAAACCGTATCTGCTGGAGATTTGGAAACAGTAGAAGTGAGGTCACCATGCGGCAAATGATTATCGACGAATTGACGCAGGCCATGCAGGAGCTTACGCGAGGCTTCGCCCACATCCTTCCGCGGATCATCGTATTGGTGATCATTGCATTTGCAGGGTGGGTGATCGCCTACCTCCTGAAAATGTTCTTGCGCAGCATCCTGCGGCTCATCAAGTTCGACAAACTCTCTGAAAACGCCGGTGCGTCCCAACTGCTGACGAAGGCCGCGTTGCCTTCTGCGACCGAACTGCTGAGCCGGTTTATGTTCTGGATGGCCTGGCTGGGCTTCATTCTGCTGGGCGTAAGCGTGTTGGGGATTCTTGGTCTACAGGACGAAATCGCGAGGTTCTTTCTTTTCCTGCCCCGCCTATTTGTCGCGCTGTTCATTCTGTTTTTCGGACTGCTCGCCGCCAGCTTTTTTTCTCGCGCCGCTCTACTGGCAGCCGTGAACGCCAATCTTCGTTCACCCCGGCTGCTGAGCGTTTCCATTCGGACCATCATCATTGTCTTCGTCTTATCGATGTTCTTTGAGGAATTGGGAATCGCAGAACAGACCGTGCTGGTTGCTTTCGGAACCGCTTTTGGAGCCGTGATGCTTGGCCTGGCAATCGCATTCGGCACAGGCGGTAAGGACCTGGCACAGCAATTTCTGGAGAAACGATTCTCCGTGGGGAAAAAGGATGAGGGGAAGGAAGACGAACTGTCGCCGCTCTAGGGGCACTCGCCTAAATCCGCGGTCGGGCGGACACGAGCGATGCCGCAGCGGCGAAAGCCGAAGTTCCTGAGGGCTTGGGCGGCACGGCTTGAAGCCGCGCCCTTCCCGAACCCATTTACGAGATAGCTCCTAGTGACTCGGAGCATATTCAGGTTTGCAAGTGAACCTTGCAGGCATCACCCCCACCGAATCCCTATATTTGATTGTAGAGATAGTCCCGAGCGGCGGCGGAACCTACGTTTCCGAAGTAGAGCTGCAGAGCGACGCCAACGCTTCCTCCGTATTGCTTCCGTATTCGAGTTTCACTGACGGACAAGGAGTCGTCCTTACCTCGGTCGAAGCCGGCGACATCAGCGACATCGAGATCGAAGGCGAAGCCGGCTACTCGAGCTTCGGAATTACCCCCTTGCAGGCGTATAACTAGCGGGTTCCACAGAACAGAGACGAAAACCAACGAAAACCATTTCCCTGTAGTTCGGACTCAAGCGCCGCCGGGGTCGTCGACAAGTTACCGGCCGCTGGCGGCGAGCTTCGATGTCTGCCCGCTCTGCGGACAGGAACCGGCCCCGGCGCAAGCGAAACAGGCAGGACTTCGTCTTGAAGAGGGGTCGACAAACAGAAATTACGACGAACGAGTTTCAGTACAAGCTTTCCCCAAAAAAGAACCACCTTCAGGAGAATCAAAATGAAGAAGTCTCACGTGGTGGTGTATTCGGCGCTGCTGTTGCTGTTGGGCAGCGTATGCAGTCAAGCGCAGCAAAGCTTGGCGTCAACCAGAAATGGCGATTCCAACGCGGGCAGCCAATCCGTCAGTAATGTTAGCGGCACGGGCACACAACGAACGCTGCCGCAGTGCTCGGGCCAGGCCAGTCGCCTGCCGGGGAGCATTGCTGGCCCCTGCAAACCAGTTTTGGCCGGTACGCAAGCTCAACAACTTTCAAACGATCATTCCCGTCACGACGATGGAGCAATTTACGTCGAGTTTGTTGTCCCGGGCTCCACGTGTGAAGCCTCGTTCCCCCTTTGTACGACCCCCGTCGCCATCAACCTGTTTGGTGCCGTCACCGGATCCTATGCCGACACAAACGCGTCACTTCACGGCTTCGTGCGCGATCCCTGGGGCACCATCACCACGTTTGACGGCCCGGGCGCCACGTGCCCCAACTACTTTTCCATTTGCACCTGGCCAGTCGGCATCAACCTGCAGGCCGCGATCACCGGATATTATTGTGACGCAGTCACCTGTCATGGCTTTCTGCGGACTCCTGGCGGTACCATCGTCGGGTTCGATCCTCCCGGGTCCGTATTGACGGCCTTTAACACAGGCGGAATCAACCTGGCGGGGGTCATCACGGCGTCGTACTACGACGCCAACTTCGTAGAGCACGGCTTCCTGCGGGCTCCTGGCGGCACTTTCACCTCGTTTGAAGCTCCGGGCGCCGTCAATGGGACTTCTCCCACTGGCATCAATGACGCGGGGGGGATTGTGGGAACCTACTTTGACGCAAACGACGCAGCTCACGGCTTCCTGCGCGCTCCCGACGGCACCATAACCACGTTCGATCCCACAGGCTCCACCTATACCACTGCCAGCGCGATCAATCTCGAGGGGGCCATTACCGGGTCGTGGCAAGACGCAAGTGGTATGACTCACGGCTTCCGGCGGAGCAGGTACGGAACCTTAACGACGTTCGATGTCCCGGGTTCGATGGATCAAACCGTGCCCAGCGCCATCGACCCCGCGGGGACGATCACAGGATACTTCCAGGGGACGAGCGGCCTTCACGGCTTCGTCCGAACCAACGACGGTACTTTCACGACCTTCGATCCGCCGGGCTCCGAGGAACCCGACTCCGAGACTATCGCGAATGGCATCAACCCGGCGGGGGTGATCACGGGATGGTACATTGACCCGAGCTTCATAGGTCACGGTTTCCTGCGGATCCCGGTCCGGTGATTCGCCGGGTTCTGTAAAAGGGGGATGTCAATGGAGACATTTGCGGGCGGCAACGGCTGCACTGGCCGTAGCGGCTGCAATTCTCTCAGGGGTCACAGCCGCCCGATCGCAAGAATGGGAACCGGTGAAACCGCCGATCTATGCCGTACTTCTGCACGTTTACCCGCGGGGCGGGTGGGGGAGTTCCCGTAACCGCAGGCCTGATCGAGGACACGGAGGGCAACCTGTACAGCACTGCTCAATACGGCGGCGACTTGTCATGCACCCCCGGCTACGACGGGTGCGGAGTGGTGTTCAAGCTCACGCCTTGATAACGATGGACAACGCAGCTTAAGAGAGTAGGCAAGCCCCCTATAAATACAATGCCCGGCAAAGGTTCGCTTCGTCGGGCTTCGTAAATCAGGCCTTACACTGTTCTCACTGATGTTGGTTGGAGGACAAAGGGACAAAGTATGTGGCAGTTGCCCAGCAGGAGCACAACTGGTGACCTAAAACGACCTAACGGACGCAAAGGGGATCGAATTTCGGAATTTCGGCCTTAGCAGAATAGAGTCAGAAGATCATCAATCCAACGAGAGTCAGAACACAGAATCCGTTTGTGAACAGGTGCGTTGCTCGGACGCTTACTCTGAGGTCGCTGCGGACCTAACCGCGAGGCTTCCTGCAAGGCCTGCGGACCTGCCTTCAGCCCCGCGCCGACAAGCGCATCAGTTCAGACCGGGCTGCGTGGCTTTGACCAGGTTCGCCCCGGTCTTGGTCGCGTAGTAAATGCTGGACGCTTCGTTGAGACTGCTCTCGTTGTCGACGATGATGCCGCTTGTGCCGCCAGGAGCAGCCAGAGCCGTGCTGCCGGCATTGACAGTTGGAAAGCCACTGGTAATGTTCAGGCTCATTACGCAACCGGCATTTCCGCCGCCGATGGTAGCGACGCAATTGTTCGTAACCCCTACGAAAAGATAATCCGTGTCGAGCGTAGCGTTGTAAAACTCCGTAACCGGCGACGAGTCTGCGGTGCCTGTCGCCAGAACTGCTGTTGTGGGGTTGGCGCTGCTGTTCAATACGCCACTGCCGTCGAACCCGACGCTGTAGAGGGTGGGAAGCGTTCCAGTGCCTGTTCCAGAGATGTAGAGCAGCGGTGTCCCGGTTCCGGTGTACCAGGCATGGTTAAAGTCCGGCTCGTAGGGTCCGGCGTAGATCGTACTTGCGGTGCCCACGGGCACCGAGACGCTGCTCGCCAAGCTTGTCGGAGCTTGTACGATGAGAGCGTTGGTCCCGTCGGAGTTGAAGGTAGCGTAGACCATCTGATTGGTGCTATCGACGACTACGGCATTCTCGGCCGTGTTGCCGGCGGCCAAGACTGCGCCGTAAACAACAGACGGGGACGGGCCAGTGTCCTCCACATAGTCGATGCGGCCGCTTCCATCCGTAAAGAAAACTTTATGTGATACCGAATCGTATACCGGAGTCGACGGAACGGCGTCGATGGCGACGCTCCAAACCAGCGTTGGGACGGCGCTGCCGTTGAATACGTTGCTGACCTTGTACAGGTAGCCGGAACCGCTGCCGGCCGAACTGTAGGTCGTGACGTAGGCCACATCGTTGGCATCGTCGTGGGTATAGACGACGAAGGCTGAATTCGTGGAGCCTTGGTTTGTGGTGCCACCGTCTGGCGAAAGAAGCACGCTTTGATCCACGGCGTTGTTCCCCCCGGCGCCTCCTGGCACGACTGCCGCTGTCGGGCTGGTTCCGTTCGTTCCCGTGGTGCCAAGGGTCAGGACATGGAAGTAGGAACTGCCAACGCGGTTTTCGACGTAGGCAATCTGGCTCCCGTTCTGTGCGAGGACCACGGAAGCCGGCACTTGCCCGCTGCCTGAAGCGTAGGCGAACATCACCGTTGGCCCGCTCGTGCCGCAGAACGGGGTTGGGGTGGATGTACCGCTGTAGAGATTGTTGAATCCAACGATGTTGGCTTGCCCGCCTGAGGCAGGCTTCGCCGGGATGCCAATTACTGCGAAATCGTTCGTGCAACTTGGGGACGCGGTCACGTCAAATGCATACTTCGCGGGGAAGGTCTGGCCCCCGCCAGGAGCGGCCGTCAGGATGAACGAATCTCCCACATTGTTATAACCGGTGTCGTCGTAAAACTCGTAATCATCGGCGCCGTAGCTGAAGATGTTGATTTCCAAACCGCTGCCAATGAACAGGAGCCCCTGCAAATCAATTCCGGGGTCGACCGAAGGGAAGAGAAGGTCGTCGTAGGTGAAGTACCCGTCTGGACTTGGTGTGACGCCGGGCCCGCCAGCATACAGCGGGTAGGAGCCAACGTCCTGGCCAGCAGTTACGGTGAGCGTGCCGGCGGTCGCGAGAAATTGACCTCCGCCGTTGTCTGTTGTGTTGAGGCTGCCGTTCCCCATGTCGATGCCGTTGGTGAAGGCGAATTCGAACAGCGGCTCAAAAGCGGACGTTGAAGGCGACGCCGACAAGGGCACGCTCCAGTCCCTGCGACTGCGCCCGCGATGCCCGCGAAAGGAAGCCGGCCACCAGGACTCGGGATGGTGGATATACCAACTCTGCATCCAGCGGGGATCGGTTCGGCTTCTATCCCTCGCGAACTCATCCTTCGAGTCCGGGAACAGGACGTGATGATGCGTCCAATCAGAAGCGATTCCCAGCCGCACGTGCGAGGAAGTTTGCCGAGAGGTCTGCGGGGAAACGCGCGCTGCGGTCTGGCCCACGAGCACCTGCGCAGTCAACGCCAACACTATACCTGCAACGATACTC
>Ga0181537_10003707_pt1 | contig 12978 bp, 11 predicted proteins | sample PEATcosm2014_Bin_39_FD_119765 | JGI IMG/M metagenome (GOLD analysis project Ga0181537, IMG submission 119765) | Peatland microbial communities from MTU Mesocosm Facility, Houghton, MI, USA - PEATcosm2014_Bin23_10_metaG | ecosystem: Environmental > Terrestrial > Soil > Wetlands > Peat | place...
CAGGTCGATGAGGTCGGGACCATCACATCGCTCGGCGACGGCATTGCCCGGCTTCACGGCCTCGATAAAGTGATGGCCGGCGAACTGCTCGCTTTTCCGCACGACATCGCCGGACTGGCCTTGAGCCTTGAAGAAGACCAGGTAGGCGCCGTGGTTCTGGGCGACTACACCGAGCTTCGCGAAGGCGATGAGGTGAAGCGCACCGGCAAGATCCTTTCAGTGCCGGTGGGTGACGCCATGATTGGCCGTGTGGTTAACGCGCTCGGCGTTCCCATCGACGACAAGGGGCCCATCGCGTCCACTCAAACGCTGCCCGTGGAGCGCCTCGCGCCCGGCATCATCGACCGCCTTTCGGTCAAAGAGCCCATGGCCACCGGTCTCAAGGCCATCGACTCCATGATCCCCATCGGCCGCGGCCAGCGCGAGTTGATTATCGGCGACCGCCAGACCGGCAAGACCGCCGTCCTGCTTGACACCATCATCAACAACGCGAAGAACAATCTGATTTGCATTTACTGCGCCATTGGACAGAAGAGGTCGTCCATTGCTCAAGTCGTCCAGACGCTGACCGAAGCAGGCGCGATGGGGCACACGATCATCGTGGCGGCCTCGGCGTCAGAGCCGGCGCCGCTCCTGTATCTTGCGCCCTATGCCGCGACCGCCATCGGCGAATTCTTCCGCGATTCGGGCCGGCACGCGCTGGTGATGTACGACGATCTCTCGAAGCACGCCATGGCCTATCGCGAAATCTCGCTGCTGCTGCGCCGCCCTCCGGGCCGCGAGGCGTATCCCGGCGACGTGTTCTATCTTCACTCCCGTTTGCTCGAGCGCTCAGCCAAACTGAGCAAGGAAAGAGGCGGCGGATCGCTGACTGCGCTCCCGGTGATTGAGACCCAGGCGGGCGACGTTTCGGCGTACATTCCGACCAATGTCATTTCCATTACCGACGGGCAGATATTCCTCGAAACCGACCTCTTCAACTCGGGCGTTCGTCCGGCCGTAAACGTGGGCCTTTCGGTTTCCCGCGTGGGCTTCTCGGCGGCCATCAAGGCGGTCAAGCAGGTGGGTTCCACGCTCAAGCTCGACCTGGCGCAATACCGCGAGTTGGCGGCATTCGCGCAATTCGGCTCCGATCTGGACCCGCTTACCCAGAAGCAGCTCAACCGCGGCCAGCGCTTGACGGAGTTGCTCAAGCAGCCGCAGTTCCATCCGCTCACATGGCAACAGCAGGCAGTGGTGCTCTTTGCCGGCACGCAAGGCTACCTCGACGATTTCAAGGTTTCCGACATTCGCGCTTTTGAGGACGGGCTCTACAAGTACTTTGAAACCGCGCAGAGCGCGTTCATGGAAGAACTCACCAACAAAAAAGCATTCGACGACGATTTGCGCAACAAGCTCCACGCCGCACTTAAGGAATACTCGGCCAACTTCAAAGCGGAACTGGAGACAGCCAGTGTTAAGTGATTAGTGATTAGTGGTTAGTGAGAGCCCGTTTGGCGCTGCCGCTGCCCACTGAGAACCGATCGCTTGTCACTAACTACTAACCACTAGTCACTAACCACTGAGCACTAACTATGGCAAACGTACTCGATCTACGGCGTCGCATACGCAGCGTGAAAAACACGCGGCAGATCACCAAGGCCATGAAGATGGTCTCGGCGGCCAAGCTGCGCCGCGCGCAGGAGCGGGCGATCTCTGCCCGGCCCTATGCCAAAATGATCACCAGCGTCCTGGAGTCGCTGACCCGGCGCATTGACCGGTTCGATCCCGAGACCGGCAACCTGATTCATCCGCTTTTTGCTATCCGCCAAGAGAAACGGGTGCTGGTTGTCGTTGTGAGCGGCGACAAGGGGTTTGCCGGCGGCTTCAACGCCAACATTCTCAAGACGGCGCTTCAGTTCATCAACGGCAATCCTGATAAGGAAATCGACGTCGAGGCCGTGGGGCGCAAGGGCCGCGACCAGATGCGCCGCTATTATCCCGCAGCGATATACAACGAACAGACCGACGAGAACGGCAACAAGCGCCAGGTTCGCGAACGCAAAGTAAAGGTCGAAGTTACTGGCGACCACCCCGGCATGCTTCTGAAGCTCGAGGCCACGCGCGTCTTCGAACTGGCTCAGAACATCATCTCCCGTTACGTCCACGAGGAGATTGACGCGGCCTACATCGTCTACAACGAGTTCAAGTCCGTCATCCAACAGCGACTGGTCGTCGAAAAGCTTTTGCCCATCTTGAAGATTGGGATTCCGCAGATCACCGGCGCGGCCGAGCCCACCGAAGAAGAGCGCGAGCGCGCAGCGGAAGCCGCGGCAAGCGCGGGCATTTCACTGGAGCCCGTTGACACCTCCGAGGCCGACGAAGAAGCGAAGAAGTTCGGCACCGCGGAAGTCGACTACATCTACGACGACCCGCCGAGCGAGCTTTTCAATGGCCTGCTCCCGCAATACGTTTCGTCCATGCTCTATCACGCCATGACGGAGTCGGTAGCCGCCGAACACGCGGCCCGCATGACGGCGATGGATTCGGCGACCAACAACGCCTCGGACATGATCGACTCGCTCACGCTGCATATGAACCGCGTGCGCCAGGCGGCCATCACCAAGGAGATTATCGAAATTGTTTCGGGCGCAGCGGCGCTCTAAGAAGGCAAGGATATGGCAGAGAACATCGGCAAGGTGATTCAGGTTTCGGGTCCAGCAGTCGACGTGCAGTTTGAAGAAGCGACGATGCCGCCCATCTATCAGGCGCTGCGCGTGGTCAGCGACGGCTTTACTGTTCCCACGCCCATCAATGTAATTCTTGAAGTCCAGCAGCACCTGGGCGAAGGCCGTGTGCGCACCGTCGCCATGGAAGCCACCGACGGCATGGTTCGCGGCATGAAGGCCATCGACCTGGGCGGCCCTATCCGCGTGCCCGTGGGCAAGGAGACGCTGGGCCGCATCATCAACGTAATCGGCGAGCCGGTGGACGAACTCGGCCCTATCGGCGAAAAGAGCCGCATGCCCATTCACCGGCCTGCTCCGCTCTTCGACGAGCAGACCACCCACGAAGAGATGTTCGAGACGGGGATCAAGGTAATCGACCTGATTCAACCCTTCCTCAAGGGCGGCAAGATTGGCCTGTTTGGCGGCGCTGGCGTAGGCAAGACGGTCGTCATCATGGAGCTCATCAACAACGTGGCCAAGAACCATGGCGGCTTTTCGGTGTTTGCCGGCGTGGGCGAGCGCACCCGCGAGGGCAACGACCTCTGGGTGGAAATGACCGAGTCGGGCGTGATCAAGCCAGGCGACTTTGCCAACTCGAAGTGCGCGCTGGTGTACGGCCAGATGACTGAGCCGCCAGGAGCGCGTCTGCGCGTGGCGCTCAGCGCGTTGACCGTCGCCGAGTATTTCCGCGACGTGGAAGGCTCCGACACGCTGCTGTTCATTGACAACATCTTCCGCTTCACGCAGGCGGGCTCTGAGGTTTCCACGCTGCTGGGCCGCATGCCATCGGCCGTAGGCTATCAGCCCAACCTGGCCACGGAAATGGGCGAGTTGCAGGAGCGCATTACTTCAACCAGCAAAGGGTCTGTGACGTCGGTTCAAGCTGTCTACGTGCCCGCTGACGACTTGACCGATCCCGCGCCGGCCACTACTTTTGCCCACCTCGACGCGACAACCGTGCTCAGCCGTCCGCTGTCGGAGCTAGGCATTTATCCCGCCGTCGATCCGCTGGCGTCCACATCGCGTATTCTGTCGGCTCGTGTCGTGGGCCAGGACCACTATGACGTTGCGCAGGGCGTGAAGAAGATTTTGCAGCGGTACAAGGACTTGCAGGACATTATCGCCATTCTCGGTATAGACGAATTGTCAGAAGAGGACAAGCTGACGGTAGCTCGCGCGAGAAAGGTGCAGAAATTTCTGTCGCAGCCGTTCCACGTGGCCGAGCAGTTCACCGGCATACCCGGCAAGTATGTGAAGATTGCCGACACGGTGCGCAGCTTCAAAGAGATCATTGAGGGCAAGTACGACGACATTCCCGAGCAGGCGTTCTACATGCAGGGATCGATCGAGGACGTGCTCGCCAAGGCCGAGTCTTTGAAGGCGACGGCGTAAGAACAGTGGATAGTGACTAGTGGTTAGTGGTCAATCAAAGCCTGGCTGCCGTAGAGCCTGAGCTGACTAGCCACTGATCGCTAACCACTAATCACTGGCGACCGAAGGGAGCCCTATGGCTGACGAAACCAATCAACTCCGCGTCCGGCTGGTGACGCCTGAGCGCACGCTTTTTGAGCGTGCTGCCACCTCGGTTGTGTTGCCGGGCAAGTCGGGCTACATGGAAGTACTCTATGGCGCGGCTCCGCTCGTGGCCGAACTGGGCGCGGGCGACGTGACCGTGCATGGCGTAGCCGATGGGACGGGCGACTCCCGCTACAACGTCAGTTGGGGTTTTGTGGAAGTGCTTCCCGACCGCGTCACCATCCTGGCCACCGACGCGCTTAAGCCCGAGGAGATCGATGTGCCCCGCGCCCAGCAGCAGCTGGATCGCGGAAACAAGCAGTGGAACGAGGCCGGAGACAGCGAAGAGAAGTACACTGAAGCGCTTCACGTTATCGCCGAAGCCGAAGCCAAACTGGCCACCGCGGCGGAGAAGCATTGAGAGTCTCTGCCCAGTTCGAAGATGGAAGCGTGAAAAGCCCTGCTCTCGCCAGCAGGGCTTTTCGCCGCCTGCTGGCTTTCCTGCCAATGGCCTTTCTGCTTGTCGACACATGCATCTTGCGGACGCAGGCGCTGCCCCCGACGCATATCGATGACTTCAGCGGTCATCCGCGCGTCATCGTCATCAGCGACATCGGCAACGAACCGGACGATCAGATGTCCCTGGTGCGGTTGCTTCTCTACTCGAACGAGCTCGACATCGAAGGCCTGATTGCCACAACATCCACGTGGCAGAAGACAGCGACCCATCCGGAGACCATGCGGGCATTGATCGCCGCCTACGGCCAGGTCCGGCCGAATCTCATGCTGCATGCGAAGGGCTGGCCGGAAGCGTCGGAACTCGCCAGCCGCGTGTATGCCGGGCAAACGGCGTACGGCATGGCCGCGACCGGGTACGGCAAATCGTCTGAAGGGGCGCAAGCGATTGTCCGCGCCGCGGAGCGCGATGACACCCGGCCGGTGTGGATCTGCTTATGGGGCGGTGCCAACACCCTGGCGCAGGCGCTCATCGAAATTCGCGCTGCACACTCGGCTGAAGAGACGGCGCGGCTGGTAGGCAAGCTTCGCATCAGCTCAATCAGCGACCAGGACGACGCCGGCCCCTGGATTCGCCGGGAGTTCCCCGCTCTCTTCTACATCGTCAGCCCTTCCACGCCCACCGGCGGCGAGTATGCCTACGCCACATGGACCGGCATAAGCGGCGACGCCTACTACCGTAATGGCGATGGCGCCGACTTCACCACCGTCACCAACGAATGGCTCGAGACCAACATCCGCAAAGGCCCGTTGGGCAAACTCTATCCGCGATTCATGTTCATCATGGAGGGCGATACGCCGTCGTATCTCGGACTCATCGACAACGGCCTGAATGCGTACCGCCGGCCCGACTGGGGCGGCTGGGGCGGGCGCTATGTCTACCGTCAGCCCTATGGAGAGACCCATCCCATCTGGACACAGGGCGGCGATGAGTTTGTTCGCGTCACCTCGCAGGACACTGTGGTTGGCGTGGATGGCAAGGAGCATGTTTCGGACCAGGCGACCATCTGGCGCTGGCGCGAGGTGTTCCAGGATGATTTCGCGGCGCGCATGGCGTGGACCATCGCCGACTACGCGCACTCAAACCACAATCCGCTCGCCGACGTAAACGGGACACCCGGCTCATCGGTGATAGAGATGAGCGTCGATGTGGGCCAGACCGTGGTGCTGGATGCAAGCCGCAGCGTCGACCCGGATGGCCGCACGCTGCACTTCCACTGGTTTCACTATGGCGAGGCCGGCGCTGCCGACGGCAACCTTGCGGCCATCACTCTGACTGATGCGGAGACTCCGCGCTTGACCGTGCGCGCCGATGCCGCGTGTCGTCCTGCGTGGTTGCCGCTCATTCCCTGCAAAGGCGCCGGAACCGCTCACATTATTCTCGCAGTTACAGGCGAGGGATCGCCCAGGCTTACTTCCTATCGCCGCGTCATTCTCCATGTGCGCCAGGCCAAGGGCAACGATGCGTCCGCATCTTCGTCAAACCATCAGTGAACACGCACGCCGCCCCGGCTTGCCCTTGCGGCGTCTCAAATCGCAGATGTATCTTCGTGAGTGTGCAGGGCAGGGTGCAGGATGCGCTCTGAACTGTGCGGAAGGAAACATGGAATGCAGTGCCTAAGCTTGAACCGGCGGTTCGGTTTTGCTTGCCGGCTTCTTCTCATTTTTCTGTTCTCCATCGCCTGCCTGCCCCAGGAATCTCATGCCGCCACCAAGGTGGTTACCGATTTGGACAAGGGCACCGATCTCCTGGTGAAAGTTGGGGATGTGATCGAACTCCGTTTGCAGGCGAATCCCGCATCCGGAGCGCAGTGGTACGTCCATCCCAAGTCAACCGCGCTGCTGAAGCTGAACTCGGAAACAGAGACTCCCGGCACGGAGCCGAGTGCGGACCGTCCCGTTGTGCAGGTGTTTACCTTCGATGTGAAGCGCAAGGGAGATGGGATTCTGCTGATGCGCTATGCCCCGCAAAAGCAAAAGCCGACGCTGGGTGAGGAGCAATACACGTTGCATGTAGTCATCGACCAGTAAGAACTTAGATTCCGAAGCCTCACTGCTTCAGAATCCACCGGGCAATCTTGTCCATGGCAACCGGAGACATGGTCTCCTCAATATCCGCATACTCGGCCGGTGAGCCGGTTTTGGCCGTCTGGAAGAGATGGTTCAGTCCCGGCATTTCGTCCACCTCAAAGTGCGTGTTGCCACCCTCCTCCAGCGCCTTGCGAATGGCCGGAAGATTTTGAGCCGGGGGCACTTGCAGGTCGAGCGAGCCGTTCAGGGCCAGCACCGGGCATTTGACCTTGCGCAGCGCGGTTGCCGGATCGTAGGTGAGAAAGAAGCGCACCCATGGCGTGGTCAGCGCCTTGGTCTGCGCGGCTATCTGGACATCGGGCACGCCTTCGGCCGCCAGTTTTACACCCAGAAGCGTTTCGAGATTGGCAGGATCCTTTTCGGTCTCCACCAACATCAGCGTCTCACGTTCCTTTTCCGCATCCTGTTCCGCTTTTTCCCTGCTTTCACCGCCGGCCTCGGCAATCAGCTTTCCCTGCTCCACAATAATCTGGTCCCCAGGCACGCCCGTTCCAGCCATCAGCACGATGAATGTCACGCCGGGGTCGCTTGCCGCCACCATCGGCGCAATCGATCCGCCCTCGCTGTGGCCAATCAGGCCGATTTTGTGCGGATCGACTTCGGAGCGCGTTCTCAGATAAGCAATGCCGGCCTCAGCATCTGTAGCAAAATCAGCAGTGGTCGCGGTGTCATAAGTCCCCGTCGATTTGCCAATGCCGCGCTTGTCCGCGCGCAGCACTACGATGTCCTTGCGCGTAAGGTAGTCCGAGAGCACGAGGAACGGTTTGTGCCCCATCAGGCTTTCATCGCGGTCGTGCGGGCCGGAGCCCGCGATCAGCAGTACTGCGGGAAACGGCCCTTTGCCGGTCGGAATGGTGATCGTGGCCGCGAGTGTGTTGCCCGCGGCCTTGTTGGAATAGGTGACGTCTTCTGCGCGATAAGGATACGGCTTTACCGGATTCTGCGGCCGTGGCCGTTCCAGTTCGGATTGGTCCTTGATCTTCTTGAGCGCGAGCGGCAGCGGGTTGCCCAATTGCGTGAATGTCCCGTCCATCGAGCCCAGGTCAGCCGCGATTTTGCCCTCGTAGACCCCGCCGATAGTCTTGATGTCGATGATCAGTGCGCTCCCGTTGCGCTTCACCGAGGTCACGGGAATCCATGTGGGGCTCTGGTCCGGACTCTGCATTTGCGCGGTCAGCCCGTCCGCTGTATTCACAATCTTGAAGAGGATCCGCAGCTTGATTGCGCCGGCATCCAGCGTGCCCAGCCAGGTACCATCAATATCTGAGGGCGCGGCAGGCTTGGGCGCCGGCTTGGCCGCGAATGTCCCACGCTTGAAGTTCAGCGCCAGCGGCTGGCCCTGCGACCATGTCCCGTCGATTTCGGTTGCGTCCTTGTTGACCGTGCCGTCGTAGGTGCCATGCAGGACATCGATGAACAGGGAAAGCTTGGATTCCTTGAGAGTGACTGATGTGACAGGGATACCGTTGGCGCCCTGATCCACGCTGTCGAGCGTTGCAGTCAGGGTTCCGTCCTTGGCGGCCATAATATGCAGTGCGAGGCGTAGCTCCGCGCCCCCCGCGCTGAGCGTTCCCATCCAGTCACCGGCAACGGCAGCCTGCGCTCCGCAAAACGGAGATAGGAGTAGGGGGACGATAGCGAGAACAGCGAATTTGGGTATGACGTTTCGTTCCATTTGAGCCCTCCTTACCGGGCAATCGATGTTCGGTGGTGATGGTATCACTCGGCTGCCTTCGATCACAGAAACGGCAAACCGCGATCGATGCTTCGTCTGCCTATCTCGCTCTGTGCAAGGTCGCGCCGACAGGCATACAATCTGGATTGAAATGGCGAAAGCAAAGGAAGCGATTTTCGAAGTTGCGTGCCCCGATTGCGGAGCAATGCTCAGGATCGACGGCGCCACCGGCCTGGTGGTGAGCCACACCCCTGCCCCGCGCAAGCGAATGTTCGAAGACATGGAAGCGGCTGCGCAGGCCATGCGCGCCCAGGAAGAACGAAAGGAATCGATCTTTCGTCAGTCGGTCGACGCGGAAAGAAACAAGGCCGACTTGCTGGAAAAGAAGTTTGCCGATGCCCTGCGCAAAGCCAAGGACGCTCCGGAGGGAAAGCCGTTTCGGGAGTTCGATCTGGACTGAAAGATATGCACGCGCGTGCAACAATCCCATTGCGGAAACAAGGCGTGGCGCGTAGTTTAATACCTTGAATGCTCCGTACTCTCTCCCCTGGGGAGCACGGCGGAAACAGAAGGAGAGACCATGGTGGTGGTACCGCTCAGTCAGTCGACAAAGGAAAATGGCGTAACCGTCCGCGCCCACGAAATCGAATCCACGAATTGGACGCGTGTAGCCGCGGCCGGGGCAATCGTGGCCGGTGGCTTGCTCCTGCTCACAGGATGGCGTCGCGCGGGGTTGATCACGGCTGCTTCAGGCACCGTTGTGACCCTGCTTGACCAGCAGGATACAGTCCGCACCTGGTGGACTCATATCCCTGGCTTCATCGACGACTTCCAGCGCATGCTCGCCCAGGTTGAGGGTACGGTGCAGGATATCGACGCCAAGCGCGAAAGCCTGCGGCAGATTCTCTCCAAACGGACTTCCGCCTAGTCCTAAAGTCCCAACTGAAGACGACCGGCTTCGCTGATGCGGTGCGGCGTCCATTTGGGCTCCCATACCAGGTCCACCTTCACGCTGCTGATGTCGGGAATGCCCGCCAGCCGGTTGTGGACCTGTTCGAAGATCAGTCCGCTGGCTGGGCATTGCGGAGTGGTCAAGGTCATGGTGATCCTGACCCATTGCCGCGGCCATGCCGGCTTTGAGTCCGGGTCAGGACCGGTTGCCACGTCGTAGATCAGGCCGAGGTCCACCAGGTTCAGCTTCACTTCCGGATCGAAGCAATCGCGGAGCGCGGTCAGAATGTCGGCTTTTGAGAGCATTGCCTTAGTTCTTCCGCTCCACTAGATAGCGGGCCACGGACTTCAATCCATCCGCACGGCTGCCGTAAGGCTCCAAAGCAGCGAAGGCTTCCTCCACCAGTTGAGCAGCGTCGCGCTGGCTCTGTTCAATTCCGAAGACGGCCGGCCAGGTTGCTTTTTCTGTGGCCAGATCCTTGCCCGCGGTTTTGCCCAGTTGCGCGGAATCCACGGTCATGTCCAGCACATCGTCCACAATCTGAAAGGCCAATCCCGCCTTGCGGCCAAAGGTGTCCAGCCGCAGAACATCCTCGGCGTTCGCCCCGGCGTAGACGCCTCCCGCAACTACGCTCACGCGGATCAGCGCACCCGTTTTCGAGCGGTGAATGGCTTCCACCAGTTCGGGCGTTGGTTTCAAATGCTCACTTTCAAGATCCAGCACCTGGCCGCCGATCATGCCTTCCACGGTGCCAACGGCGTTCGCCACCAGTCCAATAATCTGCACTGTGGCGGCGGGCGGAGTATCCAAACCGGCCAGCACTTCAAAGGCGCGCGTCTGCAGGGCGTCTCCCGCCAAAATGGCAATCGCCTCGCCAAAAACCACATGGCAGGTTGGCTTGCCGCGCCGCAGGTCGTCGTTGTCCAGGGCGGGCAGATCGTCGTGGATCAGCGAGTAGGTGTGCAGCATTTCGAGTGCCGCGCCAAGCCGTTCAATTCCGGCCGGTAAAGCGCCGGAGACGGCGACTGCGGCCTGCATGGCCAGCAACGGCCTGAGACGCTTGCCACCCGCAAAGGTCGAGTGGCGCATGGCTGCATGAATTGAGGCGGGAACCGTCTCGGCGCCCGGAAGAAGCTCGTCCAGCGCCCGGTCAGTCAGCTCGGCCCCTTGCTGAAGCAGTGATTTTACGTCGGCAGCCATTCTCCCCATCATAACCGAGGGCGGGACAACCTTCTCTCCAGTAAACACAGCCCTGTGACTACGCCGAGAGCAATGGCGCTGATCCAGCGTCCTGCAATCACGTCAGGCGTCTCGGTCCAGTTGATCCTCACATCCACATGCCCTTTGGCAACCGGCACGGCGATCAGGCCATGGGCGCCTTCCACCGCCGTGAACACGGGCTGGCCGTTCAAGGTGACCTTCCATGCCGGGTAGCTGCGGACTTTCACAATTAGATAGCCGGCGTGATCCGCTTCACCAACAATGTGCTTCGATTCCGGCAGGTAAAGCAGGGCCACGAACGGCCTGCACTCCGCTTTGTTGCTGTCCCACAGCAGAAGGCCGTTAATGTGGTCCTTTCTCCACAAGATTGAGGGATCGTCGATCAGGCACGCGCCGGGTTGAAGGGGGTCGGCTTCTTCGTAGTGGGTTCCCGGCGGCGCGTATTCCGGCTTCCAGTGGACACCCGTGCCGGTCTGTTCCGCAGCCACAATGAGTTTCTGGTCCTGAGCGCCCTCCGCGAACCAATACCGTCCGGCCGCCGAGCTGAACGCGATAAAGAAGACCGCGCACACAGCAAGAACGGCAACACGCTTGCGGAGCGGCGCAAACCAAACCGCCGACGCAAAAAAGATTGCCGCGGGAGCCGCCATAAACTCAAGCCATCGCCAGGAGAACTGCAAATATCGGAGCAGGGGAAGATGATCCCAAACGGGCAGCGAAACCGGGAGCATGATAAATAAAACCAGGAACGGGATCGTCAGCAGGGTGATCCACCAGCGGCGCGGGCCAGGAAGCGTGCCGCGCATCCACGCGACCAACGCCCCACCCACCGCTGCAGCAAACATAGCCACCGCCAGCCACGAAAAAGTAATCAGCTTTTCGCGAGCAGCAAGCTCCACAAGGGATGGATCGGTATATCGCGAAAAGAGCAGATTGTTCTGAACCCAGAAGTGAGGGATGGAGATCGCGGATTGAAGGTTAGCCCAGGACCTCTCGCTGAATGCGGGAACCAGATAGTCCGCCGCCAGGCCGAGTCCCAGGACAAAGCTCGCTGTCGCGCGCACCAGCGGCGTCCACGACCTAAACGCAATCGCCGCGGCCACCGCCAGCGCGGGCAGCATGTAGCTGGTCATTAAGCCCAGCGGTCCATTGCTGAGCCAGACGCCAGCCACGATTAGGGCAAGCGGCGCCGCGGAACCGTCAAAGGCTCGCTTCCAGAATCCGCCGTCAGAGTTCCGATCGCGCAGCAGAAACAGGAGCAGCAGCGGAATCCAGAAGCCGCCTGTAAGCTCAGCGAAGTCGCAAATTCTGTAAACCTCAAACAGCGCATATCCGGTGAAGATGGCTGTGCAGCCAGCCAGTGTCGCGGGGCCGTCCGCCATCACTTCGAGGGCGAGCGCCCGGGTGGCCAGCCCCATGCCCGCCAGCAGCAGGAAGCCGAAGACGACGGCCACCCGATCCCACGGAAAGAAAATTCCCAGTAAAGCGCCCGTCATCCACGTGAGTGGAGGGTAGAAGACAAATCGAGGTTCGCCCGCGCCGAAGTTCGAAGCAGGCGCCCAGTGCGGATACGGAATCGCCAGAAACATGCTGTGCCGCGCTTCAATCCACGAGGCGAGATGGAAATACAGGTCGGCTCCGCGCGAAGCGCCGCGAAGAAAGATTGGAGTCATGGCAACAGCCGCCGCAAGCAAGACCATTAACGGACCTGCCAGTCGCTGGACCCAGCTCTTGAATGCCGGTCTCATAGCGGGCGTCCAACCTTCCGGGGATCACGCAGCGAGCGTTCCGTGAACCAGGCCGCGATCAGCAACACCAGAGCCACGATACTGACCCAGCGCCCCGCAATCGCATCAGGTGTAACCGTCCAATCGAAAGTCAGCTCAACCGCGCCTTGTGTTACAGGGACAGCCATCAGTCCGTCGTCGCGTGCTGGCATTGCGGAAATGCCCCGCCCGTTCACCGTTACGCGCCATGCCGGGTAACTACGCAGCCTGATGATCAAGAATCCGGGATGCGGCGTCACCGCCGCCATGCGCAGAGTCTCCGGGCTCGTGTTCCCACGCGCGTCGCTCTGTCCATATCCGTCGCCGGGTAATCCAGCCGCTTGCGGGTAGGTGGCCTCACAGCTGTCTTGTGCCGCGTCCCACGCGGGTTGCGCGCTGCCGGCGGCTTCTCCGGTGGGAATAGCTCCCAGTACGACCGACGGGTCGCTGACCAGGCACGCGAAAGGAAGCCCGGTTGCGACCATGGAGTTGTCGGCTCCGGGCGGTTCGTATTCGTCGGTGCCCTCGAAGCCA
>Ga0181537_10003708_pt1 | contig 12976 bp, 14 predicted proteins | sample PEATcosm2014_Bin_39_FD_119765 | JGI IMG/M metagenome (GOLD analysis project Ga0181537, IMG submission 119765) | Peatland microbial communities from MTU Mesocosm Facility, Houghton, MI, USA - PEATcosm2014_Bin23_10_metaG | ecosystem: Environmental > Terrestrial > Soil > Wetlands > Peat | place...
CGAATCTGATGTTGACCGACGACAATCGCGTCATCCTCATCGACTTCGGCTCGGCCTCAATGCGATTCGAGGACAGCGATTTGTCCAGCTCCGACCTCTGCACCGGCACTCCTTACTATGTGTGTCCGGAGCAGATCGACAATTGCGATCCGGACGCGCGCGCCGATCTCTACAGCCTCGGAGTCGTGCTCTACGAAATGTTGGTGGGTGCGTTGCCGTTCGTCGGCAACAGCCTGCAGGAGATCTTCAGGGCACACCGCTCGGCGCCGGTGCCGCGCCTGCCGCAGCGCGTGCTCCGCTACCAGCCGATCATCGATCGCTTGCTGGCGAAAGACCCCGCCGAGCGCTACCCCTCGGCGGGCCTGTTTCTCGAGGACTTGAGCGCAGTGAGTGCGCCCATCCGGACGTCGGTCGACGGAGTCAGCCAAATGGGAGTTTCCAGTCCATGAATTCGCCGTTGAGCAAATTAGTCGCGCGGCTGCGCACGCCGGCCGGCCTGCTCGTGTTGGTGGTGAGCCTCGGCTTGTCCTTCGTCGCCTTGGTGCTCGTGCCCGGCCTCGAACTCGCCAGCGTGGTCGCGGAGCGTTCAACGGCGCTCAACATGCTCGGCGAGCAACAGCGCCATCCGACCCTGATCCGTGCCTCGCTCGAGTCCGTGCGTGAACGCCTGGGCGCGCGCGGCTACTTTCAGGATTCACTCGAGCAGCTGAGGGTCTCCAACAACAAACTGGATGTGGCATTGCACGAGATGACGATGGAGCGGCCGGCAGGCTGGTTCGCATCGCTCGTCAACTCCGGGGCGGCCGGCACACCGATCGCCGGTAAACACGCCGCCGAGCTGCTCGATAACTGGGCTCGCGAGCGGGTGGTGCTGAATCCGGTCCTCGCCTTCCATGGCGTTCCCTATCAGGACAATGAGACGACCGGCACGTACCTCACGGACAGCGGTCGCGACTTGGAGCGCGACGTGAACGTCGCGCTGCGCACCAGCCGCCACGTCCTCCCGGTGCTCGACAACGAATTCACGGCCATCGCCAATGAACTGCAATCCGCCAATGTCCGCTCCTCGAATCAGCTGCGGCTGATCATGTTGTCGGGCGTGGTGATCGCGCTCGCGCTCGTGGCGCTGGTGACGGTGTTGCTGAGCGCGCGGCAACGCCAGGAAAACAGTCTGCGGCGGGCGCGGCAGCAGACCGAGAACATTCTACGCACGGTAAAGGACGGCCTGTTTCTCATCGACAAGAACCTCATCATCGGTTCCGCCCATTCCAGCGCATTGGAGACCCTGTTCCAACGCAGGGACTTCGAGGGGCTGGCGTTCGAGAGTCTGCTGAAGAACATCGTTTCGGCCCGGACCATGGCGACCGCTCTCAAGTACGTGAAGATTCTCTGGTCGGAGCGCACCAACGAAAAGCTGGTCAAGACCATCAATCCGCTCGGCGAAGTCGAAGTGAATCTCGAAGCCGGCCACGGCAAAACGGAAACCCGCTATCTGCAGTTCGATTTTCACCGCGTGCGCCAGGACGGCGAAATGACCCACGTGCTCGTGTGCGTATCCGACGTCACCACGCGGGTCGATCTGACGCTGGAGCTGCAGGCCTCGAAGACGCAGGCGCAGGACCAGGTCGATACCCTGCTCGGTATCCTGCAGATCGACCCGGGCCAGCTGCAATCCTTCCTCAACGACTCGAATGCCGCCATGAAGATGATCAACGCCGTGTTGCGCGAGCCGTCGCGGGAGGAGGGCGTGTTCCGCAAGAAGCTCGATTCACTGTTCCGCCAGGTGCATTCGGTCAAGGGCGAAGCGGCGGCCCTGCATCTATCCTCGATCGAGAGCCGCGCCCACGCCTTCGAAGAGGACTTGAAGGCCCTGCGGGACAAACAGGCCTTGTCGGGCAACGATTTCGTGCCGCTGGTCATCAAGCTGGACGACCTGTTGACGCACTTGCAGTCGGTCAGCGACATGGTGTCGCGCCTGTCGCGCATGCAGATCGCGCAGCACGACGTCCCGCACACGATCACGGCCGTGATCGAGGAGGAAGAGAAACAGACGCCGACGGAGGGCGCCGAGTCCGGCCTGGTGGCGACGCTCGAGCAGCTGGCGGCCCGGGTGGCGCGCGACAACAACCGCGAAGTCGTATTGAACTGCACCGGGTTCGATGCCGTGCCCGAGGAATATCGGCGCGCGGTGAAGGACATCGCGATTCAAGCCGTGCGCAACGCCGTCGTCCACGGCATCGAGCTGCCGGCCGACCGCGCCGCCGCCGGGAAGCCGCAGCAGGGCAAGGTACGCCTGGCCTTCCAGGATGCCGGCGAGGCGGGCTATAAGCTCGTGATCGAGGACGACGGACGAGGCCTTGGGATCGAGCGCATCAAAGAAGTCGCGTTGAAGAAAGGCCTCATCACCGCGGAGCGGGCAGAGACCATGGACGCCAAGAAGGTGTTCGCCCTGTTGTTCAAGTCCGGATTCTCCACGGTTGAGACCGCCACCAAGGATGCGGGCCGCGGTGTCGGCATGAATCTCATCGCGGACGTCACCAATCAGCTGGGCGGGCGCGTCTCGCTTGCCACCAGCGGCGGGAAGTTTACCCGCCTCACCACCACCCTGCCGCGCACACCGAAGCGCGCCGCGGACGTGCAGGCCGCGTGATGCCAATGGAAGCCGAGAGCAAGCCCTCGCTGAAACTGATGATCGTCGACGATTCGAACATCATCCGCCGCCGCATCGAGCGCTCGCAGCAGATCGACCGCTTGGAAGTGGTCGGCGCGGCGAGCAATGGCCGCGAGGCGGTGGAGCTGTTTCGCCGCACGCAACCCGACGTCGTGACCATGGATCTGACCATGCCGGAAATGGACGGTGTCGAATGCGTGCAAAAGCTGGTCGCGATCAATCCGGGGGTCTTGATCCTGGTGGTCTCGGCGCTCGCGGACAAAGCGACGGCGGTCGACGCCATCGAGAAGGGGGCAAACGGATTTCTGTGCAAACCGTTTACCGACCGCCAGCTCAACGACGCACTGGAAGAGCTGTTGTCGGAGGCGTGATGCTCAAAGAAGCAGAAATACGCACTTTCATCGACGGCACGACCAATTATTTCGAAATAGCCGCGCAGCAGGCGGCGACAGTCGGATCGCCATATCTGGTGACCGACGGCAATCCCGGCGCCTACGAGTACACCGGCGTGATCAGCATTTCCGGCGCCCGCAGCGGCATCGTGTACTTCACCGCGCCGCGCGGCATGTTGACCGTGCTGTTGATGCGCATGCAGGAAACGGATACCAGCGATGAGAACATCAAGGATCTCGTCGGCGAAGTCGCAAATACGATCTCCGGCAATGCGCGCCGCGACTTCGGGAAGAATTTCCACATCTCGGTGCCGGTGGTACATGACACCGAGAAAGTCGCGGCGCCGCACAGCCGGTCCTACGTGATTCCGATCAACTGGCGCACGCATTCGGCCAAACTGGTCGTGTGCCTGGAATGAATGAGCCTTCCTAGAGCGATCTCAGGAAATTCAAGATATCCTGCTGATGCTGATCGCTTAGATTGTTGAATCGCTGAATCACCCCATTGGCCTCGCTGCCCTGGCTCTCATGCGCCTGGATGGCCGTCAGCAGATCATGCGCCCGTCCATCGTGCAGGAAAAAGACGCGTTGGCCCACTCCCCACAGCGGCGCGGTGCGGAATTCATCAGGCCCCGCCGCACCCTGTGAGATGCCGTCCGCCAGGCCCTGGCCCATGTGGTGCACCAGCAGGTCGGAGAACAAATTCACCGGCTGGTTCGACAGGGCCACGCTCGGGATCGTGTTCGAACCGCTGGATATGGCGCGCCCGGTGGTGAAGGAGGGCGTGTGGCACAGCGAGCAGCCCGTGCTCGCAAACTCGGCGCGGCCGCTGATCGTCGAAGGCGTGCTCGCTGCCGGAACCGGCGGCGCCAACAAGCGCATGAAATTGGCGAAAGCCTCGATGTCCGAGAGCACAGCCATGGAGTTCGACATGACCGTGGGCGGCATGTTGTTGGTGTCCTCCGGCGTCGAGGGATAAGTGTGGCATGCGGCCGTCTCGTCGCGCTCTTGCGGGAACAGCTGATTCGACACACCCATCTCGACGTTGTAAGCCTCGCCGGCGAACATCAGCAGCGATTTGTTCTGTGCCTTCCAGCCGAAGCGGGTGATGGTGCCGTCGTTGGCGCTCAAGTTCACGTTGCCGCCGAGGATGGCGTTGGCATGGCCGCGCACGCCCACTTGATTCTTGGCGGGCGCATTCGCCTGCGCGTTGGCGAGAATGGCGGAGTCGGGAATCGCTTCGATGAGACCCGCGCCGAATACCGGGGTGGGGATGCGGAATACGACATTGCGGTTGCCGCCCTGGCCGGTCAGAGGATTCCCGGCCGGCAGGAAGTTCGGCTGCGTGATGTTGCAGCTGCCCGCATCGCTGCGTCCGGTCACCACGAACAAATTATGTACGCCGCCATCCGCAGCGCCGTTGGTTTGCACGAAGCGCGCCTCGCGGATCGGGCCGTTCGGCGCGTTGAACCAGGGCATGGTATTGATCGCGCCATCCGCGGTGGCGACGGCCGCCAAGGGATTTTGCGGCGGGCTCGAGCCGCCGACAACGGGCTGCGTGTGGCACGAGGCGCACTGATTCGAATTGAAGCGCGGCCCGAGGCCGTTGCCGGTGCCCTGCTGCGAATTTCCGCCGCTCACGACTTCGATGAAATTGAAGCGCGCCATCCCGTCGAGGAAAAAATTCATCTCGTCCGCACCGATGCCCGTGAGCGGCTGAGGGGTGCCGTTGTCGGTCGCGGCGTGGCGCACGCCGGGGTCGGCGGGCAGAGCGAGCGCCTGCGGCGCTTCAATCAGTGCAATGCAGAGCAGGCCAGCCAGGGCGCTCGAGCGGTTGTAATCGTATTGCATGGTGTCCCCTTGGGTCATGTGGACTGATGACACAAGTCATCGGGGATTCGATATACGCGCGCATTTTTTTGGTGTCGACGTGATGCACATCGGAGACGTCAGCGATGAGCGACAATGACTCGAACAGGCGCCCGCTTGGCGCGACTTGAGATCTGGCATGTGTCGCGGCGCTGCGGCATGCTTGCGTGTCTTTTCAAAAAAAAGGGGAGCGGCATGGTGAATCGACGCGAGGTGTTGAGCGGTGCAGCCGCGGCGGTAGCGCTCGGCCGCTGGTCGCGCGCACCCGGCGGCGTGCCGGCACCGGGCGAATTCTCAAAATCGCAATACCAGCATGCGATCGTTATCGACGCTCTGGGCGCCGTCGGTGAGAACGATCCGGCGGCCGCGGACGATGCACCGTTGACGGCGCGCGCACTCGAGGATGCACGTGAATCCGGCGTAACGGCCGTCAATTTCACCATAAACGAACCCGGCAACGGGCCGGACAAGTTCAAGACGGCGGTCACGAATATCGCCGGCCTCGAGCACGAATTCACGGCGCATCCCGAGTACCTCTTGAAGATTCTGCGCGCCGCGGATATTCAGGCGGCGAAAGCCGGCAAGCGCATCGGGATCATCTACGGCTGCCAGGACGTCACGCTGCTCGAGGGTGACATCAAGAAGCTAGCGACATTTGCCGACCTCGGCTTGCGCATCGTGCAGCCGACCTACAACCGCCGCAATCTCGTGGGCGACGGCTGCCTGGAGACGGCGGACGCGGGTTTAAGTAAAATGGGTTACGATTTGATCGCCGAAATAAATCGCCTGAATCTGCTGCTCGACTTGAGCCATGCGGGCGTGCGGACCATCGCCGAAGGTATCGCGGCGTCGAAAGCTCCGATGGCGATCACCCACACGGGCTGCCGCGCACTCGTGGATTTGCCGCGCAATACGCCGGATACCGAGCTTAAGGCTCTGGCCGACCGTGGCGGAGTCGTCGGCATCTACCTCATGCCGTTTCTGCGCGCTTCGGGCCAACCGCACGCCGAGGACCTGATCCGCCACATCGAGCACGCGGTCAATGTTTGCGGCGAGGAGCATGTCGGACTCGGCACCGATGGCAGCATTTCCGCCGTGCCGCTGACCGACGAGTATCGCGAGTGGTTTCGCAAGAGCGTCGAAGCGCGGCAGAAAGCCGGCATCTCCGCGCCCGGCGAAACCGCGGATGTTCTCACCCTGGTGCCGGAATACAACGATCCGCTGCGCTTCATGCACCTGGCGAACGATCTGGCGCGCCGCGGCTGGCCGGCCGGCCGCATCGAAAGACTCTTGGGCGCAAACTTCGCGCGCTTGTTTGCCGATGTGTGGGACGCGCACCGCGCCTAGCGCTCTTCAGGTCGGGTGCAGACGTTCGACTTTGCCCAGCTCCAGGCTGGCGCGCACTTTGAAACCCATGGAGTCGTAGAGCCGGCGCGCGGCGGCGTTGCCTTCGCTGACGTGCAGGAAGGAGCGCACACCGCGGCGGCGCTGCCGGTAGAGCAGCGCGCGCGTGAGCCGCCGGGCATGGCCTCGGCCCGTATGTTCCGGGTGGGTGCACACACCGCTGATTTCCTGCAGACCGTCGAGCGCCAGGCGTTCCCCGGCCATGGCGACCAGCTTGCCGCCGTCGAAGACTCCGAGATACAGGCCAAGTTCGGCAGTGCGCGCGCGGAAAAAATCCGGGAATGCAATTTCGGTGAGTTCGCGCATGGCGGCCCGATCGGCCTCGCCGAGCACGGTGCCCGCTTCCCCCTCGGCAGCGGAGACGTCGAGCGTCGGAAACAGCTGCAAAATCTGCGAGCGGGAGACGAACCGCCAGCCATCGGGCAGCGACTTCGGGCAGACGCCGACGAAGTAGGCCGCCTCGCCGAGCCCCCGCGTACGGGCCGAGTCGAGATCCGGCACCATCCCCGCGTCAGAAATCGCCACGAACGGCGCGATCAGCGGCGGATACCACCTCACGTCGCCGAATCGCTGCGCCAAACCGCGGTGCGGCCCGCAGAGCGCGGACCACACCGGATTGTCGAGCGCCGCATCGATGCAACCAACCTGATGGATCGCCGTCCCTCACACCACCGCCCTCAATGGGATTTTATACCGCGGCGCCGCGTGCTTGCGCGACAGATTGGGCTGCAAATCCTCGCGCGTCTTGACCAGGCGTTGCCAATCGGCGATTTCCGGCAACGAGGGCAGCGTGACGCGCTCGCCCTGATCGAAACCGGCGAGTGCCGCATCCACCATCTCATCGACATTCATCACGATATCGGGCGGAAGATCCTTGAGTTCCACGCCCGACCCGTTCCACAGCGCCGTGCCGGTGGCGCCCGGCAGCACCACTTGGATGCGCACGGCGGAGGCGGCAAGTTCCAGCGCCAGCACTTCGCTGAAATGCAGCAGATAGGCTTTCGTGCCGCCATAGACCGAGTTGCCCGGCTGCACCATCTGCGACATTACCGAGGCGATGTTGATGATGCTGCCCCGATTCCGCTTGAGCAGGCCCGGAAGCACGGCGTGGGTCAGGCGCGTCGGCGCGACGATGTTCAATTGGATATCGCGCGACAGTCGATCGATATCCGCCCTGACGAAGGCGCCCAGGGTGGCGGCGCCGGCATTGTTGATGAGCAAAGTGATGCTCGCATCGTCGCGCAGCACCTGCTCGACACGCTCGAGATCGGTCTCGACGGTGAGGTCGGCCGGCAGCACGGTGACGCGCACGCCGTGGGCGGCGCCGAGCGTCGCCGCGAGCTTTTCCAAATTCGGCTTGCTGCGCGCCACCAATGTCAGATCATAGCCGCGGCGCGCCAGCCGATCCGCGTAGGTTGCGCCGATGCCGGTGGATGCGCCGGTGATCAGTGCGGTGCCCAAACTGCTTGCAGTACTCATGAGGATCTCCGATTAGTTGTGGATGATAATCATAATCCAGAGTGAATTTAAACCCCGGACCATGTGGATGTCAAATAACATCCAGATGCAGACATGCCGGGGCCGCTGTGCTATATACATCTCCATGGGACACTCCAAAGCCAGCAAGGAAAACACCCACGCGCGCCTGGTCGCCGCCGCCGCCGCCCGATTCAAGGAGCGCGGTGTGGACGGCATCAGCCTGTCGGACCTGATGAAGGACCTCAAGCTCACCCACGGCGGGTTTTATAGGCATTTTGACTCGCGTGATGAACTCGTGACCGAGGCGCTCGACTTGGCGCTCACCCAGAGCGCCGCCACGGTGCGCGAGCGGTTGTTCGGGGGCGATGAGCCGGATTTATCGCGCTTCGTCGATTTTTATCTCGCCGACGCGCATCGCGAGGGGCGCGCGGATGGGTGTGCGGTTGCAGCACTGGCCGGCGACGCGCCGCGCAAGAGTGCGGCCGTGCAGGCACAATTTCGCGCCCATATCGAGAGCAATCTTAAGAGCGTGGCCGAGGCGCTCGCGCCGGGCGGCACGGCCGAGGATCGTCGTTCCTCGGCGCTGATGGTCTTGAGCGCCCTGTACGGCGCGTTGATGATGGCGCGGGCAGTGGGCGATTCACCCCTGTCGCGCGAGATCCTGCGGACGGCACGCCAGCGGATACCGGCCCTGGGAGGCCGGAGCTTCCCCAAGAAAAAGACCCGGAACCCCCATTGAGGGCCGGCGAACTAGGACACGCTTTCCGCACTGTAGCGCGCGAGAAGCCCGGTGCGGACCGCGTGCCGATAAACCCGCGCATAAAAGTACGCCGCCAGCATGAGTTCGAGCGCGGCGATCAGCGCTCCCTCCAGCAACAGCACCGCGGGAAAGGACCGGTGCGCGAGCAAGCCGCGCATGCCCTCGAACACGTACGAGGGCGGCAGCGCGTACGACACCCACCGCATCCACGCCGGCAGCACGGCCAGGGGATAGAACACCGCGGCGAACGGCGAGAGCAGCGCCGGCAGCGGCCAGAGCAGCCACTCTGACGCCGGACCCAGGCGCAGGACCACCGCGCTGCCGAAAATGCCGAGCGAAATGCCGAACACGAACAGCACCAACAAAAAGGCCGCCAACGGCAATCCCAAGGCAAAGAACTCGAGATGAAAGACGCCCGTGGCCAGCAGCAGCATGACGAGCAGCCCGACGCTGCTGGTGGCGACGCTGGTGATGACGAGTCCCGCGATGTATTCGCCGATCGACAGCGGCGAGGCGAACAGATTCAGAAAATTGCGCGACCAGACATCCTCGAGGAAGGCGGTGGTCACGCCCTGCATGATACGCGTGCAAAAATCCCACAACAGTACGCCGCCCAACAGGGTCGGAACGAAGTCCACGCCGCTGCCGCTCACGGCGTTAAGATATCGGGTGATGAAACCCCACAGCACTATGTCGATCGCCACCCAGGTGATCATGGGAAACAGGCGCACCGGGCTGCCGCGCAGCAAATAGATCTGGCGCAGCACGATTGCCGCGATGGGGCGCAACGTCATGGGACAGCGCCGCCGGCGGCCGCCAGCGGCTCGCGCGCCACGCGGATAAAAAGATCCTCAAGACTCGCGGCACCGTGCTCGTGCGGCAGAGTTCGCGGGTCGCCCTCGAGCAGAACCTTGCCGCGCGACAAGAACAGCACCCGATCGCAGACCGCCTCGACTTCGTACATATTGTGCGAGGTCCACAGAATGCCGCAGTTCTCGACGCTCGCCAGGCTCTTGATCTTGGCGCGAATCAGCTGTGCGGCGGAGGGATCGAGCGAGGCCGTCGGCTCATCGAGCAGCAACAGTTGCGGGCGATTGATCAAGGCCTTCGCGAGCGCGGCCCGGGTCTGCTCTCCGGACGACAGCAGCCCGCATTTGGTGTCGCGCAGATGCTCGAGCTCGAATTCCCGCAGCAATTGCTCGGCGCGCGCCTGCAATCCCCGGATTGCGTACAACAGCCCGAAGAATCGCAAGTTCTGGATCACCGTGAGGTTGCCGGGCAGCGCCGCGTAGACGGCGGCGAAATTGGTTCGCGCCAATGCGCGCGCGCGCTGCTTCGAAATATCGATCCCGCCGATCTCGATGCTGCCGGTGGTCGCGGCCAGGACCCCGAGCACCATGTTGATCGTGGTGGTCTTGCCGGCGCCGTTCGGACCCAGGAGGCCGACGATTTCGCCGCGGTTCACCGTGAACGATACGTCATCGACCGCGGTTACGCTGCCGTACACCTTGCGCAGCCGCGTCGCGCGCAGCGCGCTGTCTTGGGAGTTATGTAATACGGTGTGCGGCATGGCCGCGATTATGCAGGATGGCCATGATAGATTAGGAAATGATGACGAATATTCATTTGGTCGGCGGCGAGAAGGGAGGCGTCGGCAAATCGCTGCTCGCACGGCTGCTCGCGCAATATTTCATCGATAACTCGATCGCGTTCATCGGCTTCGATTCGGACCGCACGCACGGCGCGCTGCTGCGTTTTTATGCCGGCTATGCCTCGTCCATCGCCATGGATAACTACGAGAGCCTCGATGCGATCGTCGAGGCGGCGAGCGAAGATCCGCAGAGGAGGATCCTGGTGGATTTGGCGGCGCAAACCCATCACGGATTGACGCAGTGGATGGATGAATCGCAACTGCTGGAAGTCGCTCCGGAGATCGGACTCAATATCCGCTACTGGCACGTCATGGATTCAGGTCGAGACTCGGTCGATTTGCTGAAGCGCCTCCTGGACCGGCACGGCACGCGATTGAATTACACCCTGGTTCTGAACCAGGTGCGCGGCGCCGATTTCCGCATCCTCGAAGGTTCCGGGGAGAAGGAGCGGGCGGCCGCCTTGGGAGCAAGTATCGTGACCTTGAGGCGGCTGCACGAAACGTCGATGATCAAAATCGACGCCCTCAGCATGAGCTTCTGGGCGGTCGCCAACAAAGGTGAATCCGACACGGACGGTTTGAGTCTGCTCGAGCGTCAGCGCGTCAAGGTATGGCTCAAGGGCGCGTACGATGAGATCGCCAAGGTCGGTGTGTAGCCGGTCTTTCTGTGCGAACTCGATGATTAATCGCATTTAACTCCTCGGGGCGCTCCTCCTAGACTCTGTAACGCGACGCACACTTGATCCCGAGTCGCGCACACACCAACAAGGAGTAGTCAGCCATGAATAGCTTCACCGTGACCGCCGTCGGCAATCTCGCGAACGACCCCGAGCTTGCCATCAAGGGCGACATCACATACACGAAGGTTTGCCTGATCGGAAACGACTACGCCGGCAAGGACGCGCACGGCAACCCGCGTGAGACGGCGACCAGCGTTTATTTCGTGGCCTTCGAAAACCTGGGAGAGGTGATCGCGAAGAACGCGCGCAAGGGCGATCAGCTGATCGTGCAGGCGCAGATCCGCTCCAACAACTGGACCGACAAGGACGGCGAGAAGAGATACGACTATTCGTTCGTCATCCAGAACTTTCGTTTTGGCGCCCCGGGAAAAATCAAGCGCGAGGAGCTTGCGGCGCGCCATGAGACCGAGGGAGCTCTCGAGACTGAGATCTAGGAAAAGGAATTCCGCCGTGCACCTTCCCCCTTTGCATCGATTCAAATTGCTGGTTGTCATGGTCGGCGCGCCCGGGATCGCGATGGCGCAGGCCTCGCCGTTCATGACGGGCGCAACTGCATTGCAGACCAATCTGCTCGCCTGGCTGACGCCGGTCGCCATCATTCTCGTGATGGTGCTCGGCGGGATGGCGATGGCGAACCGGATGTCTTGGGGGTGGTGCATCGGCGCGATTCTGGGAATCGCGATCGGCTTCGGAGCGCCGCAGATCGTCAGCTGGGTGCGCGGCATGTTCGGGGTCTAAGGCGCCCGCGGTGAACGATGCCAATCCGGGGCTGCTCGCGGATCCCTTGTTCGTGGGCGCCACCCGTCCGCCGATGCGCTGGGGAGTCACGTATTCCGCGCTGCTCTTCAACATGGTGCTGACCATGGAAGTGTTCCTGCTGACGAAAAATCTGCTGGCGCTGCTGCTGTGCCTGCCGGTTCACGCAATTTGCCTGTCGCTGTGCGCGCGCGATGCGCGCTATTTCGACCTGGTGCTGCTGTGGGCGCGCACGCGACTTCCGGCGATGTTCGCCAATCTGCGATTTTGGCAGGCGAGCAGCTACTGCGCGTTGAGCCTCAATCTGCCGTTGCACGGGCGCCGCCGCCCTGAGATAAGCGATGTACGCGTACAAGCTAGATCGTATTGCTAACTGCGGCCTTAGCTGCGAATGACGCGGTTTCGAATTGAAGTTAAGAGTCCCCTGACCCGCATTTTCGCAGCACCCCAGCTTGAGGTCACGATTCTGTAACTCCTCGCCGCGTCGACTTGGCCGCGGCTCCATACCATTTTTGTGTGTTCCTTACCCGGACCGAAAATGAAGTTCAGCCGCTCACCGTCGGCGCCGCGGCATTTCTCGAAAACGTGCTCGATCATGCTCTCAGCCAAGAGTTTTCCCGGATCGAACGGCTCATATTTTTCGTCGTACGTGGTAATGATCCAGCTCGCCGACTTCGTATCGATCGCCACCATGCTTGCGGCGATCGGAGCGCCATCGAGCGTCAGTACGAACAAGATAAAATTTGGTTCCGAGGACATCAAAACCTTCAAATATTGTTGGTAGTACTTGGAGAAAACCCATTCTCCTCGTTTATTGGTACGCTCCGACCACCGTTTCTTGTGCAGGAAAATCCACTCAATCAGCGTGTTCGCTTCGCCTCTGATAACATCAACGTTAATTTTTCCTTGCTCCATCAAACGCCGACGGAGCCTTGCCGTGTTGGCTCGATAGCTTTTGCTGACGGAGTTCTTGTACGACGGCCAGCTGGCCTCCTGCTTGAGATCGGCGTGAGGGATGATTTCGTCCCATGTGCTGATCAAGCCGCGACTGGGAAGGCTTTGAAGTGCAATTTCGAGGGCCGATCCCAATCTGACGAAGTCCAGTTGGAGGTAATCCGGACGCGCCAAAGTCAAGAAATTCTGCAGAAGGGCCGTAGCGATGACGGCCGTTTCGCTGCTCCTTCTGATGAGCATGTCGCAACCTTCGGCGGAGCCCGGACCGCAAGATTTCGCGATCGACGTGAACGTATATCG
>Ga0181537_10003709_pt1 | contig 12974 bp, 7 predicted proteins | sample PEATcosm2014_Bin_39_FD_119765 | JGI IMG/M metagenome (GOLD analysis project Ga0181537, IMG submission 119765) | Peatland microbial communities from MTU Mesocosm Facility, Houghton, MI, USA - PEATcosm2014_Bin23_10_metaG | ecosystem: Environmental > Terrestrial > Soil > Wetlands > Peat | place...
ACTTGCTCGACTTGGAAAAAGCATGACCGACGAACTGCGCCGCGCCGCCCGCGCCCTGATTTCCGTCTCCGACAAAACCGGGGTCGTTGAATTCGCGCGTGCGCTGGGGGACTTCGGCATCGAGCTTGTTTCGACCGGCGGCACGCGGAAGACGTTGAGCGATGCCGGCCTCAAGGTGCTCGACGTCGGCGATCTGACCGGCTTTCCGGAAATGATGGACGGCCGCGTCAAGACACTGCATCCGGCGGTCCATGGCGGCTTGCTCGCGATCCGCGGCAATCCCGCGCATGCCGAAGCCATGCGCGCTCACGGTATTCGCCCGATCGATATTCTCGTGGTCAATCTCTACCCGTTCGAAGAAACCGTGGCGCGCGGCGGCGCTTTCGCCGACTGCATCGAGAATATCGATATCGGCGGTCCGGCGATGATCCGCGCCGCCGCCAAGAACCACGACGACGTCGCGGTTCTGGTCGAGGCGAGCGACTACACGGCGCTGCTCGGCGAACTTGCCGCGCATAACGGCATGACGACGCTCGCGTTGCGCCGCCGGCTTGCCGCCAAGGCCTATGCGCGCACGGCGGCCTACGATGCAGCGATCGCCAATTGGTTCGCAAACTCGCTCGGCGAGGCCGCGCCGGACTACCGCGCCTTCGGCGGCCGGCTGATCGAGAAATTGCGTTATGGCGAAAACCCGCACCAGTCGGCGGCGTTCTATCGCATGCCGGACTTGCGATTCGGCGTCGCCAGTGCGCGGCAGGCGCAGGGCAAACAGCTCTCCTACAACAACATCAACGATACCGATGCCGCATACGAATGTGTCGCCGAGTTCGATCCGGCGCGCACCGCGGCGTGCGCGATCATCAAGCACGCCAATCCCTGCGGCGTGGCCGAGGGCGGTAATTTGGCCGAGGCCTATCGCAAGGCGCTTGCCTGCGATCCGACGTCGGCCTTCGGCGGCATCGTCGCGCTCAATCGCACGCTCGACGCCGACGCGGCGCGCGCCATCACCGAAATCTTCACCGAGGTCATCATCGCGCCGGATGCCACCGAGGACGCAATCGCCATTGTCGGCGCCAAGAAGAATTTGCGGCTGCTGCTGGCCGGCGGCTTGCCCGATCCGCGCGCGCTGGGCCTTACCGCCAAGACGGTGGCCGGCGGCCTGCTGGTGCAGTCGCGCGACAACGCGGTAGTCGACGATATGGAGTTGCGCCAAGTGACTAAGCGCGCGCCGAGCAACGCCGAGTTGCGCGATCTGCGCTTCGCTTTTCGCGTCGCCAAGCACGTCAAATCGAACACCATCGTCTATGCCAAAGACTTGGCGACCGTCGGCATCGGCGCCGGACAGATGAGCCGGGTCGATGCAGCGCGCATCGCCGCGCGCAAGGCGCAGGATGCCGCGCTCGAAGCCGGTCTCAAGGAGCCGGCGACCAAGGGATCGGTGGTCGCTTCCGACGCGTTCTTTCCCTTTGCCGACGGGCTCCTCGTCGCCATCGAGGCCGGCGCCACCGCGGTTATTCAGCCGGGCGGTTCAGTGCGGGACGATGAAGTGATCAAAGCCGCCGACGACCACGGCATCGCTATGGTGTTCACCGGGACGCGTCATTTTCGGCATTAGGGGTTTTTGGACCGTCATCCTGAGGTGCGAACAAAGCGAGCTTCGAAGGATGCCGGCCGAAGGGTTGGGGCCACTTCGCGCCGAGGGCCTCGGGGTGACGGAATACGATCACACCGATGAGGTGATCCACTGCTCGAGCTTCTGCTTCGGCGCGGCGCCGACTTGGCGGGAGGCGAGTTGTCCGCCCTTGAACAGCATCAGCGTCGGGATCGACATGATGCCGTATTTCGCGGCCGTGCCGGGATTCTCGTCGACATTAAGCTTGACGATCTTGACCTTGCCGTTGAGCGACTTGGAAATCTCTTCAAGCGCCGGCGAGATCATCCGGCACGGGCCGCACCATTCCGCCCAAAAATCGACGACCACGGGCTCGCTTGCCTTAAGGACGTCCGTGTCGAACGTCGCGTCGGTTGTTTTCTCGACCATGCAATGCCTCGTTTTCAGGAGAATCGGCGGCCCGGGCCGATGAACCTATGAACCGGTCCGCGGGGCGTCAAGGCACCTTCACCGCAGCGTGACATGGCTTTGTTACCGCTTTGCGAAGTTCCGCCTCCAGCGCTGCATCCATGGCCGCGGCCGGGACTTCCAGCAATCCGGGTTCACTGGTGAAGAGCAAAGCCGCGCGCACGTTCTTGCCGGGGTAAATGCGCGCCAGCACCGCGCGGTATAGCGCCAGCTGGGTGACGTAGGGCCTGACCTCGTCAAGCGCGCGCGGCACGACGCGGTCGGTCTTGTAGTCGGCGATCAAGACGGCGTCGTCGGTGACGGTCAAGCGGTCCACTTGTCCGGCGACGCGGAGGGGATCGGCGTCGGCGCGGTCAATGCGGCCGACGATCGGCACTTCGGCGCGGCTGCCCGCTCTAAATACCTCGTCAAAGCGCAGGTCATTGAGAATCGTAAAAACTTGCCGCGCCATCTCGGCTTGCTCGGCCGGAGAGAAATCCGTGGCGGCCTTGGCGAGATAAGCGTCAGCCGCGTCCTTGCGGCGCGCCGGCGGAATGTCGGGCAGTGATTGCATCAGCCGATGCACGATGCGGCCGCGATCGAGCGATCGCTGCCGGTCGGCGGGGGAAGTGCCGGGCGGAGCCATGTGGCCGATATCTTCGTCAAATGCGGAGGACGGCGACAGCGGCGCGGCGCGCGGCCCTTGCGCGGACACGGCTTCGCGCAGCCAAGCCGGGAATTCTCGCGGCTTGGCGTTTTCGGCTGCTGCTGCGACTGGGAGGACGCGCTCCGTAACAGGCTCGGGAGCCGCCTTGCGATAGCGCAGGACCTTTTCCCCGCCCTCCATTTCTTCCACCAGGAACGGCTCTAGCGATCCGCGCACCAGATCGTACCAACAGCCATCCGGCCGCTTATTCCGGTTTTCCGCACCACAAACGATCAGACGGTCGGCGGCGCGCGTCATGGCGACATAGAGGAGCCGGCGATATTCGTGTTCGGCTTCCGTCAGCGCGGCCTGACGCGCCGCGGCAACCGGCGGCGCATCGTCGGCCTTGCGTCCCGCCCAGATCATCGAGTTGCCGGCAAGTGTCAGGAGCCGCGGCGGCCGTGGGCCCGCGGGGGGCGTCATGGTGTCGGCGAGAATGACGACGGGCGCTTCGAGCCCTTTGGCGCCGTGCACGGTCATCACCCGCACTTCGTCGCGGGCGATTTCCATGTCGCGTTTCACCTCGGCGCGCGCCTCACGCAGCCAGGCGAGAAATCCTTGCAGCGATGGTATTTCGCGCCGTTCATATTCGAAGGCAAGATTGAGGAATTCGTCGAGCGCGTCGTTGGCCTCCGGGCCGAGCCGCCGCAGGATGCGCCGCCGCGCGCCGCCGGCGCCGAGGATTTCCGCATAGAATGCGAATGGCGTCTTGCCGCGCGCGTCCTGCGCCAATTTTTCCAGGAGCGCATCGGCTGCCTGGGATATTTCGCTATCGCCGGCTTTGCGCTTGAGCGACTCCCGCAGCGACAGTGAGCCGCGATCCCAGGCGATGGCGAATAGGTCGTCGTCGTTAAAGCCGAACAGCGGACTGCGCAATACGGTGGCGAGCGCCAGATCGTCCTGCGGCAAAAGCAGCGCGTCGGCGAGCGCGATCAAATCCATGACCGCGATGTGCTCGGTAAGCATGAGCCGGTCGGCGCCGGCGACCGCGACACCCTCGTTCTTCAGCGCGCGAATGATCGTCTCGAACAATTCGCCACGCTGGCGCACCAAGACAAGAACATCGCCATAGCGTGAGGCGCTGCTATCGACCAGATGCTGCACGGTTCGTGCGATGCGGCGGGCAAGCTGCACGCGGGGGCTGGTTTCATTGACTTGATCGAACGGCGCGTCCCAGCCTTCGATGTCCTTGCGTTCTTCCGGCTCCGTCGGTTCCCAAATCTCGACCACGCCGGGCGGGGCATTCGGCAAGGCGATATGCGGCGGGAAGCCGCCGGTGTCCGAAGTGACGCTCGAAGCGATGTGTTCGAACACGATGTCGACGGCGGCGAGGATGTTCTCGCCGGAACGGAACGAGTGTTCGAACTTGCGAGGCACGAAGTCGAGCCCGGCGTTCTCATGCGTGGTCAGGAAGTAGCGCCGCATATCCTCGAACTCTTTCGGCGCGGCGTTTTGGAACGAATAGATCGACTGCTTTTCGTCGCCGACCGCGAAGATCGTGCGCGTGCCTGGGCGCGCGCCTGCGCCGGCGGTGAATTCAGCGACCAGCTGTCGGACGATCTGCCATTGCTTGCTGCTGGTGTCCTGCGCTTCGTCGATCAGCAGGTGATCGATACCGAGATCGAGTTTGTAATGAACCCAAGCGGCATCGACGTTGGTGAGCAGGTCCAACGCTTTTTCGATCAGGTCGTCATAATCGACCAGCCCGCGCCGTTCTTTCTCGTTGTGATAGCGCGTCAGCACGTCATAAGTGACCGTGAGCAATGCCGCGGAGCGATCGCGGCAAATGACGGCGCGCAACCGGTCGAGAAGATTGCAGACGCGGCCTTGCTCCGCATTGAGGCGTTCGACGAGCGCTTCATCCTTGATCGTCTTACTCACAATGGATTTGCGCGGCGAGCGCTCGGTGGCGGTGCAAAATATGTCGAGATAGGTCTCGACGCGCTCAGCGCGTGGCAGCGCGGCGAGCGAGCCGAACCGGCGCGCCTGCTCGGCATCGCTCTTGCCGCCTTGCATCAATGCGTCTGCCAGCGCGGGCCAATCCGCAGGCGTAATCCATGAGCCGGCAAAGAACTCGTCTTCGACGCTATCGCGGCTTTCGTTGGGATCGATGCCGAGCCCGCGCGACAGTTGGGCAATCGCTGATTCAACGTCGCCCACGCTCATCACCCAGCGGGAAACCGCGTCACGCCGGCCGATCGCGCTGCGGACGACGTCGCGGAAGGTCTGATCGGCCGCCGCCGTCATCGCCACGGCCAGCGCGCGGCCGACCGGGCCGTCGGGCGCCCGGGCGCCGTCGAGCAGCACTTGCAGCGTCAATCGTTCCAGAAGCTGCGTTTGCTCGGTTTCGTCGAGCACGGCAAAGCGGGCGGCGACGTTCGCCTCGAACGGAAACTGATGCAGGAGTTGGGTGCAGAAGGCGTGGATGGTTTGCACCTTCAGTCCGCCCGGTGTCTCCAGCGCCCGGGCAAAAAGCCGGCGCGCCAGCGCCCGCCGCGCGGCATTGGGCGCCATGTCCGATCTCGCCTCTATCGCGGCATCGAGCGCGGCGTCGTCGAGCGTGGTCCATTCGGCGAGCGTGTCGAACACGCGCTTCGCCATATTGGCGGCGGCGGCCTTGGTGAAAGTGATGCAGAGGATCTTTTCCGGCTCGACGCCCTTGAGCAGCAGATTGATCACGCGCTGCGCCAGCACATGGGTCTTGCCCGATCCGGCATTGGCGGCAACCCAGGCCGAGACGTCCGGATTGGCGACGGCGCGTTGCCGATCTTTTACCTCGGTCGGAATGTCGGCCGGCGTTCTCATTCGCCGCCCCCGACGATGTCATCGGTCACGCCGCCGTTGGCCGACCATTCCTTCACGCGCGCGAGGTGGTCGTAATCGCCATAATGCGTCGCCCACATCGGATGGACGAGCGAGCGATAGGCTTCGTTCTCGTCGTCGAAGCGCTTGGCAAGTTCGCTTAGTTTTTCCAGCGCGCGGTCGGCTTGGGTGTCCGGGGTGCCGTCCTTGAAGGCTACCGGTTTGTAAAGTCCCGGCGGCTCGCCACCCTTGAGCAGCACGTAAGCGATTTCGGCAACCGAGGCGCCCTTTGGAATATCCTTAAAACCGCCGTTGCGCAGGATCGCGGCTTCCAGCGTCAATTGCGGTGCGAGGCCGGCGCGTACTTGCTTCTCGCTCCGTGCCGAGCCGGTCTTGTAATCGAGGATGATGTAGCGGCCGTCGCGGATGCGCTCGATGCGGTCGGCGACGCCGCGAAGCTTGAATACGCCGTCCGCGAGTTGGATCTCGATCTTGCCGTGAATCTCGGCGGCGATACCGTCGGTCGTTGCGCGCCGTCCGGCTTCCCAGTGCGCGAACCAGTGCGCGATGCGCAGGAAGCGCGGCCGCCAGAAGGCGCGCGCCTCGGGAAAATCTTCCAGCGCGGCGAAATGCGGCTCACCGAGCCTGATAAGCTCCTGCGCCGGATCGGGCGGTAACTCATTGGCGTAGGCCTGGGTGAATTCACCGATGGCGGCATGGAAGATCGAGCCGCGCTCCGCGGCGCCCGGTTCGGTGTCGACAGCGTCGAGCACGCGCAAGCGCAAAATGTGCTTGGCGTAGATCGTATAGGGATCGCGCAACCAATCCTCGATTTCAGTGACCGACAAACTCTTCGGCCGCGCCGCGCGCGGCGGTTTCGGCGCGGGCTGCGGCGCCGATATAATTTGCTCCGGCCGGTCGAGCTCGCGCGCCCAGGCAAGATGCTTTTCGCCGCGCGCGACGGCCGCTTGCCACCGCGGGCCTGCGACGGCGGCAAGGCGCTGAATAAAGCGCGACGGCACCGTCGGCGTGCCGGCGATTTTCCCGGCATGCGTGATAATGACCTCGCGCGCGCCAAGAAGCTGTGCGAAATCATGGGCCGACAGGCCGATGCGGCGCTCCGGCAGATCGAGTCCGAGCGCAAGCCGCATCGGCCGGCTGAGCCACGCGTCGGTCTTGCTGTCCGGCGGCCAAGTGCCTTCGACCAGGCCGCCGAGCACGACGCGATCGCTTTCGGTCAGGCGCGCCTCAAGAGGGCCAAGGATACGGATGCTCGAATCCGTGAGCGGCGGTCGCCGCACGACGCGGCCGGAAAGCGCCGCGGAGAAGAGTTCGACATAGTCGGATTTATCGACCAGAAGGCGCGCCGCAGCTTTGCTGGTCGCTAGCTCGTCCAGCGCATCGGCGAGCTTCGAACCATCGGCGCCGCTGAAGGCAATGTCCTTGCCGCCGTCCCGTGACAGCGCGGCCACGACACGGCGATGGCAGGCGGCAAGTTCGCTCAGCGGCACGCCCTTGTCGATGCGTTCCAGCGGCGCGAGCGCAGGCGCGAGCCGGTCGATCAATTCCGCCGCCGCCGCAAGCTCGCTGTCGGTCAGATCGGTCCGCGGATCGGACCTGTGCAAATCAACCGGCTCGTGGCGGCGGAATTTTCCGATTTGTGTGCGAAAATTAGCGAGGGCGAGTGCAAGGCCGGAGCTGCCGGCGCGCGGCCGCGGCCCGCGCAGGATGGCGCGCTCGAGCGCTGCGACGGCGGCATCCTGATCGCGCATCTCAAGCCGCAGCAGCGGATGCTTGAGCAAGGCAAGCAAAGTCACCGGTTCAAGCCCGCCGAGCGCGGTCGCGGCCGCCAGCCGGGCAAAAATTCCGGCCGGCGTGTCGGCGAGCGCGTCGCCGCTGGAATCCTCCGCCGCGATGTCCCAGCGTTGCAGTGCCGCGAGCACGCGGCGTCCGAGCGCGCGATCCGGCGTCACCAAAGCCGCTGTCTTGCCGTCCTGCACCGCCTCGCGCAGCGCCACCGCGATGGCGAGCGCCTCGTCTTCGGGATTGGCGGCTTCGATCACGGCGAGTGTGCCAAGCGCGGCATCGGCATGCGCTTCGAATATCGGATCGGTGGCCATTTGGCGCCACATGTCGGTCGCCGCGGCTGGCCGCAAGGCTTCCGAGACCAGCCGCTCGCGCCGGCGCGGTTCGGCCAAAGTCACGACCGCGTCCCGCGCAATGCCGATGCGGGCGAGCAGCGCCTGCATGGCAAATTGCGGATGGCCGGGAGCCGATGCGATACCTTTGGCGACATCACCGGCGATCATTTTCCACGAGTCTTCGTCGAGATCGGTATCGAGGCCCGGCAGCACCACAGCGCCGTGCGGCAGGCGCGCAATCGTCGCGATGAGCTCGGCGGTCGATGGCATCGAGCCGGTCGAGCCCGCGGCGATCACCGGTCCGTCGGTCTTGCGCGCAAGCCGTGCCGCTTCTGCCTTGATCAGCGCGTCGCGCCGGGTGGCCGGTTCGATGCAGCCTTGCTCGCGCAGCACATTTGGCCAAGTCTCGCGCGCGATCTGCAGGAAGCGCAGCGTGAGTTGCCAAAAGATATCGAATTTGTCCGGTACCAGCTCGTCAAGCCGATCCCAGGGCACGCCGCGCGTCGTCATGTCGTCGATAAGCCGCGCCAGATCGTCGGCGAGCGCGCAGGCTGCCGCCGGCGTTTGTGCAACCAGCGGTGTGCCGCTCGCGCCGTGAAGCTCGGGCGAGGACGCCCACTTGGTGATCAATTGCGTCAGCAGCAAACGCCGTTCGAGGCCGCCGAGTGCGGGTGGCAGCGCCAACGCTTCGGCGGCGATATTGCCGGTTGCGGCTTCGGCAAATACGATCTCGTCCTCATCGATATCGCCGATCGCGACGATGCGCGGCAAAATAGCGGCATCACCTTTTAGCTTGTCGAGAAAGGCATCGCGCATCAGCCGGCAAGCCCGGCGCGTCGGCAAATAGAGCGTAGCCGAAGCAAGCGCGAGCGGGTCGTCGGCAAGGGCAAAGCCGAGCTTGCCGCCCGTCAACGCTTCGATCAGCGTCGGCAAAAACGGCGCCGACGCCGGAATGGTGAATACGCGTGGGGTCATGTCGGAATCGCGGAGTTCGCCGCGAAGGCTTATCAGATTTTAGTGGGCTTCCGCGAGCGCCGTCTCGGCGGCGGCGACGGCCTCCGGCGTGCCGACATGCATCCAGATGCCTTCGAGTCGTAGTCCGAACAGCCGGCCATTCGCGCCGGCGCGGTCAAATAGGAGGGTAAGCGGGAAAGCGGCCGTTGGCGCATCGGCAAACAACGCCGGCGACAGGATTGCCGCCCCGGCATAGATGAAAGGCACCACCCCTTGCTCGGCGCGCCGCTGCAAACGGCCGTCCGGCAACATGGCGTAGTCGCCGCGGCCCTCGTAGCCGATGCTGCCTGCGGTCGGCGCCAAGAGCAACAGCGCGTCCATAGTGTCTGGGTCGAAGACTTCGGCGAGTCGAGCGAAGTTGGGTTTTACGCCGTCCAGCCAGAAAGTGTCGGAATTGATGAGAAAGAACGGTGCGTTGCCGAGTTGCGGCAGCGCCTTGGCGATGCCGCCGCCGGTCCCCAGCAACCGTTCGCGCTCATCGGAAATGACGATGCGCGGCTGCCGGCGCGAGGCGAGATGCTGTTCCACAGCGTCGGCGAGATGATGCACGTTCACGATGGCGCGCTCGACTCCGGCGTCGGCCAGGCGATCGAGCCCGTAATCGATCAGCGACTTGCCGCCGACCGCGACCAGCGGCTTGGGGATGTGGCCGTTATATGGCCGCATGCGCGTGCCGAGGCCCGCTGCCAGCACTATCGCGCTTTTCGGCATCATCCCCGTTGGTACCCCCGACCATGCCCCGAATCGCGATTATCATAAACCATCGGGAGGGAGCACATTTGCGGCATACCAGGCCCGGAGCGATGCCAGGGCCGGATGCGCCAATGCGCGGCCCAAATAGTTCCATAGGCGGGGCATGTGACGCAGATATTGTGGCTTACCGTCGCGGCGCTCGAGCCGGGCGAAAATGCCGAGTATCTTGGTCGCGCGTTGCGCCGCAAGCGTAGCATAGAGCAGCGAGAAGCCTGACGGATCGAAGCCGCGATCGTCGTTGCGCCTGGCGCGCACGTAGCGGCCGAGCAGCGCCATCTCCATCGCTTCCGGAACATCGACCCGTGCGTCTTGAAGCAGCGAGGCAACGTCGTAAGCCGCGGGGCCGATCAGCGCGTCCTGAAAATCAAGGACGCCCACCCTGGCAATGTCGTCGCGTGCTGCTAACCACAACAAATTCGGCGAATGGTAGTCGCGCAGCACCCACGTCGGTTCGGCGGCGATGGCCGGCGCCAAGGCTTCGCGCCATAGCGCGACGAAAGCTTGGCGCGTCGCCGGCGTGGCGGGGGCGTCGGCGCCTGCGAGGTACCAGTCCAGCAACAGTTCCGCCTCGATCAAAAACGCGTCGAGCTCATAGCGCGGCAGCTGATAGTCGAGATGCGGCGCAACCGGCAGCGTGTCCGGCAATTCGCGGGCGTGCAGCGACGCCAGAAGGTCGATGGCGGCGGCATAGCGTGCTTCGATCGGGGCCGGCGGATCGCCGGTGACAATGCGATCATTGCCGAGATCCTCCATGACGATGAGCCCATGATCGAGATCGGCATGCAGGATTTCAGGAGCTGACAGGCCGAGATCGCGCAAACCGCCAGACAGCGCGACGTAGGGCACGATGTCTTCCGCCAAATGTGCAATCGCGCTGTAGGGCTTGCCGTCGCGCACCGGCGGGCCGTCCGGCCGGCGCGGGGCGGTCATCAGCACTGTTGTCTGATCGTCCAAGGTGAGACGCTCGAAAATGCGCGTGGACGCGTCGCCCTGCATGCGCAGCCTTTGCGCATCGCCGAAGCCGGATTCGTCGAGAAAAGAGCGCGTGAACGCAATGCGTTCCGCACGGGCGGCAAATGTGCCGTAGCCGACATAACGGACGTAGCGCACGTCGGGTCCCAAGGCGGGCGCCAGCGTAAAGGTGATGTCGAAGCGATCCTGCGGGAGAAAACCAGCGGCCCGGTCGGGCCACTCCATCAGCACCACCGATCCTTCCGGTAAATCGTCGAAGCCGAGTTCGGCGAGTTCCGCCGCGCCCGATAGCCGGTAGAGGTCGGCATGCACGAGCGGGAAGCGCGGCAGCTCATAGGTCTGGATCAAAGTAAATGTCGGGCTCGGCACCTCAATGGTCTCGTCGCCGGCGAGGTAACGGATCATTGCTCGGGCAAAGGTCGTCTTGCCGGCGCCGAGATCGCCCGACAGGGTGACCAGATCGCCGGGTTCGAGCGCCACCGCGACGTCGATCATGAACCGAAGCATCGCCTGTTCGTTGGGCAATGTCACAGAAAAGCTTGCGCCGCCTACGGTGGTGAGAAGCATTCGCGACGATCCGCTCAGCCGTGCATCGCGACGACAATGCAGCAAATCGCCCAGAATAGGCAGTACTCGTAACCGCCGATGTTCCACAGCCATTTCCTTTGACTGTAGCGCCACACCGCCCAGGCTGCGACGAACAGGAAAATCGCCTCCAGCAGCGCGACATAGCGCGTGTAGATCGCGAACACCATGCCGATCGAGCAAATAATCTCAATAACGACGCAGGAGAAAACCCACGCCTTCGGCGGGTAAAGTCTGAAATCGGTGTAAAGTTTGTAAGTGAAGTCGAGGTTGCTCACTTTGGCGTAGAAATGCGGCAGCAGGAATAGGCCGCAGATCAGGCGCAGGATGTTGAACTCGTCGGTCAAGTCGAAATTCTGATAAAAGTTCATGGCACCCGCATTACTCGGCCGCCGTCAGCGACGCGGCCTGCTCGAGCGGGAATGTACAGGTCACGGTGGTGCCTTGTCCCACGGCCGACGTGATCGCCACCGTGCCGCTATGCAATTCCACGAAGGAACGGACCAGCGACAGACCGATGCCCGGGCCACGGTGCTGGGAACCGAGCGAATGTGTCTCGAACCAGTCGAAGACCTTTTCCAGCACGTCGGCCGGGATGCCGGGTCCGCGATCGGTTACCGAGAATTTCACGGCGTCGGCGGTGCGCTCGGCTAATAGCGAGACGATCGTTCCCGGAGGAGAAAAGCTCACGGCGTTGGCGAGCAGATTGAACAGAATCTGCCGCACACGCAATTTGTCGGCGACAAAACTGCCGATATCCGCGGGCGCCCTTATGTCGAGTGCGAGCCCGGCGCCGACCAGCCGGTCCTGCACGCCTTCGGCTGCCGCCGTCATGGTTTCCCGGATGTCGACCGGCCCGAGATTGAGGTGCATGCGGCCGGCATCGATGGTCGCCAGATCGAGAATGTTGTTGATCAGCGCCAGCAACGTGTTGGTCGAGACCGTGATGTAGTCGAGATATTCGTGCTGCTTCTCGGTCAACGGGCCGGTCGCCGGATCGGCAAGCAAATGCACGAAGCCGATGATATTGGTGAGCGGCGAGCGCAGCTCGTACGACACGTGATGGACAAAATCGATCTTGATTTTGTCGGCATCCTCAAGCGCTTCGTTGCGCTCGCGCAGCGCCCGCTCGACATTAACCGAGTCGGTGACATCATGAAACGTGACTAGCGTGGCGCCGTCGGGCAGCGGCACCGTCGTGCAATCGACCACGCTGCCATCGCTACGTTCGAGTCGGCCCGGAGTCGCTTCGCGACTGTCGATAGCGGTAACGACCTCGCGCAAGGCCTGCCAAGCCGGGGCATCGCCATGCAGCGGCTGGCACAGCGCGGTGATCTTTTCGATATGGGGACGGTCGCCGAGCGTCTGGGATGAGAGCCGCCACATACGGGCAAAGGCGGCGTTATGCAGCCGCAGCCGGCCGTCGCTGCCGAACACCGCGACGCCTTCCGTGAGATTATCGAGCGTCTCGCCTTGGACGCGGATCAGCTCTTCAAAGCGGCGTTCGAGATCGAGCCGAGCGGTGACGTCATGGAATAGGTAAGTGACGCCGCCGTCCGGATTGGGGGTGGTGACAACGCGCAACGTCCGCCCACTGGGCAGATGCCAGGTATGTTCCTTAGCTTCGACAGCGCGATAGGCTTCGTGCAGCTGCGCCTTCCATTGCCGAAAATCCTGCTCCTCCGGAAGTTTCTGGCCGGTACGCAAAACGTCGATCACCGCGGAATCGGTGGGCGATTGATCGAGGAAGGCGGCATCGAGATCCCACAGCGCGCGATAGGCGGCATTATAGAATGTCAGCCGGTGATCGGGACCGAACATAGCGACGCCGGTTGAAAGCTGATCGAGCGTGCGCCGGTGCGCGTCGGCCAGGCGCGCCAGCGAACTACGCATGCCTTCGACTTCCGTGGCGTCGATGCCGATGCCGGCGCTGCCGGTCTCG
>Ga0181537_10003710_pt1 | contig 12973 bp, 10 predicted proteins | sample PEATcosm2014_Bin_39_FD_119765 | JGI IMG/M metagenome (GOLD analysis project Ga0181537, IMG submission 119765) | Peatland microbial communities from MTU Mesocosm Facility, Houghton, MI, USA - PEATcosm2014_Bin23_10_metaG | ecosystem: Environmental > Terrestrial > Soil > Wetlands > Peat | place...
GAGAGGCGGCCGGCGACGATCATCAAATCAGCTTGCCGCGGCGAGGGGCGGAAAACTTCGGCTCCGAAACGGGCAACGTCAAAACGGGCGGCAGCCATGGACATCATCTCGATAGCGCAGCAGGCCAGGCCGAAACCCAGCGGCCAGATGGAACTTTTGCGCGCCCAGTTCACGGCTTTATCGAGCGTGGTGAAAATGATGCCTTCGTCTTCGAGCAGACTGCCGAAGTCGTCGGGTTTGGTGAGTGTGACGTGCTTGCCGAGCGATGTGCTCATGGTGCCCTCGTGTTATGAAGTCATTTTCGCACAGGCGCGCAGTGGATACAAACAGAGCGGCGCGGCCCGTCGCCGGCGGCTAACTGAGCGTGTAATCGCCAAGCGCAGCGTATTTTGTGCGGCGGACGTAGGCTAGGACCGATTGGGGCCAGAGGGTCATGTTTTCGCCCGTGACCGGATCCTGATACCAACTTTTGCAGCCGCCGGATTGCCAGACAGTGCCTTGCAGGCGGCGCTGAACCTCCGCGAAAAACTGTTTTTGCGTATCGGAGCGAACCTCAAGGACCTTGCGTTTGCGGCGTCTTAACAGGAATAGGCAGCTCATCACGTAGCGCACCTGAGCTTCAATCATAAGCACGACGGAATTGTGCCCCAGGCCGGTATTGGGGCCGAGCAGCAAAAACAGATTCGGAAAGCCACTGACGGTGACCCCGAGATACGCGCTCATGTGCTCTCGCCATGCATCATGAATCTCGATTCCACCACGGCCCACGAGTCGAATGCCGATCAGTGGTTCCGTGGCGCGGAAGCCCGTGCCAAGAATCAAGACATCCACGGGCCGCTCGACGCCGTCGGCAGTGAGGATGCTATTGGGACGAATTTCGGCGATAGCCTCGGTGACCAACTCGACGTTGGGGCGTTTGAGCGCGGGATAGAAGTCATCCGATACGAGAACGCGCTTGCAGCCGAGTTCGTAATTCGGCTTCAGCGCGGCGCGAAGTTTTGGATCTTTTATGTGTTTTTCAAGATTGTGGGTGGCGATTTCTGTGGCTTTGCGCCGGACAAAGCGATTGCCGAGAAAGCCGAGGACGCGGATTTCCTGACGCCAGAAAATAAACTGGCGAAAGGCTTTCATGAGAAAGGGAAAGCGGCGGAAGCGGTGTTTCCAAATGTCGGCGATGGGAAAATCCATGCGCGGGACGATCCACGGGGGAGTGCGCTGGAAAAGGAGCAGCTTGCCTGCACGAGAAGCAATCTGCGGAACAAATTGAATGGCGCTGGCGCCGGTGCCGACCACAGCCACATTTTTGCCCTCCAGTTCGATGCTGTGGTCCCAGGTGGAGGAATGAAATTGGGGGCCGGCGAAACGTTCGATTCCTTTAATTTGCGGATAGTAGGGGACGTGCAAGCCGCCAATACCGGAAACAAGGAGGCGGGCCCGGATTTTCATGCCTTCACCCGCGGTGGCGTGCCAGACGCTTTCGGATTCGTCCCATGTGGCTTCGTGAAAACGAGTGTTCAGGCGAATGTAGGGAGACAGGTTGTGCCGCTCGACGATGCGTTTCAAGTAGGCATGAATTTCCGGCTGGCCGGGATACATGCGCGACCAATCGGGCGAAGGCTCGAACGAAAACGAATAGAGATGCGAGGGAATATCGCAAGCGCAGCCGGGATACCGGTTGTCGTACCACGTGCCGCCGATGTCGCCGCTCTTTTCGAGCAGAAGAAACGAATCCATGCGCGCTTCCAGAAGCTTGATGGCCATGCAGAGGCCGGAGAAGCCGCCGCCAACGATCAAAACATCTACGGTGATTTCCGGGCCGTTTGCATTTTGGCCGACAGGATTTTTGGTCGTGGACATTCAAGCGACCTTGCCTGGAGGTTCCTGCGATAGGAGAGCGAGAAGGAATGCGGCGCTCTCTCGCAGCGACTGGCGCGCCTCGGGTATTTTGCCCGCCGCAAGCTGCCAGGCGTGCGGAACGACAGGCCAAATTTTTAGTTCCGTTTTGACGCCGGCAGCCCGGGCTCGCTCAGCGAGACGGGTTGAGTCGTCAAGCAGGATTTCGTCGGCTCCAACGTGAATGAGCAGCGGAGGCAATCCGGTCAGGTCGGCATAAAGGGGGGACGCGAGCGGAGTGCGCGGGTCGGCTTCACCCAGATAGTAGCGAGCGCTGTAACCAATGGATGGACCGTGAAACATGGCGCAGCGGTCTGCATTGGTGCGGATGGATTCGCCGGTTGCTGCGAGATCTGTCCACGGAGAAAAAAGAGCCGCGCCAGAAGGCAGCCGCACGCCAGCCTCGCGTAGCGCCAACAAAAGTGCAACCGCGAGGCCACCGCCGGCGGAATCTCCGCCCACAACAATGCGCTCTGGCGAATGCCCACCGCTCAATAACCCGCGATAAGCTGCAACCGCATCGTCTACCGCCGCTGGAAACTGATCCTCTGGCGCAAGGCGGTAATCCGGAGCGAGGACTTTGAATCCTTCCCGCGCAAACGAGACCGTGATAGCCCGATGAGACTCCGCGGAGCACGCGAAGTAGCCGCCACCGTGCAAATACAAAAGAACTGGATTGGCATTCGAATTTGTTTGGATTGCTTCGACCCATTCACCGGGTACACCGCCAACTTTGGATGGTGAGACCCGAACTGTCGCGGGCACGGTGTATGGGTCAGGCCTGAGAATTTTGCGAGCAACGCGGTAATCGCGAACGCCAAGCAGCTTGCGCTTGACGCGCCACTTGACGATTTGTACCGCGAGACGTGCTTGCCAACTTGCCATGTCCAGTGCTTTCCGACGATTTTGTCTGTGCGACGCGAAGATAATAGCAGACCTGATGCGACAAAAATTTACGCTGCGAGAACCACTTTGCCAAACTGCGATCCCGCTTCGAGATAAGCATGGGCCGCGGCTGCCTCCGCCAGGGGGAAGACGCGGTCGACAATTGGCTTTAAGCGGCCCGCGGCGACGAGTTTCATGACCGTCAGCAATTCCGATTTCGCGCCCATATAAGAGCCAAGCAAAGAGAGTTGCCGACTGAACAAGAAGCGCAAATCCACTTTGGCGTCGTAACCAGTGGTCGCGCCGCAGGTCACCAAGCGGCCTGCGAGAGCCAGACTGGCGACACTTTCGTCCCAGGTAGCAGTGCCGACGTGCTCGAAGACCACGTCCACGCCACGTTTGTTGGTTATGCGTCTGACTTCTTCGCGAATTTTTTGCGTTTTGTGGTTGATGAGATGGTCGGCGCCCAGTTCACGGGCCTTTGCAAGTTTTTCGTCCGTCCCCGCGGTGGCGATCACGCGAGCGCCAAAGAACTTGGCTACTTGTATTCCGGCGCTGCCGACACCGCTTCCGGCGCCGAGTATCAAAACGTCTTCCCCAGGCCGAAGTTCAGCGCGCGAGACGAGCATGTGCCACGCGGTTTGAAAAACGAGCGGAATAGAAGCCGCTTCTGCAAACGAGAGATTCTCCGGATAAAGCATGCAGTTCACTTCCGGGCATCGGACAAATTCGGCGCAGCCGCCGTCAATCATGTAGCCCAGATTTGTAAAGGAGCGGCAACGATTGTCAATACCGGAAAGACACGCGGCACACTTTCCGCAGGTCACGCCCGGAGCGAGGACCACCTTTTGTCCGACTTTAACGGTTGTCACGCCCTCGCCAATTTTGGCGACTTCGCCGGCGACGTCGCTGCCCGGAATGTGTGGCAACGGAATCGGCACATTGGGCAAGCCGCCGCGCACCCAAAGATCGAGGCGGTTCAGTGCGCAAGCCTTCACGCGCACGAGCACTTCGTTCGCTCGAACGTGAGGCTCCGGGGCGTCCTCGTATTTCAATACCTCCGGCCCGCCATGCTGATGGAAGACGATTGCTTTCACACTTTCCTCCAGGGTCTCTTGGATATGAGCCAGCCGGTCAGAATACTGGCCACCAACAACACACACCAAACCCAAGGGAGATCGGCATAGACTTTGCCAAGGACCGGCGCCAGATAAAATACGCCGCCATGCTCATGGATAGCGAACGAATGCGACGCGTCTGGCTGCCAGGTGGCAAAACGATGGATGCTTACCCCCATAACGGGCCAGAGAAAGACGAGAAACAGAACAAGAATCGTAAAGCAACCATTGGCTATGAGGTCGATGTAAGAACGATGCCATGACCTATCCTCTGCCCTCATGGATGCAAGTCTAGCGGCACCCTGGCAGAGTGTCTACGCCATGGAAAGAAGGGCTACCTGCATTGACATGACCCATCACGCGCCGTAGGCTGAATAACGGCGGACAACGTGGACTTGTTTGAAGAAATCGTGCGGATGCGGCGGGCCGGAGAGCGCGGTGCCATGGCTACGATTGTCCACACCAACGGCTCGATCCCAAGTTATGAAAGTTCACGGATGATCGTGCGCGAAGACGGCTCTATTGCCGGCACCATTGGCGGGGGCTGTGTGGAAGCCGAAGTCTGGGCTGCTGCGAAAGAAGTCATGCACAAGGAAGCGCCGCGGAAAATAGTCTTCAACCTTAACAACGAAGCCTCTTACGACAATGGCTTGATCTGCGGCGGAACGCTGGAAGTTTTCGTTGAGCCCATTCTGCCGAAGCCAATGCTTTATCTTTTCGGTGGCGGACACGTTTCCATGGCTGTAGCAAAAGCAGCAAGCGGTGTGGGCTTCGGCATTGTTGTGGTGGATGACCGCGAGGCGTTTGCCAACGTGGAGCGGTTTCCCATGGCGCACGAAATTCACCCCACCTACGAGGACGGTTTCCAGAGAATTCGCCCCAATGCGGCAAGCTATCTGGTCATCGTCACGCGTGGGCATAAAGAAGACATGCGCGTGCTCGGCTGGGCCGTGCGCACTCCCGCGCGCTACATCGGTATGATTGGCAGCAAGCGCAAAGTCCTTTCCGTTTACCGAGCGCTCGAGAACGAAGGCTACCGTCCGGAAGAATTTCAGCGCGTTTACGCTCCAATGGGGTTGGAGATCGGTGCGCTCGCGCCAGAAGAAATCGCCGTCAGCATCGTCGCTGAGCTGATTGCCATTCGCCGGAACATGGAATCGGCCGCCCACAAGAAATTGCTTTACGAACCGCGCCCGGCCCGAACGGAACGTTGAAAGGGGTGCCATGCTCGCTGCCGTCATCCTCTCGGGTGGCGCGTCGCGCCGGATGGGATCGCCAAAAGCGCTCCTCTCCTACCAGGGACGCCCCTTCCTTGAGCATTTGCTGGACGTAGCGCGTCATCCCAAAATCGGCGTGAGGCGCGTCGTTCTCGGGGCTGACGCGGGATCTATCGCGAAAGAAGTGAATCTTGAGTCGAACGAAATCGTCATCAACGAGGATTGGGAAAAGGGGCAGTTGAGTTCCATCCAGGCTGCGCTGCGGAGCCTTCCGCCGGAAACGGACGGCATGATTCTCTTTCTAATTGATCATCCGCTGATAAGTGCCGCGCTGGTGGGCGAACTCATCGAAACTTTCTACACGTCGCGCAAATCCATCGTTTTGCCCGTTTACGAGGGCCGGCGTGGGCATCCCGTGATTTTTTCCTCAAGTTTGTATCAGGATTTGATGGCAGCGCCGCTGGAAACCGGGGCCCGCTCGGTCGTCTGGGAACGCGCGGGAGAAGTTCAAGTGATGCAGACGAATGAAGAAGGCTGCGTCCTGAATTTGAATGATCCCGACACGTTGCAGAAAGCCATCGGGTGAAGAGCGCTCGACGGGCTCGCAGCCGCTAACTTAATTTACCAAGAACCAGTTTGAGCGCATCGGCAGCGAGTTGCGCACCATGAAACGTCGCAGTCGGCAGTCTACCGAGCGCTGCGGAAATGTCTTCTGCCGTCAGCGCGTTCGCTGTTGCGAGGGCTTTTCCCGTCAGTTGCTCGGTCAGAAAGGATGCGCAAGCGATCGAGGTCGCGCAACCGCGGCAGAGGAAACGCGCCTCCGCGATCAGGCCGTTTTCCACGCGAATGGCGAGTTCCAGGATATCCCCGCAGGCGGGATTCGTTGTCTGGATTTGTGCCGTCGCGCTCGGCAGTGTGCCGGCGTTGCGCGGGTTCTTAAAATGGTCTAAAACCAACTCGCTGAACATCCAGCTATGGTAGCCCAGGAAGTGGCGTTTCTTTTAACCGCGCCCAAAACCAGGTGGCTGGCTTGCAAATCAGACAAATACCGGCAGACTCCCGTTGCGCGCAGCCGCAAAGAGCCTGAACATAGCAGCAGCGACTTTCTCCGACCATGGCACGCTTGCTCATCGAACGTCCCGGGGCTCCGCCGCGCCTTTACGAGCTGAAAGATGGCTCGACGATTCACATTGGTCGAGCCGCGTCCAACGATATTACGCTTCCCCACTCGAGCATCTCTCGCAGCCACGCGAGAATCGAAGGCAAGGGCGAAGTCTGGCTGGTCACCGACCAGCACAGCGCCAACGGAGTCCTGCTCAATGGCGTGCGCATCAACAGCTCTCAGCTGAAGAGCGGCGATGTAATCGGCCTCGGCGATGTCACACTGCGCTTTGAAAACATGACTTCGGGGACGATTGTTGCAAAAACTTCGCCGGAACTTGCGTCACACCTGACACAAATTCTTGGACAAGAGAGTATGGCCAGGCTGCTTGACCGCTCAAACGCCAAGCCGCCCGAGGCAAGGTCTGAAACGCGCGTGGGCGCCGACACCAGGATCGAATATCTCCGGCGTGAAAACCGCTTGCTTACGCTTCTCTATCAAGTTAGCCGGGCTCTTGCGGACAAAACCAACGTCGAAGACGTAACGCAATGCTTGCTTGATCTCGTCCTTCAAATTGACGGTGCGGAACGCGGCTACGCGATGTTGCTTACCGAGGATTCTCTTCGCGCGGCGCCGCACGACGGGGCAGCCTACGCTTTTTTGCCCGCAATTATTCGCTATCGGCAGACCCCCAAGGCGGACACACCGCAAGTAGCCCTCTCGCGGGCCATCATTCAGCAGGTAATGGAGAGCAAGGGTCCGCTGCTGGTGATGGACGCGAAGCAGGACATGCGCTTCTCAGGCAGCCAGAGCATGGTGGCTTCGGGTATGCAATCGGCTATGTGCGCGCCGCTGGCGAGCCGGGACCGTCTGTTCGGATTACTTTACGTGGACAATCTTTCCAAGCGCGGCACGTTTACGCAAGAAGACCTCGAAGTCTTTGCTGTCATCGCCGCGCAAGCCGGGCTTGTGATGGACCGTGTGATGGCCAAGAGTGAAGTCAAGCGCCAGGGTGTGCAGCTCAGCGCGCTCGAACGCTTTCTTTCACCGGCCATTTCGAAGAAAGTTGCCGCGGAGGCCGCCGACATCCGCCTTGGCGGCGAAAGCCAACGCATCACGCTGCTCTTCGCCGACGTTCGCGGCTTCACCACCATGGCCGAAAAAATGAAACCCCGCGAAGCAGTGGAAGTTCTGAACGACTTTTTCACTCGAATGACCAATGTCGTTTTTGAGCACGATGGAACGCTCGATAAATATCTTGGTGATGGATTGATGGCTCTCTTCGGCGCGCCTCTGGCGCTTCAGAATGACGCCGAGGCGGCCGTACGCGCGGCCGTGAATATGCAGAAAAGCCTTGCGGTGCTGAATACAATTTCCGGTAAGCCGCCACTGCATGTGGGAATCGGCATTCACACCGGGGAAGCCGTAGTGGGATACCTTGGCACGGAGCATCGAATGGATTACACCGCGATCGGAGATACTGTCAACGTTGCGTCACGGCTGACTTCCCAAGCGGGACCAGGCCAAATCGTAATCTCTGCCGCGACTTATGACCGGATTCACAGGGGGATTCCCTGCTGCCCCCTTTCCGCGATGAAGCTCAAAGGGCGCGATGAACCCATTGACGTACACGAAGTGCTTTGGCGCGAAGCAATGCCGCAAAATACTGGCGCGCATGAACTCAAGCCTACTTCAACGACCTTCGGTTAACGCAGGTCCAGGGCACAGGCGTGGTTAGCGCCCGGAACTTCCCGTCGTTCCACTTGCCGCTGCGGCAATCTTCTTCGGCAGATATTTCTTCTCGATCGAAGCGACTACGACGTAATTTGGATCGACCATTTCTGTCAGGTGAATCTTCGCCACTTTTGAGAGCAGTTCGTAGGCATCCAGTTCGGAGAGGCCGTACTCCGCGTGAATCCACTCGACGAGTTCGGTGAACGCGATGCGAACGGCATCGTCTACCGGCCGGTAGATTCCCGTGGTCATGATTTCTTTGTCGTTTTCAAAGCGCGGCCAGCCGCTGTGCTTCCCTTTTACGACATCAATTTGGAGCTTCACGCGCATGGGCACTTCAATGGCGCTGCCGGCGATTTCGCCATCGCCCATTGCAGCGTGGCCATCGCCAAAGTAAAAGAGTGCTCCCGAAACATTCACAGGGAGATACAGCGTGTTGCCGACGCTCACTTCCGGCGCGTCCATGTTTCCGCCGAATTCCGCGGGAACGATCGAACTGCGCGCTTCGCCATTGGCCGGGGCAACCCCGATGCAGCCGAGAAACGGGTGCAGAGGAATTTTCACTTTGTAATCGGAATCCAACGCCTGAAAAGTGGCAGTGTTGTCCGCATGGTCGATAGGATAGAACCATATCTTTTCCGCGAGCGGATCTTTTTCCAGGAACGGAGTGTAGTGCGTCGAATTAATTGCGCCAAATCCAGGCGAAAAGGCTCCGACTCCCTGATTGCCGTCCACTTGCAAATCCAGAATTCGTACGACCAGCGTATCGCCGGGTTCCGCTCCTTCGACGAAGAAAGGGCCTGTTAAAGGATTATCACCCTTGGCGTTGGCGGTCGTGTCGCCAGGTTTTTGAATGCCATTTCCGAAACAGTCGAGCGAACTGGCTTCCAAAATATTCCCAGGACGCAGCCGTGCTACCGGCGGTGCCACGCCGAAGACATACTTCACATTGTCGAGCGCACCTTTGTAGTGGACCACTTGCTGACCAGAGTTTTGAGCGGCCTGCGGCATTGCAAACGTATCCACGCAAACCAGGAGCGCCAGAGAAACCACGAAAACAATCCGTCTCGTCATCACTCACCTCGGAAGAATTGTGAGTGCATCACACGGCTCCGGCGAAGTCAAACAAGTGATTCAATGCATCCAGAAACATTTGTTGCGTGAGGGCGGGATTTTGTTGCGTTTGTTGCGTCTGCGTGATACAACGCGCGTTCAGCCCTTGGTTGGACGCCGAGCCAGCAAATCATTTATAACAGCGCCCCGCGAGTCGTGCATGGTCCGGCGAACGTTTCTCGGAGATCCTTTATGAATCCTGATGCCCGCAAGTCTCTGCGTGTTTTCGGATGGCTCATTGCTGCCTCGCTGATTCCCACGGCGTGGGTCGCTGCTCAAGACAAACCAGCGGCCGAATGGGACACCACAAAAGCGCGTGGATCGACGCGCGATATCGATTTCGAAACCAGCGAAGGCACTTGGATGTCACCCGACATCTCTCCCGACGGAAAGTGGATCATCTTTGACTTGTTGGGCCACGTGTATCGTGTGCCTGCCTCCGGCGGCAAAGCCGAATGCCTTACGCAGGATTCTGGTGTTGCCCTTAACCAGACTCCCCGCTTCTCGCCCGACGGCAAAACGATCGCCTTCATCAGCGACCGTAAAGGCCAAAACAATCTCTGGCTCATGGACGCCGACGGTAAAAATCCGCGCAACGTTTTTATCGACAACACGAAACGCGCGCTCAGCCCCGTCTGGACTCCCGACGGGAACTACATCATCGTGCAGCTTCAAGGCACGCGGCGCGGCGGCAATCCGTTTGGCTGGTCGTTGGCGATGTACCACAAAGACGGCGGCTCCGGCGTTGAACTCGTCGGCGCAGATAAGGGCCCAAGCTGGCCTTCCATATCGCGCGACGGAAAATATCTCTACTTTGGCGTCCAAATCTGCTCGGCGTATCCCTTCGGCCACACCGATCCGATGTTGGGCTGCGCACAAATTCGCCGCATGAATCTGCAAACGCGCAAAATCGAGGACATTACAGGCGGAGAAGACGAACAGCAGGACCGCGGCACCAGCGGCGGAGCCATCGCGCCTGAGATTTCACCCAGTGGACGTTTCGTCGCGTTCGGCAGGCGACTTCCCGACGCGACCGAGTCCTATAAAGGTCATGTCTTCGGTCCGCGCACAGCTCTCTGGTTGCGCGATCTGCAAACTGGCCAAGAGCGCCTGATTATGGACCCCATCGAACTCGACGAGTCGGAAGAAATTTCCCGTCAGATGCCAATACTGCCCGGAATGGTCTGGGGCGCCGACGGCAAATCCATGGTGATTTCGCAAGGCGGAAAGATTCGCAGGCTGTGGGTCGATAGCGGGAAAGTCGAAACAATTCCTTTCACCGCCCATGTACACCGCACTATCTCTGAAATGACATATTCGCCGATCCCGTTCCGCGACGACAGCTTCGAGGCGAAATTCATCCGTTGGCAAACTGCTTCCCCTGACGGCAAGCGCATCGTTTTCCAGGCCGTTCACAAACTTTTCCTTATGGATTTGCCGAATGGCAAACCTCGACGTCTCACGCCGGACTCTTTTGTGCCGGGAGAATTCTCTCCCGCGTGGTCGCCAGACGGAAAAAACATCGCGTTTGCAAGCTGGGAAGACGGAAAATATGGCCAGCTTTGGACAATTTCGTCGAGCGGCGGCGAGCCACAAGCCATCACAAAAGAGGCGGGCGAATACCTGAATCCCACCTGGAGCGCGGACGGCACAATGCTCGCTTATTCGCGCGGGTCGGGCGCCAGCCTTCGAGGACGCGATTGGGCTCGCAACGAGTGGTTCGACATCGTTTTGCAACCCGCAGCCGGTGGCGAGCCCCAAATGATCGTGCGCGTCAGCGGAGAGGAGGGTCCCGGCGCGCATCCTCAGTTCGGACCCGAAGGCCGTATCTATTTCACAGAGCATCGCGCCGAAAAGGGTGCTGGCCCATTCGATACAAAAAATGTGACGGACCTAGTGTCGGTCCAAAGAGACGGCAGCGACCGGCGCGCGCATGCGACATTTCCTAACGCCACGCTCGTTCAACTCTCGCCGGACAGCCAGCGCGTTGCCTATCAGGAAGGCGACAATGTTTATGTTGCGCCCTTGCCGCTGAATACCACGGGCCACGAATCGATTCAACTCGATCGCAAGGCCCCGGTCTTCGCGATTAAGGCCGCCAGCCTTGACGGCGGCATGTATCCGCGCTGGCGCGACGCCGCAACCATCGAGTTCGGCAACGCCAACAAATATTACGTCTATCACGTAGACTCAGCCAAAACCGAAACTACCGAAATTCACTTGAGCGTTCCGCGGGCGATTCCGCAAGGCTCCATCGCACTGACGAACGCACGAATCATCACGCTGCAAAATCGCAAGGTCATCGAAAACGGCACGCTCATTGCAAAAGCGGGACGCATCACCTGTGTCGGCACTTGCTCCACCGCTGGAGTGGATCGCGTTGTTGACGCAGAGGGCAAAACCATTATCCCCGGATTCGTTGACATGCACGCCCATCACCACCGCGAGTCCGGCGGCATCACGCCCACGCACAATTTCGAGTCCGCTGTTTATCTTGCCTACGGCGTCACCACCACCCTGGATCCCTCGACCTGGTCCGAAGAAGTGTTCCCCCTTGCCGAAATGATTGAAGCCGGCCAATCCATCGGCCCGCGCACCTACTCGACGGCAACCCCTCTTCTCAACGGCAGCGGTGACCACTACAACGAGCTCACCAGTTTCGAGGTGACCGAGCACGAAATCACACGCCTTGCCTCTTATGGCGTCGTCGCCCTCAAACAATACAACCAGCCTGATCGCGAGCAGCGTCAATGGATCACGGAAATCGCGCGCAAACAGCACTTGCGCGTCACGGCCGAAGGCTCGAGCGATGTGCTGCACAAAATCAGCATGATCATGGACGGTCAGACCGGCTTCGAGCACCCCACACCTTATGTTCCGCTTTACAGCGACGTCGCCAAATTCTTCGGCCAGTCCCACACCGTCTACTCGCCGACGTTCACCGTCGGCGGCACCGCTCCCTGGAACGAGGAATATTTCCAGCAGATCAGCGACGTTTGGAAAGACGCCAAGCTCCAGCGATGGACTCCTTGGCGCGAGCTCATGCCTCACCTTCGCCGCCGTTGGATGCGTCCGCTGACCGACTATCACTTCGGCGTGCAAGCGCAAGGCTTGGCCGACATTATCGCGAACGGCGGTTATGGCGCTATCGGATCGCATGGCCAGGCGCATGGAATCGGCTCCCACTGGGAGGTTTGGATGATCTCCGAAGCCACGGGTCCGATGGGCGCGTTGGAAGTGGCGAGCGTCCACGGCGCGCATTTCCTGGGCGCTGACAGGGATCTCGGATCGCTGGAAGTCGGCAAACTCGCCGACTTGATGGTCCTCAACGCGAATCCGTTGGACGACATCCACAACACTGCGAACATTGCCATGGTCATGAAAGCCGGCACGCTCTACGACGCCGATACTCTGGACGAAATCTGGCCCGAGAAAAAGCCTTTCGGCGCGTATTACTGGCTGAATCTCGACGAACTGCGTAACGACACCAAGGCGGTCGACATCTACGACAAGAAGTAGCGGCCGCGCCTGTCTGTTAAACTTTTGGTGTGAACAAGCGCAAGCCACGGCCATCGCTTCGCATCGTCTCGCTCGCTCCAAGCGCAACTTCGATTCTCTGTGCCATTGGCGCGCAGAAAGCTCTGGTGGGCGTCACCAAGTGGTGCGTGGATGTTGCCCCCGTCAACGATCTGCCAAAGGTCGGCGACTGCTGGCACATGGGCTCCGTCGATGAAATCCTAAAACTGAAGCCATCCCTGGTGATCGGCTCCGTTCCGTTCAAAGCGGAAACGGTGGCGAAACTGCTTGAGCATCCGCTGAACTTCTTCGCCAAGAATCCTCGAACTCTCGCCGATATCGAAAACGATATCCGTCTTCTTGGCGGCATCGCTGGCCGGCAAAAGCACGCGGAA
>Ga0181537_10003711_pt1 | contig 12973 bp, 9 predicted proteins | sample PEATcosm2014_Bin_39_FD_119765 | JGI IMG/M metagenome (GOLD analysis project Ga0181537, IMG submission 119765) | Peatland microbial communities from MTU Mesocosm Facility, Houghton, MI, USA - PEATcosm2014_Bin23_10_metaG | ecosystem: Environmental > Terrestrial > Soil > Wetlands > Peat | place...
CAGGAACTCGAATGCAGCGTAACAATAAGATAGCGTCAGAGGCGCGGACTTTCCTTCATTCGTCACATTGACCGGTGACACGTGCCAGACCACTTGGAACCCCCGGCCTATCTGCCTGAACCAGAACGCCTTCCAGCAATTCTCACAAGATGTGATCCGCTTCGCCAGGCGCTTCCTTGCCAAAGCCCATGCTGTGATATGAATCACCGTCACAGCCTCTGCCGCGCTATTTAATAAGCCCTGAGAGCTTGTTCTCGCCCGTCCGCTTGTTCGTCCGCTTAGCGCGTTGTGATTTGCATTCGCGCGCTCGCGGCACGGCGAAGTTCCCGCACTTTGCATTTTTCAATGAAGGCCGTATGAGACTCTTCCAGGATCGCGACTCGTGTTATAAAACGGCAGTTCATTTGTGCGGCCGCGGCCCCAGCCCCAGCCCCAGCCCCGTCCGATCTTCGTGGATTTTCATTCCACTGTTCGCATTGCTGATCGCATTGCTCGCCGTCCCTGCCTCCGCCGCGGTCCATCCAGTCCCGCTCGACCCAAAGACCGATTCCGCCAAGTGCCTTGAGTGCCACGACGACAAAGGGAAGGGCAAACACGTGCATTCCGCCATGGCCGCGGGCTGCACCAGTTGCCACGAGGTCCGAGTCAGCAAAGACATCACGCGCGTCAAGCTCATCACAGCCACGCCGGTTTCGCTCTGCCTCACCTGCCATGCCGATAAAAAGGCCGCCGATATCAAGGGCGCCATACATCCTCCCGCTGTGCGCGATTGCCTCACGTGCCACGATCCGCACTCCAGCGACAACGCCAATCAACTCGTGAAGCCGGCCTCGGGCGGGGAAAAAGAGAATCTCTGCCTCAGTTGCCATAAGACAGGAATGAATGTCCCCGAGAAGGGTAGCCGTCACGCCGCACTCGATATGGGCTGCGACGCCTGCCACGTTACGCACAAAACCGGCGCGGAACCCACACCGGAAAATCGCTTTCATCTGACCAAGGCGGCTCCGGCGCTCTGCCTCGATTGCCACGATCCGAAAGACGCGGACCTTCAAAAAGCTCATCAGAACCAGCCTTTCGCCACCGCCAACTGCCTGGAGTGCCACGATCCGCACCAGTCCGCATCTCCCAAACTCATGGCGAAGTTCCAGCATCCGCCGTTTGAGTCGAGGACCTGCGAAATGTGCCACGCCCCCGCAAAAGACGGAAAAGTCGTCCTCACGCAACCTGACGCCAAGTCGCTTTGCGTAACCTGCCACGACGACAAGCCCAAGCTCATTGACTCAGCCAAGTTTCCGCATCCCGGCGCAGCCGGCGATTGCACCGATTGCCACAGCCCCCATGCCAGCAATGAGCCCGGCTTGCCCAAGTCTGACGGTGTGACCATCTGCCTGGGGTGCCACAGCGATCTGGACGACAGCCGCAAAAAGCCGTTCCATCACCAGCCTGCTTTTGGGCAGGCCTGCGGCATCTGCCACACCCCCCACGGTGGCGACCTCGAACATTTGTTGCGTGCAAAAGGCAATGCGCTCTGCCTTGAGTGCCACGGCCCTGACGCCGCTCCACAGCTGCTGGCGGACCAGCATCTTCTTACCCTTTTCAAAGGGACCGTCAAGCTGCCCGAAGACTACTACAGTAAGAACAAAGTTCCCGTCCTGCCTCTGCGCTACGGCCTGGGGCACCCGGTCGATGGGCATCCCGTTGCCGACGTGATGGACCCCACCAACCAGAGCAAAGTCAAAACGCCGCTCACTTGCCTTAGCTGCCACCAGCCGCACGCCTCGCTTCAGCCCGATCTGTTGGTCAAGGACCAGGCCAACAACATGGCTTTCTGCGATAACTGCCACAAGAACAGAGTCAACATGAAAGAAACTGTTTCCCCGGGGAAGTAGGGCCCAATGGAAATTGATCCAATTGTCCCACTGGAGATTGAAATGCATCGCCTCCTCTTCAAATCGACAAGTACCCGCAAAGCGGCAGCCATGCTGCTCCTTTTCGCGCTGGGCCTCGCTTTGCCGCTCTCAGCCCACGCGGACAAAAAGAAGAAAAAAGACGCGCCCGCAGCCACCCCGGAAGTCGGCCCCAAAAAGTTTCCCTTCGACCCCAAAAAGCTGGTCTGGCCCAGCCCGCCCAACGCCGCGCGCGTTCACTGGCTCGATTATTTTGCCGGCTCCAAAATCGATTACTCTCCCGCGGCAACCGCCAAGCCGAAAGCCACCTGGATGGACCGTCTTGCCGGCGGACAATCCCAGGATGAAAAATTCAATCCCAAGACGTTTCCATTCCAGCTCATCGGACCGTATGGCGTCGCCGTCGATTCCAAGGGCCTGCTCTATGTCGCCGATCAAAAGGTCGGAGCCGTCTTTATCTTCAACACGGAAACTCACGACACGCAGATGATTCGTAATGGCTACGAGGCTCACTTCGGCTGGATTAACGGCCTCGCCATCGACGACGACGACCGGCTCTTTGTTTCCGACGGCAAAATGCGCCGCGTCCTCATCTTCAATCCAAAACACGAAGTGGAAGGCCAGATTACAGAAGGTTTGGTGGACCCGGTCGGACTTGCCCTCGATACCACGAATCGTTTTCTCTACGTCGTGGATACCCAGCAGGACCAGGTGATTGTCTACGATGCCGACACGCTCAAGCTGCTGCGGCGCATCGGAACCGGCGGCAAAAACCACTTCCTCACCACACCGGGCGACTTTGGCGCGCCGCAAGGCGTGGCTGTGGATGCCGACGGAAATATCTACGTCACTGACACCCTCAACGACCGCGTGGAACTCTTCGACGCCGACGGAGCCTTCATCAGCACTTTCGGCAAGGCCGGCGACGGCCCCGGAACCTTCACCCGCCCCAAAGGCATCGCAGTCGACGCCGATGGCCACATCTGGGTTGCCGACGAGATGCAGGACCGGCTCCAGGTCTTCAATCGCGAGGGACAGCTGCTCACCTATATCGGCCTAGGGCACGGCGAGTTGCCCGGCCAGTTCAAAGCGCTCGTAGGCGTCGCCATCGACAAGCAAAACCGGGTTTTCACCACCGAGCAGTACCCCGGTCGCGTACAGATGTTCCGCTACGTCACCGAAGCCGAAGCCGCTGCCGACAAAGCCAAGCACGACAAAGAACTGCAGGAAGCGGCAGATCGCCGCCAGAAAGCCGCAGCCACTGCGCCCCCTGGAAAGCCTTCGGAACCCTCGCCCAAACCGCCGGACGCCTCACCTCAGAAGGCCCCTGTCGCCGCCGCTCCAAAGCCCGCACCCGCCCAGCAGTCCCCACCGGTACAGCCAGCCAGCGCGTCGCCCAACCCGCCTGCAAAATAGCGCCGCTCACCTTGAAGTCATGCTTCTCCCGGAATCAAACCAGGCCGGCCATCCCAGCCCATGTGTGTCCGGGACAATACAGATTTCAGCCTTAGCCGCCGATTAGCTTCTTGCAGGGTAAAATGTGAATCGGTCGTCAGAACTGCCAGGCAAGTCCTCCAGCACACGTTTCCCCCGGAAAGCCGCGTAGGCCATGCACAGGTTCTTCGTTCCATTCCGCATGTACTCCACAGGTTGGCTCGTGGTCGCATTGTGTGTGCTTTTTCAGATCGCGAATCTGGGATTATGGACCGGCATGATCACTGGATCTCTGCTTGTCGTCAGCCTGGTCGTTCATGAGATCGGGCACATTATGGCTGCAACTGCTCTTGGGGTCCGTGTCCGCGAATTCGGCATTTGTGCTTTTGGTGCGTACACCCGGCGGGCTCGAAGCGGCAGCCGTTGGAAAGAGATTCTCATCGCCTTATCCGGCCCCTTGATGAGTCTGCTGCTCGTGGCGCCGAGCATGTTTCTTCCCTCCCATGGCATCCGCTATCAACTTGTGCTTGCCAACCTTGAGCTGTTTGCCGTCAATCTCCTGCCTCTTCCGGCCAGTGATGGACTGCGCATCGTGCGCACATTCTTCACCTCTTACCGCGTTGCCGGCGCAGATCGGGCGCTGAACACCCAAAAAAGCTGAGAAGAGAAACCAATAACAACAAGGCCGGCTGGTTTCCCAGTCGGCCTTCTTGTACAGTCCCAGGGGAGGGATCTCTCGGTTCGTCGGTCGTTCCCTTATTCAGAACGCCCGGCGAGCCGCTTCGTTTCCAGCACCCAGGTCTTACTGAGCTGCTGGATGGCTGTGGTGGTGATGAACGCCGAGAGGCTCGCGCTTCTGCGCTTTCACCGCGGTCTCATCCACCGGCGTGATGCCTTGCACGTCGCTGGTGTAGGTAGCACCCGAGGGCACCAGGTAGTCTTCCACCGTCTGCCCATCCGTGCTGCCCGTTACCACAATCACGCGGGACGGATCAATTCCCTTATCCGTCACCAGGTACTCCTTGGTGTTCACGGCGCGTTGCGCAGCAAGGTTTTCTTCCATCTCGTGATGACGGCCCTTCTTCGGAGCCCGTTCGTCAGAAGTGGATTCGCCTACAATCAGGACTTTCGCATCCGCCTGGTTCTGCAGATTGACGGCAACCTGATCCAGGCAGGCCTTCGCTTCATTGTCCACCCGGGCCGGCGGCTGATTCTTCTGCTGGAAGGTAATCGAGCAGAGTGCCGAACTGTGCGGGACCGGAGCCACATAAGGCGCTGCAATCGTCACGCTGGTGTTGGCGGTTGCGGTCTGGCCCTTATCATCCGCCACATTGCACGTGATGCTCACAGGACCGGTTGGAGCGCCGGTAGAATCGAAGGTGGCCGAGTTGCCGCTCCCGTTGATGGTGCCGGTCGAAGCCGAATAACTATACGTCAACGGACGATTCTGCGGGCTCACCCCTTGAGCCGTGATGGTGCTCTTGTCGCTGGGGTTGATGGTGCTTGGGTTGGCCGAGCAGCTGATCGTCGGCGGCTCATATGCCCTCACCGTAAATACGGCCTGGCAGGCCGCCGTTTCCCATGGCCTCAGACCCTCGTGGCCAGGCTTGCCCTGCTTCACTGTGCCCGTCACTGTGTAGCTGCCCGGCGCCAATGACCCAGTGGATACGGTCACGGAAGTCCCTGTGCCCGAAACGCCCGTTCCCGACCACGAATAAATCGCATTCAGCTTGGGGTCCAGGTTGCCGGCAGTCGCCGTAATCGTCTCCGGATCTCCAGGGAAAATCGTCACCGGGCTCGGCGTGCAGGATAGTTGCACCGGCACGGGCGGCGCAAACGATCCTAAATTGAACACGAGACCCGCGCTCAGGCGCGCCATGTTGAATTCGGAGCTGCCGGACGGCGCGGGAAAGCTTGCGCGCGTCCACTGGTAGTCGGCCTGAAACAACCGGATCGCGACATGGTGCGTCACCTTCACGTCCAGCCCGCCGCCTGCCGTGATCACCGGGCCCCACTTGTTATCTTCAAAATACGTGCCAACTGACTCCGCGCCCACCAGTGCATGCACAAACGGAGTCAGATTGCGCGAAGGCCAGCGGTAAACAACGCCGACCGACCCGCCGCTGAAATCGTTGTTCGGCTGGGAAAAGGAGTTGTACCCGCTTTCAGGAAGCAGAATATGCTCGTCGCCCTCAAGTGTCAGGCCCACGTGATGGTTGAAGTAGCGGGTAACGCTCTCCATCGCGGAATAGTTAACGGAGTTAGTTGTGAAGTTTAGCCCGGTGTTAGGGTTGAACACGGTTCCCTTGGGAGCCAGGAAGCTGTAACCAAGAAAGATGTCCCACTTTGAAGCGTTATCATCTCTGGGGCCACTTGCCGATGGCGCTGTTTGGGCCGTCAAGGCAATGGGAATCAATGCCGCAAATGAGAGGGCGAGCAACCGCCCCGCAAACCTCGATACTTGAAAGTGCATGGTCAAACCTCCGCAATAGCATTGAAATACTGGTTAAAGTGACTGGCCTGTGAACGGGAAATCCAGCTCAGCGCCAATTCCGCTCCGCGCGATGTGTCCACGCCGTCGATTGCTTCACGGCTCGACCTGACGTGCTCAAGGAGGATTCACAGAAAGCACGCTATCGAGGAAGCTTCTACCCCTATGGTCCACAAAATGCACAACTAGCGACTGGTCAATACCGCTCTTCATCGGAAGGAACCTGCCCTTGCCTCTTTGCTGTTCCTGCGCCTGAATTTTTGAGCAAGCTCCAAAGCTCGCGGTGAATCTTTTGGTGTAGAAGCGCAATTGGGCGAAAGAGTTGCTTCACTTCTCCAGGTCGAATCTCCCTCTACACTCCCGCATATCGTCCTGAACTGGCCAGTGGTCCCAGTCTTGAAGATGGGCGGAGCCAGTTGAGCGACACCCATCGCAACCTTTGATTCCCGGCACCAAAAATGGTCCCCCAATTTGTGAAGAAGGCCCCCTAAAAAACTCCAGGCGTGTATTCTTAGAAACTAGTATCCTATTGATATTAAATAACTTACAATCAAGATAGAGCGGTCTTCCCTCCTCTCTAGAATCGCGCTCAGGTTCAATCAATAGAGCTGGGAAGCCGCCCGTCCCTCATCACGCCAAACGCCGTAGCCGTTGATCCCTTCGGCAACATCCATATCGCTGGTACAATCAATCGCCGGACCGCCTCGGACTCACTTGGCGCTTCCCCGGCTCTCGAAGGCACGGTAAAGGTATAATCTGCCCTATGGCGACAAGCCTGCACACCAACCCGCAACAAGCCGAAGTTGCCCACATTGCTCCGGAGGGCGCTGGGAACCCAGACCAGGGAACTGCTAAGAAACTGCAAGCGCTTGAAGCGCAGCTCGAGCAGTTGCAAACCCTCATGGTGGCGTATTCCGGCGGTGTGGACTCCGCATTTCTAGCCGCCACCGCGCATCGCATTCTCGGCTCGCGCATGCTTGCCGTGCTGGCCGATTCACCCAGCCTCGCCCGCCGCGATATGGAGCAGGCCAGCGCCTTTGCCCACTCCATCGGCATGCCGCTCCGGGTTATCGCAACCCAGGAACTGGACCGACCCGAGTACGCTGCCAACGACGCTAACCGTTGTTTCCACTGCAAAGATGAGCTCTTCGCCGTAATGCAGTCCCTCGGCGCCAGCCTCGGTTTTACCCGCATCGCTTATGGAATGAACGCCGACGATACGCGCGATTTTCGCCCCGGCCAGCGCGCTGCCGAGGAACATGAGGTGCTCGCGCCCCTGGCCGAAGTGGGACTGACAAAACTCGAAATTCGCGCGCTCGCCAAAGCCGCCGGTTACCCGCTCTGGGATCGCCCTGCCGCGCCGTGCCTCTCTTCCCGCGTCGAGTATGGCCGCACCGTCACCCGCGAAGTGCTCAGCCAGGTCGAGCGTGCCGAGGAAAGTCTCCGCCAATTGGGCTTTCGCGAACTGCGCGTCCGCCATCACGGCGAGCTGGCGCGCGTTGAAATTGCGCGCGCGGAGCTGCCTCGCGCCCTCGACCTCAACATGCTCGACTCAATTTCCACGGCACTCAAACAGGCAGGCTTCCAATACGTGACGCTCGATTGCACAGGATTCCGCTCCGGCTCCATGAACGCCATCCTCCCCGTCGAAGTCCTCGCCCGGCGCGGCGCATAGAAGTGGTCGCATAAATCGGCTTTGAAAGGGCACGGCTTCAGAGCGGTTCCACGATTGGTGTACCCCAAAATCCCGTGCCCCGTTCTTGCGACTTTTTTCTGTCGCAAGGGCGGGAGTCCACCATTGCCGGGTACAGCATTTCTGATTCCGGCTTTAGCCGTGCCGCAAGAAAGCGGATAAAATCTGTGGCTTTAGCCACTGAGGGATGTTCTGTATCGGCCCGGCAGCATTGATGCACCCAGCCCTGGCGGAACATTTAGAATCGCTATCGATGCGAACTGCATATCTAGAGTGCTTTTCCGGTATAAGCGGCGACATGTTATTAGGCGCCCTTGTTGACGCCGGCGTTCCCTTCGAATCCCTTGCCGAAACCGCTGCGGCCCTCAACGTGGGCGCGCGGCTCGAGATGCGCAAAGTGAGCCGCGGTGGCATTGCCGCAACCAAAGTAGACGTGATCACACCCGAGCAGCACGCATCAGGCGACACTCACTCCCACGACCACGGTCCAGCGCATAGTCACGCGCCTCACCGGCATCTCTCCTCCATCCTCAAAATCATCAACGCCGCGCCCGTCTCTGAAACAGTGAAGGCCAGCGCCATCCGCGCCTTTCAGTTGCTGGGCGAAGCCGAAGCCGCCATTCATTCCATTCCCATTGAGAAAGTCCACTTCCACGAAGTGGGCGCGGTCGACACCATCGTCGACATCGTCTGCTCCGCCGCCGGCGCGGAACTGCTGAACGTAGATCACTGGCTGGCCTCGCCCCTCAACGTCGGCAGCGGAACCGTTGTCTGCCAGCACGGAACGCTTCCGGTTCCCGCCCCGGCCACGCTGGCCTTGCTCGGCAGTGCGCCGGTCTACGCCGCCGGCGAACCAATGGAGCGCGTTACCCCAACCGGCGCAGCCCTCTTGCGCATGCTCCAAGTGAAGTACGCAACCCTCCCCGCCATGCGCATCCAGTCATCCGGCTACGGAGCAGGCGGACGCGAGACCCCAGGCCAACCAAATCTGCTGCGCCTCCTAGTGGGCGAGGATTCCGAGCAACCCGGACCCCAATCCGAAAGTCCCGAGTCCATCGCCGTCATCGAAACGGTCATCGACGACTCCACTCCGCAGCTCCTCGCCTACGTCAGTGAACTGTTGCTGGCCGCCGGCGCATGGGATGTCTATCGCGTAGCTGTGCAAATGAAGAAAGGCCGCACCGGCGTGCAGGTAACCGTCCTTTGCCGCCCCGGCCTCGTCCCCGCTCTCCGCGACATTCTTTTTCGCGAAACCACAACCATTGGCCTGCACTGGCGCCTCGAAAACAAAGTCTCCCTGGCCCGCGAATTCTTGAAGGTGGAAACGCAATGGGGCACGGTGTCCATCAAAATTGCGCGTTGGCCCACAGGCGAGGTTGCCAACGCCGCGCCCGAATATGAGGATTGCCGCCGTCTCGCCTCCGAGCACGCAATTCCCCTCAAACAGGTCATGCAGGAAGCCATGCGGATTTACGCAGCTACCCCAAAGGAAATCCTCAACCCAAAGGAAACCCACTAATGGACCGCCATCGCATCGAGACGCTTCTCAACGAAGTCCGCGAGGGCCACACGCCCGTCAATGAAGCCCTCGACCGCCTCCGCGATCTGCCCTTTGAAGACCTCGGCTTCGCCAAGCTCGACCATCATCGCGCCCTGCGCACCGGCATGCCCGAGGTCATCTTCGCTCAAGGCAAAACCGCCGCGCAGGTAGCCGCCATCTTTGCCCGCATGGCCCATACCGGAGGCAACGTCCTTGCCACGCGCGCCACTCGTGAAATGTTCCTGGCTGTCCTCGATGTTGAACCGCGCGCCGAATTCGATGAAATCGCGCGCACCATCGAACTCACCCAGGATCCCAACGTCCCTCAGGGCAAGGGAACCATTGCCGTGGTGTGTGCTGGCACGAGCGATCTTCCAGTTGCCCGGGAAGCTGTGAATACAGCGGAACTCATGGGCAACGCAGTCGAGCTCATAGCCGATGTCGGTGTCGCCGGCATCCATCGCCTGCTCGCGCAAAAAAGCTCGCTCCAATCCGCGCGCGTGCTCATCGTCTGCGCCGGCATGGAAGGCGCTCTCCCCACCGTAGTCGGCGGCCTGGTCAACGCTCCGGTATTGGCCGTACCCACCAGCGTGGGCTATGGCGCGTCCTTCGGAGGCGTCGCCGCGCTGCTGGGCATGTTGAACACCTGCTCGCCCAATGTCTCCGTCGTCAACATCGATAACGGATTCGGCGCAGCCTGCATCGCCTCGCTCATCAACCGTCTATGAAAATCTGACCCGATAACTCCGGATGAGAATGGGAGTAACTCGAATGACTCACTCGCGCAGAAGTTTTCTTCAAGCAAGCGCCGCCCTCGCCGCCGTTTCATTGGTGAAGCCGCGCAACGTTTTCGCAGCCGATCCCGTGGTAACTCCGCCACTCAGCCAGTTTGGTTATGCAGACGTCGAGTTACTCGATGGCCCGATGCGTCGGCAATCCGAAACCAATCACGCCTTCTATGCGGCGCTGGACGAAGACAGCCTCCTCAAGCCATACCGCCAGCGCGCCGGTTTCCCAACTCCTGGCGAAGATATGGGTGGATGGTACAGCTGGGAGAACAATGGTTTTGCACCGGGTCACAGTTTCGGCCAATACCTCTCCGGTCTCTCGCGCGACTTCGCCGCAACAGGCGCAAAGTCCACACAGGAGAAGATTCACCGTCTCGTCCGTAACTTCGCACCCGCCATCACGCCTCATTTCTGGGATGACAATCGCTTCCCGGCCTACACCTACGACAAAATCTCCATAGGCCTGCTCGATGCCCACCAGTTCGCTGCGGCTCCCGATGCCCTCGGAGTGCTCGACAAAACCCTCGATTCGGTCTCCGCGCATCTGCCGCCCGGTGGCATCTCGCGCGCCGAACAGTACGCCCGGCCGCATAAGGATGAATCATTCTGTTGGGACGAGCCCTACACTCTGCCTGAGAATCTGTTCATCGCATTTCAGCGCGGCGCGGGCGATCGATATCGCGACCTCGCCATTCATTTCCTGGCCAACGAATGGTACTTCGATCCGCTCGCGGCCGGCCAGGATGTATTGCCCGGCAAACACGCCTACAGCCACGTAAACGCGCTCTCCAGCGCGATGCAGGCATACTTCGTCCTCGGCAGCGAAAAGCATCTGCGCGCCGCGCGCAACGGCTTCGATCTGGTCCGCGCCCAAAGCTTCGCCACCGGCGGCTGGGGTCCCGATGAAACCCTCCGCGATCCCGCAAGCGGAGAAATCGGCGAGAGCCTTATCAAAACCCACTCGAGCTTTGAAACACCCTGCGGCTCGTATGGCCAGTTCAAAATCACTCGCTATCTCATGCGCGCCACCCGCGACAGCCGCTACGGCGACAGCATGGAGCGCGTCTTATATAACTGCATTCTCGGTGCGAAGCCAATCAAGAACGATGGTCACGGTTTTTATTACTCCGACTATAACAACGATGGCTCCAAGTTCTATCATCCGGATAAGTGGACCTGCTGCTCCGGAACCTTTTCCCAGATCACCGCCGACTACGGCATAAGTTCTTACTTTCACGATTCCGAAGGCATCTATGTCAATCTCTATGTCCCATCGCGGGTAACATGGTCGCAAAGCGGAGGACGAATCACCCTCACACAAAAGTCGAATTACCCGCACCATCCCTCCACCGAAATCAGCATTTCGGCCCACAAGCCAACTCCATTCCCAATCTACTTGCGTATCCCCGCCTGGGCCGGCCCAAAAACCACCATCGCCATCAACGGCAAGCACGTAATGGCCAGCCCCGCTCCCGGTCAGTTCGCCCGTCTCGACCGCGCTTGGGACGAAGGTGATCACATCGAAGTCGAGTTCGACATGCCCACCGTGCTCGAATCAGTCGACGCGAAGCACGCCAACCTGACGGCAGTCGTGCACGGCCCGCAGGCTCTCTTCGCCGTTGGCCCAATCCCAGACAAAATCGGCAGCAGGGAACTGCTCGCCGCAACGCAGATCTCCGCCGGCTCAACCGACTGGCAGGCCAAATCCGCCACAGGCAATCTAACTCTCCGCCCCTTCGCAGCAATCAACGACGAACATTATCGCCTCTACTTGAACGTCGTAGCCTGAAAATCAGAAGCCCCACCACGAAGGTGAGGCTTCTAACTCCGCTAACCCCGCTAACTCACTCATGGTCATAGAAGCGGAAGAACAGCGACGGCTTCGCGCAAGGCTCGGCGCGCGCCACCAACTCCGTCGTCTGTTTGTCGTTCAGTGGCGTAAACTCCCGCGCCAGGTGCACGTTCTCCTCAAGCTGCGGAATCGTATCGCAGCCGATGATCACCGTGCTCACAGGCCTCGACAGCGTGTAGTACATAGCCTCGCGCATGCTCAGCGTGCCCGGTGAAGTGGTCTGGATCGTCATCCCTTCCCACGAATGTTTCTGCTTATCAATCGGCGGCGGCGTCCACGTTGAAAGAATGCGCCCGCGTCCCGGAATCTTCATCCCGATAATGCCCATCTGCCGTTCCACAGCCAGCGGCAAAAGCTCTTCATTGAAACTGTAGTGATGCGGGTCAGCCGCGTTCATGGCCATCAGGATCGTGTCGAACGGATACCGTTTGAGCGACTCAACAAGTGCATCGGGCCGGTAGTGCCCGGTAACGCCGAGATGCCGCACGACTTTCTGTTCCTTCATCTCAAGCAGCGCTTCCATCGCACCGCCCTTGGCAAACACCGCATCCACATTGCTCATGATGCCGATATCGTGTATCTGCCAAAGGTCCACGTGGTCGGTCTGCAGCAATTCGAGCGACTTCTCGATCATGCGCATCGATCCGTCGCGCGTCCGCTCCTTGGTCTTCGTCGCCAGAAACGCCTCGTTGCGCCGGTGCGCCATCACCTTGCCCACGTATTGCTCGCTCCACCGATCCGGCCCGCCATAAATCGACGACGTGTCGATGTAGTTCACGCCCAGGTCAAGCGCCCGCTCAATAATCGGCACAGCCACATCGAAGTTGTTCGCGTGCTCCAGCGCCGCCTGCCCGCCCAGCGAGAAGATGCCCACCTTGTAGCCCGTCTTGCCCAGGTTCCGCGTAGGCATCGCCGCCATCGTCCGCGGATTCTCTGGCAATCCCGGCATCGTCTTCGGCGTATCGGCCTTCATAGCTGAAGGAGCCAGCAGCGCCGCCGTTACCGCTCCGCCCGCTTTGAGAAACTCACGCCGTCCCTGCCCCCGCGCCGTCATCGATTTCTCTTCGCTCATTGAAACCCTCCCCGCAAATCCGCGTATCCCGCGACACCCCATCATAAACCCGCGCCGCGACTGAGAAGAGCTCAAAAACACTAAGATGGTGAGTCCGGAGGGCTCCGAAACGATACTCGAGCACCGGAAACTCAAGCTTGAGATCTGGTAACTCACCCCTCCCAAAGAACGCCTGCTATCCCTGGCATCAAGACCA
>Ga0181537_10003712_pt1 | contig 12972 bp, 11 predicted proteins | sample PEATcosm2014_Bin_39_FD_119765 | JGI IMG/M metagenome (GOLD analysis project Ga0181537, IMG submission 119765) | Peatland microbial communities from MTU Mesocosm Facility, Houghton, MI, USA - PEATcosm2014_Bin23_10_metaG | ecosystem: Environmental > Terrestrial > Soil > Wetlands > Peat | place...
GCAGGGCCACAACCGTCAGACAATACGCTAAACTAATTCGCAAGCCGCATCACGCAGCGCGGCTTGCGCACCTGGGTAATCGTTCGTCGCGCACACCTGGGTCATTTTGGATGCGCGCCGACATCCGAAAGCCGACTGGCAAAACCTCATTGCGGCGGCAATTGAGGCAAACGGCCAAAGGATTGACCTGAACAACACGCGTCATAAGTCCGCGCTTGAAGAACAGGCGCAAGCGCTAGAAAGGATTTGCTCGCGGCGACTAACCTAGGTCGATTTTCCGACAAGCATCCTTATCACTTTTGTGCGCGGTATTTTGCTGGCGTGTCGACACCGGCAATATAGCCCGACCTTCGAACAGTGGCATTCGACTATTTTGCGATTGTTTTATTGCACAGGCGAATCGATCTAAGAGGCCACCTTGAAGGGTGGCAACGAGATTATCTCCGCTGTCTGTCCATCTTCGCTTGCGCTCTCTCGCGGCACCTTTCTTAGGACAGGGAGCTCAATTACCTCACCTTTGAATCCTGAAAAAAAGCCTCGCGGCAGCGATGCCAGTTCCTCAATGTCGTGTGGTTGCAATGGCAAATTGATTAACAATTGCTCTTTGGTGCAGATTCGTTCCGCGAGCAGCATTTCAAAGCATCGTGCGAGAAATCTTGGCTGTTCCATTTTCAAAACGTCATCTCCGGGCTCGCCTTCTCTGTAGCGTCTCCCGTAATTGATCATCAGCCTCGCATATTTGTTCTCATCTATTACGCCTAGCTGATGCGTTCTCACGATCATTCCCTTTATCGATACCTTCCACGTTTCCTTTTGGCCGCGGAATGCGTCTAACGTAGGAGCCCAAATAGATTTCAAAAATGCATTGCCTGGCAATAGAAAAGCCGCTGCAAACCGATGAGCCTGCGATTCAAGAGTCTTGAAGTCTTTAGGATGACCAAAATCTCTCTGACGCAAATGTCTGTGAAGTATCAAATGCCCTAGCTCGTGAGCAGCGTCAAAGCGAGATCTTGCCGCCACGTGTTTGTCAGTGCCCAAAAAAATATAAGGAAAATCATTTGGCAGATATTCCGAAAATGCGTCTAGAGCTTCTGATCCAAGTTCTCCACGCGCAACAATGATGCCATTGCTTTCCAATGCCAAAACCACGTCTCCGATTGGACCTTCTCCGAAGCCCCACAACTGACGACATTGCATCGCCGCGCGCTCAATTGCATCATGGGTCAGTGTTCTAAAGTCCACCGGCAAGTCCATAGATGGAAGATTGAGCTTTGGGAATTCAAAATGTCCATGCAAATATTCGGTGATCTCCCGCAGCCATTCAAACCTAACTTCGGCGCGCTCCCTAGCAGATTTAGTCGCCGCAGCTAGCGAACGGTAAAGAATCGCCCGCTCGCCTCGGTCAGAAATGGGTCGCAGGAAAAAAGCGCGAGGAGAGTTTAGCTTCTCACAAATTCTATCCATAATCTCAGGCCGCGGAGACTGTTTATTCTTTTCATACTGAGACACGGTTGTTGCGGATACACCGAGCAACCCGGCCAATCCAATCCCGCTAAGCCCTAGTGATTTACGAACTTGCGTAAGTCGCTCTCCTATGAATCCAGGCGTATTTGCTCTCATGCATTTCCTCCCCCTTCTTCTTTTCTTTTCTTCAGCACTGGTTTTGCCAAGTCAATTTGCTGCGGAGCCTGTCTATTCAACGATGCTTGATACACATCTGCAAAATCGAATTGTTCAACCCAATCGTGATTGTGCTGGTCGGGAACGGCCCATTGCATGAAGCCTGGAACCGTTTTATCGAGCGGATCGGGTCCATGCAGCAGAATGCAGTAAATTGAGCCCTCGCGATAACCAACCATCTCAGGCGTATCGAAAGGTTGAAGGGTCATCTGAGACAACAACGTATTCAGTGCGGACAAGTCCGACCTGAAAAGCGCGTTGCGGACCCTTGAACTGCGCTCATTTACATATGAAGCAGTCACGATAAAGTTGCCGGCGCGCACGACGGTATATTGCGCGGTTTTGCGATTGTTGTATTGGGCGGCGGCGGTTAAGCCAGAATCAATTGCGGACTTGCGGAAGTTGGTTTCAAAAATGGCCCGGCGAAGATGTGGCGTCAAATATTCGGCTTCGGGACTCTCAAGAAGAGGATCCGAATGCGTCGCGTGGAACGCCTCCTGGTAGATATTTGGTTGCGCTTCCTTGAGCTTGTTGAGAAACCCAAACGGCAGAGCCGCAACGAGAGCGTTGAAAAGATCTGGATTGATCGGTCGCATTTCGGCCTCGCCAAACAGGGGTTAGAAAGGATTCCGCATACGGGACATTATTACATAAAATATTCCGTATAAGGAAATTAGCATTCAGATATTTCCGCCTTGGCAGGACCGGGTAGACATAGATCAGTTTAACGGCTATAATATTGTCTATTATTATATAAATACTGTATTTAAGGATAATATGTTGTCTCTTAAATTTGCAACGGTCGACGAAATCTGCCGAGAATTGGGATCTCGCCTGAAAGCAATCCGGCTCGCCCACAGTCTGCTTCAAACGGACCTGGCGGTTCGGGCTGGAGTGTCTGCGGGTACCGTAAAGAAATTGGAAAATTCCGGGCAGAGCACTACCCATTCCCTGATCCGAATTGTCCAGGCACTCGGCCGCGAAGATGAGTTGCAGAATATTTTTGTACTCCAGGCACGGACCATCGCCGATATGGAAAGAAACGAAGCCGCCAGCCGGCGGCGCGCATCTCGTCCACGCAAAGCCCAAGTCAAATGAAAAAAATTCTCGCCTACTACAATGGCTGGGGCGAACACTGGCATCTCGGCACGCTCGCGCACGGCGAAAACGATCTCTTGTTTGAGTATTCGCCCGAAGCGATCAAGAACGGACTGGAACTATCTCCACCGAACCTGAGGCTTCGCGCCGAGGCGTATGGCGGATTCCCAAAGTATTTGCAGCGCCTGCCCGGCCTCATAGCGGATTCGCTGCCCGACGGCTGGGGGCTTCTTGTGATGGACCGAGACTTTCAGAAGAACGGAATAAACCCCGCCACCCTCTCGCCATTGGATCGCCTGGCATTTCTCGGTAGCCGAACCATGGGTGCCCTGACGTTCGAGCCTGCCGACGATCTGAAGCTCGCGACCGAAGACGTCAAACTCCTGGAACTGGCGGCAGAGGCTGAGACCATCGTCAAAGGCAAGGACACCGATGCATTGCATAAGCTGGCGCTTATGGGCGGTTCCCCCCAAGGCGCGCGGCCCAAGGTCCTGGTGCATTACAACAAACAGAATGGCGCGATGAGTACAGCACCCGTCGCCGACACTCAACCCTGGCTGGTGAAATTTCAGGCCCGAGACGAACACAAGGAAGCTTGCGCTCTGGAGGACCTATACGCCCAACTTGCGCGCGAGTGCGGTCTGGACGTACCGGAAACGCACTACTTCGATCTAAGCGACAAACTGGCGGGGTTTGGCATCGCGCGCTTCGACGTTGAAGACGGGATGCGCGTTCCAATCCACACCCTCGCAGGAATGCTGCACGCTGACTACAGCATTCCTTCCATTGACTACAATACTTTCCTGCGGGCAACGCGTACCGTCACTCGCGACGAGCGTGAGGTTCAAAGGGCCTACGAGCGCGCCGCGTTCAATGTTGTCTTCCACAACCGCGATGACCACAGCAAGAATTTCTCGTTCCGGCTCGGACGCGATCGCAACTGGCGCCTCGCCCCCTGCTACGACCTGACCTTCAGTGAAGGGCCGGGCGGCGAGCACCAGATGGCCGTGTGCGGCGAAGCGCGAAACATCACGCGCACCCAGATGCTTGACCTCGCAAAGCTCGCGGGCTTGGACACGGATTGGGCGAAGGCCGCCTTGGACAAGGTAGTCGAGCGAGCAGGTAGATTCAAGGAACTGGCGGCCACTCGGCCTGTCAGACGCCCAACCGTCAAGAAAATTGTCGACGCCATCGAAGCCAATCGCAAGCGGGTTGCCTGATGCCCATGAAGCATTGATCGCCTGGACGAATTCTGCGAAATCCGCAACCTGCTCAGTTCGCGGCCTCATTCGCCCTCCAATTCTCACCGGGCGTCAAGATTTGCGAATCGCATTTGGGCCAAACAGCTTTTCGACTACTGCGGCGATTGATTCGAGCTTCTGGAACTTGCCCTTACTGATTACGCGAACATTCTTGCGCTCCAACTTCTTTCCCTTGGCGTCACCCTTCGTGTGTTTCGCCAAAGGAAACCCGGTCAGATCCGGCAACGCTTTACCCGGCATCCCACCGAACCAAAGGAACGGGCCAAGCTCCATCGTGGAACCGTCGAATATGACCCAAAGAACGCAACCGCTGCGCTTGTTGCCCAGCGCCACATTGACTTTCTGCCTGGTTGTTCGCGAGGTTCTCGCAGAGGATTTCAATTGAATATGGCGGGCAATCGCGCCGACCTCAATAACGATGTCGTATCCGGCTGCGTCAGTTTCCGCTCTCAATACGTCGACTTCGAATACACCCGCGCGCCATAGGCTGCGCAAGACCTCACCCACGAATACGTGCTCGACGAGATTTTCGCGGCGACTGGAATGTATGCTGTCGGATTCGGCCATTTCCCGCAAAAACCATCGATATTCGTAATCGCGCTCGAGGGCTCGACCGCGAAGGGCCAATTACTGGGATAGACTATCACGTCATTCGTATGCATAACATTACACGATAAGTATCATCATGAGCGTTAAATCAAAAAAACCGGCTACGGCTCTGCCACTAGAACGCGTTGATACGACCATTCTCAATGAAGTCATCTCGGCCGAAGCCGGCGCGCGGCCACTGGAATTGCAGAGATATCGGGCCGATCATCCCAGCAAGGTTGAGAGACTCGATAAGCTGTTTTGGAAAGGATATCTTCAAAACGACGGCATGACCTTTGTTGCTACGTTCCAAGCGATTGTCGTTTGCAATGGCGCGGCGGCAAAAACTTTGAGAAAACAATGCGCCCTTGTCTCAAAAATCCTGGCGGACCACTACAAGTTGCATCTGAACGATCCGATGAGTGTTGCGGAGCTATCCCGGGCCACGAAAATCACGATCGAGTCCGCCCGCTTGACCATACTATTTCTGCAGCGCGGAAGTGAGTTTCACATCTCGGCCAGCGAACATCCCGTGACGGTATCTTCCGCCCTTACAGCTTCCGAGAGCTTGCTTACGAGAGGGCCGTTTGCCAAGATGGTCGCAAGGTGTCGCGATCGCCTGGGGCAGCCATCGGAACAGATTCCGCTTACAGATATCGCTCAATTATCGCCGGGCGATTTCTCTGCACTTTCGATTCAAAATTCAATATCGCGGCTCGGCAATGATGAGGTGCAGGAACTCTTCGACAAATGCACTTCGCGCGCCGACTCGGACCCTTCGGGGGCGATTACAGCAGCGAGAAGCCTCATCGAGGCAACTTGTAAGCAGGTCCTGGATGGGCGAGGAATCGAACACTCCGCCGGTGCGGCACTCCCACAATTGTATGCAACGGTCGCAAAAGAACTTGAACTCGACCCGGAAAAATCCGCTTCAGGGGTTTCTCGCAGGGTACTTGGCGGATGCGTTAGCGTCGTAGGAGCCCTCAGTGAGCTTCGAAATATCTCCGGCGACAGCCACGGGATGTCGCCTGGCTCGGATCGACCCGCAGTACGCCATTCCAGACTTGCCACGGCGATATCGATGGCCGTGGCGGAATTCATCCTCGTAACAGACGATGGGAGAAAGCGACCCTAGTCCGCGATCGAGGACTTGGCCAGCAGTAATGCGCGGCTTATATTCAGTGTCAGTGTGCGAACTTCCGCCGCATTCTATGAGGTGGCCATTACTTCAAATTATTTCAGTCGATCGACCAAGCTTTGACGTGCCAGCTTCAAGAGACGGAGTTGATGCTTCGATGGATCAGAAGATGACTCCATATCTATCTCGGGTGGCAGAGGTTTAATCGTCAATAGAGGAGCCAAGGCCTTTTCGAGTTCTGGATGCCCCTTTACCAGTTCCAGTATATCGGCGGCCCATACATACAGGCTCTTGGCCATCGCAAGACGAAATTTCTCTTCGGTATCGATCGTCCTGATATCGATGCCGGCGCGCCCGAATCGCGATCGATGGTCTTCGATTGTTGCCTTCGTGAGGCGGATTTTTCCAGTGGCCTCGTCTTTTAGGAAATTGGGCATCGGTTAATTATACTGGTGCAGGCAAGATGCTCAAGCGATCCCGGCGTTCGCTTCGAGACACTGCCGGCTCCGGGTTCGCAATCATGCTGCCTTTAGTGTCCCGAGTTCGAAAACGTTAGCAACCGGCTGACGGCCGTCGACATATTCGGCCCAATTTTCCAGCAGTTTTCGTCTTTCCGCTGAAAATTGCGCTCGGTTATATGCCGCCCTGATCTTGTCGCCCTCCCGGTGTGCGAGACAGGCTTCGATTACATCCGGCCTTGCGGAGGCAGTCTCATTTGCCCAAGTGCTGAAGGTTGCGCGAAAGCCGTGGACGGTGATGTCGGTTCGTTTCATGCGTTTCAATAGCGTCAACATTCCCATGTTTGACATGGGCTTCTTCAGGTCATTCGTTGAAGGAAACACCCAGGGCGACCCGATCTTTTGCATTTCCAGAACGATAGCTAAGGCTCGCGCTGATAGATAAACGATGTGCGTCTCTCCTCCTTTCATCCTCTTGCCGGGGATTGTCCACGTTGCGGCTTCAAGATTAAATTCCCGCCACGTGGCGCCAACGGACTCGCCGGTACGTGCGGTAGTGAGAATTGTGAACTCCAGGCAACGCGCGGATATGCCGGGGCGCTCGCGCAGCGTGGTCATGAACCCGGGGAGCTCGAGGAACGGCATCGAGGGAAATGGAATGCTGCGGCGAGGCCTGTTTTCTTTGCGCAGCTTGGTCCTCAACATTGCCACCAGGTTCACCGGCACCATTCCGCGTTCAAACGCATCGTCAAATACTTCATCAAGCCGTTGACGCACCTTTTGCGCAGTGTCCGCCATTTGATTCTGAATTTGCCGCAGAAAGTCGAGCAACTCTACACGCGTTATTTCCGCGATAGGCTTCTGCCACAATCCGGCTGGTACGTGATTCTCCAGAGAGTTAATCCAGTTGGATGAGAACTTCGGCTTCCTCGCTGGCTCGATAACAGTCTCGTGATAGGACCGCGCCACTTGGGCAAGGGTTGCGAAGACGTTTCTCTTCGCTGCCTTACGCTGGGCCTCCGCTTCCTTCGCCGCGGCCTTCGCCTTGTCGCGTTCATCAATCGGATCTCGCGGCGGTTGGCTGGCGAGCATTTCGCGCGCCTTTCCCGCTAACTCACGCGCTTGGCTAAGGCTCGCGCCAGCAGCCTTTGCGCTTTGCCGGTCGCAGGAACCCAGGCCCATTTCGCGGCGTCTGGAACTCGGCGCCGTGTATCGGAACACCCAGGCCGCGTAACTCCCGGTAATTCGCAGCAATAGGCCGCCGCCGTCGGATAGTTCACCTTCGGTCGCATTCAGCACTTCGCGCACCGTCAGTAAATTGAGTCTTGCCACCAGTTTTCTTTTCGCCATTCTTAACCCCTCCAATGTCTGCAGCAAACCTGACGGGTCTCTGTATCCGCCAGCCTATCCGCCAGTAACACGTGCATTCAGGCACACTGAAGCGGATGCGTCGTGCACTACAACGAGCGCGAAAACAGGTTACTTCGGTTTATGCATCAATGGATTACTGCACTTTGATGCAACGCTGGTGCACTTGAGAGGGGATGGTACCTGGTGCCGGGAGGGGGAATCGAACCCCCATGGTGTCACCACCGGCGGATTTTGAGTCCGCTGCGTCTACCAATTCCGCCATCCCGGCGCGAAAGAGCGCGAATTATGCTCTAATTGCGCCCGCCTCTCAAACCCGGGCACGCCGTGTTCCCTCGGCACCGCGCCGCGATGCAGCGCCTCGCAATGCCGCGCTTCGCCGTGCTCCGCTTCACCATATCCCGCTTTACCATGCCCCACTCCCTTGCCGATTTCGACTACCCGCTGCCGCCTGAACTGATTGCGCAATTTCCAGCGCCGGTGCGCAGCGCGAGCCGGCTCTTGCATGTACGCGGCAACACACTGCAAGACCGCCAGTTCGCAGAACTGCCGCAATTGCTCGCGCCCAACGATCTCCTGGTATTGAACGATACGCGTGTAATCAAGGCGCGCCTGACAGGAACCAAGGCCAGCGGCGGCAGGATCGAGGTGCTGATCGAGCGCGTGCTGGACGAAAACACCGCGCTGGCGCAGGTGCGCGCGAGCCATTCGCCGGTCGCGGGGAGCACGCTCAACCTGGGGCACGGAATCGAAGCGAAGGTCGAAGGCCGCGACGGGGAATTTTTTCGCCTGCGTTTCGGATCCGGCCGGCCGCTGGCTGAAATCATCGAGCAGGAAGGCGAGATCCCGCTGCCACCCTATATCACGCATCACGCGGATGCCGCCGATGAAGAGCGTTACCAGACGGTTTACGCGCGCGCGCCGGGCGCGGTGGCGGCGCCGACCGCCGGCCTGCACTTCGATAACGCCATGCTCGACAGCCTGCAGACCGCAGGGATCCGCCATGCCTTCGTTACGCTGCACGTTGGCGCCGGTACTTTCCAGCCAGTGCGCAGCGAGAATATCGCCGCCCACCGCATGCATAGCGAGCGTTACTACATACCCGAGGCCACGGTCGAGGCGATCGGCGTGACGCGCGCCGCCGGCGGCCGCGTGGTCTGCGTCGGCACCACCTCGCTGCGCGCGCTGGAAGCCAGCGCCGCGGCTACCGGCACGCCGGTGGCCGGGGCGGCGGAAACAGCGCTCTTCATTACGCCGGGATTCCGCTTCCGCGCCGCCGACCTGCTGCTGACCAATTTCCATTTGCCGAAATCGACCTTGCTGATGCTGGTGTCCGCATTCGCCGGCATGCACAATATGCGGATGGCCTACGCACACGCGATCGAACGGCGTTACCGCTTTTTCAGCTACGGCGATTGCATGTTGATAGAGCGCATGGGGCCGGGCGGCGAACATGAAGTTTGAACTGTTGGCGGCGGACGGCGCGGCGCGCCGCGGCCGCCTCACGCTGCGGCATGGCCTGGTCGAAACGCCGGTGTTCATGCCGGTCGGCACCTACGGCAGCGTGAAGGCGATGTCGCCCGCCGAACTGGAGGAGCTGGGCGCCGGGATTGTGCTCGGCAACACGTTTCACCTGTGGCTGCGCCCCGGCACCGAGGTCATCGCCAAACACGGCGGCCTTCATCGCTTCATGGGCTGGCAGCGTCCCATTCTCACCGACTCCGGCGGCTTCCAGGTGTTCAGCCTGGGCGCAATGCGCAAAATATCGGAGGAAGGCGTGGCATTCGCTTCCCCGATCAACGGCGACCGCCTGTTCCTGACGGCGGAAGATTCGATGCGCATTCAGCGCGTGCTCGATTCCGACATCGTGATGGTGTTCGACGAATGTACCCCCTACCCGGCCGAACCCGCCGCTGCCGCGGCGTCGATGCGATTGTCGCTGCGCTGGGCCGGGCGCTCGAAACGCGCGTTTGTGGACGACGACGGAGGCAACCCCAACGCGTTGTTCGGCATCGTGCAAGGCGGCATGTACCCCGAATTGCGCACAGAGTCGCTCGAAGGCTTGAAGAAGATCGGCTTCGAGGGCTACGCCATCGGCGGGTTGAGTGTGGGGGAGCCCAAAGAAAAGATGCTCGAAGTGCTGCGCCACACCGCGCCGCTGCTGCCTGTGGCTGCGCCGCGCTATCTGATGGGCGTGGGCACCCCGGAGGACCTCCTGGACGGCGTGCAGGCGGGCATCGACATGTTCGATTGCGTGATGCCGACGCGCAACGCAAGGAACGGCTGGCTGTTCACGCGCTTTGGCGACGTCAAGATCAGGAACGCGCGCTATCGCGACGACCCCACGCCGCTCGACCCGGAATGCGGCTGCTACGCCTGCCGCAATTTCAGCCGCGCCTATCTCCACCACCTGCAGCGCACCCACGAAATCCTCGGTGCGCGCCTCAACACCATCCACAACCTGTTTTACTACCTGGAACTGATGCGCGGCATGCGGGAAGCGATCGCCGCCGGAGGACTTACCGCGTTTGCCGCCTCGGTACGCGCGGGTCGCGCGCAATCGCCTGATTCCTGATGCTTTTGCGGCGGGCCCCGTGTTATAATTTTGGGTTGCATCGTTCGTTTCCCTTTCACAACCAATCAAGGCCAGAAGATGAACCTTTTCATCAGCGAAGCCCATGCCCAGGCCAGCGGCAACGCCGTGGGCGATGGCGGTTTGATCAGCATGCTGCCGATCATCCTGATGTTCGGGCTGTTGTATTTTCTGATGATTCGCCCGCAAATGAAGCGCGCCAAGGAGCACAAGGGCATGCTGGAAGCCCTGAAAAACGGCGATGAAGTCATTATTTCCGGCGGCGTGCTGGGCAAGATCGTGAAGCTCGGCGAAGCCTACGTCGAGATCGAGATCGCTTCCAACACCCAGATCCACGTACAAAAGTCCGCGGTGCAAACGCTGCTGCCCAAGGGGACCATCAAGAGCATCGGGTGAGGCGAGAGGCGTGAGGCGAGAAGTGGAAAAACAACCCATCGCTAATCCGCCGTCGCTTTGCTTTTGACCCTACGCCTAACGCCTCCCGCTTCACGCAAATATGAATCGCTATCCCCTCTGGAAATACATCGTCATGGTTGCCGCGCTGGTGTTCGGCTTCCTGTATACCCTGCCAAACTTTTTCGGCGAATCGCCGGCGGTGCAGGTCTCGAGCGCGAAGCAGACGGTGAAGGTCGACAGCGCGCTGTTGGCGCAGGTCGAAGACATTCTCAAGACCGGCGGCATACCCTACAGCGCCGCCTTCATCGACCCCGTTGGCGTCAAGGTGCGCTTCGCCGACGTCGAGGTGCAGTCGCGGGCCAAGGACCTCATCAACAAGAAACTCAACCCGGACCCGGACAACGAGACTTACGTGGTGGCGCTGAACCTGCTGTCGAGCTCACCCGACTGGCTGACCGCGATCCACGCGCTGCCGATGTACCTCGGCCTCGACTTGCGGGGCGGCGTGCACTTCCTCTACCAGGTCGACATGCGCGCGGCGCTGACCAAGCGGCTCGATGGTGCCGGCAGCGACATCCGCACCTTGTTGCGGGACAAGAATGTGCGCCACTCCGGTATCAGCCGCGAGCGCGATACCGTGGTCATCCGCTTCCGCGACGCGGCGACTCGCGACCAGGCGCGCGGATTCATCAGCGACGCGCAGACCGACCTCAACCTGACGGCGTCCGAGGGCGACAACGAATTTCGCCTCATCGCCGACCTCAAGCCACAGGCGCTCAAAGGCATCCAGGACGCGGCGCTCAAGCAGAACATCATCACGCTGCACAACCGCGTCAACGAGCTGGGGGTCGCCGAGCCGGTGGTGCAGCAGCAGGGCGCCGACCGCATCGTGGTGCAATTGCCCGGCGTGCAGGACACGGCGCTGGCGAAAAAGATTCTCGGCCGCACCGCGACGCTGCAGGTGCGGCTGGTGGACGAGGAAGCAATGGCTTCCGGCAGCACGCTCAACGTCGACGTGTTCCCCGAGCGCACCGCCGACGGCAGCGTGCGCAATATCCCGATGAAGAAGCAGGTGATCCTCACCGGCGACCGCTTCACCAATGCCGCCGCCACTTTCGACAACAACCAGCGGCCGGCGGTGTCGATCGAGCTCGATGCCGCGGGCGGACGCGCGATGCGGGACGTGACGCGCGAAAATCTGCATCATCAGATGGCGATAATCCTGTTCGAGAAGAACAAGGGCGAAGCGATTTCGGTGGCAACCATCCAGGGTGAGTTTTCCAACCGCTTCCAGATCACCGGCAATTTCTCCACCGACGAGACCAATACCCTGGCGCTGCTGATCCGCGCCGGCGCGCTGGCGGCGCCGATGGAAATCATCGAGGAGCGCAACATCGGCCCCAGCCTCGGCAAGGACAACATCGCCAAGGGCTTCCGCTCCACGCTGTACGGCTTTGCCGCGATCGCCGCGTTCATGAGCATGTACTACCTGGTGTTCGGCCTGATATCGATCATGGCGCTGGCGTCCAACCTGCTGTTCCTGATCGCCCTGCTGTCCTTGCTGCAGGCGACCTTGACGCTGCCCGGCGTGGCGGCCATCGCGCTGGCCCTCGGCATGGCGATCGACGCCAACGTGCTGATCAACGAGCGCGTCCGCGAGGAGCTGCGTAACGGCGCCACGCCGCAGGCTGCGATCACCGCCGGATACGAACGCGCCTTCGGCACCATCGTCGACTCCAACATCACCACGCTGATCGCCGGCCTCGCGCTGCTGATTTTCGGCTCCGGCGCCATCCGCGGCTTCGCCGTGGTGCACTGCCTTGGCATCCTGACCTCGATTTTTTCCGCCGTGTTCCTGTCGCGCGGAATCGTCAACCTGTACTACGGCAGCCGCCGCAAACTCACCGCCATTTCCATCGGGCAGGTATGGCGGCCCGACGACAACAAAGTCAAGAAGTAAGCATTACAGATCGCTCCGGCGCATGCCCGACGCTATACCAGCCCTGACCTCAACGAAAGTCTAAGCCGACATGGAATTTTTCCGAATCAAGCACGACATCCCGTTCATGCGGCATGCGCTCGTGTTCAACGTGATATCGGCCATCACGTTCCTGCTGGCGGTGGTGTTCCTGTTCGTCAACGGATTGCATTTCTCGATCGAATTCACCGGCGGCACGGTAATGGAATTGCATTACCCGCAGGAAGCCGACCTGCAGACCATTCGTGACAGCGCGCGCGGGCTGGGCTATGCCGACGCGCTGGTGCAGACTTTCGGCACCCCGCGCGACGTCATGATCCGGTTGCGCGTCGACCCCAAGATCGCGGGCTCGAAACAAAGCCAGGCGGTGTTCTCGGCGCTGACTGCCAATCCGGCGCCGGGCGAAGCCGCGC
>Ga0181537_10003713_pt1 | contig 12971 bp, 11 predicted proteins | sample PEATcosm2014_Bin_39_FD_119765 | JGI IMG/M metagenome (GOLD analysis project Ga0181537, IMG submission 119765) | Peatland microbial communities from MTU Mesocosm Facility, Houghton, MI, USA - PEATcosm2014_Bin23_10_metaG | ecosystem: Environmental > Terrestrial > Soil > Wetlands > Peat | place...
ACGTGGATGGAGCGGTCGATGACGCCGAGAACGTGGTGAAGGACCTCAAGCTGGCCGGCATCCGTGTCAATGGTTTCGATGCCGGGGCTGGATTGGAGCGGGTAGGCCGAGTCGACGATGAGAATCCAGTTGCGATGGCCGAGGAGCGGCATGGATTCGGCGACGCGTTCGCGCCAGGTGGGCACTGCGGGCGGAGCGGATTGGGCGGCGAGTGTGGACATGGATGCGATAAGGAGAGCCAGGGCGATTAGAGACTTGCGCATGGATTGATCCTATTGTGCTTGACATGGAGGATTGCTAAAACGCTCCGCAACGATTAGAACACCTGGACCTATGATTAGCCTGGGGCTGGCGGTGAATTCGAATTGAATCCCTTAGCAGCCAATGGTGGAAGTCCAAATTCGGAGAAAACATCCCTCAGAGGCTAAAGCCCATCTTTATTTTCAGCCAATTGCGGCACGACTCAAGTCGTGCCCTTTCAAAACGCGACTCTCACCGCGGGCTGTTAGCCGATGAGGCGGGCCATCCAGGCGGCGAGGGCTTGCTCGTCCGGAGTTCCCGCGGCCTGGGTAGCTTGCACGTTGATGCGCTCCTGCGAGGCGCGATTCTGGCTGATTTTGAATTTGCCTTCGATTCTTGAGATCGGGATGCGGAAGCCCTGGATGCCGGCTAACATGGTGCGGCGGAAACCGTCGGGCAGCCTGTGCCAATGTTCCGCATAGGCTGGATCGTTGGCTTGAATGAGGCCGGTGAGGAGAGCTTCCTTGCCGGGATTGTCCTCGACGAGCTCGAGGGTTCCGTAGGCGTGGACGGCTATGTAATTCCAAGTGGGGACGGAGAGTTCTTCAACGTAATTTGTGGGCGAGACGTAGCTGTGCGGGCCGGAGAAGACGACGAGGGTTTCGCGGCCGGCGAGGGATTGCCAGTGATGATTGGCTTTGGCGAAGTGGCCTTCGATGAGGCCGTGCTCGCCTTCGTCTTTGACGACTAGCGGGAGGTGGGTGGCTACGAGCTGGGCTGGGGCGTCGGGGGTGGATTGCGGGCCGAAGAGGATGGCGAAGGAGTAGGACTGCATGGCCTCGATTAAGATGGCGCGGTCGGTGATCTGGTTGAATTTGGGGGAGTACATGGCGCTCCTACGAAAAGCAGTTGCCAGTTATCAGTTGTCAGTGGTTAGAAGCCCGGTGAGACAGCTTATTGAATGCGCTCGAAGCGGAAGGCGGCTTCGCGGAGGGCGTGGCTGATGGCGGTGATGTGGGTTGCGCCGCGGGTTTCGAGGGTCACGTCGATGACGGTTTCGCCGAGGCTGACGCCGTAGTAGGCGCGGTTGTGGATGGTTTCGACGATGTTGGCGCGCTCGCGGGCGAGGATCTGGGTGAGGTTGAGGAGCGCGCCGGGGCGGTCCTGGAGATAGACGCGGACGCGGAGGAGACGGCCGTCTTTGACGAGGCCGCGCTCGATGATTTTGGCGAGGAGGGAGACGTCGATGTTACCGCCGGAGACGAGGACGACGGTGCGGCGGTGGCGGAGGTTAGTTTTTGACTGGAGGACGGCGGCTAGCGCGGCGGCTCCGGCTCCTTCGGCGAGGGTCTTTTCCTGCTCCAAAAGCATGAGAATCGCGCTGGCGATTTCTTCGTCGTCGACGGTGACGATTTCATCGACGTAACGATTGACGAGGGGGAGGGTGATGTCGCCGGCGCGGCGGACGGCGATGCCGTCGGCGATGGTGGCTTCAGCAGCGATGTTGATGGGATGGCCGGCCTCGCGGGCGCGGAGCATGGAGGGGAGCTTTTCCGGCTCGACGCCGATGACGCGGATTTTGGGATTGGTTTCCTTGAGGGCGCATGCGATGCCGCCGATGAGGCCGCCGCCGCCGATGGGGACGACGACAGCTTCAATGTCGGGAACCTGCTCAAGGAGTTCGAGGCCGATGGTGCCCTGGCCGGAGATGACTTCCGCGTCGTCAAAGGGATGGATGAAGGTGCGGCCCTCTTCGAGGCGTCGGCGGAGGGCCTCTTCGCAGGCCTCGTCGTAGCTGGCACCGTGAAGGATGACTTCCGCTCCGTAGGCGCGCGTGGCGGCGACCTTGATTTGCGGCGTGGCTAGGGGCATAACGATTTGCGCGCGGATGCCGCGGGAGGAAGCGTGGAAGGCTACACCTTGCGCGTGATTGCCGGCGCTGGCGGCGATGACACCCTTGTCGCGCTCAGCTTTATTGAGGGTGAGTAGCTTGTTAAGGGCGCCGCGCTCTTTGAAGGAGCCGGTGCGCTGGAGGTTATCCAGCTTGAGGTGAAGAGGCAGGCCGGTGAGCTCGGAAAGGTGGTGGGAGAGCTGGCAGGGCGAGACATGGATGGCGTCGCCGATGCGGGCGCGGGCTGCCTGGATGCTGGTGAGAGTTACGGAATCCACTTGCGGTTCTCCTTGGCACGGATGGAAGGGGGGCCGGCGGTCAAAAAGATAAAAACCACCAGCCGCGTTTGCGGGAGGTGGCCTGGGTGCTGCGTTGAAGCTAAAACTTGTTGGTCAGGCTTGAATTCCCGCGCGCAGATTGGAGTTTGTAATTCGCATGACGGGAATGGACGGAAACATGCACAGGGCCGGACAGGGATTCGAGATGGCTTTCGGCATGTGCATGACGTTGAAAGAAGTAGAACAGAGGGTAGCGCCCGTGTCAACGAGGCACCCGCGGTGCGGGAGACGGCGGTTCGCTCGCTCCACCTGTGGTGAGGTAGATCCAGATGGCGTCAACGCGGCTTGTGCTGTTGATCGATACTGATGGGACCGGCGCCGAACTGGGAGATCAACAGCGCCCCGCCCAGCGTGGTGATGTTTTTGAGAAACAAGACCTGCTCAACGAAATAAGTATGGGGATCGCTCAGCTTCCAGAATGCATGCATCCACAAGGTGACGGGAACGAGAAATGCGATGAGTGCCCACGCGCCCCATCGCGCCTTGTAGCCGATGGCAATGCTGAGCCCTCCGGCCAATGCCAGGACCCCGGATAAGGGAACCAGAATGGCGGGAAAAGGCACTCCCTGTTCGGCAGCGGCCTGAACGGCTCCGCGGGTGAAGTGATACGGAAGAGCCAAAACGAAATTCAAGGCGAAGAGCGATCTTCCAAGGGGAAAGAGGAATCTCATTCGGTACTCCATTCAGGGCAATAGTTTATAGTGATATGTTCATCACTAATAGTGATACTGGTATCATTATCGAGGAAGCGTGTCAAGCAGCCTATGTCGCGAAGATCAGGAACACAGAAGGCAGCCAACCGTCCACGCCGCGGTACTCCTGAGCAGACGAAGGAGCGTCTTATTTCCGCAGCTGCCAGCCAATTCAATCGTTCAGGGTTTCACGGGACGGATTCAAACAGCATTGCAAAAGAGGCGGGGTACGCGACGGGTACGTTTTACAAGCACTTTCGCGACAAACGGGAGGTGTTCCTTGCCGCATACGAGCGCTGGCTTGCTGCCGAGTGGAAAGAGGTGGATGAAGAGTTGTCCCGGATGCGGGATGCGAAAGAGACAGCTAAGCGGCTTGTCGAGTTAGCGATCAGGTTTCATACCGAGTGGCGCGGTCTTCGGGCTTCGTTGATGGAGCTGGTCTTTTCCGATTCGGAGGTGCGGAAATTCTTCAGGAAGCAGAGGCGCCTTCAGCTCGATCATATTGTGGAGATCCGCTCACGTTTTGCATTACCTCGGCAGACCAGTGAACAGGATGCGATCTTCATGTGCCTGACGGAGCGGGTGTATGACGCGATAGGTCAGGGAGAAATCCAGTCGCTTGGCCTGGATCAGGGTGCTGTGATCGAATCGATGGTTGAAAAGATGCATGCGTTTCTAGAGTGACCGACTGCGGTGCGGCAGACACATCCCGCGTTCTTACACCATTCTTGCGAACCCACTCATTGCGATAAAGCTGCAATGAATGAGGCACAGCTTTGATTCTCAAATCGAAAGAAGCTTCTTCTAACGGCGGGGGTTGCGGTGGGCGCGCCTGGGGGCGTTCTGAGGACTTTCCAGGAACATGGCTGCGTTGACGAGGGCGATGTGGGAGAAGGCCTGGGGGAAGTTGCCGACCATGCGTCGGCGCACGAGGTCGTATTGCTCGGAAAGCAGGCCAAGGTCGTTGGTGAGCTTGAGCAGACGGTTGAAGAGGGCCTTTGCATCGCGGACGCGGCCTATGGCCTTGAGGCTGGAGACCATCCAAAAACTGCAGGCGAGGAAGACGCCTTCGCCGGGTGGGAGGCCGTCATTGACCTTGGCGGTGTTGTAGCGGAGGACGAGGCCGTGCGGCATAAGTTCGCGCTCAATGGCCTCGACTGTGGCTTTGACGCGCGGGTCGGCGCCTGGCAGAAAGCCGACGAGGGGCATGAGAAGCAGGGCGGCGTCGAGCTGGCTTGATCCATAAGCCTGGACGAAGCATTTTTTCTCTTTGTTGAAGGCGCGGGCGCAGATTTCGTCGTGGATGGTCTGGCGGAGGGTCTTCCATTTTTCGATGGGCGCCTTATGGTGCAGTTGCTGGGCAAGCAGGATGGCGCGATCGAAGGCCACCCAGGCCATCATTTTAGAGTAAGTAAACTGCTGCGGGCCGCCGCGTGTTTCCCAGATGCCTTCATCGGGCTTTCGCCAGATCTGTTCCAACTGTTCCATCAGCCTGAGGAGGATGTGAAAGTTGTCTTCAGAGTGGCGGCCCATGCTGTTGTGGGCCTGAAAGAAACAGTCCATGACTTCGCCGTAGATATCGAGCTGGACCTGTCCGGCGGCGGCGTTGCCGATGCGGACGGGACGCGAGTTTTCATAGCCCGAGAGCCACGGGATCTCCCACTCGAAGAGCTGCCGCTCGCCTTTGAGGCCATACATGATCTGGACCTGTTCAGGGCTGCCAGCGAGGGCGCGCAGGAGCCAGCCTTGCCAGGCCGCGGCTTCAGTGTGATAGCCGCCATTGATGAGGGCGAGGAGGGTGAAGGTGGTGTCGCGGAGCCAGCAGTAACGGTAATCCCAGTTGCGGACGCCGCCGATGAATTCAGGGAGCGAGGTGGTGACGGCGGCGACGACTCCACCAGTGGGGCGGTAGATCATGGCGCGCAGGGTGATGAGAGAGCGCTCGACGATGGCGCGATGTTTGCCGGTGTACTTGAGTCGGCGGGACCAGCGGCGCCAGCGGGCTGTGGCGAAGTTGAGGGTCTGCGCGACGTCGATTTTGCGGGGGATTGGTTGGTAGGCGAGGCCGTAGGTGAGCGAGAAGGTGACCCGATCGCCGCGGGTGACGATGAAGTCAGCGACGGTTTTCAGGTTTTCTCCGTGCACGGGGACGGAGGCGCGGAGAACGGCGAGGTTGGGGCCGGCGATGGCGCGAATGCCGTCCTTGATGCCGGTGACCCAGGGGACGGTGCGGCCGTAGTCGAAGCGGAGGGCCATCTCCATGCGGACTGGGACTTTGCCGCGAATGCCCTGGACGATGCGGACGATGTGGGAGTTGCGCTCGCGAACGGGCATGAAATCAATGAGGCGGTAGGCGCCATCGGCGTGCTGGAAGGTGGTTTCGAGGATGAGGGTGTGGGCGCGGTAGCGTCGCGTTGTGGTCCAATTGCCGCCGGCGGGAGTGATTTTCCAGTAGCCGTTTTCCTCGGTGCCGAGGAGGGCGGCGAAGCAGGCGTCGGAGGAGAAATCGGGCCAGCAGAGCCAGTCGATGGAGCCGTTCTTATTGACGAGCGCGGCGGTTTCGCAATCACCGATCAGGGCGTAGTCTTCGATTTTTGCGGGCATGAGTGTTGGGCCTTGGGGCTGCCTTCTTCATCAATTGCGAGATTGCGGTGACGCTTTTGTTTGGATGCGCTTGGGCTGGAATTGGAAACCCATGGGGATGCGGCCAGACTCGGTGATGGACACGCGTTAATTGCGGAAATGGGGGGTGGAGAAGGATGCGGAGAGGCTTTACGGGAGCAAAGTGCGGCCGGCGCTTGCGGCGAGTCCTTCGGACTGGCGCTTTTTGAGTTGGGCGATTGGATAGAGCTGCGATTGGAAATAGAGGAAGGAAAAGAAGAAGGTCAGGCCGCCGCTGAGATGAAGGCCGATGGGTTCGCGCTGGTTGTAGTGCTTTTCGAGATCGGCGCGGATGAGGAAGATGGTTGCGATTCCAAGAATGGTGGAAGCCATCGCCAGGATGCCCCAGATTAACGTGACCGTGGGTGTTGAATGCTGTTGAATTGTGAGGGCGGCGCAGGTGAGCTCGACCACCAGGTAAGCGTCGCACCAGAAGATGCAACGGGCATCGGGATCGAGCTGACGAATCCAGAGGCAGAGATAGAAGGCCCAGGCGTCAACCACCAGGCTGTTGAGAAGGTTCTGGTAGGGCTTCGGCGCGAACCGGGCGATGAGGGTTCCGAGGACCCACCAGCAGAGAAGCAATACGAACCAATGAATGCGCGGAGGCGGGGGGTACTCAGGTTCTGCTGATAAGCCGAGCTGCGATGGCTGCAGATTCATGAAGGATCTCGATGACTCAGAAGATATCACGGAGTTTGGCGAAGGAATCGAGTTCGAGGAGGTGCTGGCCGTGGGGGGCGGGGTCGAGGGCGGCGTGCTCGAGGACCCAGGTGGCGGGATGGAAGAGGAAGACGGCGTGGAGGCCGGCGGCGAGGGCGGGGTTGATGTCACTTTTGGGGCTGTTGCCGATCATCCAGCTGGTGTGCGGGGCGAGCTCGTGGCGCGCGATGACGGCGTGGTAGGTGGCGGGATCTTTTTCCGCGACGATTTCGACGGCGGAGAAGTGGTCGGCGAGGCCGGAGCGGGCTAGCTTATCGGCCTGTTCGGCGCTGTCGCCCTTGGTCATGAGGATGAGGCGGTGACGGGCGGCTATCTGAGCGAGAGTTTCGGCTACGCCAGGGAGCAGCTCGATTTCCTGTTCGGCGATGGACCGGGCGAAGCTGAGAATGCGCTGGACTTTGTTTTCAGTGACCGGGGCTGGGCTGAGGCGTGTGAAACAGGTGACCAGGGAGCGAGTGAAGCTGGTGAGTCCGTAACCGTAGGCGAGGATGGTTTCGCGCTCGACGGCGTTGAGGGCCTGGCGGACTTCTTCGGGGGAATACTCGTGGTGATTGAGGAAGCTTATGAATGCGGCGATTGCGCGCTCGAAGTAGATGTTGTTTTCCCAGAGGGTATCGTCGGCGTCGATCAGGAGCGTTTGGCCGGAGGGGAATTGGGGCATGGTTTTATGGTAACGAATTGGGGCGGGTCAGACGCTCGCTGATCGCTGGCACAGGCCAGGTTGCGGACGCCCACTCATCGGCGGCCGCGGCGACAGATGAGTGGGCACAGCGCTTGTTCATATGTTCTTAGGTGAAAGATTACCGGGCGCGCGACCTAACTCCAGACTACTTCGCAGTGTCAGGCAGGGTGTAGTCGAAGGTGTATGAGTGCTTGCCGTTGGCGATCACGATGACAAAAGTCCCGGCGATACCGGCCAGGTCGCCTGTGCCGGAGCCGGGTACAACGGTAATGGACATGTTGAAATTGCCCCCGCTCATGGTGCTGTTGTGCTGGAGGGCGAAAGAGCCGGTGTGGCCGTGGAGGGTTCCGGTGATTTGTTCGATGGCGACGTATCCCGCAGTGCCTTTTGCGAGGTCGCCCGCTCCCATCATCTCGCCTTTGCTGACGGCTTCAAGGTCGCCGTGGAGTTTCTTCTCCATGGCGTATCGGCCGATGGCGGTGCCGGAGGTGGCATCGTCCGGTTGCAGTGGCGTGACTTTTACGTCGAAGGTTCCTTCCGCGTGGCGGGTCATGACGGGGTCCTTTCGTTGGAGTTTTGGGGTTGGGGATTGGGGGTGGGCGACTGGCTGCGCCAGAGTGAGGCTAGCGATGAGGAGAGCGGTTTGGAGTATGCGAAGGATCATTTGGGATTATGCCACGATGCGAGTTCTTTGTCTGGTTCGGGCTTCTTTTTGGGGAGGAGGGAGTCGAGGAAGATTAGGCAGGCGCCGGTGACTATGGAGCTGTCGGCTATGTTGAAGTCGGGCCAGTGGTAGGAGAAGATGTGGACTTCAATGAAGTCGACTACCGAGCCGTAGAGGATGCGGTCGTGGAGATTGCCGAGCGCTCCGCCGAGGACTAAGGCGAGGGCGACGGTGAGGAGGGTGAAGCGGCTGCCGAGACGGATGAGGGCGATGAGGACGGCGAGGGCGAGGCAGCAGCCGAAGATGGCGAGTGCCCAGCGGACTCTTTGGGGGGAGGAGGAGTCGGCGAAGAGGGAAAAGGCTGCGCCGTCGTTGGTCCAGTGGGTGATGCGGAGGACACGGGGGATGACGGGGATTGCGCCGTATAGATGGACGTGGGCCGCCACCCAGGTTTTGGAGAGGCGGTCGGCTAGGAAGACGGCTGCGGAGATTAATAGGAGCCAGGGGAGGCGGAGGGGGATCTTGATGCTCACTGGGCCGGCTCCTTACCGCAGGGGCTAAAGCCCCGATTCTTTGGGGGGCGTTTTCGGCACGACTGAAGTCGTGCCCTGATACAAAACATTTTTGTGGCTCTGTTACTCAACGACGGCCTCTGGCGGGTCGATTCCCATCTCTTTGAGGGCGGATTGGCAGCGGGTGCAGACGTTTTGCCAGATGCCGTAGGGGGAGACTTCGGGCATGAAATTCCAGCAGCGGGCGCACTTGTGGCCGCTGGCGGGGCGAAGATCAAACTGGCTGTCGCTTACGGCAGGGGTCGAGCCGAGAGACATGACTTGTCCGTGGTGGCCGGGCAATGAATCTTTCAATGTGACGCGGGAAACGTTCAGTATCTCTTTGAGACTATCCGCGTACTTCTGCAGCAAAGGTTCCCTCCGCCTAGACGGAGTGATGTCGATCTCCGCTTCCAAGGCCTTGCCAATAACTTTTCCCTGACGAGCTGCTTCCAGCTCTTTGAGAGCGTAATCGCGGACTTCAAAAACTTGCTTCCACTCTTCAAGTAGCGGAGAAGGGTCTTCGGAGAAGACTTCTTCTGGATTGGGAAACTGCGCGAGGTGGACGCTGGCTTCGCGGCCTTCGACCTTGGGGAGATGGTCCCAGACTTCGTCGGCAGTGAAGCTTAGGATGGGGGCGACGAGACGGGTTAGCGCCTCAGTGATTTGCCATAAGACGGTTTGGGCGGAGCGGCGCGCGTGGCTAGTAGGGGCGAAGGTGTACATGCGGTCTTTGAGCACGTCGATGTAGAAGTTGCTCAGGTCGACGATGGCGAACTCATTGACGGCGTGATAGACCCGGTGGAACTCGAAGGCGGCATACCAGGCGCGGATTTTCTCGGTGAGTTCGCGGGTGCGGGCGAGCATGTAGCGGTCGAGGGGCAACAGGTCAGACTCGGGGATGCGGTCGCGCGCGGGGTCAAATCCGTGGAGGTTGCCGAGGAGGATTTTGAATGTGTTGCGGAGCTTGCGGTAGATATCGGCGCAGCGCTGCATGAGGTTTTCGCTGGCGGCCATGTCTTCGCGGTAATCGATGGAGGCAACCCAGAGACGGACGATCTCTCCACCGAGGCGGTTGGCGATGTCGACCGGGTCGACGCCGTTGCCGAGGGACTTGGACATGGCGCGGCCCTGTTCGTCTAGGGTCCATCCAGCGGTGGAGACGTTGGAGTAAGGGGCGCGGCCACGCAGGGCTACCGAAGTTAAGAGCGAGGAGTGGAACCAACCTCGGTGCTGGTCGCCGCCTTCGAGGTAGAGGACGGGCACGCCTTCGTTGTTTTGGAAGGCTGTGTAGATGTCCTTGAGGTCGGGATCGGATTCGGCTACGGCGAACCAGCTTGTGCCGGAGTCGAACCAGACGTCGAGGATGTCGTATTCCTTGCGGAAGCCCTGGCCGGGCGGGAGAATTGCTCGGCAATTCTTGCAGACGGGATTGTCCGGCAAGAGGTCTTCTATCGGCGTGGTGTGCCAGGCTTCGGCGCCTTCACGGTCGAAGAGATCGACGATTTTGCGATTGAGCGCGGCGTCGAGGATGGGCTGGTTGCAGCCCTGGCAGAGGAAGACGGCGATGGGCACGCCCCAGATGCGCTGACGGCTGATGCACCAGTCGGGGCGAGTGGCGATCATGTTGGTTATGCGGTCTTTGCCCCAGGCGGGATCCCAGACTACCTTGTCGATTTCTTCGATGGCTAGTTGGCGATAGGTGGTCTTGGAGCCGTCCTGGCGCTCGACCTCGGTTTCCATGTTGATGAACCACTGCTCGGTGGCGCGGAAGATTACGGGGTGGTGGCAGCGCCAGCAGTGGGGATAGGAGTGGTTCAGGTCAGAGACTGACAGGAGCGCGCCGGACTCCTCGAGCATGGCGACGATGATTGGATTAGCCTTCCAGACGGTTTTGCCTTCGAAGGCGGGCGGCGTGGGGTGGTTCCAGGCCGCGGGATCAACGTGGATGTGGCCGGCGGCGTCGACACGGGTAGTGGAGTCGAGGTTGTAGCGCTGGCCGGTGTAGAAGTCGTCCGCGCCGTGAGAGGGCGCGGTGTGGACTGCGCCGGTGCCTTGGTCGGCGGTGACATAGGTGGCGAGCACGCCCAGGATGCTGCGGTCGAGGAAAGGGTGCTGGTAGGTGGTGTGCTCGAGGGTTGCGCCTTTGAAGCGGGCTAGCTCGGTGACGGGGCCGAGATTGCAGGCGGCGGCGACCTGCTGAGCGAGTTCGGCGGCGACGATGTAGACGGGGCCGGATTGAGATTTGTGGTCTCCCGCCCTTGCCGCTGAAGTGCGCGGCAAGAACGGGGCACGGAGCATTTGTGGGTTATCGGGCGCGGGGTCTGCTTCAAACGCTACGTAGTCGAAGTCGGGGTGGAAGGCTACGGCCATGGACGCTGGGAGGGTCCAGGGGGTGGTTGTCCAGATGATGGTGTAGACGTCGCGGCCGGCGAGGGCAGGGTGGATGGCGGCGGGATCGCTGTTGAGCTTGTAGCGGACGTAGATGCTGGGGCTGGTGTGCATCTCGTACTCGACTTCGGCTTCGGCGAGGGCGGTTCGGTCGTGGATGCACCAGTAGACAGGCTTGAGGCCGCGGTAGACGAAGCCCTTCTCGAGGAAGCCGTAGAAGGCTTCGAGGGTGCGGGCCTCGTAGTCGCGGGCCATTGTTTTGTAGGGCTTATCCCAGCGGCCGAAGCAGCCGAGGCGCTCGAACTGCGAGGTTTGCAGGTCAACGTATTTCTGGGCGTAGGCGCGGCAGGCATCCAGCACGGCAGGCGCGGGCATCTCTAACTTTTTACGGCCGAGCTGTTCATCGACCTTGATTTCGATGGGCAGGCCGTGGCAGTCGTAGCCGGGGACGTAGGGCGAATCAAATCCGGCCATGGTCTTGGATTTGACGACGAAATCTTTGAGGCCTTTGTTGAGGGCGTGGCCGAGATGGAGCGGACCGTTGGCGTAGGGAGGGCCGTCGTGGAGCAGGTAGGCGGGGCGACCGCGGCCGGCTTTGCGGAGTTGATCGTAAATACGGAGTTCGGCCCAGCGAGCGAGGCGAAGCGGCTCATTCTGGGGCAGATTGGCCTTCATTGGAAAGGCGGTTTGCGGCAGGGTAAGGGTTGCCTTCAATTCCGGCGCGGGGGACATCTTGACTCCGTGAGATGGTGCGAAGTTGCTCAATTATTAGTGTAAATGGGCCGGCTGGAAATTTTCGGTAACAAGTACGACGCTCGCTCGTCTATGTTATTGAGGTGCTCGCTGCGGAGTGAATTGCGGAAGGTCTTCGAGACGAGCAAATCGAGACGAGACAAGGTTGGGCTTCGTCTAGCATAATGGACGGATGGGCGGTTAGGATGGAAGTATCCTCTTTACAGCTCCGAAATGGCAGCGCAGCACCAACCATGGAAAAAGAACCATCTATGTCTGACGCAAAGGCGCAAGCGGCGGCTCTGACCGACGGCCACGAATTCGATGGTTTCCTCGGCAAGGCTTTTGAGGAAAAGCCTCTCTGGACGGCCCTCTACGAGAGCGTCCGGGACGTGTTTTTCCCGGTGAAGCTGCCACCGCTGGAATTGACCTCAACCCCGATTCCAGTTCCGGACCGGATGGCGGTGAAGCCGAATTGGATGACGATCGGCATATCGACCGGGGTGAACGGGGCGATTCTGCTGGTGGTGCTTTTCTTTGTGGGCCGGGCCGTGGTGAACGCGGTGACCAAGCCCAAGGAGATTACCACCGACATCAATTTGACCGATTTCGACGCGCTGAAGTCGAAGGTATCGATGGGCGGCGGGGGTGGTGGCGGCGACCACAGCCTGGTTGATCCGAACAAGGGCAAACTGCCGAAGCTGGAGAAGCAGCCGATTACGCCACCCATGGTTCCTGTGGTGGAGAAGCCGAAGCTGGCGATCGAGTCGGCGATTGCGGTGCAGCCAGACATCAAGCTGCCGGACAATCCGAATCTGCCGGTGATTGGCGTGAAGAACTCGGCTAATGTGACGCTGGCCAACGGACAGGGTTCGGGCGGGGGCATGGGAACGGGTTCCGGCGGCGGCCTGGGTTCGGGCAACGGAAATGGATACGGTCCCGGCGAAGGTGGAAACACTGGAGGCGGACTGGAGCGTGTGGGCGGCCGGGTTTCGGCTCCGGTTGCGTTGAACAGCGTTGAGGCGGAATTCAGCGATGAAGCGCGCAGGGCGAAGTACCAGGGTGTTTGCCTGATCTCGCTGATTGTGGATACACAGGGGAATCCGCAGAATCCGCGCGTGATCCGCGCGCTGGGGATGGGGCTGGATGAGAAGGCGCTGGAAGCGGTGCGCAAGTACAAGTTCAAGCCGGCGATGAAGGACGGGAAGACGCCGGTGCCGGTGATGATCACGGTCGAGGTGAACTTCAGGCTGTATTGATCCGGTTGAAGTCTCAAAGTGAAGGGCGAAGCGCTTGGGCGCTTCGCCCTTTTCATTTGGTGCGCCCGGCAGGGCGCACTCACTTGGGGGTGCAAGTCCCCTACACACCCGGCAAGGGGAAGTGTTAGCTGAACGGCAAGGGTGTCC
>Ga0181537_10003714_pt1 | contig 12967 bp, 11 predicted proteins | sample PEATcosm2014_Bin_39_FD_119765 | JGI IMG/M metagenome (GOLD analysis project Ga0181537, IMG submission 119765) | Peatland microbial communities from MTU Mesocosm Facility, Houghton, MI, USA - PEATcosm2014_Bin23_10_metaG | ecosystem: Environmental > Terrestrial > Soil > Wetlands > Peat | place...
CCACGCCGCATTTCAAGGCCATTCAGTATGTGGGTCTCACCGGGATCGACAACGGCTCTGATGACTTCACGTTCCACCCTCTGCAGGCAGCAACCCTTTCGGACGCGTCAAAATACGTCTTCTGCGCGCTCGGACTGCACGCCAAGCTGGATGTCAGCGACATGTGGAAGGTTATGAGGTGGCAAAAGCGGCCCGCCATCGGAGTTCAACACTGCACACCAAATGAATGGGCCACCTACTATCTTCTCACTCTTCGAAATCTCGGGGCATTCGATGACAATGAGCTCGCGACAATGAATCCTTCCGATCCGATTACGCGCGGCGAGCTCCTCAGATGGATTGGCGCGCTCGGACAATCTGAAGCGAAAACTCGAGGGGCCGTAATCGGAAATAATGACTCTGGCTCGACAATCACCCGCGCGGAACTCGCCGAGGTGGCCTTTGAGCTGGCTGGGGCCATCAACGGAGCCGGCTCATGAGGCCGATACATTCCTGGCTCGCCGGCTACGTCGCGGCCCACAATAAGGCTGTCGATTCTGTTTCCCTAGACGATATCGCTGAGCTCGTCGCGCTCGTCAAAGAGGCGCTGGCCAAGGATCGGCGAATATTCGTCATCGGCAACGGAGGAAATGCTGCCACGGCCGCTCATTTCGCAACCGATCTCGGAAAGGGCGCTTCGGATAGAATCGGAAGGCGTTTCAAGGTGATGTCGCTGACGGACAACACCGCCTGGGTAACGGCAATAGGCAACGACTACGGCTATGAGGACGTCTTTGTGCGTCAACTGGAGAACTTTGCAGAGGGCGGGGACCTTGTGCTGGCCCTTAGCGTCAGCGGCCGCTCGCCAAATTGCCTGAAAGCGCTGCAGTGGGCCAGATCGAACGGGCTTCGGACCGCTGCCATTGTTGGGGAGACGGGTAATGAGATGGCGGCTATAGCTGATCGTGTGGTCGTGGTCGCTTCCGCGCATTACGGCCATGTTGAGGACGTGCAGATGGAGATCTGCCACATGATCTGCTACGCGTTCATTGATCGAGCGGAGCACACGGAATGAGCCAGTAACCGCGCCATGCCACTCGTCTCTCCGAAAACGACAAGAGACCGATATGACGTGGTCGTTGTTGGCTCCGGAGCGGCGGGCGGCCAGGCTGCTTACACGCTGACACTCGGCGGGGCCAGGGTGCTGATGCTCGAGGCCGGTCGCGACTACTCGCCGGAGACCGAGACTCCCATGTTCAACACCCCTAACCAGGCACCGCTGCTTGCAACCGGAACGAGCGACAAGCCGTTCGGCTTCTTCGACGCCACGGTTGGCGGCGGATGGTCGATCGAGGGGGAGCCCTATACCAATGCGAAACCCGCACCTGCGCCCGACGAGGACTTCCGTTGGTGGCGCTCCAGGATGCTCGGAGGAAAGACAAACCACTGGGGGCGGCTTTCATTTAGAAACGGGCCCTATGATTTCAAGCCGAGGACACGGGACGGCTTGGGTTTTGACTGGCCGATTTCCTATGAGGATGTCGCGCCTTACTATGACAAGGTTGAGATGCTGATCGGCGTCTACGGATCGGCGGAGGGCCTAGAAAATACGCCCGATTCACCCGAAGGCTGCCTCCTTCCACCGCCGAAACCGCGTGTGACCGAGATCCTTGCCCGCAAACACGCAAGAAAGCTCGGCATACCCATTGTCGCCGCACATCGAGCCGTGCTCACTCAACGACTCGACTCGTCGCGCCTTCCCGCGCTCCTGCACCCTGGCAATTCGTTCGCCCAGTCGATTGTCCGGCAGTCGATGGAATCGCGCGCCGCTTGCTTCTGGGCCACTGACTGCGGCAGGGGATGTTCCATCAGGGCCAACTACCAGTCGACGACCGTGCATCTCCCGCCGGCAATGGCTAGCGGCAATCTCGACCTCCTGACAAATGTGATGGTGCGCGAGGTGGAATTGGGGCCGGGGGATCGCGCAAGAGGAATCATCTACATAGACAAGCTCACAGGGGTTGAGCACCGGGCTTCGGCGCGGGTGGTTGTATTGGCAGCAAGCTCATGCGAGACGGTTAGGCTGCTTCTCAACTCCAAGACGTCACGCTTTCCGAGTGGTATGGCGAATTCCTCCGGCCTCGTGGGCCGGCGCATCATAGACACTGTCGGCTGCAGCGTGACGGGACAGATTCCTTCGCTCGAGGGGCTGCCTCCGCACAACGAGGACGGCGCGGGTGGAAGCCACGTCTACGCGCCCTGGTGGCTCTACCGGGAGCAGCTCTCAGGGAAGCTCGGATTCCCCCGCGGCTATCACATCGAGTTCGGAGGCGGCCGTTCCATGCCCGGCGCGTCCACCATGGCAGACTCCGAATGGCTCACAGGTGGAACCTATGGAAAGCGTTTCCGGGAGGAGGCTCGACGCTATTATGGCTCGTTTGTCCATTTCGCAGGCCGGGGAGAGATGATTCCGAACGACAAATGCTATTGTGAATTGGACCCGTCGGCGCGCGACAAATGGGGAATCCCGTCACTGCGCTTCCATTGGAAGTTCTCAGATCACGAACTTCGGCAGGCCTCCCATATGCGAAGCACCTTTGAGTCCCTCATTTCCGAGATGGGCGGCCGCGTGAAAGCTCAAGATCGGGACATAAGGAAGGCGATGGACCCGGGAGGATCGGTGATCCACGAGGTGGGAGGCGCCGTGATGGGGAGCGATCCCCGCACCTCGGTCACAAATTCCTGGGGTCAGTCTTGGGATGTCCAAAACGTCTTCCTCGCCGATGGGTCGACGTTTGTGAGCAATGCGGACAAGAATCCCACACTGACGATCATGGCGCTGGCGTGGCGAGCGTCCGACAGGATAGCCGCCGAGATGTCCCGCGGAAACCTATGAGCAGTGTCCGTGGAATCATCAGCCGGCGCGCCGCCATCACCTGGATACTGAAGGCGGCCGCAGCCGGAGCGGTCGCCCCCAAGCTCGCCTTTGGCGATTCAAGGGGCGTTCCCATCGTCTACTCGCGAGGATACGGATTGGATCCCGATCTCAGGAAAAACTACACACCCGGGGAACTCTGGCCATTGATTCTTAGCCAGGAACAGCGAGTTGCGGCAACGGCCCTCTGTGACGAGATCATGCCGGCTGACAACGGGTTTCCGCCGGCCTCAGCGGTAGGCGTCGTCGACTTTGTCGATGAATGGATCAGCGCGCCGTACGAAGCGCAGCGGTCCGACCGTGCTCTGATACTGCGCGGATTGAAGTGGATAGACAAAGAGAGCACCCGGCGATTCGGCATGCCTTTTTCGGAGGCTGGTGCGAGCGGGAAAGCCGAGATATGCGATGCAATCTGCAGCGTTTCTAGAGCTTCGGCCGGACTTGAAGAGGCGGCAAAATTCTTTTCCCGTTACCGCGATCTGGTCGCGGGTGCGTATTACTCCAGTCCCGCAGGATTCAAGGATTTGGGATATGTTGGAAACATACCTCAAGCATCATTCGACGGGCCCCCGGAGGACGTGCTCAGGAAGGCAGGTTTACTATGAATGTTACCCATGCAATCGTCCGAGGCATGACCACCGCCCTGCTCCAGCTCTAACAAGATGCTAAGTCCCCGTCAAGCCGTCACTTAGCTCTATCTGTCGCCAGGGTTCGAATCCCCGTGGGGACGCCAATTCGGCTTGATTAGCCCGACGGGTTAGCTAACCCTTCGGGATGCCTTCAATGGTCGTCAACATGCATGCAGCAAAAAGTGGGCTCTCCCGCTTGGTGAAACGAGTCGAAAAAGGTGAGCGCATCACCATTGCGAGAAACGGGCAGCCTGTGGCGCAGCTCATTCCGGCGCAGGGGCAGGCCCGGTTCCGGCTGGCACCGAATGATCCGCTGCGAAATTTGGACAGCTTTGCCGTGTCCGGTCCGGGCGGCAAACTGACTAACGAAGATATCGACCGTACGCTCTATGGCGGTGCGTGAGGTATTCGCAGACACGTCGGCCCTCTATGCACTGGTGGACCGAAACGACTCCGGACATGCCGCAGCGAAACGGGAGGTGGGTCGGCTGGTACGAGCAGAGAGACGGATCGTAACAACGGACTACATTGTCGCTGAGGCCGTAAGTCTCGGAAATGCTCGGGGCGGGGCCTTGGTGGCAAATCGTGTTCTCGATTTGGTAGAGCAATCCTCCGGTATTCGCCTGGAATGGATCGGACCTGACCGGTTTGATGCCGCAAAGACACTCTTTCGTAAGCATTCGGACCACGCTTACTCCTTTACGGACTGCACAAGCTTTGTCGTCATGCGCGAATTGCGGGTGGCCGAAGCGCTAACCACGGATCGACATTTTCAAGAGGCAGGCTTCGCGGTCCTCTTGCCCCACCCTTGATCCGCCTTGCAGCGTTATCGCGGGATTCCAAAGGGTTGCCAGAAATCGCGCTTCCACCCTCGCGGCTTGCGCTTGTTTTCGGCACCGCAGCATTCCTGGCATTCTTCTGCGGGTGCTCCAGGCAGGGATCCACGCCGAACGCCGGCGGCACGACGCCCCGATTGTTCAAGGTCAGGGTGCAGACCGACTGGTTTGCGCAGCCCGAGCAGGGCGGTGTCTTTCAGGCCGTCGCCAGGGGATTCTACCGCGAGTCGGGGCTCGAGGTGGAGATACTGCCCGGGGGTCCCGGCCGGCCCGTTCTGACGGGGCTCCTCGCCGGCCAGTCCGACATCGAGCTCAGCCAGAGCGACGACGTCATCCTGCGCGTCAAGGCCGGGCTGCCCATCGTGATCATTGGCGCCGTGATGGAACACGCCCCGCTTGCAGTCATGGTGCACGACTCAAGCCCGGTGCGGCACTTTTCAGACCTCAACGGGGGCACCGTGGTCGCCCTGCCAGGCACGACATGGATGAGTTTCGTGAAGGCGAAGTACCACATCGACTTCAAGCTCATCCCCATGAACTACAGCATCGCCCCGTTCATGGCTGACAAGACGCTGATCCAGCAGTGCTTCGTCACGAGCGAGCCCTATTTCGTCAGGCAGGCCGGCGGCAATGCGCGGGCGCTCGTGATCGCGGACTCCGGGTACGACCCCTACCGGGTCTATGTCACCACCAAGCGATTCATGGCTGAGCACCCGGACCGCGCGCGCGCCTTTGTCGCCGCCTCGGTTCGCGGCTGGGACGACTTCATGGCGGGCAATGCCATGCCAGGACGATTGCTTATCCAGTCCCTCAACCCGCAAATGACGCCCGCTTTCATGGACTACAGCATCGCGGCGATCGCACGCTACCACCTGGTCTCCGGCTATGCCGAGCGGGGCGAGCGCACGGGGCTGCTGACGGCCAGCCGGCTCCAGGAGCAGATCGACCAGCTGGTCGGCCTGAACGTGATGGCGGCGGGCCTCACGGTAGGCGATGTCGCGAGTTTCGACTTTATTCCCTCGGCACCGGGGGGCGCCGCCCGATGACTCTTCCTTCGGACGCGGCGCGGGGAGACGGGATCATCGACTGGCACAGCCATTGGATCCCCCCAAGGCTCGCGGAGCGGGTCGCCCGTGAAAGGGAGCTTCCCGCCGCGCCGCAATTCTTCGACGTGGACTCACGCCTGAGGCACATGGATGCAGGGGGGATCGAGCGGCAGGTAATCTGCTGGCCCACGACATTCGGGTTTGATGCCCTTCTTCCGATTGCAGAGGCCGCAGCCTTCTACCAGGAGTACAACACGCTCCTCGGGGAACTTGTCGCGCGCCGACCGGACAGGTTCAGCGGACTGGCCGCGGTGCCGATGGCCGATCCGGCGGCCGCGGCGGGGGAGATGACCCGGGCGCAGTCGGAATTGGGCTTGATCGGGGCCGTGGTCCCTGCCGATGCGTTCCTGACACCTGCAAGGGCCGCCCTTTGCGCACCGCTGCTCGCCGCCGCGCAGCGCCTGGGCAGCCACCTCTATGTGCACCCGGGACCCACGGGTTTGCCCGCCGCGGGGCCCGTTCCAATCGATTTCCTCAGGATCGATTCGAGCAGCGGGCGCTGGCTCCTCGAGGCAGGCACGCGTCTCGGTGCCGCGGCCCTGACCCTCGAGACCAGCAGCCTTCTCGATGCCTATCCCTCCGTCTCGATCCACGTCGCCATGCTGGGCGGCCACCTCGCCTGGATCGCAGGGACCCTGGCGGAGAGGTCCCACCGGGACCCGAGTGGTTCGCCCGGGGTCTCCCCGCTCAGGCGCATCTTCGTCGACACGGGAATCATGAAGCCGGGCGGCCGCGAGCTGGCCGTCGCCGTCTCGGCGTTCGGGGCGGATCGCATCCTGTTCGGATCCGACTTTCCCCAGTTTGGCACGGGACAACCCAAGGCCGCGTTCCAGCAATCCGGCCTGGATGGCGAGGCCCAGCGGTTGATCCTCCGGGAGAACGGAAGGCGACTGCTCTCGCGCACGCGGTAACGGGCCACGTGCGCCGCGTTCGATACGCTTTGAGGTCGGGCGTTCCGGATTGCGTCCCCACCCGATCGGCGGTCGGATCGTGGCCCCCGATGAAGCACTCAGCCAGGACACTCGCCGCCTGCGTGCTGTTCGCGTGCGCCTCGGCGCTCGGGGCGTCGGAGGGCGCCGTCGAGATCCTGCCAGGCGACGACGAGGGCACCCCCGTCCAGGCCCGCGAGGCCAGGCCTTTGGACACCTTGGTCATCGAGTCGGCGCTCCCAGGGCGGGTGGAGGTGAGGGATGGCAAGGGCCGCGCCTACTTCGCCGCCGAGACGCGGGGGCGCGTGAGCTTCCAGGCAGGGGGTTCTCCGGGGTCGCAGACCGTGGCCCTTTTCGACGGCTCGGGAAAACTCCTCTCGCGCTCGACCTTCGAGCTCAGGCCCGAGACCTCCATTGAGGATTCAGGTAAATACCGTCAGATGTTTGCCCTGTTCCGCCAGGGCATGAACGCCTACAGCCCCGACGGCGTGGAGACCGCCCAATGGAACGGGAGAACCTACAGGTTTTTCGTGAACTGGGGACTGGACAACTACCACACCACGAAGGGCATGAGATACTTCAGCCCGTGGGTCACCGACTTGCTCGACATGATGCGCGAGACCCAGCGCGAGGACGGGATGATCTGGAGCAACCTCAATGAGGGGGCCGAGGCGTACTACAACACGGCCTACGGACCCTTTGGCTACGTGCGGAAGTACGGCGACAGGACCTTCGTTCGCCAGCCCGCCGAGAACCACCCGGAGTACATCTACGTCAGCTCGATCTACCAGGCCTGGAAGACGACAGGGGATTCGGGGTGGATGCGGGCCTCGCTGGCGTCGGCGGAGCGGGCCCTCGAGTACAGCGTGACCGATCCGTCCCGCTGGAGCCGGCGCTTCGGCCTCCTGAAGCGCGTCTACACGATCGATTCCTGGGACTTCCAGGTCGACGACGCCTACACGCCCGACATAGGGCTGACAAACACGATGCTGATCGACCCCGTGAGGTCAAAGTTTGGCGTGTTCTTCGGGGACAACGTCTCCTATGCCGCGGCGTGCAATGAGCTGGCCGAAATGCTCACGGTCTCGGGTGACCCGGGCGCAGCCGCTCGTTACCGCGAAAGGGCCTTGCAGATCACCAGACGCTTGGACGCGCTGTCGTGGAATGGCCGGTTCTACACGCATTTCGTCGAGGAGGACCCGACCGTCCACCGCGACCTCGGTGTCGACGAACGGGCCCAGGTCGCGCAGGGCAACGCCTATGCCCTCAATCGGGGTATCGGTCTCGACCATGCCGCGGCCATCATCCGCACGTACGAGGACCTGCGCGCCCACCTGCCCGCGGGTTCCCCGGGGGAGTGGTATGCCATCTACCCGCCCTTCAGGAAGGGCTTCTCCAGGCACGACGAGGTCTGGCAGTACATGAACGGAGGGGTTGGGGGGCATGTGGCAGGGGAGCTCGCGCGCGGGGCCCTTGAGAACGGCTTCGAGTCGTACGGCCGCGACATCCTCGAGCGGCTTGCGGCCCTTGGGGAGCGAACCGGGCACAAGATATCCTTCGCCTACACGGGCGCCTACCCCCCTCCCCCGCCCCCGCCCGCCTTCGCCCCGGTCGACCTCTCGGCCGTCGCCAACATGGACATCCGCGACCGACGGGAACCGGGCTCCGTTCCGTGGATGCTCGGCGGGAAGGCCGGCGACGACATCCGGGGCCTGCCGACGGGCGAGGTCGTGCTGGCGGGTGTCCCGTACCGCGTCGCGGATCCGGTCGCGAACGGGGGCCGGGTCGCCGTGGCGCTCTCGCACCGCGCCGGCCTCCCCCCGCGCGTCGATGTGGCGGTGGCCCGGCGGGTGGGCAGCCTCTACCTGCTCCACACCTCGACAAAGCCCACCTCCGAGGGCGTGTGCGGCAGCGTCGCGTTCCTCTACGCCGACGGCACCAGCCGCGTCCAGTACATCGTCATGGGGAAGCAGCTCACCTACTGGTGGTTTCCGGAGCTCAGAACCCCGACCTCCGGGGTGGCCTGGCACGGGCCGAGCCCGGTTGCCGCGGACGTGGGCCTGTCCTGGGCCGTGATCGACAACCCCGAGCCCGACAGGCCCCTGGCCGCGGTCCGCTTGAGCGCCCCGGAAGACGACGGCATCTATGTCGTCGCCGGACTCACGGTAGCCGACCGGCCCCACTTCGAGAAGCCGCCCGAGGTCTCCTTTGGCGGACCCGACAACTGGGCCGCCGCGACCGCGATGGCGGCGCTCATCGAGGGCCTGGCCGGCGTCTCGGACGCTCCGGGGACGGTGGCTCTCGGCCATCCCCTGATTGCGCCGCGCTGGGACATGGAATCGGGCCCGGTCCGGGTGACGGTGCGGTATCCCGCGTCAGGCGGATACGCCGCTTACCGATTTGCGGGGGACACCGGCTCCAGGACCCTTCATCTGACGCTCACGCAGGGCGGCGACGGGGCCGCCTGCCATGTCCTCGTCCCGAGCCCGGCCCGATCGGTCGAGATCGACGGCGTCCCTGCGGATTTCCGAAACCAGCGCGTGCTCGACTCGGCTTATGCGGATTTCGGGGTTACCGCCGGTGTTCATTCGGTAAAGATTACTTACTAGGGGCCGGATTCGTCCGCCGACCCATGTCACGAACACCCTTGCGGGGCCGAAAGACCGGACCTGAGGTCTTCTTCCCCATTGAGTCCGCACTGGAGATTTTCCTCGATAAGGAAACCGCGACCGATTGGTCTCATCTCGGATTGGAGCAGTGCCTGCCGGTTCAAAGATTCACAGTCGCTCAGCCTTGACTCGCAACCTACGAAGAAGACTCCCCCCACGTTTATGCCGAAACTCTCCCTTCTGATCCCGCTGATCTGTCTCTCGGTTTCGGCGTTCGCCGATGCTCCGGCAGTCAAAATCCTGTATGTCGGCGCGATCTCTATCAACCCAAGCCAGGATGCCAAGGTTCTGGCCGATTGGTATGCGCGGCTGGGAATCGAGACCAAGGAATTCGACGGGGGATATTACGCCAAGATCGACACGGCCGCCGGCACGGTGGCCTTTGCCATCCACACAAAGAAGGCGGATGCGCCGAAGAGGTCTTCTGGGAGCGTCTCCGTGGTGTTCCGGGTGGCTGATTTCGAGCAGAGCTTGGCCTCCCTGAAGTCCAAGGGGCTCGTCCCCGAATCGACCGAAAGCGATCCTTACGGACAGTTTGCGCACTTTCACGATCCGGACGGCAACGAAGTGACCCTCTGGGCGAAACAATCGTCCCCGTCCAAATGAACGCCTGTCCGGCTTGACCTCCCGGCCTGGCTCGAGCCGGGGACGGCGCTCCGTGGCTGCCGCGGACGCGGGGCAAAGAATTGATCCGTCCACGCTCCCATGCCTAGATGAGGCACCAAGAACACGAGGAAATCCATGAAAGTCTGGTTCATCACGGGAACGTCAAAAGGGTTCGGAAGGATCTGGGCGGAGGCGGCGCTCAACCGGGGAGACAGGGTGGTCGCAACGGCGCGGGACGCCGCCACCCTCGACGACGTCGTCACGAAATACGGAGCCAACGTCTTGGCCCTGGCCCTCGACGTGACGGACCGCGCGGCGGTGTTCGACGCGGTCCGCCGGTCCCACCAGCACTTCGGTCGCCTCGACATCGTGATCAACAACGCGGGCTACGGACAATTCGGGGCGGTCGAGGAGCTCAGCGAGGCGGAGGCCAGGGCCCAGATGGAAACCAACCTATTCGGGGCGCTATGGGTGACCCAGGCGGCTCTGCCGATCCTTCGGGCCCAGGGCTCGGGTCACATCATCCAGGTCTCCTCGATCGGCGGCATCACCGCGTTTCCCAACATCGGCATGTACCACGCGAGCAAGTGGGCGCTCGAGGGCATTTCACAGTCCCTGAGCCTGGAAGTGGCCCAATTCGGGATCAAGGTGACGCTCGTGGAGCCCACCGGCTATTCCACGGATTGGGGAGGTCCATCGGCCAAGCGCACGACGCCGCTGCCCGCGTACCAACCCACCCGCGAGGCGAGCGCCAATCGCTGGAAAGGAAGGCAGCGTGGCCGTCCCGAGGCCACCGCGCCGGTCATGCTGAAGCTGGTCGATATGGCGGATCCGCCGCTGAGAATCTTCTTTGGCAAGGAAACCGTGGAAATGGCGCACGCGGAGTACGCCAAGCGCCTGGCTGAATGGGATGCGTTCAAGGCCTTGAGCGAGGAGGCCCACGGCTAGCCGGGGCCGCGATCGCAGGGGCTCCGGGGTCGCCCGGCGTTCTTGGGACGGAGGGCGACCCGCTACTCAAGAAATGCGAGGACCATGGGGTCCGTCCAGTCGGGGCGGTCGACAAAGGTGCCGTGCCCGGTGTTCGGCAGGATCCACAGCTGCGCATCCGGGATCGCCCGGTACATCCTGAGCGTGTGCTCGAGCGTTATCTCGTCGCGGTCTCCGGCCATGATGAGCACCTTGGCATGGATCTTCTTCAGGAGGTCGAAGCTGAGCTCGTCCGGGGCCGGCCGGTTCATCCAGAGCTGCCGGAGCTTCTCCGCCGTTGGGTTTGGGTCGGGCTTGGCCGCCCGCATGTCCGCCAGGTCCCTTGGCTGCAGTCCGCTCGGGTCCACATTGGCGCCGGTGGCCACCACCCGGCGGACCAGGTCGGGGTGGCGGACGGCGAGCATCAGGGCGATGATCCCGCCGTCGCTCCAGCCGACGACGTCGACGCGCGTGAGATGCATCTGCTCCAGGAGCGCCGCGGTGTCCTCGGTCATCGCCCCGTAGGTGGCGGGACCCGGCACGTCCGGGGTGTGGCCGTTGCCGACCTGCTCGGGCGCTATCACCTCGTGCGTCGGCGAGAAGTCGACGATCTGGCGCGTCCAGGCGCTCTTGATCGAGCCGCCGCCGCCGTGGAGCAACAGGAGGGGCGGGCCGCTCCCGTGAATCTCGTAATAGAGCCGGTGCCCGTTGATCGTGGCCCAATGGGACCCGCCGTCCGCCTGGGCCGGTGTCGCGAGGAGCAGCACGGCCGCCGCCCCATTGAAAACCAGACAGCGTGCCATTGAAACCAAAAGGATCCGCACGCTGTTCCTTATCAGAGTTCGCAAGGCCTACCGCGCTGCGCTGATGCCTCCGGTCTTGACGGCCTTTTTCACGAGCGCGAGCGCGGCGCCGAGGTTCAGGTCCTCGAGCTTCTTGAAGTTGATGCAGCTGCGGCCGGTCTTCACCTTGCCGAGCTTAGCGGCATTCTGCTCGACGAGGTAGCCGCCCTTGTCGGTCGAGCAGATGTGGAGGCTGTACTTGTCCTTTCCCGCGGCCAGTCCAACAAGGAACCAGTCGCCCTCTCGGCCGCTGGCAGCCTTGTACTTGTACTTGCCGTAACCGATGAGCATCGAACCCATCGCCTTCATGATTTCAGGGGCGGGTCTTGGCACGGCCTTGCGGATCGCGGCGTGGAGCGTGAGCATGGTGCCACGGCGGTCGGCGGGGAGGCTGGCGATGAAGAGCTCGGGTGTCATGGGTTTCATACGGGAAAGGCTTTTCGGCGGTTCGATGGGTGCCGTGGGCGCGGGCTGCGCGGGAGCAGCTAAGGCGAGCGAGCGCCGGGCAGGCAAGCTCGTTGGCCGGCGAGCCGAAGCTAGGGTGAGACCGCGTAGGCGCGGATGCTCGGCACGCCGGAGTTTCCCTTTGGGTCGTCGATCTCGTAGGTGATGCGAACCGGCATTCCGAGGTCGAGTTCCCGGGCCGGGACATCGGCAACGGCCCACGAGAGGCCGCTCCATATCTGGCGGTCGTAGTTGAGCCTGAGGGTCACTTGCCTGCCGCCCTGCTCGGCCTTCAGCACCAGGAGCCTTCCCAGCGGGATCCCCGAGGGCGGCGGTCCGCCCGTGACGCGCCACGGGCGGCCGTCGGTCGCGGACTGGCTGCACATTATCCTGAGGGTCCCCGTTCGGGGAACGGCGACCGTCGCGGCGATGGATCGGGAACCGCGCATGACATCCACGGCGGGCAGCGGCTCGGAGGATGAAGGGATAAGGACGTCGTCCTGCACACCCAAGTCCCACCGGGGGTCCGCGAATTCACCGGATCCCACCACGGCCAATTGGCCGGGCCCAAGCCGGACGGTCTCCCCGGCAAGCTCCGGCGGCCGCCCCGCATCCGTGAAGAGGATTCTTGCGCCTGCGCCCAACGATGGCGGAAGCAACACGTCCGCCTCGGTGGCCGCGGGGTTGACCACCGTGCACACGGCGCCTCCGTCGCCCCGGGCCAGGAAGCCATAGGGCTGGGCGCCGCCGGGGTTTTCGCCGAAGAGGGAGATGTCCCCCCGGGCCTGAAGAGGGTAGTACAGCCGCTGGGCCTTTGCGAACCAAGCACGGTCCGCGCCGTCCAAGAGGGCCATGTCCCCGTAATAGGTGTTCAGCCGGCCGCCCCTTGCCGCCGAGAGGACCAGCATCCCCTTCCAGGCCGCCTTCCCGCGGCGGTAGCATGTCCCCGTGTTCCCGATCATGAACCCGCTGCTGTCGATCCGGGAGAGCGGGATGCCGCTCGCCGCGTACTGGAACACCATGGCA
>Ga0181537_10003716_pt1 | contig 12963 bp, 12 predicted proteins | sample PEATcosm2014_Bin_39_FD_119765 | JGI IMG/M metagenome (GOLD analysis project Ga0181537, IMG submission 119765) | Peatland microbial communities from MTU Mesocosm Facility, Houghton, MI, USA - PEATcosm2014_Bin23_10_metaG | ecosystem: Environmental > Terrestrial > Soil > Wetlands > Peat | place...
CATCTGCAAGCTGCGCAAGAAACTAGCCGGCGCAACGGGCGGCTCGAACTACATCGAGACGGTATGGGGCCGCGGCTACGTGCTGCGCGATCCCGAGGAAGCGCCGATCAAGACCAAGAAGGCAAGCTAGAAGCTACCAGACGCCCGGCAAGAGCCGCCAACGCACCCGGCGGGCATAGTCTTCGTAGCCTTCGAGTTCGGCGCGCAGCATGCGGTCTTCTCGGATTGTTCGTCCCACCAGCCAGGGCAGGCCGAGCAGCGCGATCGCGGTGGCGATCCAAGAGCCGAGCGCGAGCCCGCTGGCCGGAAGCACGATGAAGGCGACGGCGTAGCCGGGGTGGCGCACCCATCCGTACGGGCCGGAGTCGATCACCCGTTGGCCGCGATCCCTTTGGATGCGCGCCACGGAGGAGAAATACGGGTTGACCCGCATGATCCAGAGCGAAGCCAGATTGCCGAGCGCGAACAGGACCAACGCCACGACGATCAGCGCCGTCGGCACCGTGTCGGACCAGTGCAGCCGCCCAACATCCAATCCCGCCATGGCGAATTCGCAGAGCATCACCGCCACGGCGATGAGCAGCGCGACCGGCGCGCGCCACCCGCCGGGTCGCATCCGTTCGCGGATGAGGCTCGAATCGATCATGGAGAGGCTAAGCATGAAAACAGCGGCAAAGATCGCCAGACAGCACCAGAAGTTCCAGATATCGAAGCGGCCGGCCGCGCCGAACAGAACCGCACCCGCCACGATAAGGAACAGGACGGACTGGATGATCGCGGAACGCCGTTCCGTCCCCATAGAGCTAGGCCTTTGCGAGCGCGATCGCGATCCGGCCGGTCTCGGCGGCGACTAGGATGGATAGTCCGGCGCGTTGCGCCAGGCGCGCCGCGAAATAGCCCTGCGCGCCGCGCGGAGTGAGCCCGGCCGCACCTTTCGCGGTCAACGCCCTGGCGGCCTCGGCGGGCGCGGCATGGGTGCCGTCGGCAAGCAGCGCGAATACGGCGCCCGCCGGCGGCGGCGCGACGCGGATGGCGCCACCGCGCGGCAGGCAATCGCGCGCCAGCATCAGAAGATTGGCGATCAGCTGCGCGGGCACGGCGCCCAACATCGCCTCGAGAGGACCGGGGCAATCGAAGGCGACGGCATCGCCGCCGGTCGCGCCCTTCGAGAAATAATCGACGGCCAACCCGCGCAGCTCGGCCGGACGCGGTGGTGCCCCGGGCGGCCCTAGGGCGAGACGGAGAAACCGCAACCGCGCCACCGCGGCCGCCGCGCTGACGGCGAGCAGTTCGACCGCTTCGCCGACGACATCGCCGGCCGCGTCATCTTCGTCGAGCAGCTCGGCGCCGTTGGAGACCGCGCCGACCGGACCAGACAGGTCGTGCGCCAGCCGCGCACACAAAAGCTCGGCCAGGATCAGGTCGTCATCGTCCATGGCGTCCTCCACCTAGAGCTTGTTGCGTTGGCGGCGAAAGGGCAAGGGCGAGCCGCTATCCGCGCGCGGCAGAGCTTCGGCGCTCCGACGCCACAGCCTCCCTCAACTCCGCGCGCTTGATCTTGCCCGACTCGGTGCGCGGGATGCGGTCGAGCTTGATCAGGCGGATATGCCCATAGGGGAAATCGCGCAGAGCCGGCATGATGCGCTCGCGAATATCGCGATCGTCGGACGCGTCGTAGACCAGGGCCACCCAGAGCTCGTCGACGCCGTCGGCATTGGGAAGCACGCAGGCGCCGACATCGTCGACCTTGCTGCGCGCGCGCAACGTGTCTTCGATAACACCGGGCACCGTCTTGAGGCCACCGATGTTGAGAATCTCGTCGTCGCGGCCGATCACTTCCAGCCGGTCGGGCGCATGCAGGATGCCGACATCGCCCGGATAGAACCAACCGTTGCGAAACATCCGCGCCGTCGCCTCGGGATCGTCAATGAAACCGTCGGCCATGTAAGGGGTTCTGACGCGGATGCGCCCAACTTGGCCATACGGCAAAACAACATCGCGCTCATCGACGATATCGACCTGCGCGCCCGGACAGAGGGTGCCGATCGCGGCATCGTCGTCCCGTTCGACCATCGCGATATTGCCGGCCTCGTTGCAACTGTAAACTTCGCGTAGCCGCACCGCAGCCAATTCGAGTGCGCGCCGACGGACGGCGGGTGACACGCGCCCACCCATCGTGGTGATCGCCAAGGCGGGCGGCCTGGTGAAGGTGGGCGGCATCCGTTCGAGCATCTCGCGCAGTTGCAGCGGCATCAGGGTGACGCGGTCGATCCGATGCAGCGCCAGGGCCTCGGTCAAGGTGATCCGATTTTCGAACACGATGATGGCGCCGGCACGCAGCGCCATTGCAGCCTGCCAATAGGCCGAGCCGAAGGTGAAGCGCAGCGCGATCAGAACGCGATGGCCGGGCGCGAACTCGTCGATCCGCGCCCACGATGCGATCCGCCCGTCTCTGACGCCGCGCCCCAACAACACGCGCTTTTGCGTGCCCGTGGTGCCGGACGTGCGTTGGATGCGCCAGGGATCGGAACGCGCTTCGGGCACCGGCGTCATCGGCCCTGGGGACGATGATAGCGTGGCGTCGACCCAGGATTTCGTAATCGCATGCACCCGTCGCGCGCCCGCGGCGCGGGCGGGTTGCTCCGTGATCGTCAGGTCGACCTGCGCCAGCAAGGGCAGCGACTGCTCAAGCTCACTCGCGGCGAAAGAGGCGCTGACGACTCCCAGCCTTTCGCAGGCGAGCACCAGCAACAAATGGAGGTACTGGACGCCGCATTCGATCGCGGCGACCTGGCCCGGGCGCAACCCGAGCGCAACGAGGGCCTCCGAAAAGGACGCAACCGCGCGGCCAAGATCGCCGTAAGAGATTGAAATGCCGTTGTTAATCACGGCAATCCCGCCCGGGTTGGCCGCGGTGTGGCGGGCGATCGCCGCTTGAGTCAGTTCGGTCGTCATCGTCTATCCGGGCCTCCGCCGACGCCATCCTGCGAGGGAGGTAAGGTGGCATGCGCGGCATGAGTGCGCGACGGATGATCGGCCGATGCGGAACGGTGCGGCGCAGCGATCATGTGCGGCGCGCGGCCCGGACCGCCTGTATGAGGTCGGCGCGCTTGATCTTGCGGGTTTCGGTGCGCGGGATGGAAGCGAGTTTCACGACGTTGATCACGCCGTAGGGAAAATCGCGCAAAGCCGGCTTGATGCGCTCGCGAATGTCGCGATCGTCGGGTGCGTCGTAGACCAGAGCCACCCAGAGTTCGTCGATGCCGTCGGCATTGGGAAGCACGCAGGCGCCGACATCGTTGACCTTGATCCGCGCACGCAATGTCTCCTCGATCTCGCCAGGCACAGTCTTGAGGCCGCCGATGTTGAGAATCTCGTCGTCGCGGCCAATCAATTCGAGCCTGTCGGGCGCATGCAGGATGCCGATATCGCCGGGATAGAACCAGCCATCCTTGAACATGCGCGCGGTCGCGACAGGGTCGTCCAGATACCGATCGACCGCATAGGGAGACCGGACCCTGAGTCGGCCGGCGTGCCCCAGCGGTAGCGCCTTCCCCTCGGCGTCGATCGCTTCCACACGGACATCGGGGATGATTGTCGCGATACCGGAGGCGTTGTCGGGCTCGATGGTGGCCACCACGCCGACCTCGTTGCTGCCGTAGAAATCGCGGAAGCCACCGGCTAGGCGATCCATCGCGCGGGCGCGCAGCGACGGAGCCAATTTGCCGCCCAAATTGGTAAGCAGGAGCCCATCCATCCTCACCCAATCGGCGGGAAGATTGTCGAGCGTCTCGCGCAGGATCAGCGGCAGCGCCTTGAAATGCGTGATCGCGTGCCGGCGTAGCGCCTCGGCGAGAGGGACACGCGCCTCGAACACGATCGTCGCTCCGGCCCTGAAGTAGGCTGCGGCCGTCATGTACATCGCGTGGATGGTGAAGGGCGCCGCGATCAGTTCGCGACGGCCGGAATCGACACGCTCGTCCTCCAGCCAGCGCGCGAAGCGCCGCTCGAGTATGGCGCGGGTAAGCAGCACGCGCTTGGGCTCGCCGGTGGTGCCCGAGGTGCGCAGGATCCGCACCCCGTCGCCCGGCTGCGGCAAGGCGTCTTTCATTTTTCCGGCGAGTTTGAACGCGCTCTCGACCCAGGGCCGGTCTATTGGCCGCAGGCCGCGCGCTCCGGTGACGCGCGAGGGGTGCTCGGTGAGAACAAGGTCGACCTCGGCCAGCAGGCGCAGCCTTCGGTTGAGCTCATTCGCCTGGAAGGAGACGCTGATCGCGCCCGTCAGCTCCGCCGCGAACAGAAGCAGCAGGTGGAGGTACATATCGGCGCATTGGACTGCGACGGTTTGGCCGGCCACCAGCCCGAGGCCGCGAAGAGCTTCAGCGAAATTCGCAACCCCACGCGCGAGTTGTCCATATGTGACGGACACGCCGTTGTTGATCACCGCAACTTGGTCGGGTTTGGCGGCTGCTTGGCGGGCGATGGCGCCGGGTGTCGAATCGAGGTTCATCGGCGGGTCGGGGGCGTGGTGGACCAGGCTACCATAGCATCGCCGCCCCCGGTTTGCCCCTGCCCGAACCCCCTGCTATCATGCCGCGCTCGGGCACCCCATATATAACACCTCATGCCTGCGTGAACGCCTCCATGGTTGCCCTGGAAGTTCGATGATCGATCCATTCGGCCGTTCCATCACCTATTTGCGCCTGTCGGTCACTGACCGATGCGACCTGCGCTGCCTCTACTGCATGGCCGAGGATGTCGAGTTCCTGCCCAAGGCCGAGCTGCTAACGCTGGAGGAGCTCGAGCGCCTGGCCGGAGCCTTCGTGCGGATGGGCGTGAAGAAAATCCGCCTGACCGGGGGCGAACCGCTGGTTCGCCGCGGGATCATCGGTTTGGTCGAGTCCCTGGGTGCGCAGGTGGCTGCCGGCGCGCTCGACGAGCTGACCATGACCACCAACGGCACCCAGCTTGCCGCCCACGCCAGGGCGCTGCGGGCGGCCGGCATGCGGCGGATCAATGTCTCGCTCGACAGTCTCGACCGCGAGACCTTCAGGCGCATCACCCGCTCGGGCGATCTCGATCGCGTGCTCGGCGGCATCGCAGCCGCCGATGCCGCCGGCCTTGCCATCAAGATTAATGCCGTGGCGATGAAGGGCATGAACGAAGATCAGCTGGACGGGTTGCTGGCTTGGTGCGGCGAGCGCGGTTATGACCTGACCCTGATCGAAAACATGCCGATGGGCATTGCCGAAGGCGGGCGGTCGAGCCAGTTCCTGCCGCTCGACGTGGTGCGCGAACGCCTCGCCCGGAAGTGGACCTTGGAACCAACCGACTATCGCACCGGCGGGCCGGCGCGCTATCTGCGGGTGGCCGAGACCGGAACTCGTCTTGGCCTGATCACGCCGCTGACGCATAATTTCTGCGAAGGCTGCAACCGCGTGCGCGTGACCTGCACCGGCACGCTGTATATGTGCCTGGGCCAGGACGATGCGGCGGATTTGCGCGCGCCGCTGCGCGCTTCGGAGGGCGATGCCGTTCTGGAGAGCGCCATCGCCGAAGCCATCGCCCGCAAGCCCAAGGGGCACGATTTCGTGATCGACAGGACTTTGGACCAGGCGCCACGCATGGCCCGGCACATGCACACGACCGGCGGCTGACCGCGCCGTTTCGCATCAACGACCCAGCGCGATCACGCTCTCATGAATTTCCGCAAAATCGCGTTCGTCGCCGCCGACAGCGTGCCGGCGCGCCGGGCGCTCCACAAGCTCGAGCGTCGCTACGGCAACGCCGATGCCGCCAAGGCCGATGCGATCGTGGCCTTGGGCGGCGACGGGTTCATGCTCGAGACGCTGCATCGCTTCATCGAGCTGCGCACGCCGATCTACGGCATGAACCGCGGCACGGTCGGCTTCCTGATGAACAATTACAGCGAACCCGATCTACCCGCCCGACTCCGCCGGGCCGAGGAAGTGCGCCTGCATCCGCTGGCGATGACGGCTCGGACGGCGTCGGGGCAGAGACACCGCGCGCTGGCCATCAACGAGGTCTCGTTGCTGCGCCAGACGCGCCAATCATGCCATCTGCGCATCCTGGTGGACGGCTCGGTGCGCATGTCCGACCTGATTGCCGACGGCGCGCTGGTGGCGACCCCGGCCGGCAGCACCGCCTACAACCTGTCGGCCCACGGCACCATCGTGCCGATCGGCACCGGCCTGATGGCGCTGACGCCGATTTCGGCATTCCGACCCCGGCGCTGGCGCGGCGCTCTGCTGCCTCACCGCGCGGTGGTGACTTTCGAAATTCAGGATGCCGACAAGCGCCCGGTAGCCGCCGTGGCCGATTTCACCGAAGTGCGCAATGTCGTCCGGGTCGACGTGCGCGAGGACCGGGCCTCCACCCTGCACCTGCTGTTCGATCCCGAGCACAATCTCGAGGAGCGAATCCTTGCCGAGCAGTTCCAGCCCTAGGCCCGATCCGCTCCCACCGCCTCGGTCACCGATTTGAATCCGTCGCGGCGCAAGAGCGCGGCCAGGTCGCGCTTGACGCGGCGGATCAGCGCCGGTCCTTCGAACACCAGGGCGGTGTAGAGCTGCACCAGACTCGCGCCGGCGCGGATCTTGGTATAGGCATCGGCGCCCGAGGCAACGCCGCCGCAACCGACCAGCGGCAACGATCCGCCGGCGAGCGCATGGACCCGGGCGAGGATTCGCGTGGACGGCGCCATCAAGGGCGTGCCCGAAAGTCCGCCGGCTTCACCCTTGTGATGCGAGCGCAGGGATTCGGACCGGGCGAGCGTGGTGTTGCCGACGATCAGCCCATCGACCGGCTTGGCGCGGACCACCTCGACGATGTCGGCGAGCTCGTCATCGGTCAGGTCGGGCGCGATTTTGACCAAGAGAGGCGGCCCGCCGCCGGCAAAGGTCGCGCGCGCCTCGGCCAACCGGTCGAGCAGTGCCTCGAGCGGCGCCCGGCCTTGCATCGCGCGCAGACCCGGCGTGTTGGGCGAGGAAAGATTGACGACGAGAAAATCGACGAGCGGACCGAAGACGCGGATACCCGCGGCGAAGTCGTCGGCCGCGTCCTCGCTCGACTTATTGCGTCCGAGGTTGACCCCGAGGATGCCGGTCCGCTCGCGGCGCGCCAACCGCGCCGCCACCGCCGCATGACCTTCGCTGTTGAATCCCAGCCGATTGATGACGGCGCGGTCCTCGGACAGGCGAAAAAGGCGCGGCTTGGGATTGCCGGGTTGCGGCAACGGCGTGACACCGCCAATCTCGACGAAGCCGAAGCCGAGCGCCAGCGCCTGGTTCGGCGCCCGCGCATCTTTGTCGAAGCCGGCGGCGAGACCGATCGGATTGGGAAAACGATGTCCCAGCAAATCCACCCGAAGGATCGGATCGTCGGGTTTGTCAGATGGCCCTGTCAGTCCGTATTCGACCGCCGCCAAGGCCAGTCTGTGCGCCACCTCCGGCGGCAAGGCGCGCAGCAGCGGTCCGGCGAAGCGGTAGGGATCGAACACCGACGTAATCTAGATCAATCTGCCGATGGGGCGATAGCGTGGAAGCCGTGCCGTACGGACCCGTGGATAGGCGAACGGAATTCCCTACTGCGCGGCTTGGTCGCGCGGAGGTGCGGTGTTGATGTCGCTTTGGCCGTCGCCTTCGTAGTTGGGCGCGGCGGGCTCCTCGGGTTCGGGCAGCGACAACACGCCCGAATTGTCGTCGTATTCGAAAATCTCGGCGAAGCGGCCCCAGTTGATCACCTGGTCGAGCACGCGGTCGGCCTCCTCGTCGCTCAGATAATCCTCGAGCTCCTGGAGGAAACGGCCCTTGGGCGCGCGATGGCCTGGGCGCTCGCGCAACACCTTGCAGATGTGCGAGGCGAGCGTGATGTATTTGAGCAGGTGCTCGGAGAAGATCGCCTTGCGCTGGTCGAGGTCGCCGGCCGCGAAATTCTGACCCGCCTGAAGCAACGTGACGTCGCCGCTTTCGACCTTGACGAAATTCAGCAGGCGCGCGGCCTCGAGCATCTGCAATAGAATTTCGTCGGGCGCTTCGAGCGATTCGGCGAGGTGCGGAATGTCGGCATGGCCATCGAAGGGATCGGTCGACAATGTCTCCAGCATGCCGGTGAGTTTGTGCGGCGTGGCCTCCGGCAGGCGGTAGGCCAGCGGCAGAACTTCGCCGGCCGAAGTCTTGGGCGGATGCTGCGTCATCAATCCATAAATTTCGTCGACGATCTGCTTGAAGGCGGGATCGTCGCGGTCGCGCGGGCGCGCAAGCGGTACGCGGATTTCCGCTTTGACTCGGCCGGGATCGGACGAGAACACCAGCACGCGATCGGCCATGTAGACCGCCTCTTCGATGTTGTGCGACACGATCAGCACGCTTTTGAGCGGTAGCGCCCGGTCCTGCCACAGCTCCAGCAGATCGTCGCGCAGGGTTTCGGCGGTCAGCACGTCGAGGGCCGAAAACGGCTCGTCCATAACCATTACGTCGGGGCGCATGACCAGGGCCCGGGCGAAGCCGACGCGCTGGCGCATGCCGCCCGATAGCTCGCGCGGATAGGCCGACTCGAAGCCACCGAGCCCGATGGTGTCGATGGCCTCCAGCGCGCGCTTTTCGCGTTCGTCCTTGGCCACACCGGTTGCCTCGAGGCCGAGTTCGACGTTCTGCTGAACCGTCAGCCACGGAAACAGGGCGAAGGTCTGGAACACCATGGCCAGGCCGTGTACCGGTCCGTCGATGGTGTGGCCGCGATAGAGCGCCTCGCCGCCCGTGGCCGGCGACAGGCCGGCGATGATGCGCAACAGCGTCGATTTGCCCGAACCGGATTTGCCCAGCAGGGCCACGATCTCGCCTTCGGCGAGCTTGAAGTTGACGCCTTCCAGGACGACGCGCTCGGTCCGATCGGGCGCGCGAAAGGTTTTGCGAACGTCGGTCAGACAGACCATGAGATTATCGTTGCCGTTGGAGCTGACGTTCATTTCCGCCTCCGATGCTTCGCGTTCAATCCAGCCGCAGCCGGCGTTCGGCGAATTGATAGAGTGGACGCCACAAAACCCGGTTGAAAATCGTCACCACCAAGGACAGCACCACGATCCCGAGAACGATCCGAGGATAATCGCCCTTATCGGTCATCTGGGCGATATAGGCGCCGATGCCATGCGCGGTGAGCGTGTCATCCTTCCACTTCACCACCTCGCACACGATGCTGGCGTTCCAGGCACCGCCCGACGCGGTGATCGCCCCGGTCACGAAATAGGGGAAAACGCCGGGAATGGCGATTTTGCGCCACCACATCCAGCCCCTGACCCCGAACATCTGGGCCGCCTCGCGCAGATCGGTGGGAAAGGCGGTTGCACCGGCGATGACATTGAACAGAATGTACCACTGGGTTCCCATGATCATCAGGGGGCTCACCCAGATGTCGACATTCAGGTGAAAGAACAGGATGACGATCACCGCGGGCGGGAACAGCAGATTGGCCGGGAACGCGGCCAGGAACTGGGCCAGGGGCTGTATCTTTTCGGCGAGGCGGGGCCGCAACCCGATCATGATGCCGAGCGGCAGCCAAATCACGCTGGCAAGCGCGATCAACACGACGACGCGGATCAACGTATAGAGCGCCAGCAGCGCGGCTTCGCCCAGGTCGGACCATTGGAGCGTTCCGCTGACAAAGTCGAATACGCGGACCACGCAGAAAGCGGCGAGGATCGCGACGATGACATACCAGGCGCCATCGATCGCGGTCGACGGCACGCGCGCCGCGGCCCGCATTTTGGGCACGGGCAGGCTGATCATCGACAGGCGCCGGATTACCCATCCGACCGGGCCGAGCACCACGCTCAGAAGTCGTGCCCGGCGCCCCAGATTGAGAACCCAGGATTCGGGGACCACCTGGGCGGCGGTCTGCTCGAAGCGGAATTTGTCGGCCCAGGCGACGAGCGGCCGGAACAGAAGCTGGTCGTAGATCAGGATGACGACAATCATCGCGACGATCGACCATCCGACCGCGCCAAGATCGCCCTTGTCTTCGGCAGTCGCGACGTAGGCGCCGATTCCAGGCAGGGTGATGGTCTTGTCGCCCACCGTGATGGCCTCGGAAGCCACCACGAAGAACCATGCCCCCGACATCGACATCATCATGTTCCAGATCAGCCCCGGCATCGAAAACGGCACTTCCAGGCGCCAGAATCGCTGCCAGCCCGACAAGTGGAACGACCGCGACGCTTCCTCGAGGTCGTGCGGCACGGTGCGCAGCGACTGGTAGAAGCTGAAGGTCATATTCCAGACCTGGCTGGTGAAGATCGCGAAAATGCAGGCCAGTTCGGCCCCCATCACGCTGCCGGGAAACAACGAAATGAAGAACACGACGGTGAAGGAGATGTAGCCGAGGATCGGCACCGACTGGAGGATGTCGAGGATCGGCACAAGGACCAGCTCGAGGCGGCGGCTCTTGGCGGCCAGCGTGCCGTAGATGAAGGTAAAAACCAGCGATGCGACCAACCCTGCCAGCATGCGCAAGACTGTGCGCAACGCGTAGTCGGGCAGATTGGCGGGATCGAGCGAGATCGCCTGGGTCTGGATCGACTCGAGCGGGGCCTGAGCCTGCCGCGCGCCGAAATAGGCCAGTGCGAGGATGCACAGAATCAGCGGGATGACGATGACGTCCCAGCGATTGGGAGTAATCGCCCGGGCCGTGCCGCCGAGCCGCAGATAGCCTGGAGCAGCCACGCGTTCCCCTCCGCCGCCGCAATCTTGTCCGGTGCCCTGCCGGCCATCCCCGACTCGCAAGGCAGGCTGTGCTTACCCCCGTTCGATCACAGTGGCAACAGGCGAAATCGTTGCGATTCGGTTACAAAAGCGGCCCCTGGCGCCGTCGAAGTGACCGGCCGGAAACCGGATCAGGAAAGCGGCAAACGGTGCGGTTGTGCCGTTAGCGATTGAGAAACGGCACGTTTGGATTATAGTGGCTTGGTCGTCGCGTCTGCGGCGACACGACTTTGCCCGACATCGCAGGCCTCGGGAGCGGCGCGCAGCGCGCCGGCCCCCGGGTTTTCACGCTAGCGCCGGCGTATCGGCCGAGAACCCTCGGGTTTCTGCGGCAAGAACTAGGAAGGCGGAATCAGCATGTCATCGCCCCATTCGAAGGCGCCGGTCTTCATCAGCGGCCAAACCGTGACCGTGATCCGCAATAAGCGCTTCGCCAAAGCTGGCGGCGACTTCGCGGTTGGCCGCCAACTGCCCGAACTGAACGGCGTGCGCCAATACCTCATTCGGTCGATCGCCGACGGCCATCAGCGCGTGGTGACGGAAAATGAAATCGTCTGAACCTTCCGGCGGCCGAACGCTCGGCATCGAGCGGCTGGCACGCAAGATGTACGAAGAGAGCGACGCCGCCCGCGTCAAACCGTGGCTGCGGCTGGGTTGGAGCGTGCGCGAATCATGGCTCGGCAAGGCGCGCGACGCGCTGGATGCGCCCGGCTCCACGCTCGACCGGTTTCACCTGTGGCGGATTGTCCGCCTGTTCTCGTGACGCAAGAGCAAACAAAGGAAAATTGACATGGCCAAAGGTCACCAACGTTCGAACCGCGAAACTAAGAAGCCGAAGAAAGAAGGGCCGCCCAAGCCCAAGGCCGGCGCGCTGACTCCCTACATTGGCCCGCAGTTGGGCAAGCCGGGCGCGAAGAAGTCGAAGTAGATTGGCCCGACTCATCGATGACTCAAGCAGGCACCTGGGTTTCAACGGGCTTGCCGGCGGTCGCCCTTCTGTGCGATTTGTCGGCGCAGTCTTGGTAGATCGGCAGATTTGATGAGAACGGCCCCGACATCCTCCACGGGCCATGACAAGTATTTTTTTTGGAGCATCGCCTCGATTGTTTCCCGGTTCTCGCGGAACTTCTCAAGTCGTCCCACTTTGTCGAGGCCGTCGGCGCCGAAATGATCCTCAAGCGCCTCGCGACTGATGGCGCACCGGACGGGACTGCCGCCGGCTTCCCCCAAGAATGTGACGACATCCCGATCAAAATCGTAGCGGGCGGCCGGGGCCGCGAATCTCAAGGCGAGGCCCGAAATCACGTCTCGAGATGCATCGACCGCTCTGAGAGCTTGATCTCGAATATTGGGATCGATCGCGCCGAGACCTTCGCCGAGGAGATTTGGCCACTTTCCGCGACGGCCGAAGGCTTCCCGCCAGGCAGCACGAAGCTCACGCGGCCGCTTTCGAACGAGGGCATCCAGTAACGATTCGGCTTGTTGGATATCCTTTTTGCCTTTCCCGCTGCCGACGTTTCGACGGCGGGACACGATCAATTTGTGGATCGTGTATCTCTCCGGCGATGGCACCTGGACATAAACCCCGGCACCATAGAGAATCGCCGCAGGCACCGGCTGGTAGATCAAGAAGTCGAGAAAATGAAGTTGCTGGGCATCGGTGCCAAGAGCCGGCAGGGATTTCGGTCTGTCGGTATTTTCGCGCCTGCCCGGTGTCAGGAAATCGACGCGGACGCCCGACGAGGCGATGTATTGTGTAGCTTGCGTAGGATTGCGCAGGTTGGGAATCGGCCGAAATGATTCGTCCACCTCTCTCAGCACATCGAGGATCTTTGGTGTTCTATCCTGGATTGCGACGGAGATTTCCGAAAACTGGGCGACGTCGACGTCAATGGTTTGAAGTGCGCTAGCCGAACTCGCTGGGAACCGCACGCCCAGCATTGCCGAATAGGTGTGGTAGGCGACCGTTCCGACGAGTACGCCGCGGAGCCGGAAGACGCCCGCCCTAGCCAACGCCGACAGAATTTCGCCCATTTTTTGTAGCGGTTGGGGAAACTGACGTGAGCGGACCAGGGCTGAGACGACCTTCTCACGGTCCCTAATGTCGTGGCGCGCCATTTTATGTTGGCCGATGCGTTCCATTAGTTCCGGCGTTTCCGGACCGACGTAACGCTGTCCGCGGCCTTCG
>Ga0181537_10003718_pt1 | contig 12957 bp, 11 predicted proteins | sample PEATcosm2014_Bin_39_FD_119765 | JGI IMG/M metagenome (GOLD analysis project Ga0181537, IMG submission 119765) | Peatland microbial communities from MTU Mesocosm Facility, Houghton, MI, USA - PEATcosm2014_Bin23_10_metaG | ecosystem: Environmental > Terrestrial > Soil > Wetlands > Peat | place...
ACGCAGACAAGATGGACCAAGCCATAGTGGACCTAGCAACGGCGGATCAGGCCAAAACCGATCAGACCAAGACCGATCCGGTCGATGCGGACCAAGCCAAGACCGACCAAGCCAAGATGGACCAGGCCAAAGCGGACCAGGTCAAAGCCGCCGCGCAGGACATGCAGCAGAAGGCTGCCGCCAAAGCAGAAGATCTCGCCAATCAGCTCGACGCCGCCAAGGCTGATCTGAAAGCGAAACAGGACGCCGCCGCGGCCGCGGCAGCGGCCGCCAAGGCCGCCGAGGCCAAGCGGATCGAGACTGCAAAAGCCGCGGCAGACGCGAAGCTCGCCGGCGAGCCAGTTTCGATTTTCATCAGCCGCGCGACGCATAAGCTTTACGTACGGCGCGACACCCACAAGAAATGGCCGGACGGCGGCGAGCTGTACGACTTCAGCCAGGAGTTCCCGGTCACCATCAAGGATCCTGACAAGCCGCTTGGCACCCACATCTTCACCGCGATTGCGCGCGACGGCGGCGATTTGCGCTGGACCGAGGTCTCGATCGACAACGGCGACAACGCCAAGGACGCGCTCGACCGCATCACCTTCCCGCAGGAGGTGCTCGACAACATCGCGCCCACCGCAATGCCGCTGTCCTCGATCATCATCTCGGACGAGCCGCTGTCGAGCGAAACCAATTACCGCACCGAGTTCGTCGCGGTGCTCAGCAACCAGCCCCAGGGCGGCTTCATCACGCGGGCGAAGTCGCCCGACATGAACATCGCGCGCGATGACAACGGATTTGGCTTCGGCTGGTTCGGCTCACCCGGCTATGCGCAGCCGTCGTACGGACAGTCCCGCCGCGGCCAGTCCTATTATCCGGCGCAGCGAGGGTACTGGGGGAATTAGGCGGCGCGTTTTCCCAAGCCGTCATGGCCGGAGTCGTTCCGGCCATCGACGTCTTGCTTTACTTCGCTTTTATGCCACCACAGGTTGATAAACCTTAGCGTTTATGATATGTTCCGAGACTAATCGTTACGACGCGCGGGTGTCTGTTTGAGCGACGACAATTTTTATGATGCTCAATCCGAGGCGTCACAAATCAAAGCGCGGATCGTCACCAAATACTTTCTGTTTTGGGCAAAGGTGATGGTGCCGCAAGCGAAATCGTGGGCCCGAGCACTAGCGTATATAGACTTGTATTCCGGACCCGGCCGCTATGACGACGGCACGAAATCCACGCCAATCCTAATTCTTGAGTCAGCAGTTCAAAATCCGGATTTGCGCCAGCTCCTGGTTACGACTTTTAACGATCGTAATCCCGAATTTGCAGCACGGCTCAAGTCTAACATTCAGCAAATTCCTGGAATTGAAACACTGACACATCAGCCGCAGGTTCACTCGGTTGAGGTGGACGAAGATGTAGCGGCCATGTTTGGCCGGGCAGCTATGATCCCGTCATTTTCGTTCGTCGACCCTTTCGGATACAAGGGAATTACCCAAAGGCTGCTAAAGGGAATGCTAAAAGATTGGGGATGCGACCTAATATTGTTTTTCAGCTACGCTCGAATTAATGCGGCTATCGACAACGAGATATTCGAAGAGCACATTTCCGCGCTTTTCGGGGAAGAACGACTAAAGGCCTTGCGAGCACGCCTGCAGGCAAAACGCCCTTGGGAACGAGAGGCGCTAATTTTGGAGACATTTTCAACAGTGCTTCAGGAGCTAGGATTCGTCGCAAAGGTCAGGATCGAACATCGCACCATTTGATTTTAGTAACGAAACACCCACTGGGTTACACTGTAATGAAGGAGATTATGGCCTCTGAAAGCTCTGAGTATGATCAGGGCGTCCCTTCGTTTGCTTATTCCCGATCACTGGGCGAGACAGAAACACCGTTGTTATTTTCGCTCGATCGGCCGCTGGAATTGCTTGCGGGCGATCTTCTGGTTCGCTTTGAAGGCCAATCATTGACAATGAAGGAGGTGTTCGAACGCCATCACCTCGGTACTCGTTATGTCGAGAGAAATTACAAAACTGCACTTAGCAAGCTCGAAAGTGAAGATAAGATAATCGCCATACCTCCGGCGGCGAAACGGCCGAAGCGTAACGGTGAAAGAACATTCGGTCCCAATGTCAAAGTAGTGTTCCCACAAAGAAAGAAAAGCTGATGGTGGGCAATTCACGAATTGAATGGACCGAAGCGACTTGGAATCCGATCGCCGGATGCACGATTGTTTCACCTGGCTGTACCAATTGTTATGCGATGCGTCTCGCCTCGCGTCTAGCTGCGATGGGGCAAGATAGGTATCGCGGTATTACGCGGAAGTCTGGTGGTCGTCCGAAATGGAATGGCGAAGTCCACCTCGATTTTTCGACACTGGACCTCCCTCAGAGATGGGCAAAAGGTAGGATCATCTTTGTGAACAGCATGTCCGATTTATTTCATGAGGACGTACCTGTCCCGTTCATTAGGAAGGTCTTTCAAACGATGAACGAAACTCCACATCATACTTATCAAGTGCTTACAAAAAGAGCTGAGCGGCTACGTGATCTGTCAACGCATATCGAATGGACACCCAATATCTGGATGGGAGTTAGCGTAGAAAATGCTGATTATCGGTGGAGGATAGAATGTCTCCGACAAACGGGCGCGGCTACAAAGTTTCTAAGTCTGGAACCTCTTCTCGGTCCTTTAGATAATTTAGATTTTTCCGACATTGATTGGGTGATTGTTGGAGGGGAGAGCGGTCCCGGTGCGAGGCCGATGTTAAAGAAATGGGTTCGCTCAATTCGCGATCAATGCGGGGCTGCGAAGGTGTCATTTCACTTCAAGCAATGGGGTGGCGTAAACAAGAAACGCACGGGCCGAATATTGGACGGACGCACGTGGGATGAGCTCCCCGGCATTTCCCACTCCAAAACAACTAAGAGGGCATCGCGCAGACGGCATAGCAGCGCTACCGATGTTATTATACCGCTACGGCCATCGAAAAGAAAAATACGCGCGTAAGCTCCTTAAGTGTGTTTCCTCACACCCTCTCCACAAAACTATCCACCACACGCTTTTCGCCGGCGCGGTCGAATTGAATCGTCAATTTGTTGCCGTCGATCGCGGTGACGTTGCCGTTGCCGAATTTCTGGTGAAAGACGCGGTCGCCGAGCGTGAAGGCCGAAACCGTGCCAGTGGATTTGGCGACCAGCTCGCCTTCGATGGTGAGCGGCAGGCGGCGCGAACCGCTCGACGCGTCCCGGTTGCGCCACGGCGACGGCGACGCGGTGTCGTCGTCCGCGCTGCGGCTGGTGTGCCGCGCCCCCTCACCCGATCGCGCTTGGCGCGATCGCCCTCTCCCGCCAGGGGAGAGGGCAGATAAGGCGGCGTCATCGTCGTCCGCGGCATAGGGCGCGCCGTCATCGGCAAAACCGCCCTCACCTTTGCGGCCCTGCGCGCGCTGCCAGCCCGGCGTGTTGTAGCTGGAGCCGAACGAGGTGGCGGCGTCGAAGCGCGAACTGCCGTAGCCGCCATGACCGCCGAAGCCGCCCTGCGATTCCGTCACTTCGACGTTCGGCTCCGGCAATTCGTCCAAGAAACGCGACGGGATGTTGGTCTGCCACAGCCCGTGCATGCGCCGGTTGGTGGCGAAATAGATTTTCGCCCGCTTGCGCGCCCGCGTCAGACCGACATGCGCGAGCCGGCGCTCCTCTTCCAGCCCGGCGCGGCCCTGATCGTCGAGCGTGCGCTGGTGCGGAAACAGGCCCTCCTCCCAGCCGGGCAGGAACACGGTGTCGAATTCCAGCCCCTTGGCCGAGTGCAAAGTCATGATATTAACGGCGTCGGCCTCGGCGGCCTTCTCGTTGTCCATCACCAGCGAGATGTGCTCGAGAAAACCCTGCAGGTTCTCGAACTCCTCCATGGAGCGGATCAGTTCTTTCAGGTTTTCCAGGCGGCCGGCGGCGTCGGCGGAGCGGTCCTTCTGCCACATCTCGGTGTAGCCGGATTCGTCGAGGATGATTTCGGCGAGCTCGGTATGCGGCAGCGCATCGCGCTGCTTGCGCCAGCGGTCGATGGCTTCGATCAGCGCGCGCAAGCTCCCGCGCGGTTTTGGTTTCAGCTCGTCGGTCTCGATCATGGCGCGCACCGCTTCGGTGAGCGGCACGCGGTGCTTCCTGGCATGGTCGTGCAGCAGCTGCACGGTGGCGTCGCCGAGCCCGCGCTTGGGCACATTGACGATGCGCTCGAAGGCGAGATCGTCGGCCGGAGAGTTCACGACCCGCAGATAAGCGAGCGCGTCGCGGATTTCGGCACGCTCGTAGAAACGCGGGCCGCCGATGACGCGGTACGGCAAGCCGAGCGTGACGAAACGGTCTTCGAATTCGCGCATCTGGAACGAGGCGCGCACCAGAATGGCGATCTGGTTGAGCGAATGCTTGTCGCGCTGGAGCTGCTCGATCTCCTCGCCGATGGCGCGGGCCTCCTCTTCGCTGTCCCACGAGCCGGTGACGTTGACCTTTTCGCCCAGCACATCGTCGGTGCGCAGCGTCTTGCCAAGCCGGCCTTCGTTGTGCGCGATCAGATGCGAGGCGGCGGCGAGGATGTGGCCGGTCGAGCGGTAATTGCGCTCCAGCCGGATCACCGTGGCGCCGGGAAAGTCGTGCTCGAAGCGCAAAATGTTGTCGACCTCGGCGCCGCGCCAGCCGTAGATCGACTGGTCGTCGTCGCCGACGCAGCAGATGTTTTTACTTCCGTCATTCCGGGACGCGCCGTCAGGCGCGGACCCGGAATCCATAGTCCCGGCGCCAGTGGTTATGGATTCCGGGCTTGCCACTTCGCGGCGCCCCGGAATGACGGCAGCGGCCGCCGTCCTTTGCGCCAGAAGCCTTAGCCACAGATACTGCGCGACATTGGTGTCCTGATATTCGTCGACCAGAATGAATTTGAAGCGCGCCTGATATTGCTGCAGCACTCCGGGCTGCTCGCGGAACAGCCGGATGCACTCGAGCAACAAATCGCCGAAATCGGCGGCGTTGAGAATCTTCAGCCGCTCCTGGTAGGCCTTGTAGAGTTTCAGCCCCTTGCCGTTGGCGAACACGGCGGCTTCGCCCGCGGGCACCTGCTCGGGCGTGAGGCCGCGGTTCTTCCAGCCGTCGATCAGCATGGCCAGCACGCGCGCGGGCCAGCGCTTCTCGTCGATGTTCTCGACTTCGAGCAGCTGCTTGAGGAGGCGGATCTGGTCGTCGACGTCGAGAATGGTGAAGTCAGATTTCAGCCCGACCAGCTCGGCGTGGCGACGCAAAATTTTCACGCCGATCGAATGGAAGGTGCCGAGCCACGGCATGCCCTCGACCACCTGGCCGACGATTTCGCCGACGCGATGTTTCATCTCGCGCGCCGCCTTGTTGGTGAAGGTGACGGCGAGGATTTCGCCCGGGCGGGCGCGGCCGAGGCTGAGAATGTGGGCGATACGCACGGTGAGCACGCGGGTCTTGCCGGTGCCGGCGCCGGCCAGCACCAGCACCGGGCCGTCGAGCGTTTCGACGGCGAGCCGCTGTTCCGCATTGAGCCCATCGAGATACGGCGCGACGCCGCCGGCCGCGGCCTGCGCGCGCGCGGCAATGCCGCCGCGGACGGGCTGTGGCGGTTCGATCGCTTCGGGCGTGCGCTTTAAGGGGTCAGCCACGGCGCTTCGGGCCACTGATTCTCATGGGTGGGAAGATGGCACCTGCTGGCGGCTTTTACGAGGCTATCCGCCCACTACAACCTCGCCGATCAGCCCGGCATCGTATTGGGTGAAGAAGAGCCGGCCATCGGCGAGCGCGGCGATGCAGCGCGCGCCGCTGTTGGGCGTCGGGATGGCGTATTCGCCGCGCACGGTGCCGTCCGGCGCCATGCGGCCGATCTTGTTGGCGAAGTTCGCGGTGTACCAGAGGTCGCCCTCGGCGCCGACGGCAACGCCGCGCAGCGACGCATTCGGCGTCGGCACCGCATGCTCGGTGATGCGGCCGGCGCGGTCGATGCGGCCGAGCGCATTGGTCGAGGTCTCGACGAACCAGATGCTGCCGTCGGGATGCGCCGCCATGGCGCGCGGCTGGCTGTCATGGCTTGGAATCGGAAACTCGGTGACGTGGCCATCCGTTGTGATGCGGCCGATGCGGTTGCCGGCGGCTTCGGAAAACCACAGCGCGCCGTCGCGCACCGCGATCGACAGCGGTTTAGCGCCGGGGGAAATGCCGTCGCCATATTCGGTGATGCGGCCGTCCGGCGTGATTTTGGCGATGCGGTTGGCGTCGCTCTCGGAAAACCAGACATTGCCGTCCGGGCCGAGGATCATGCCGTCGGCGCCGGCGCCCGGCGCCAGCGCGAATTCCGTTATTTCGCCGCGCGGCGTGATGCGGCCAATCTTGTCGGCGGTCTTCTCGGCGAACCACAGAGCGCCGTCGCCGCCGAGCACGATGCCGATCGGTGTCGCTTTTTTGGTCGGCAGCCGAAATTCGGTGAACGTGGCGCGGTCCGGATCGAAGCGGCCGATCTTCGATGCGCCGCTTTCGCAGAACCAAAGCGCGCCGTCCGGGCCTTCCACGGCGATATAGGGCTTGGAGTCCGCGCTTGGAATCTTATGCTCGCGGATTTTCACCGGCGCTGTCATTGTCCTCACCTCATCCCAATGCGGCGGCCAACGCCATCCGAGATCGGCAATGTGTCATGCGCGGCTTTCATCCCGGCGAGCCGCGCCATCACCGCATCGGGGAATGCGGCGACCTTCTTGACCGTCATATCGACATTGAGCGCCATGTTCTCCGATGTCGCCGACAGCCAGCCTTCCTCGGCGTGGAACAGCTCTTCGAAATAATGCATGCGCTTTGCATCGAAACCGAGCAGGCGGAACCTCACGCGCACCGGCGCATCGACCAGCAGTTCGCGCAGATAGCGCACGTGCACTTCGGCGGTGAAGGTGGAGCGGCGCGTTGCCTTGACGTAATCGAGGCCGAGCCCCAGCACTTCGTAGACCTCGTCCACCGCGCGGTCGAACAGCACATTGTAATAGGCCATGTTGAGATGGCCGTTATAGTCGATCCAGCCGGGTTCGACCCGCATCACCGAGGATACGAAGGGCGCGGCGAAGTTTTCAGCGGACTTTTCAGGCATGCGCGAATGTGGCGGATTCCGCGCGCCCCATGCAAGGCCGGCGACGGCCGCGGCTTGACCTGATGCGAGGCCGCCGCCACGTTGGCGGCAAGAATGGCACAAGAAAAGCCCTAGGGTACCGATGGCACTGGTCGAAACACCGGAACGGACCAAAGCGGAACGCAAGGCGGCCGATACCGTGATCGCCGCGCTCGCCATGCGCTACGGGAACCGGCTCGTAACCTCGCTAGCCGTGCGCGAGCAGCACGGCCACACCACGACCTGGATCGAGACCCAGCCGCCGGACGCGGTGGTGTTTCCGCAAGCGACCGAGGAAGTGCAGGAGATCGTGCGGCTGTGCGCGGCGCATCGCGTGCCGGTGATCGCGTTCGGCACCGGCACCTCGCTCGAAGGTCAGGTCAATGCGCCGCGCGGCGGCATCTGCCTCGATTTCCGCGACATGAACCGCCTGCTCGCGGTCCACGCCGAGGATCTCGATTGCGTCATCGAACCGGGCATCACGCGCAAGGCCCTCAACGAACAACTGCGCGACAAGGGCGTGTTCTTCCCGATCGATCCCGGCGCCGACGCTTCGCTTGGCGGCATGGCGGCGACCCGCGCTTCGGGCACCAATGCGGTGCGCTACGGCACCATGAAAGACAATGTGCTGGCGCTCAAAGCGGTGCTGCCGAACGGCGACGTGATGTCGACTGGCCACCGCGCCAGGAAATCCGCCGCCGGCTACGATCTGGCGCGGCTCCTGATCGGCTCGGAGGGCACGCTCGGCATCATCACCGAATTGACGCTGCGGCTTGCCGGCATTCCGGAAGCGATCGCGTCCGGCGTCTGCCCGTTCCCGTCGGTCGAGGCGGCGTGCAACGCGACCATCCTCGCGATCCAGTCCGGCATTCCGGTGGCGCGCATCGAATTGCTCGACGCGCTGCAGGTGCGTGCTTGCAATCTCTATTCGAACCTCACGCTGCCCGAAACTCCGATGCTGTTCCTGGAATTTCACGGCACCGACGCCGGCGTCGCCGAACAGTCGGAGCGTTTCGCCGACATCGCCAAGGAGCTCGGCGGCGGGCCGTTCGACTGGGCGACGCGCGCCGAGGACCGCAGCCGGCTGTGGCAGGCGCGGCACGATGCCTATTGGGCGGCGCGGCGGCTGCGCGCCGGCACCCAGGCGCTGTCATCGGACGTCTGCGTGCCGATCTCGCGGCTCGCCGAATGCGTCAGCGCCAGCCAGCGCGACGCCGCGAATAGCCGGCTCATCGCGCCGGTCGTCGGCCATGTCGGCGACGGCAATTTCCACATGCTGCTGCTGATCGACCTCGACGACAAAGACGAGGTCAGGCGCGCGGAGGATTTTCTCGAGCGTCTGGCCGAACGCGCCGTCGCCATGGACGGCACCTGCACCGGCGAGCACGGCATCGGCCAGGGCAAGATGAAATACATGAAGGCCGAGTTCGGCGCGCCGGCGCTCGAAGCCATGCGCGCGGTCAAGCGGGCGCTCGACCCGCTCGACATCATGAATCCCGGCAAGATTTTCGGCCTGTAAACGGCCGCTCTAGTCCGGCCGCAAGCCGGGCGCCGCAGCGGGCGACACGCGCAGGATTTCGCGTGGCGGGGGTGGCACGGGCTCGGCGTGGCCGTTGCTGCGCTTTTGATAATAATCGAGCACGAACAGCCGGATCGCCGACGACAGGTTGCCGTGACGGCGTTCGCCGTCGATCGAACCGACAAGGTTCGACAGGGTGACCTGGCGGAGGATGGCGATGTCCTTGAGCGCTTTCCAGAATGCGTCTTCCAGACTGACGCTGGTCTTATGGCCCGCAATGACGATCGAGCGCTTGATGACCGGCGATTTCATTACTCGTCTCCCGTTTCGATCCGATGCTGGTCGAGGTCTCTGTCTGCTTTGTCGCTTTGGGAGCGCTTCAGGTTTTGTGCCGCCTTGGATTGGCCATAAGCGAGCCGGTGGGCGGCGGCGTCCTGTTCGGCCTGACGTCGCCTCGCCCGTTTGCGTTCGGTGCGCAGATTGACGACATCGCCCATGAAAAACCCATGAAACAGCACAGAGAAACCGACGGTAATCGGATAACTACTGCACTACGCGGATAAGGGTGCGGCGGATCACCCGGCCGGGTTGAAAATCGGCAATTTTCAGCTAAAGGACTGAATAGAAGGCGCTATTCCAAAAAATAATTATTTTTTGCGGAAACGGTCCAGCCGCACGATCTGGCCGCCGCCATTGCTATCCGGGTCAGGCGCTGGCTTCTTGGGCTTTGCCGTGGGCGGGGCCGGGGCCGGCAGGGCATCGCCTTTCGCGGCTTCGACCGGCAGGCGCGCCAAGGGTGGTGGGGGTGGTTCGCCGGCTTTGCCGTCACGCGCGGCCGCGGCGGCGTCGATAGTCTCAAACTGGAAGCCGAACTGCACCGCCGGATCGTAGAAGGCGGTGATCGCGTCGAAAGGTACCGCAAGGCGTTCCGGCACGCCGCCAAAGGCCAGGCCGACTTCAAAGCTATCGTCACCCACCGTCAGATCCCAGAATTGGTGCTGGAGGACGATGGTCATGTCTTCCGGATATTGTCCGCGCATACGCTCCGACAGCCGCACGCCGGGCGCCGTGGTGGCGAAGGTGATTTTGAAATGATGATCGCCGGGAAGCCCATTCTTGGCGACATCGACGAGCACGGTGCGCACCACGCCGCGGAGCGCTTCCTGCGCCAGAATGTCGTAACGGATGTGATCGGTGGCCATTTCGCGACTCTTGTCGGGAATCACATGTCGGTCATGGGTAATCAGATAGCAGATAGGCCGTAATTCATGGAGGCCCAGATTGCTGCGTCCTGCGATTGCCGATGGCCGACCTTTGCGAAAGTGGAGGCTTCTGTTGCCAGGTGCCTCCGAACCCCGCCTGACGCTGCTAAGACGCCAGGGCTTCAGATCGGTTTTTCGAACCGCTTACGCGGCTAGAGCAACCGGAGCATAGTTGTCATTGGCAACTATGGAATTGGCCCGATAACGGCGGAACCATGCCGAGCAAAAGCACGCCCTTTACGCCCTCGTCGATCCTATTTCGACCCCGTTGGTGGAGTCGCCGGGTACCGCCCCCGGGTCCGAAAGGTTTATTACGACGGCCATTTATCGCCATATCCGGCTTGCGCCGGCACGACGGAATATAAGCCCAAAAGGTTGCCGAAAGAAGAGCATAGGGCGAACCCAAAACCGCCCGCCAAAAGTGCCCATTTCCGGCCCGTTCCGTATCGCTTCCACCGCATCGGCGCCGTGCCGAAATCCGTCTGGCTGGATTGGCTATCGGGCGGTAAACGAAATTCATGACTTCTCCGCCGATTCCAACCGAAGCACCCGTTACTCTACTGCCGTCAGGTGCTTCGCCGCAGCGGCCGGGCCTGTGGGAGCTGTTCATCGCTTTTGCCACCATTTCGCTGTCCGGTTTCGGCGGCGTGCTGGCGTGGTCGCGCCGCATGATGGTGGAAGAGCGCAAATGGCTCACGCCGGAGCAGTTCAACGAGACCTACGCGCTGTGCGCGTTTCTGCCCGGCGGCAACATCATCAACTTCTCGGTGATCTTCGGGCTGCGGATTCGCGGCGCGGCGGGCAGCCTGGTCGCCGTCGCCGGCCTGATGGGACCGCCGGTGCTTTTAGTCATGTTCGTCGGCGCCATTTACGCCCATTACGGCGACGTGCCGGCGCTGCGCCGCATGCTCACCGGCGTCGCCGCCGCGGCGGTGGGACTATTGGTGGCGACCGTCGCCAAAATGGCGCAGCCGCTGTTTCGCAGCAGCACCATCACCGCGCCGCTGATTTCGCTCGCGACCTTCATTTCGATCGGCATCGTGCATTGGCCGTTGCCGCTGGTGCTGATGGTCATCGTGCCGGTGAGCATCGCGGTCGCGTGGGCGCGGCTATGAAAGCCGACGGCAGCACGTATCTGTCGCTGGCAGGCTTCTTCGCCGTGCTGTCGCTGTTCGCGATCGGCGGCGGCAATTCCGCCGTGCCGGAAATGCATCGCTACGCGGTCGATGTGCAGCATTGGCTGACCGACCAGCAATTCGGCGATACTTTCGCGCTGGCGCAGCTCACGCCGGGACCGAACCTCATCATCGTCGCTTTGATCGGCTATCACGTCGCCGGCGTGCTCGGCGCGGTGGTCACGATATCGGCCATGTGCGGGCCAAGCTGCGTGTTCGCGTTTTTTATCGGCAGCGCGGCGGAGCGCTTCAGCGGGATGGTGTGGCACAACGTGCTGAGCCGGGCGCTGATTCCGGTCACGCTCGGGCTCACCGCATCGAGCGCGGCCGTGATTGCGGCGACGGCCGACTATAATTGGACTGCCGCCGCCATTACGCTTGCCACCGCACTGACCGCCTATTTCATGCGCGTGCACCCGCTCTGGGCCTTCGCCGCCGCGGCGCTGCTCGGGCTCGCCGGGTTCATTTGAGAATCGAGGAAGGCCCGAGGAATGCCAATGACCAACAGCGATCGCCTCAATGTTATGGCGCAGTGGATGTGGGACGCGCGACGGCGCCGCCTGCCCTATGACAACCTGCCCGGCGATTTGCGGCCGCGCTCGATCGGCGAGGCCTATGCGGCGCAGGAGGTCTATTACCGTTTGGCCGAACCGGTCTACGGCGCGGTTGCCGGTGCCAAGATCGCCACGACGACGAAAGTGATGCAGCAACTCATGGGCATCGACCATCCCTGCGGCGGCGCGATTTTTGCGCGCACGATCCACACGTCACCGGCACGGTTGCGCACCGCGGATTTCGTCAATCTGCGCATCGAAAGCGAAATCGCGCTAAAACTCGGCGCCGATCTGCCGGCATCTGGCGCGCCGTACACGCGCGAGTCGGTCGCGCAGGCCGTCGCGGGCGCCATGCCGGCCTTCGAGCTGATCGAAGACCGCAAGGCGGACTACACCAAGACCGAAGCGTCTTCTTTAATTGTCGAGAATTGCTGGAACGGCGGCATCGTCATTGGCACGCCCAAGCCTGTGGCATGCGTGGGACTCGCCGGCATTCCCGGCCGGCTCACCATCGGCGGCAAAATTATCGGCGACGGCAAGTCTGAAGATCCTTGCGCCACGCTCGCCTGGCTCGCCAATCATCTCGCGGAAAGGGGCCGTGGGCTGAAAGCCGGGATGGTGGTGATTACCGGCAGTCTCATTCCGACAATGTCGATCGCGGCCGGCCAGCGCGCCGAATTCACGGTCGACGGACTCGGCGATATTGCGATGGATGCTGTTTAAGGTCGCGCCGGAGCCGCTGGTTCAGGCGGCGCACGCCATGGCATCCCGCCGAGTCAATGCTGTCTAAATGCAATCTCGTTTGGTTACGTCAGCCGTCATGATCAGCTTAAGGCGGCCCCAGAATACAAATACTCCAGCAAATCCTGATCGCCTGCACATTCGCAGTTTGCGGCCGTTCGTTTTGTCGGTGGCATCTCAGTTTGATTACTACGGATTATCGCCACTGAGCCTTGGCTACTGTCATCCCTCAGCGGCGCTCTTGCGCACCCTTGCGCGCCCTTCGCCCGCTGCTCATTTGAAGCTAGACTCGCTGGCGAATCGGCCGGCAGACACAGAACCCGATGCGCCAATACCTTGACCTGATGGAACGCGTCCTCTCCGAGGGCGTCGAGCAGCGCGACCGCACTGGGATCGGGACGCGCGCGATCTTCGGGCATCAGATGCGCTTCGACCTGCAAAGCGGGTTTGACGGCGACGATCTTACCGCCGGCGACGCCGATATCGACTGGCGGTGCCTCGGGGGCGTTGGCGAGGCGTGCGTTTCGAACCACCAGATCCATCCCGCCCACTCTCCCTTTGCC